>Ga0187893_10012265_pt1 | contig 12204 bp, 10 predicted proteins | sample MA1701074metaG_FD_139574 | JGI IMG/M metagenome (GOLD analysis project Ga0187893, IMG submission 139574) | White microbial mat communities from a basaltic lava cave in the Kipuka Kanohina Cave System on the Island of Hawaii, USA - MA170107-4 metaG ... | reverse complement strand
ACAGAAGGGCCGTGAAACCGGCCATACAGTGAACCATTACGAATACTCCAATGATGGGAACCCGGCAATCAACCGCCTAACCGCCGTAGCGGACTCCAAGCGGCACCCAGTATATTCTTGAAACACCTACCAACGCTCTTGGGATGCGGGTCGTTGCGTCCCGCGGGCGGTATTTGTGGGCGAGGAACTTGATAATAAGCGGAAAGGAAATGGCACGCCCGATGCGCCAATTCCAAGTAGGCCGACGTAAGGAATCGGTCTCGTCCGAACCGACCGATCACCTGGTCCTTGAAATGGACATGATCTCGAGTTATTGGTGCGGATGTGTAATTCGCCGCGTTCGCCTAGGCGATGACATCGAGCAGGCGCTCGACCGTGCCGCTGATGCGCTCGCGGGTTTCGTAGGTGCCGTCCTCAATCTGTTCGCGGATCGCCCTGGCCCGCGCCGCGCGATAGCTTGACAATTCCGGGCCGTGAAACGTAAACGGCGAAACGGCCGGCACGCCTGACGATTCCATCTTTTCGCCGCTCTCCGCATGGGTCGAGCGGTGCAAAAAAGGCGCCGCCATCGACGGTAGGCTGGAAGGATAAAAACTGCTGATCGAGGTGATCTCACTCATGTCGCCACGTCCTAGAGCGAGGGTTCGTAAACCCGTCCGGCGCTGGCGGCTCGATGCCGCCTCCGAACCGTTTGGTCTTGTTTCAAATCGCCGAGCGGCGCAATTTCTGCCGACGGCGCGGAAAATCCTCCTGAATCGTCCCCATTCGTCCTTGAATGATCTGAAAAAACCGGCTTGCCAGTATTGCGAGGAGCCGATCCATCGGTCTGCCCCGGATGGCGCTTCCGTCGTTATTGTGTATCGTCCATGCGATTTTCGGCCCTTGAATAAAAATGAGCTGAAGGGGAGATAACTCGAAAGGACACACAATATCTTGCAACCCATGAATTGCCGTCTTACCAGATGTCGGGGTACGGACCATTTCGAGACTTTTGTTTTCGCCTGTTTTTTCGGCAAACTCAGCAGAATCATGAAAGAGGCTGGAAAATCGCTTAATATAGGACTATAATGTGAGGGTTTCCGTGGAAATTCTTGCCGGTCCCTTTCGCGTTTATCATCGGAGAAATTGAATACTACGGGATTTGTTTGAGTCACCTGTTTGGATAGCGATCTGATTTATCATGATTCAATCTGGGATTCGGTGCGGCGCGCTTGCGGAACTTGGTACGGGCCATAAGATCTCGCCCCTCGGATGGATGGTGAGATTGGTGAAGGTCGTGAGGTCAGGATGACCAGGATTGACGAGGAATTGCTGCGGATCATGGCCTGCCCGCTGGCCCATGTTCCGCTTGTGCAGGTGGGGGACTGGTTGTATTCCACCGATCCGGTGACGCGGCGAAAGTACCCCATACGTGATGGAATTCCGATCATGTTGATCGATGAATCGGTGGAGGCGGATCCACGGGATTTTGAACAGGCGATGACGGCTGCGGGTTGGGATCAGGCGACGAATCATGCGTGAACGAAACGAAGGCGGCACGGACGAGCAAAAGGGCTTTCACACCGAGCGGCGATTTCCCGATCGCGGCGGACCCGGCTGGGTAGGTCCCCTCGTGGATTACAAGGAAATCGACCTGCTCCGCAAGTTCCTTACCTCCAGCAGCAAACTTATGTCGCGCAAACGGGCAGGGGCCAACTCGCAGGAACAAAGGGCGTTGAAGCTGGCCATCAAGCGAGCGAGGTTTCTGGCCCTTATCCCTTATCGCGGCGGGGCATAAGCAATCATTCCGGGCGACGGTACATTCGTCTTTAGGCGCCAAATCGCGCGTCAGGGAGTAGGCATTCAATGCCCCCCGCTACGCACAAGCCTAAGGAAAAACCTTGCCCTGGGAGCCTGGAAGGGGCAGGCGAACTTGGAAAATCCCGGTTTGGCGCGGCAGCGACGGGTTGCTAGACTACCCGGCTCGCCGCTGGAGGTTGGAAACAGGGATTGGGCGGCGGCGCAAGCTGAAGAATCGGGGTTGTCATGCATTACGAAAAACGAATCAGCAAGGTCAAGCGGGCCCGCAAGCAGGGGTTTCGGGCGAGGATGCGTACGCACAATGGCCGAAAGCTGCTTAGCCGCAAGCGTCGGCATGGTTTTCGTCGAATCACCGTGACCTGATCGAGCGAGCTTCCGCACGCCTCAGGTGCGTGGCCGCTCCGAATTTTTTTTGACGTACAGTTGTCCTGGGCAAGCGGCGCCTTTCGAACGGCGTGGGATGGTCCCCGCGGGCGGGCTTGCGGTTCTTTTTCCGGGGGAGTTCCTTCCTTCGATTTTCGACGTTTCCGCCGGATCGACCCCTGACAACTCATCCGAACTCTAAAAACTTATGGTAGATCAAAATCTCATCGCGGAATTGGATTCGGGCGGACTTGGCTGTGACGCCGAATTGGAATCTTTCCTGGCGGACGCCCAGGCGACCGTCCTCGTGTCCACCATGGTCGACACGAAAGAGGAGAGTCTCAAGCCCGGGTCCATCTTCAAGGGCATCGTGATCGGCAAGGCCGGTGACGACATCGTCGTCGACGTGGGTCTCAAGAGCGAGGGGTTAATCCCGGCGGAGGAGTGGGACGATCCTTCCGTCATCGAGCCGGGCGACGAGATTCAGGTCTGGCTCGACGCCGTCGAGTCCGACAGCGGCCACATCGTTCTTTCGAAGCGCAAAGCCGATCGGCTTTTAAACTGGCAGCGCATCGTCGCCAGCCGGAAAGAGGGCGACACCGTCGACGGGCGCGTCATGCGCAAGATCAAGGGCGGGTTGCTCGTTGACATCGGATATCCGGTTTTCCTTCCCGCGTCGCAGGTGGACATCCGCCGTCCCGGGGACATCGGCGAACTGATCGGCAAGACGGTGCAGGCGAAGATTCTGAAGATCGACACGGACCGGCGCAACATCGTCATCTCGCGGCGCAAATTGATCGAGGAGGCGCGCACGACGGCCAAGGAGGCGTTGCTGGCCGAGGTCGAAGTGGGGCAGGTCCGCAAGGGCACGGTGAAGAACATCGCCGACTTCGGCGTATTCGTGGATTTGGGCGGCATCGACGGGCTGCTGCACATCACCGACATGAGCTGGGATCGCATCGGGCATCCGTCGGAGCTCGTCCGCATCGACGAAACGCTCGAAATCAAAATTCTCAGCGTCGACAAGGAAAAAGAGAAGATCGCCCTGGGCCTCAAGCAGCTCAAGGTCAATCCGTGGGAGGAGGTCGAGCAGCGTTACCCCGTCGGCACGCGCCTGAAGGGCGAGGTGGTGAACATTATGAATTACGGGGCCTTCATCAAGCTCGAACCGGGCGTGGAGGGTCTCGTTCACATCAGCGAGATGAGCTGGACGCGCCGGATCAATCATCCCTCGGAAATGCTCTCCGTCGGCGACATGGTGGACGTGGTCGTCCTGGAGATCAACAAGAACAAGCAGGAGCTATCGCTGGGCATCAAGCAGACGCAAGAGAACCCCTGGACGCACGTCGCCGAGAAGTATCCGCCGAATACCCGCGTCCGCGGAAAGGTGCGCAACCTGACCAACTATGGCGCGTTCGTCGAGATCGAGGAAGGCATCGACGGATTGCTGCATGTATCCGATTTGAGTTGGACGAAGAAGGTGAGTCATCCCGGAGAGGTCCTGAAGAAAAACGACGAGATCGACTGCGTGGTGCTCAAGGTCGAGGAGGACAAGCAGCGCATCGCCCTCGGTTTGAAGCAACTCGATGAAGACCCGTGGGCGAGGGCGGTGCCTGAGAATTACATCCCCGGCCAGATCGTCGAGGGCACGGTCACCAAGATCACCAATTTCGGCGTGTTCGTGGAGTTGGAAAAGGACCTCGAGGGTCTGCTCCACGTCAGCGAGCTCGCGGACCACAAGGTGGAGGACCCTCACACCGAGGTCAAGATCGGCGACAAGATTCAGGTGAAGATTCTGCGCGTGGATCCCACCGAGCGGAAGATCGGCTTGTCCAAGAAACGCGCCGAATGGTCAGCCGAGCAGGACGCCAGCGCTCCCGCGGAAGCGCCCTACCGTCCCCGCCGCGGCGGACTCCACAGCACCAGCGGGGAAACGACGGAATAGCGCCGGGCGTCGCGCCGAATCCCGTAGCCGGGACAGCTTGGACACTCGATCGAAGCCGGGAAATACCGCTCATTTACTACTGCTACGTCATTGGGGAGGTGCGTCTACGGACACTCCGGCAAGGATCGTCCCAACCATGCACGGAACTCCCCAGCGCCATTGAGCAAATCGATAACCGAGAGAATGTCGGCAGGCGCGCACACGCCGCTGCGATCGATGTCACACTGCCAGAAGCCCAATCCCGGAATTCGAACTCCGTTCAGCCCGTCGATCAGGTCCAGGATATCCGCCGGAGCGCTGCTATGGTCCCCGTTCACATCGGTGGGCAGGTTGCCGACGCACGTTTTGGAACCCGTAGGTACATGCTTGATGGTCATCCATGCGCCGTCGTCCAAGGGAACCGGACCATCGAGGTCAACGATCATCCTGTCCATCCCCGCGACTCTCGCGTCAACGACGACGGGCGCCGTCCCGCGAGTCACTTCAATCACGAATTCCGCCGGATCCAATGGCGATTCATCCCCAAGATGGACCAACTCAGTCGCCATCCAATCGGCGGGATTCGAACCGTCCTGTTCGGATGGAGCCCGGGCGTCGATCCCGCCAATGGAAGGATGAACACCCGGTATGATGATGAAGCCATCATTATCGCCGTGCTCGAAGCGGTATCTCGTCTCGCCGGGTGGCAAGAGACCCTGAAGTCGGGTTCGCTCCATGACCCCGTCCCCGTCAAGGTCGAGCAGCGCATAGGCATTCACTTCTCCAAGCACCAGCGTTGAACCGCCAAGGATACGCAAGCCGTCCAGGCCGCCCGAGCCGCCGATGTCAGGCTCGCCGAACAAATAGAGGGCATCCGGCACCCCCGCCTGATGGTTGTCGATCAGGTCCACAAGCTGCACCACGGTTGCGTGACCGGGCTCACCGACGACCAGCTGCCGGTACCCGAAATTGCCGTCGGGCAAAAACTCCCACTGAAGATCGAAATCCGTCCCGCCGACTTCCAGCCACTGCCATTGCCCGACGCATTCGAGGTTCGCCAAGGCCAGATCGAGGTCGGCCGTGGTGGTGTGACTGAAGCGGAAATCGCCGCTGACGCGCACGGTCCCGCCCGTAGGCGCCTTGATCGCAAGCGGACTGCCTGCCCGAAGGCTTGCCAGGCTCAATACCGATTCCGCGTCGAGGTTGATGGTCGTCGTAATGTCGGGCGTAAGGACGTTTCCCAACCACCCGCGCCCACCATTGGTGATGTCTATGTACGCCTCTCCGCCCCCAGCCCCAGTTATCGTCGTTAGCCCCGACAGATTCAGCACCGATCCGTCACCGTCGGCAATGAGCCGAATTTCATCGCGCCCGGAGACTGGTCCCGTGATCGTCTGCACGCCGGAAAGGTCGATCACGCCCCCATCCAATGCGGAAATCCGCTGGATGCTATGGTCGTCGCCGGACGACGTGAATGAGGCGTCAATGTTGGTCACGGAGGATAGGTCCAGCAAGGCGCCGGAGCCCGTGGCTGTCATGAGGTCAAAAAAATACGTGAACACCTGACCGTTGATACCGTTGTTCCGCCAAAGCCCCGTGGATGAGATCGACGCGGCCGAAACACGAACGGTCGATCCTTCGGAGGCGTAAACCCGTGCCCGATTACCTGTGATCGTTGCGCCCGACCCAAGCGCAGTGAAGGACCCTCCTTGCCCGTCAAGGATCCCGGCGATTTCGGTCGTCCGCAGTACGGTCAGGTCGGTCGCTTGGTTCAGGATGAGCCTGGAGTCGTTGAGAAGAAAAAAATCCGTGATCTCAATCGGAGTGGACGCGTCGAAGAAGACCGGGTCATAGGCCCCAGTAGAGTGAGCGGGGGTCAGGCAACCGATGGTGACAAGAAACTCCAAGACACCGGCATTCCTCGGGCCGCCGACCGTGCTCGGATTCCAGTTGTCGGCATCCGCCCAGTTGTGGCTGGGCGCGCCGTCGTCCCAACACACCGGCAACTCCGCCGCCTCACCAGGCCCACCCGCGGGAAGAATCGTAACAACGGTCACCATGCCGGCTAAAAGACTATTCTTAATCATCCGAATCTCCTTTTCCCTCGATGGGCGGAAGGACTTACCTTCCCTCCGCCCGCAGAGCATTCTCTCCCCCTGGGTGCGCGACGGCCGGCAGCGAGGGGTGTAATTGCTAGAAAAATGAACGAACCAATCGGCGCAAACGGCGACCGAACGGTCCACATCGAACCCAATCCGTTTCAATTCGATATGTCGGGGTCGGCGATGCCTTTTCAGTCCCTTGGACATCAACGACCCATGTCGCGCCGCGATTGTTTAGAGACCCGGTGCTGAATTCAACGATTTTCTCTTCATTTTTGGGCGTTCCTTCGCCAATTCTCGCGGGTGTCGCAGTACGACCTGCCGGTGCGTCCGACGGTGCCGCCTTGGATTCCTTTACCGATGGCGAAGCGCAAGAAGGTTTTCCGAAAGTGGGTGCGAACCCCCTTTTCCCGCATTCGCGATAGGCACTAGAATCAGAATTCAGTTGGGGGGGCTTGATTGATGCATGAAACCTATCGACTGGCTTCTCGAAGACGATGCTCCGGGCGTGCAATATCTCACGCGCCTGCGCTTGCTCGATGAATCGGCGACGTCGCGGCGCATGACCACCCTTCGCCGCCGATGTAATGAGTATCCGCCGGTTGCGAAGATGTTGGAAAGTGTGGATGACGCGATCAGCGCCGGTAACTACGGCAAATACCGCGGGGCCTATTGGACGCTGCTATTTCTCGCGGAGATGTTCGCCGACGGGCGTGACCCGCGCGTGAAAAAACTCGCCGACCACGTGCTTGCCGCCCAACTCGAGAACGGCGGGTTCAGCACCGACGGGGGATTGAAATACGAAATTGTTTGCCTCACCGCCAATACGTTGCGGTCTCTCGTGCACTTCGGATATGGCGGCGACCGGCGGGTCCTAGACGGATACAAGCGCCTGGCCGAGCGGATTCTCCCCCACCAGGGCGTTCCCTGCATCGCCCTGCAATACAGCCTCCATACCTCCTGCAAGATGACGCTGCCTCAGACGCTGCGCTGTTTGGCGGTAGCGCCGGAAATGGTGCCGAAATCAGACATGACCCGGCTACGGAAATTGCTCGTCAAGCAGTTGTTCGGCGTTCGCGTTTATCACTATGTGCGTCCCGACGTTTCAGCCTACCACGCGGCGCTGGCCGACCGACCCAACGGAGTGCCGGAACGCGTCATTCGTCTGAAATGGATCGACGAGCACGAAGTCGGCGATGATGAACTTCTACCCAAGCCGGGATGGAAACGGTTCGGATTCCCACGCAGCTACAATCCGGACCTATTGGAAGGCATGGTCGCGCTCGCTGAACTCGGCGCGCGGCACGATCCCGCGCTCGACGACGCCCTGGATCACATCGAAAGCAAGCGCCTTCCCGACGGGCGTTGGAAAATGGAGGATTCCTTGAACGGCAAAATGCTGGCCGACGTGGAACGAAAAGGCCGGCCCTCGAAATGGATCACCTTGAGGGCCTGGATGGTCCTGAGGCACTTCGGGCGCTGCCACCTTTGAATCACGGCGCCCGGAGAATAAATGAGTTCAGCAAAGCGACGCGTAGATGATTAGCGTCAAAAATGCGATTCTCGCCTTCCGCCGAAAAAACCAATATACCGCGAGCCAGGACACGCTTCCCCCCTATCCCCTTCTGACGGCATTCATCACTGCCAAGTGCATCCTATGCTAGGCCGCCGAACAAATCGCCGGCAAACTCTATTCCGGTTCAATTGAAAACGGCCAACTAACAATTAAGTCCTATAATAATCACTTTGTAATATTTGCACTTGTGTTTTTTGAAACCATGGTAGTTTGGAGGAATTGTTCCGGTTACTCGTGATTGAAAAATGGAAAGCACTTTCATGCAATCCTATGGCGGAGAAGTGGCAACCACAACGACTGTATTTGAAGGCTCACTTTCCACCCCGTCAATTTCCACCTGACATTGAAAAGATAGAGCGACACCAACATCCGTTTCGGAACTGACAATTCGGGCGATTCCCAAACCCGAATCGACTTGAAGTCTCGGGGGCCTGGGATCAAACGAAAAGACCGCCGGACCGTCGCCAAAGACCAATTGGCAAGTCAGAATCAACTCTTCGTTGGGTTGAGGGGACGGATTGGAGGCGATCAAGCGAACTTCGGGCAATTTCGGGTCGTCCCCGTTTCCAGGGTCGCCGTTTCCGTTGTCCCCTCCGTTCCCATTGTTTCCATCGGACCCGTCCGGCAGCACTGAAATGCAGCTTGTTCCTGGAAATACAAAGACAAGCGTCAGAATCGGGATCGTTGAGGTACGTAAACAAATGAGAAGAAGCTGTGAGACTTGCCGTGTTTTCCGGTGGTTTGAGATCTTCGTGAATATCATGCGTATCATGATTGCGAATCCAATGGTCCTGGGCAAGAACGATATGGCGAGTTAGACCGGCAGGGTTGAGGCAAGGTAAACCCCCTGTTGGGCAAGTGCCGATAATTTCCAAGCTGCGGCCTCAGAAGTCTTGATTCGATCAAGACTTATGAAAATCAGGGCGGTTTTGAAACCCTCCAAACCAGCTTCGTTGGTTCGTTGGGGAGGGCGTAACTGTCAAATGGGGCCGGTTGAAGAAAGATGAATTTCCACCGAACAAGGCTGGACGTAAAAGCTTTTGGTCTTGCGGGAATCGCTGTAACCCTCATTCCGCACTTTGGGTGCAATTCCGTTTTGAACGGCTGGCTAGACCCCACCGTCGTCGGTTCGTTTTCCCGCTCGACGACGTTGGAAATCCGAACTTCACTTTCCCTTGAGGACAGTCCGACCGGAATTCCGGGGGCATCCGGACCCATTCGAGAGGACCAGCGGATTCTGGAGCTTGAGTACCCGATCACACCGGGCGACGTACTACTGGTTGAGATCCACGAACTTCGGCAGCGCGGCGCGCCGTTTCAAGCGCAGGTGCAGGTCACGGAAACGGGACAGGTCAACTTACCGGTTGTCGGGCGAGTCGAAGCGGGCAATCGAACGGTTTCGGAGTTCGAGCAGAGCATCATCGACGCACTCATCGACCGTCAAGTACTGCTTACCCCTGAGGTAACGGTCAATCCCATCCAATTGCAGAAGGCGACCTATTCCATATTTGGGATCGGGGTCAGCGCCGCGGACAACTCTCCGCTGCGGGCGGGAAATTTCCCGATTCGCAGGCCGGACCTGCGAATCCTCGAGGCCATCAATCAGGTCGGCGGACTCAATGAGTTCGTGTCGGATGTTTACATTTTCCGGCGGGATTCAGAAGCGGGGACCGTGCCGCCGTCGAGTGGGAATGGAAACGGGAGCGGGTCAGGAAAAGACTCATTTCGTCCTTTGAACGGGAACGGGGCTCGTTTACCGGAAAACGGCGTCAAGCCCAACGGAGCGAGCCACGCACCGGCGCCGGCGTTTCCCGCCGAGGACTTGATGGAGGCTGCTCGACCCGGCCGGAAACCGGAAGAAACGCCGCCGGAACGCGAGCAAGCCCCCGTTCTCGAACCGGAGCGGCCCACACCTTACATTTACGTCAACAACGAATTCGTTCCCAACCCCGAGTATCGCAAGGACACTGAATCGGGCGACGACGAACCCATCGAACCGACGTCGGTGGACTCGGCGACTCCGGCGATGAACTGGGCGCGGCTTGCGGGGGAGACGGCGCATCGCATCATCCGTATTCCCGCGGAGAGCCTTCGACTGGGCGACCCGGATATGAACATCTTCGTCCGCGCGGGAGACATCATCCGCATCGTCAGCGGCGAGATTGGTCAATACTACGTGATGGGTCAGGTAAACCGGGTGGGGCCGTTCTCATTCAACGCGGAGCACATCACCTTGAAAGCGGCGATCGCAGCCGCCGGGGGGCTCGCCCCGCTGGCGTGGCCGGACCGCTGCACGATTTACCGGCGACTGGGACAGCGCGAACAGATGATCCAGGTCAATCTTGACCGCATCTTCGCCGGTTTGGACCCGGATTTCACGGTCAAGCGAGGCGACATCATCAACGTGGGCACGCATCCTTTCGCGCCGTTCCTGCAGCGAATCCGCTCGTGGACGCTGCCGACGCCGGTCAACAACGTGGGCTACAGTTATACGTATTCGCGGAACTTCGCGGACGTCGATTCGTTCGCCGTCCGTCAGAACCCGCACAACGAGCCCGAGCGATTCCCGAACCTGTTTCCGTAGCGAGGTTTTCCGTGAATGGCGACGGCGGATGCCAAATCAGTGCCACCGGCGCGATCGTGGGCGGAGGTTCTACCGCCGGCGTCGCGGGTCCGGCTGTTGATCTTGGCCGGACTGACGGTCTTCGCCTATTGGGGACCGATCCGCTACACGATGATCGGGCGGTGGATCGCGGACGGGAACTGGTCGCACGGGTGGCTGGTGCCCGCGTTCAGTCTGTATCTGCTCTCCTCGAAGTCGGACGAATTGCGACGATGCGCGCCGCGGGCCAATTACGTCGGGGCGGTTCTGGTCGCGGCGTCGCTGGCGCTCTACGGGGGGAGCTGGCAGGTGGGGATGGCGTATCCGCAGGCGTTTTCGCTGGTGACGACGCTTCTGGGGCTCGCGCTACTGCATGGCGGATGGAGCGTTTTGCGGCTGGTGTGGTTTCCAATCGTGTTTCTGCTGTTTGCCGTGCCGCTTCCGCAGCAGCGATATTTCGCGTTGACGCTTCCGCTTCGAGAGTGGGCTTCGAGCGCCGCGGCGGCGCTGCTGCCGCTGCTGATTCCGGGGCTGCACACGGAGGCGCAGGCGGTGGTGATCGACTACGTTCGTCCGGGCGGGTCGGCCGGGCAGCTCAACGTCGAGGAGGCGTGCAGCGGAATGCGGTTGATGATGGCGTTCGTCACGCTGGGCGTGGCGATGGCGTATCTCGGGGCGCGACCTTATTGGCAGCGGGCCGTTCTCGTGGCCAGTTGCGTTCCCATCGCGGTGCTTTGCAACACGATCCGCGTGACCACCACCGGTTACTTCACCATCACGGGGCGAACGGAACTCGCCCAGGGGACGCCGCATCAACTGCTGGGCATCGCGATGCTCTTGATCGCACTGGGGTGTTATTCGCTGATTGGGTATGTGATGACTCATTTGTTCATCGACGTCAACGGGGAGAATGCGGAGGGTGGGTCATAGGAATCGAGATTCGGAACACTTTACTGGGGGGTGGGATCGACCGCGCCCTCTCCCGGCGACTTCGCCCAAGGCGAAGTCCTGGGCTACACACTCCTTATTCAGTCGCGTTCAGGATCGCGGCTCTGTTCATGTCGGCGCTCCCATTGAATTCGCGATTCGATGAATTGAACCCATGACGACCTTTCCCGCCACGATCTCAGAACGCATCACCCTCACGCCGAGGAGTCAGCCGGCGCGCGCCGAGGGCGGCGGGCCTCTGACGCCGAGCGACATTTTGGGGATGCTCCGCCGCCGGCTCGTCCTCATTGTCGTTCTCTTCGTTCTCTTTTCAGGCTTGGCTTTGGGCGGATTCGCGGCGTGGTGGTTCTATTTTCCGGGATTTCAGGGGGAATCGCTGATCGCCTGCATCTCCAACATTCCCGAGACGGAAATGACGTTCGAACAGCAGCGACTCAAGCAGGACGAGCACGAGCGATTCGTATTGAGCCAGTCGCTGCTGCTGAAGAGTCCGACAATTCTGGGCAAGACTCTGCAAGTGACGGCGGTGCGCGAAACAGATTGGTACAAGTGGGTGATCTCGCGCAAATGGGAGCCGCTGATTGAACTGACGGATCAACTGACGGCGGCGCCGGTGCGGGGGACGAACTTCCTTCGCGTGGCCATTGAATGCCGCAATCCGAAGGATCCGGCGGTCATCGTCAATGAGGTCGTGCGGCAATGGTACGAGACGGTGAAGGCGAGGTCGGCGGACGAATTCACGGACGACTCGCTGGAGGCGGCGCGGGCGGAACAGTCGGCGGTAGAAAAATCGATCAGTGAGAAGCGTGACCGGCTGAAGGAAATGGCGCTTCGGCTTCCGGCTGGAGCGGTGCTCGATCCGGCCAACAACATCACGGCGCAGGGGGTT
>Ga0187893_10012264_pt1 | contig 12205 bp, 6 predicted proteins | sample MA1701074metaG_FD_139574 | JGI IMG/M metagenome (GOLD analysis project Ga0187893, IMG submission 139574) | White microbial mat communities from a basaltic lava cave in the Kipuka Kanohina Cave System on the Island of Hawaii, USA - MA170107-4 metaG ... | reverse complement strand
TTCAAATAGAGGCGGCTCGAGACCATGTTGCCGGAAAGGAACAGGTCGGGGAGGCCGTCGTTATCGATGTCCCCGGCCGCTACGCCACCGCCATTATAGATGAAGTAGTCCGATTGGATGTTGTGGGTGTCGCTGGTCGTAATCGTGTTGGCGAACGTGACGCCGGTGTGGCCGGGGCTCAGGAGCCGAAACCGGCGCGGGCCGTGGTCCTGCCCACAGGCCCCGACCACGAACAACGCCGTCCAGAGCGCGAAACGCCCCGCCAAGCGTATATTCTCCTCGACAAACAAAGGGGGTTCCATGCTCCGGTACCACATGCGTTTCCTCGCCCCCGCAGTCATCGTTGCCGGTCTCCTTTTGGGATGCGCCCACGGCGGAGGGGCGGTGGCGGGCGCCCAGACGGAGGCTGAGGCGACCCCGGTTCCTCCCCCACCAGCTTCGGCCACCGTGACGTCGGACGCGACCACCGACCCCCCTGCCCGGTCGCTCGAGCAGCTCCTGATGGGTCGGGTCGCCGGGGTGACGGTGTCCCGGGCGCCCGGTGGCGGCATCTCGGTCCAGATCCGCGGCCCGTCGTCCTTCTATTTGACGAGCCAGCCCCTCTACGTGATCAACGGCGTTCCGGTCGAACCGGGCCCCGGCGGCACGTTGAGCTGGATCAATCCGATGGACATCGAGTCGATCACGGTCCTCAAGGATGCCAGCTCCACAGCGATTTACGGGACGCGCGGGGCCAACGGCGTGATCGTCATCACGATGAAGGGGACACGCTAGCGCCCCTCCAGGGAGTGGCGGTACGGCCCGGCATGGGTCGTCGGCTGGGGCTCGTACAGGTCGTCGGGATCGACCCAGGTGAGGTCGACGAGAAACCGGCTCATCCGCTCCACCACGGCCGCGAGGTAGCGCTCACCTTTCTGCGCGCTCGCGGCCCTGGGGTTGCCGATCCCCGTGTCGGCCGACACCTGCGTCCAGCGACGCGGCGCCCAGGCCCACCCCTCGCGAAACGCGGCGATGCGCACGCGCCGTTCCTTCCCGTCACCGGCCTCCGCGAGCGGACGCACCAAGGCCGGCGCCACGGAGAGCATGATGCTGGTCTCCATTTCCCCCGCGTGGTCACCCAGATCTTCGAAGTGGTCGGCGGCGCTCACGACCTGATACCAGTTCACCACACAGCAGAAGAGTTTCAGACTCGGCTGGAGCTCCCGGATCATCCAGCGAAAATCGTTGCCGCCGTGTCCATTGACGATCACCAGCTTGCGGATCCCCTGACCTTCGAGACTCCTCGCCAGGTCGCCTAACACCGCGGCCTGCGTGGTCGGGTTGAGGTTGAGGCAGAAGGGGATGTCGAGCTGCCCCGTTTGCACGCCGAACGGGACGGTCGGCAGCACGACGACGCGTGCCCCGGCTTCCCAGGCCAGGCGGGCGGCGGCGGCGGCGATGTGCTCGGTCTGGACGGTATCGGTGCCGTAGGGCAGATGGGTATTGTGCGCTTCCGTGGCGCCCCAGGGGAGCACGGCGACTTCGCAGCGTAGCTCGCGCACCGACCGCCACGTCGTTTCCGCGAGCATATACGGCCGGGCGGTCCCGGCACTCATCGGGCCACCACCTCGAGCGCCCGGGCCGGCTCGCGAAACACCATCAGAAGCGGCGTGCGCATGGCCACAAAGTAGCCTCCCCGAAGTGCCTCCGCTCGTTTGGACGTATATTCGACTCGGGAGCTGTCCCACTTCCCCTGGGAGGCTGCATGACGTCGCTCTCCACACGCGGTCTGCTGACCGCTTCGCTCCTCGCGGCATGGCTGGCGGGTTGCGGCCGCCACACCTCGGAAGGAGCCGCGAAGCCGTCGTCCCCGGCCTCGACACCAGCCGATCGCTCCTCGGTGACGGCGGAGGACATCGCGCGCAATCCCTCCCAGCCCATCGAGGAGCTGCTCGCCACCCGTGTCCCCGGCCTCACCGTAAACCGAGCGCCCGATGGCCGCCTGGTGCTCCGCATCCGGGGCGTGACGTCGCTCGAGGCCAGCACGGAGCCGCTCCTCGTCGTCGACGGGATCCCGGTCCAGCCCGGTACGAACGATCGCCTGGCCGGGCTCAATGCCGACGACATCGCGTCGATCGAGGTGCTCAAGGATGCCGCGGCGACCGTGATGTATGGCGCGCGCGGCGCCAACGGCGTGATTCTCATCAAGACCAAGCGACCCGAGCGTTAGCGTCGCGCGGCGAAGACGCGCGCGCGATCGTTGTTGCGGGTCACGACGAACAGGGTGCCGCGCCGGGTCCGGAGGCGCTGGATGTCCCGCGCCTGCCCCGGGACGAAGAACCCGCTTTCGGCGGCGCGGGCCGGAGTGAATGCCCCCTTGCCGTTCCCGCGCAGGTACACGCCGTAGCCCGCGCTCAACATCCCGATTTCCGGCTTCACCCCGTCGAAGTTGCCCGCCAGGAGCGCATCCAGGGCGCCATCACCGTCGAAGTCGGACGCGAGGATTCCGTACACCGGAGCGATTTGCGCCTCACGCGGTAGCGGCCGCAGCGTGAACGATCCGTCGCCGTTGTTCGCGACCAGCGAAGTGGCGAACGTGTACGCCCGCTGCAGCTCGGCATCGGCCAGCTCCGCAGGCGAGAAAATGTCCGTCACCTGCTGCCTGGCGTAGGCCTGGTAGCTCGGGTACCGCGCGCCGAGCGACGGGAGCGCCGCGATGAGCGCGTCGCGCATGACGATCGGGTAGCTCTTGCCGTCGTTGAAGCACGAGACGATCTGCTCGGCAAACCCGTTGCCGTCAAAATCCTTCACGTACATCGTGACGGGCTCGGTCGGGCTGGCCCGCAACCGCGCGTTGAGGCCCAGATTGCCGACGAGGAAATCGACGTGACCGTCTCCGGTGAAATCCCCCGCCACGAGCCGGTTCCACCACCCGTGGCTCTGCTCGAGCCCCGGGACCTGGGCCAGGGCGAGCTTGCCACCGCCGACGTTGCGAAAGATGGTAATGGGCATCCATTCGCCCACGATGACCAGCTCCGGCCGGCCGTCCTCGTTCAGATCGATCCACAGGGCGTCGGTGACCATCCCGATCCTGGCCAGGCCGGGAGCCGCCTGCTCGGTCACGTCGGTGAAGCGCCCGTGGCCGTCGTTCGCGAGCAGGGCACTCCTCGGGGCGCTGCCGTACCGCCAGGGCACGACCCGGCCACCGACGAACAGATCGATGTCGCCGTCGGCGTCGAAGTCGGCGGCCGCGACCCGCGATCCGCTCTCGTACTCGACCGGCAGGCTGTTCTCGGCCTTGCGGAACCGGCCCTGTCCTTGATTCAGGTAGAGTCGATCGGCGAGCGCCGGCGCCAGCGCCGAGAACTCGCTGCCCCCGCTGACGACATAGAGGTCGAGCCGTCCGTCGCCGTTCGCGTCGAAAAAGACGGCGCCCAAATCCTCCGATACGCGATCGGCCGCGAACACCGTTTCGTTGCTCGGCACGAACCGGCCGTCGGGCCGCTGCAGCAACAGGGCGCCCGGCTGATCCTTGGCGCCGCCGAGAAAGGCATCGTCCAGACCGTCGCCGTTCACGTCGGCCACCGCCAGGTACGGCCCTTCGGTCGACACCAGCTTTGGGATCAGCCGCTCGCGGTCGAAATCGACGAACGCGTTCTCGCGATGCACGAACGGCGCGGCGGTCCGGTCCGTCACGTCCGTGAAGATGGGAACCGGATTCCGACCGCCCAACCGCCCGACCGCCAGCCCGGCCTGGGCATCCGCCTGCTTGAGCGTGATCCGCTGATTCGCCGCGACGTCGTGCAGCCGGCTCACGCGTCCGTCCGGCCACTCGACCGTCACCGAGTCGACCGTCGCGACCCTGCCGAGACCGAAGGTGAGGACGTAGTCCACGCTCGACTGAAATCCGCGGGACGGGGCGAGCTCCTGGAAGGCCAACCCGTCACCGTGGCGCAGCGTGACCGCGGCTCCCACGCCAAAGCGGTTGGGGCCGTCGCCCTGGAGCGCGATCTGGAGGTAGTGGTGCTGGGTGAGTGTGCGGGCATTGTTTCGGAACATGAACGCTTCCTGGTTGACGTTGTTCACCACCAGGTCGAGCGCGCCGTCGCCGTCCAGGTCGCCGTAGGCGGCGCCGTTGGAAAAGCCCGGGACGTTCACGCCCCAGTCGGCGCTGGCATTGGTGAAGCTCAGGTCCCCGGTGTTCCTGAAGGCGTAATCGGGCAGCGGGGTGGAGCTCATGGCGCGCACCAGCTGCATGAAGTCGACCCGCTCACCGCTCGTGGCCGCCCGCATGGTCCGGTCGCTCGCCAGGAACGAGAGGTAATCCTGCGCGGTCACGTCGCGGGCGAGCCCGTTGGTGACGAAGATGTCCTTCTTTCCGTCCAGATCGAAGTCCGCGATCAGGCTCGCCCAGCTCCAGTCGGTGCGCGCCACGCCCGCCATCTGGCCGATGTCGGAAAACGTGCCGTTGCCGTTGCTGATATGGAGCATGTTGCGCATGAACTGGCGGTGAAACCCGCTGCGGGACCGCGCCTGATAGAGATCCCAATCCTCGAAGGAGGACGTCGTCTTGAGGCGCAGCTCGTCTTCGGGCAGCATGTCCGTCACGTAGATGTCCGGCCACGCGTCGTCGTTGACGTCGGCGATGTCCAGCCCCATCGAGAAGTAGCTGCTGTAGGGCAGCGCCTGCTGCAGCGACTCCCGGAAGGTGCCATCCCGCTGGTTGAGATACAGGTAGTCCTGCTCGAAGAAGTCGTTCGAGACGTAGAGATCCGGCCAGCCGTCGCGGTTCACGTCGCTCACCACGACGCCGAGCCCGAAGGCGATCTCGCTGCCGTAGATGCCCGCCTGCGCGCTCACGTCTGCGAACCGGCCCCCGACGTTGTGGTAGAGCTTGTGCCCGCCCAGCGAATCGCGCACCCCCCGGACGTTGCGCAGCGCGAGGGTGGACACGGGGCGGGACGAATTGTTGACCAGGTACAGATCGAGCCGGCCATCGCGGTCATAATCGAAGAACGCGGCCTGGGTCGCAAAGTCCTGATCGGCGATCCCCCAGTCCGCGGCGCGCTCCGTGAACGTGGGCACCCCCTGCGCGTTCAGCCCCTCGTTCAGGTACAACTCGTTGGCGCGGGGGGCGCCCGGCACGGTGCCGGCGTAGCACACGTAGATGTCGAGCCGGCCGTCGCCGTCCACGTCGGCGAACGTGACGCCGGTGGCCCACGCGCCCTCCCCCTTGCCCCCGACGCCGGCGGCCGCGGTGATGTCGCGAAACCGGAATCCGCCCTCATTCAGGTACAACCGGTTGCCGGTCTGATTGGCGGTGAGCATCACCTCGGGGAGTCCGTCGCCGGTGAGGTCGCCCAGCGCCACCCCGCCGCCATTGTAGAAGTTGCGATACGTAAACACGTTCCACGCGGACGTTTCGGTGAGGCGATTCTCGAACCGGACGCCGGTCACGCTCGACGGGAGTCGAGTAAACAGCGTGCGCGCGGACCCGCCGGTGCGGGCGCACGCCGCCAGCGCCAGCCACCCGAGGCTGGTCCACACAAGACGACCGAGGGGCGCCAGCTGCGGCGCCCCTCGGGGGGTCATCAGCCTATCCACTCAACGCCGCAATCAATAGCCGGCGTTCTGCACCAGCAGCGGGTTGGCGTCCAGCTGCGGCTGCGGAATCGGCATCAGGATCCGATACGGCTCCCCGTTCTTGTCCACCTTGCCGTTGAGCATCGTTGTGGACCACTGGTTGAGGAAGCGCCCGTGACGAATCAGGTCCTGGCGGCGCTTGGCTTCGCCGGTGAGCTCGAACAGGCGCTCGCGCAGGATGACATCACGGTCGACGGTGGCGAGGGGCTGATCCGGCTCGAAGGCGCGGGCGCGCAGCTGATTCAGGAGCAACAGCGCCCCGGCCGCGTTCCCCAGCTCGAACTGGGCCTCGGCCTTGATCAAATAGATCTCGCCCAGCCGGAAGTGGACGTAGTCGTTGCCGTTGTTCTCGCCCACGTGGTTCGGATCGGGCGGGTACTTCAGGATGCGGGGGCCTTCGTTTTCGCGCGCCGAGTTCGCGTCCCCGATCGTATCCGTGAACACGAGCGGCACGCCGGCCCGGTCGGTGACCGGCTGGCCGGTCTCGAGGTTGACCTGCGGGCCGATGAGGAAGATCTGGCGCCGCACGTCGGCCGCGTCGAAGGCGTTGTAGGTCTCCGCCAGCGTGGCGAAGCCGTTCCAGGGGGAGGGGTTGAACTGGTTATAGTGCAGGGCTCGCTGGACAAAGTTGAGCCCGAGTCCGGCCGAATTGTGGTGCTTGGCGACAAAAATGTTCTCCGGAGAGTTGTCGTTGGTGGCCGTAAAGTTGTCGCCGAAATTCGCAGCCAGACTGTACACGCCTGAGTTCAGAATGCTATCCGAGAAATTGACGGCATCCTGCCACCGCGCGGTCCCGGGCTGCAGGCCGGCAGCCGTGACCGTCCCGGTGAACACCTGCGCGTTGAGATACATGCTGGCGAGAATGGCGTCGGCCGCGCCCCTCGTGAACCGGCCATTCTCCGTAGCGGGCCGGGTCAGGGGCAGGTCCACCCGGGCGGCCAGCAGCTCCGCCTCGATGAAATCGAACAGCTCGGCCCGCGTGCTGCGCGCCCGGGGCTTGATCTCGATGTCGGTGACGATCTGCACGCCGCCGAACATGTCCATCAGCAGGTAGTAGTAGAAGCCCCGCATCGCCCGCAGCTCGGCTTGGACGGCCGCCTGATTGGGGATGGTGAGCCGTGTCAATGCATCCAGCAGCACGTTGGCGCGCGCGATGCCCCCGAAGCAGCTGTTCCAGGCACCGTTGATAAAGTCCAGGCCCGCAACGCTGCTGGCGCTCCACGTCTGGCGGTGCATCTCGAGCCAGAGCCCGGCGTCGTACCAGTCCTGCCCGCGCGTCGGCACGATGATCTCATCCGTCGTGACTTCGCTGAGGTTGTAATAGGACCACAGCGTGGCGAAGTTGCCTGCCTGCAGCGGCGCGTACACGGATGCCAGGCCCGCCAGAACCTCCGCTTCGTTGCGGTAGAAATTGCTGGGCCCGATCTCGCTGCGGGGGCTCTCGGTAAGGTCGGTGCACCCCTGCATGGGGAAGATGGCCAGTGAGCCCAGCAGCGTGCACAGTCCGAGCGTTCGGTGTGTCTTGGTCATCGGTGGTCTCCTCTCAGAACGCCAGCCGGACGCCGGCCGTGAACGTGCGCGGGCGTGGATAGCTCAGGTAGTCGGTGCCGCGAGACGCCAGACCCACTTCCGAGTGCACCTCCGGATCGAGGCCGGAGTACCCGGTCAAAAGTAGCAAATTGTCGCCCGACACATAGACCCGGGCCGATCGAGCCGATCCCGGTCCGCCGGGGAGGTTGAACGAGTACCCCACTGTGATGTTTTGCAACCGCATGAAGGAGGCGCCCTCGACCCACTGCGATGAATAAATGGCGGGCTCCCGGATGCCGGTCGGATCGGTCAACGCGTCCCGCAGGAAGTTCTTGCTCTGCAACGCATTGCTCTTCGTGGAGTAGACCAGGGCGGTGTTGTTGAACACCTCCTGGCCGAAGGCGCCACGGAACAGCGCGCTGAGGTCGAACTTGCCCCAGGTCACCTCGCTGTGCAGCCCGATGGTGAAGTCCGGGTAGGCGTTGCCGAGGATGCGATGGTCGTCGGCCCCCGGTGTCGTCGTGGTCCCGACCAGCTGACCGGAGGCGTCGTAATCGTTGAACGTCTGCACGCCCTGGGCGTTCACGCCGGCGAACTCGGGCCCGAAGAACGTCCCCAGCGGCTCGCCGGGAATGATGCGCTGGGAGACCTGGTTGGACTGACCCTGGCCGCTGACGCGACCCGTGGTGAGGAACGTGTACGGACCCAGCTCGAGGACCTTGTTCTTCTCCGCCGCGAACGTCAGCCCGGCGCGCCAGGTCAGGTCAGGCCGGGATATGGGCAGTGCGTCCAGCGACAGCTCGATGCCGCGATTGCGCACGCTGCCGACGTTTTCGAGCCGGTTCGGTTCCGGCGCCGGCTGCGGGACCGGCACGACGAGCAGCAGGTCGGTCGTCTTCTTCACGTAATACTCGAGGCTGCCCGAGACCCGCCCGCCCCACATCCCGAAGTCCAGCGCCACGTCGACCTGCGACGTCCGCTCGAACTTCAGGTTCGGGTTGGGATTGCGCACCGGCCGAAAGCCGATGACGGGCGCGTTGCCGAACACGTACTTCGCGTCGCCCGTGGCCGCCAGAGCGATCAAGGACGAATACGGCGGCACGGCGGGGTTGCCCACCACACCGTACCCGATGCGCAGCCGCATGTCGGAGAACGTCCCGCCGGGGAAGAACGTTTCTTCGCTGAGGCGCCAGGATCCGGAAACGCCCGGGAACGTCGCCCACTTGTGATCCGCGCCGAACGCCGACCGCCCGTCGCGGCGGATGATCCCGGTCAGGAAGTAGCGTTCCTTGTGCCCGTAGTTGGCGCGGCCGATGAACGAGATCCACCGTTCATCGGTGCGGAACGACTGCGGCGTGACCTGCACGCTCCCCGCGCTCAGGCTGTTGAACCCCGTCGCATCGGTCACGAAATTCCTGGCCTCGGCCCGGAACTCCTCGATGCGATGCTCGGAGAACTCGTACACGCCCACGACGTCGAGGTTGTGCACCCCGCCGAACTGCCGGCTCAGGGTCAGCATGGTCTGCAGCGTCTTGGACGTATTGTCGCGATTCACCTGCTGCGCGAGCCCGTTCCACTCCGCTCCCGCCGGACTCAGCCTGGGCAGATAGATCTGCCGCAGCCCACCGGACTTGTCCACGCCGACGTTGATCTGCGCCGTGATGCCCGTGAGGAGATCATACTCCGCGCTCAGGTTGCCGAGGGTGCGGTCCGTGGTGCCGAAATCCTGGATCTGCTCGGCCAGGGCCACCGGATTGCGCACGGACTGCCGGCCGGGCCCGATCTCGTAAAACCGGGTGCCGGTGGAATCGGTGACCGTCACCGGCTGCGTCGGATTGAAGACGGCGACGTTCTGGAACACACCGCCTTCGAACCCGCCATCGTTCTCGTAGGCGAGGTAGTCGTTGTCCACCTGCGACGTGGTCACATTGAGCCCGAACCGGAGCCGATTGTTCAGCGCCTGGTGGCTCGCGGAGAGGCGGCCCTGAATGCGCCGGAAGCCGCTCGAGAGCGCCACGCCCTGCTGGTTCATGTAGTTCAGCGATGCGCGATAGCGGGTGGCTTCGCTGCCGCCGGTGAACGACAGGTTGTGATTGTTGGTCACGGCCGTGCGGTTCACCGCCGCGGCCCAGTCGGTGTTGGCCGGTCCCAGCGCGGCCAGGTAGCTCGAGTCGAGCCCCTGGGTGGGATCGCTATTGTGCAGCGCCACCTGGTCCTGAACGAACTGGCGGTACTCGTCGCCGTTGAGCACGTCCAGGGATTTTGCTGGCGATGCCGTCGCCACGTAGCTCTCGTAGGCGACCGTCGCGCCCCCCCCGGTGCCTTTCTTCGTCTCGATCAGGACTACCCCGTTCGCGCCGCGACTGCCGTAGATCGCCGTCGCCGACGCGTCCTTGAGGATGGTGATCGACCCGATGTCGGAGGGATTGAGCAGGTTCAGCGGGCTGCGCGGCAAGGGCGGCGCGCCGCCGATGCCGAACCCGGCCGCTTCGGCTTCCGTGTTGGTGATGGGAACGCCGTCGATGACGTAGAGCGGCTCGTTACTCGCGCTGATCGAGGTCGCGCCGCGGACGCGGATCTGCGCCCCGGCTCCAGGCTCGCCGTTGTTGGTCGTGAGCTGGACGCCGGCCACCCGGCCCTGCAACATGCCGTTCACATTGGACAGCACACCGACGTCGGCCGAGACGGGGGAGACGGTCGAGACCGAGCCCGTTATCGCCTCGCGACGTTGCGTGCCGTACCCGGTGACGACCACTGGTTCGAGGATCGATGCTTGGGGCTGCAGGACGACGTTCACGGTGTTGATGCCGGCGGATACGGTGACCTCCTGCGTCACCGGGGCGTACCCGATGCGCGTCACGCGCATTCGCTGTGTCCCCGCCGGAACGCCAGCCAGCGTGAAGCCGCCGTCGGGCCGGGTCTGGGTCCCTAGGGACATGCCCTCGATCCTGAGCAGGACGCCCGCGAGCCCTTGCTGGTTACTCGCGTCCGTCACCTGCCCAGCGATGGTGCCCTGCGCGGCCAGGGGTGCCCACAGCACCAGGCCACCGAGCAGCGCGGGAACGACATAACGGACGAGTGACATCGAACCACCTCCGTTACAGGGTGAAGCTCGTACGAGCCGGAATCCATCCCTTCTCAAATCGCCCGAAACCAGGCGCTTGTCAAGTGAGGGCGGAGGCACAGTTTCGGCAAAACATGAAGCACACGCGACTGCCCCGGGCGCTGGCTGGACGGCCCAAGATCGCGTACGATTGCCGCTCCTCATGAACGCGCTCGCCCTGCTCCTGGCCGCCCAGACGGCCGTTGGCGGCGACACGATGCCGCCGTACGTGGTGTTCCCGATGGCCGGGCTCGACGACTCGGCCGCGTACGCCGGGTACGCGACCCGGATCTACCGCGACGCGCGCGGCAACGCCATCCAGATCTCGATCGAGGCGAGCTCCGGTCGAGTCGTGCACCTCTGGGCCGATGCGCTGAACGAGAGCCTCGGCTTCACCGCCCGGGACACGACAGGGGTCCCCGCGCGACTCGTGTACGGCGGCGCGGCGACCACCACGGCCACCACCAGCCGGCGCACGTTCAGCTCACGCTTCACCACCCCGGGCCCCGTGCAGCTCGGCCTGTTCCTGCTCGGCTCGATGCGGGTGGAACGCGACTTTCAGTACGCGGGCCGGCAGCGCGATTCCCTCGGCGCCACGTTCGTCGTCCCCGAGCTGACACGGCTCACCGAAGCCATCGACCGGTTGCCCTCCATGGAACGGCGTCGTGCGCTCGCGTTGCTCGGCGCCCGCGACGGCGCCGCCCTGCGCAGCCGTCTCGTCCCGCGCCTCACCGTCACGCGAGGCGCGACGGCCTGGTCGGTGCGCGCCGAGCAGCCCAGTTTCGACGGCAACCACCGCCTCGCCCTGACCGTGAGCGGCGACGCTCGCCGCTCACAGGCCACGCTCGCCGGCCGGGTCGTCACGTTTCGCCCCCTTGACCCGGGTGCGGGCCCGCTCGAGCTGACCGTCGAGATCGCGACCGATGGCCCCGCGCTCACGCCGCTCGCGCGCGCGGCGATCTTCAACGACGCCTTCCGGCGCTTCGCGGACTCGCACGGCACGCCGCGCCTCGAGCGGCAGATCCGCGGATTCGAGCTGCTCGCCTCGCGCGAGAAGCTGATGGCCGGGCTCCCGAACTTCGCCACGTACTTCGGGCGGGACATGCTGATGACCGCCCTGCTGATGGAGCCGGTGTGGTCCGATACGATGGCCGAGTACGTCATCGCGGCCGCGCTCACCAAGCTCGCCCCGACGGGTGAGGTGAGCCACGAAGAAGCGCTCGGGGGCCAGGCGATCCGGGAGAACGCGGCGCGCTACCTCGACCACCCCACCCCCGATGCCGCGATCCTCGGCAACCTGCAGGAGGTGCGCGAGAACTATTGGATGGTCGACGACGACTTTCAACTCCCCGTCGTGGCCGCGCGCTACGTGGCCAACGCAGCCGTGCCCGAGGCGCGCAAGCGCCGCTTCCTCCGACTCTGGCGCGAGCCGCTGCACCGGAACCTCGCCTATGTCGTGCGCCAGGCGACGCCGTACGTCCTCAATCCCATCGCGACGAATCTCGTGAGCTTTCGCCGCCTCGATGACGGGTGGTGGCATGCCGGGAGCTGGCGGGACAGCCGGGTCGGATACGCCGGGGGCCGATTCGCGTTCGACGTGAACGTCGTATGGGTGCCGGCCGCGCTGCGCGCGATCGGAACCATCGACAGCGTGCTCCGCCTCATGGGTGAACCGGAGCTGCCCGAGGCCGCCGCGGCGGCCCGGGCAGCGGCCGTCTGGCGCGGCGTCGACCATCACTTCGCGGTAGCGCTCGCGCCGGCTGAGGTGGAGGCGCGGATCCGCGCCCGGCTCGCTGCCTTGCGGGGGGAGGAGCGCGCACATTGGCAGCGGGTGCTGGCGCGCACCAGCGTCCCCACCGACACGCTGCGCTTTCCGGCGCTGTCCCTCGACGCCGATGGACACCCGATCCACGTGATGAGCACCGATCCCGCGATGTGGCTGCTGCTCGC
>Ga0187893_10012263_pt1 | contig 12205 bp, 6 predicted proteins | sample MA1701074metaG_FD_139574 | JGI IMG/M metagenome (GOLD analysis project Ga0187893, IMG submission 139574) | White microbial mat communities from a basaltic lava cave in the Kipuka Kanohina Cave System on the Island of Hawaii, USA - MA170107-4 metaG ... | reverse complement strand
GCCCAGCTCGGCGACGCCGCTCGCGCCGAGGCGGTCACGCGGGAGGTGCTGCGCCGCGCGCTGCACACCGGCCTCGCGGATGGTGGGGAAGCCGCGATCGGGCGCCAGCTGCTCGCGCTGCTGAAAGCGGAGCTCGCGACCGAGCCGCGCCGCGCGCCGCTGCGGGCGGGCACAGCTTCGGCTTCGGCACAGGCGCTGCGCCGCGCGTGAAGCGCGCTCGCAAGCGAAGCGCGCAGCGAGGCGGAGCCGAGCGAGGTCGAACAGTGGCCCCCGCGTGCGCCCGGCCCTTTGCGCGGGGTGGTCGCGAATCCTCAGTCGGTCTCCTCGACGCGCTCACACGTTCGCCACGCAAACGCCCCGCGCCCCTCCCGTGCGCGCCGCAATCCCTCGACGCGCTGCGCTTAGCGTCCACGCCCGTTCGAGTTCCCCCAACAAGCCACGACGCGCGCTGCGGACGACGCGGCCCGCCGAGGTACGCCGTGTCCGAGCTTCGCTCCGTCCGTGGGTTCGCGGTCTCGGCCGCTTTGATCGCGAGCACGCTTTGGACGCCCGCGTTCGCGCAGGACGCGCCGGAGCAGCAGGCCGAGCAGCTCGCGCCCCCGCTCGACGTGCTGCCGCTCGAGCCGGAGGCGCCGGCGCAGGCCGTCGCGACCGGCGAGATCGCGGGCACGGTGTTCGACAACGCGAACGCCAACCCCATCCCCGGCGTGCAGGCGACGCTGGTAGCCGTCGACGGCAGCGAGAGCGGAACCGCTGTTACGGACGCCGCCGGCGTCTACCGCTTCGAGCGCGTGCCCGCCGGCACCTACAGCATCCGCTTCACGAAGGATGGCTACCGCGCCGCGCGCATGACCGAGTTCCCGGTGATCGCCGGCCAGCCGAACCCCGGCGACTTCGCGATCTCGGCCGAGACGGGCGCGAGCAGCGACGGCGTCGAAGAGATCGTGATCACCGCGGAGCGAAAGCTCCCGACCGCCGATCGGCCGAACGCGGACGAGTTCATCAACACGATGGACACAGCCGAGATCGGGAAGTTCGCGGCGTCGGACATCAGCGACGCGATCAAGCGCATCCCGGGCATCAACGTCGTCGAAGGTCAGTTCGCGATCATTCGCGGCCTCGAGGATCGGTACAGCTCGACGCTCTACAACTCGGCGCCCGTGCCGAGCCCGGATCCGGAAAGTCAGTCCGTCCAGCTCGACCTCTTCCCGTCGGAAATCACTTCGAATCTCGTCGTCGCGAAGACGTTCGCGCCGGATCTACCGAGCAACTCGGCTGGCGGCTCGATCAACGTTCTGACGCAGGAATACCCGGAGAATCTCGAGATCAAGCTGAATTTCGGATCGGGCTTCAACGAGAACGCGCTCGACCGCTACGTCGAGCGCATCGAGGACTCTCCGATCGGTCGCGACTCGGGAGGGTCGGATACGACGGAAGGCGAAGCGGGCGGCTCGATCGGCTGGAGCACACGCCTGTTCGGCCGCGACCTCGCCGTGCGCGCCCTGTTCAACTGGGAGCTCGACTACGCGACGAAGGACGGGTTCCAGGAGAACCGCGAGCCGCGGCCGGCGCAGATTCGACTCTTCCCGCAGCCCGCGACCGTCGTCCGATCTGGCGACCTCTCTTTGGGAGAGATGAACCTGAGCGGCGGTCGCTTCGACTACGCCGACAGCGAGCGCGTGAAACAGACCACCGCATTCCTCTCACTTGGCTACGACTTCGATGAGGACGGCGATCATCACGTCGACTTCTCCACGTTCTACACGCTGAAGGAAGAGGATTCCGTCCAACTGCGAGAGAACGGCTTCCTGCCGAACTTCGACTACTCGACGCTGGCCGCGCTGCAGCAAAACGGCACGGACGTGAATGGCAGCAACGGCAACAGCGCCGGCGCCTACTCCGGGTTCGCGACGATCAGCTCTTGGCTCATCTCGATTCGGCCGAATCCGGGCTTCGGCTCCAACAACGGCCCCCTCTGGTTCTCGAACTTCACGGACAGTCGTTCCTTCGAGCGCAAACGCGATCTCTTCGTCTACCAGCTCAACGCCAGCCATGAGATCGACGCGTTGCCCGGATTGCGACTGACTTGGGCCGCGAATCACGCGACGACCAACCAAGACGAGGGCTATTTCGCCGCCCGGTACTTCTTCGAGCCGACCGATCCCGACGCAATCCCGACGCGATTCCCCGTCACATCGAACGCCATCGCGCCGGGGGAGTTCGTCGTGAACGGCCCTCGCATCTCCGCGAACGTCAACGAGATCGAGGAGCGGCAGAACTTTGCGCGCCTCGATGTCGAGTACGAACGCGAGCTCACGAGCTGGCTCAACGCGACGCTCTCGAGCGGCCTCTGGTACGAGAATTCGAAGCGAGACGTGGAGGCCAACTACCTGGAATCGCCGACCGGACTCGGCGGTACGGGGCAGTTCTCACTCAGCGGTGCAACGCCGCTCGCGCTCGGTGACGAGGTTTCGCCGGGCTTGCTATCCGACACCAATGGCGCGTTCGTCGGCACGCGAGCAACCACGAATGCGTCACGCCGCGAGATCTTCGCGTTCAGCTTCGGTGTCAAGGCGACGCTCTGGGAGCAGCTCGACCTGCTCGCTGGCTTTCGCCGCGAAGACCTTCTGATCGCGTCGAAGAACGATCCCTTCATCGGCGAGTTCAATCCGGACGGGTCGCCCAGAATCTTTCCGTCCGCCTATCTCTTCTTCGATCGGCCCGACAATCCGGCGCGCGCGAACGAGATCGCAGCGCAACCCGGGACGGTGTTCAACGATCAGATCCTGGGCCTCGATGTCCCGGTGGATCCGCAGAGCGGCTTCGTCGATCTGACGACGGAAGCAGCGATTCGCAAGCTCGTGAACACGGAGATCGACGAGATCCAGCTGCTTCCGTCCGCGGGCATCAACTGGCGCCCACTGGACGGAATGTCGGTGCGCGCTGCCTACTCCCAAACGGCGGCTCGGCCGGCATTTCGCGAGATCGGATACTACGTCGCGCTCGAATCCGGCTCGGATGATCTCGTCGTCGGCAATCCGCAGCTCGGTTTGTCGGATGTCGAGAGCTGGGACTTGCGCGCGGAGTACGCGTGGGGAGACCTCGGCGACCTGGCTGCGATCAGCGCGTTCACGAAGAAAATCGACGATCCGATCGAGAGCATCGTGGTCCGTAACCCCGTCGACGCGAGTGCTTCGAGCGCCCTCTACCGCACCTACTTCAACAACCCGAATCGCGCCGACCTCTGGGGAATCGAGCTCGAGGGCCGCAAGGCGCTCGACTTTCTCGGCGTGGACGTTCTTCAGTATCTGTCGATCTCCGCGAACTTCACGTACATCGACGCGAAGGTCGATCGCTCTGACATCGAGCTTCAACGCTCGCGCGATTTCTTCGGCGTCGCTCCCGGAGACGAGGAGGAGTTCACTCGCCTCGCGAGCAGCCGGCGCCTGTTCGGTCAGCCGGAGTGGATCGCGAACGCGGACGTCACCTTCGATCATCCGGACTGGGGGACGCGCGCGACCCTGGCGTTCTTCGCGATCAGCGACGTCCTGGATGCGGCGGGCAGCGGAAACCTGGGAACCAGCGGCCGGATCGAATCGCTCACGCTGGATCGTTACATCGACTCGTATGGCCAGCTCGATCTCATCGTGAGTCAGCAGTTCAGCTTCGATCGCGTGCCTGGCACATTCACGCTCAAGGGCAACGTGAAGAACCTCACCGATAGCGAGCGCCGCCTGATCTGGGACCCCGACCAGACGGCGCGCAAGATCGTCGAACGCGCGTTTCGTATCGGCCGGGACGTCGCCGTTTCCGTCACCTACGCGCACACGTTCTAACAGCTCCCGTTCCGGAGGCCGTGTTTCCGTCGGAAACGCGGCCTCTGCATTTGGAGCTTCGGTGACGACTACGTGAAGCGTGCCACCGGACCCGCCGATCGCCCACTTCTCCGCCGTGTAGTCGAAAGCCAACGCAATCGTCACCGCCGCGCACTCACCGCGCCACGCGCACCGCAGACCTTGCCGTGCGTCGCCGGCGATCTGCGCGCGGCGGACATAACAACAACCACAAGAGAGAAGCTCACGATGCGAAAGCAACTCCTCGCTCTCATGGCCGTCGCGGTGCTGGGCGGCGCCAGTGCGGCGAACGCGTCCGCCGCGAACTGCGGCTCGACCGATGTGCCGCAGCTCTGGCCGGCGTGGCCCGCCGGCGACATCACCACGAACACGACCTGGAGCGGGACGATCATCCTGCAGAGCCCGGTCTTCGTGAAGAACGGCGCGACCCTGACGATCACGCCGGGCACGATCGTCCGCGGGCAACCGCGTCAGGCTGCGTTCGTCGCCGGCCAAACCGCCGGCAGCCCGGGTGCGCTGATCGTGACCTCGAACGGCCGCGTCGTCGCCGACGGTACGCCGACCAACTCGATCATCATGACGACGGCGGCGACCGACAACAACAATGACGGCATCGCCGACGACGTCGACGGCAACCCTGGCTTCAAGGATCTGTGGGACGCGGGCGACGCGTTCCTCGATGACACCTGCGGCACGCAGGCGCTCGCGCCGCTCGACAAGGCGGGCAAGGGCAACGTGCAGCTGTGGGGCGGCCTCGTGCTGCTCGGCAACGCGCCGACGAATCTCGCCAACGTGAGCACCGGCCTCGGCCTGCCGTACGGCTCGACGGTGATCGAGGGCCTGCCGGCTCCCGGCTTCCCAGTCGCGGACGCTGCGTACGGCGGTAACCAGCCGCACGACAACTCCGGCATCGTTCGATACGTCTCGGTGCGCCACGCCGGTGACGAGATCGGCAACAGCAACGAGCTCAATGGGCTCACGATGGGCGGCGTCGGCGACGGCACGCTCATCTCGTTCGTCGAGATCTACACGAACTTCGACGACGGCTTCGAGTGGTTCGGCGGCACCGTGAACGGCGACCACCTCGCCGCGTTCTTCGTCGGCGACGACAGCTTCGACGTCGACCAGGGCTACACGGGCGTGAACCAGTTCCTGGTGACGTTCCAGAGCTTCTTCAACCAGAACGACGGCACGCTGTTCGGCACCGCGTCCAGCGACAAGATGGGCGAGTTCGACGGCGACGACAGCGACGCCGGCACCGTCGACCGCGTGAACCTGCGCATCAACCAGGCGCAGACCGTAGTCGACACGACACCTTGGCCGCTCTCGGCGTTCGCGTTCTACAACGTGACGGGCATCGGCTCGACGCCGGACGGCACGAAGGACTTCACGCCGGTCTCGGCCGCGGCAACCAACCGCGGTATCCAGTGGCGCCACTGCGCTGCGGGCGACGTGTTCAACAGCATCGTCGTCGACACGGGCGCGGAGACCGGCATCGAGGTCGACGTCGCGTTGATCGCGAACTGCGCGACCGGCCACAACATCAACGATCACGTGACGGCAGGCCTGGTGAACCTCGTCTGCTCGACGCTCGACGATGGCGCGGCGCTGGCCGGCACGTCGGCGCCGCCGGCGGGTGAGCTCGGCGTGGTCGCGAACGGCGAAACCCTGTCCGAGATCCTGCGAGGCGTCTCGCCTGCGAGCACCGCGGACAACAACTCGGTGAACCCCGCGACCTTCGATCTAGTGAACGACGACATCACGTTCGATCCGACCGGCGATGCAAACGGCAAGCTGGCCAGCAGCTTGAAGGCTGCGCCGACCAATCCGCGCACCGTGCAAGGCATCGGCCGCCCGAACGCGGGCTGCGCGGCTCCGCGCGGTACGGGCCTCGACTCGTCCGCAACGTTCCGCGGTGCCTTCTCCTTCTCGAACCCGCTGTGGACCAACAGCTGGACGAGCCTGAACCAGGCCGGCCTGCTCGCGAACTAGCTCACACACGAACTATCAAAATCAAACCACGAGAAAGAACAACATGCGCAAACTCACTCATGTGGCCGCTGCTGCGGCGATCGCGCTCTGCTTCTCGGCCTCCGCGAATGCAGCGTCGCTCGTCGCGGGCTGGGACTTTTCCCAGTACTTCGCCGATGCAGTCCACTCGATCGACGGCGGAAATACCGCCGCGCCCGCGGACATTCGCGCGAACTATTCGAGCCTGGACCCGAACGGTGCCGGCAGCGAGTCCGCAGCATTCGGCGTCTATCACTTGCCGTTCGTGCCGGTGGGCGATGCCAGCGAGCCGTTGCTCCCGACCGCGGTGCCCGGGACGGGCTCGCTGCTCCCCAACATGGGCCAAGGTCCCTTCAACAACTTCTCGGTTCTCTATCTCGAGGGACAGGCGTCCCAAAGTGACCTGGCGATGGTGGCAGTCCAAACGACGAGCCTCGTGTTCGAGGCGGATCTGACCTCGGTGCCGCAGACCGGTAACGGCTGGCAGATCACGCTCGCGGGCGCGACTCAGCTCGGCGGCGGAACGATTGGGATCGAGTTCTCGACGGACGGCGTGAGCTACGTCTCGTTGACGACCGCGACGGTTTCGACGAGCGCGATCGCGATCAGCACGGCCGCGCAGCCCGTGACGTCGGACAGGGCCTTCTTCCGACTCACGCTCAGCCCGAGCGTCGTGATCGACAACGTCGGCATCAGCGCGGATCTGACGACGGTTCCCGAGCCCACGACAGCGGCGCTGCTCGCCGCTGGCCTCGTGGGTCTGGCGCGCTTCGGTCGTCGGCGCTCATAGCGAGACCGGCGTCCGCGTATCCCGGAGCCGCCACCTCGGCTGAGGTGGCGGCTCCACTCTTTTCCAGGAGTCACTGAAATGCGCCGCCTTGCCGTCGCAATGCTCGCGATTGGTCTTATGAGCCCACCCGCTCGTGCGGGAACACAAGAAATCCAATCCACGGATTCGTTACCTACACACTCGATCGCTGACGCTTCAGCGCCCATTGTCAGCGAGTCGAACTTGATCGAGAGCGAACGCTTCTGGCCCTATCAGGTCGCGCTGGTCTCCGAGCAGCCGCGTAGTGACGGGCGCGGAACTCTTCCAGTCGGCGCTCTCGGCGTTCTGATCCGCGTCGAAGCTGATGCCAGGGCACGCGTCGATTTCGGGCGCGACGGGATCGTCACGACTCCGGTGCGAGCTACCGACCTCATCGCTCGTGCAAACGAGATCCGCGTGGGCAAGATCTCGAAGGCCGCTCCCAATCTCGCCTACGCGATCGGCCCGCGCCTCCTCGACGCGCGGGCCGACGTACCGCTCCGAATTCCACTCGCCAAGACCATGGCAAGTGGCGGCTTCCTCGCGGTCTTCATCGATCCACAGACTCCGAGCTTCACGAAGCTGGTGACCATGCTCGCGCCGCTCGCTGACAAGGACGGCGTGCAAGCCGTCCTATTCCCGCTGGGTGCGTACCCCGACGACAAGATCCTTCCGACTCTGAGGAAAGCAGGCTGGAAGAGCGCGTACCTACTGGATCATCTCTCGGAATCCTACACGCGCACGTTGATCGATGGAGAGATCAAAGGGCCGGAGCTCGCGCTCTACAGCGCGGAGGGCCGCACGCTCTGGGCCGGCGAGTTCGACGGCGAATTATCCCCAGAGCTCTCGCTCGCCTGGAAGCTCGCCTTCGGGCGATGAAGGTCTGGTGACTGAAACGACTCGCGCATGAATGCCTGACGCACGAAGCCGTAGCGCCTTCTTCGTCGCGCTGTAGGACGCAAGCCATCTCGGGCGAGGAGCATCTTTCGAGTCCGCTCACGCGTCATGAGCGGACTCGACGATCCTCCAAACCGAGGGAATCACATGCGCGAGAGACTGCTTGCACTCTTGCCTCTTCTCGTTCTCATTCAGACTGCTTCCCGTGCGCGCGCCAACACGGCGGACTGCGGTGCGACCGATGTCCCGGCGGTGGTGTCCACCGACATCACGTCGAATACGGCATGGAGCGGAACGGTCGTCCTAGACAAACCGATCTATGTCAAGAACGGAGCCACTCTCACAATCGCTCCTGGCACGATCGTTCGCGGCCAGCCTCGCACGGGCGCTGGGTCGGTAGGCCTTCCTGGCGCGCTCATCATCACTGACAGTGGCCGGCTCATCGCAGACGGCTCCGCCACCAACTCGATCATCTTCACGACCGCCGCAGTAGACAACAACAACGACGGTACGCCGGACGACGTTGATGCTCCCATAGGATTCAGGGACGCCTGGGCTCCAGGCGACCAGTTTCTCGACGACACTTGCGGCACTTCACCGCTCGCACCCCTCGCTGCAAATGGCACACCGAACGTCAATCTATGGGGCGGCGTCGTGATCAGCGGACACGCACCGAACAACACGGCTGACGGCCGCTACTTCATCGCCGGCGTGCCAGCCACGTTCGCGAACTGCGGCGGTGATGAACCCCACGACAACTCGGGCCGCTTGCGCTTCGTCTCGATTCGGCATGCAGGTGACGAGCTCGGCAGCAGCAATGAGCTGAGCGGTCTCACTTTGTGTTCGGTTGGTGATGCGACTGTGATCTCACACGTCGAGGTCTATTCGACCTTCGAGGATGGCTTCGAGTGGTTCGGCGGAACCGTCAATGGTGACCATCTCGTGGTGACGTTCGCGGGTGATGATGGCTTCGCCTTCGATGTGGGTTACACGGGAGTGAATCAGTTTTTGTTCAACGTATCGCCATTCTTCGATACGGACGCGGGGAACGCTTTCGGTACGAGCTCAGGCGACAAGGTCGGCGAATGGGAAGGCGATGACGTAGATCAGGGCGGTTTCGACCTGTGCATTCGCTCGGATGGAAACCCATGCCCATTTGCTGGTGCGGATGTGTTCAACCTGACGGCGATCGGCTCGACGCCCGACGGAGCGCAGGAGTCGACATCGTTCGATCCCAATGGTGCCAATCGGGGTGTTCAGATCCGCCATTGCGGCGCCGCGAACCTGTTTAACTCCGTCATCGTGAATACGGGTACGGCGGAGGGCTATGACGCGGATGGAACGATGCCGCTTGGCACCGCCTGCACGACCGGGCACAACGTGACTGACCACGCTGCGGCGGGACTGATCAACCTCGTCTGCACGACGTTGGATGACGTGAACAGCGGCAGCACGATCCTCGGCACGACTGAAGAAGTCGCGCGAGCGGGCGGTGATGCCCTCTCGCTGCGGTTGGGTGCGTCAGCATCGAGCGCCAATTCCGTGAATCCAGCGACATTCGACCTAGTCAACGACGACACGACGTTCGACACCGTGGGGGTCTCCGGCAAGCTCGCGCCTTCGCTGAAGGCGACGCTCGGCCCGATCGACCCGCGGCTCGTGACAGGTGGACTCGGCCGTCCCAACGCCGGCTGCGCGATGGCAGGTTCGGGTCTCGATGCGGCGGCCGTCTACCGCGGCGCGTTCCCGATAGGCGTCACGACACTCTGGACAACCGACTGGACCGCTCTGAATCAGGGCGGGCTTCTGACCGACTGAAATGCGAGAACCGGTCGTCGCTCGAACGGCTCCGCTGTCGAGATGCGGCTTCAAGGCGAACGGCGCTGCGGCTCTGCCGGATGGCGGCCGCGGCGCCATCGAAGCGCCATCCCCTCGGGCGCGCTTTGCTGCGGAAGCTCCGCAGCGCAGTGACCCCGTCTCCACGCGGCCGCCTCGCTTCACGCCGAGCCTTCTCCCAAACAACCGGGAGACGAGCCCATGCGCATCGCGATCGCGACCGAGGTCCACGCGCCCAAGATCGATGGCATCTCGAACCGGCTGACGCACACGATCCGCGAGCTCATCTCACTCGGGCACGAGGTGCTGACGATCACGCCAGCGCCCGCGGAGCGCGTCTGCGACGGGGAGCGGCTGCTCCAGGTGCCCGGCGCGCGCTTTCCGCTCTATCCCGACGTCGTGGTCGGGGCGCCCGACCCGCGCATCGTGCTCGAGCTCGTGCGCTTCCGGCCGCACGTATTGCACGCGGTCGGGCCGGTCGCGGTTGGGACTTACGCGCTGCTCGCGGCGCGCGCGCTCGCGATTCCGGCGGTCGCGTCGTACCACACCGATTTGCCCGGCTACGCGCCGCGCTACGGCTATCCCGAGCTCGAGGCGCCGGCGTGGAAGCTGCTCCAGCGAGCGCACGCGCTCGCGGAGCTGAATCTGTGCCCGTCGAAGAGCACGCGCGATGCGCTCGTCGCGCGCGGCTTCGAGATCACCGGCCTCTGGCGCGGCGGCGTCGACCCCGAGCTCTTCCATCCGCGGAAGCGCTCCCTGGCGATGCGCGAGCGCCTCGCGGGCGGTCGCGTCGACCGCCCGCTCCTCCTGACCGTCGGCCGGCTCGCCGCGGAGAAAAATCTGCACTCGCTCGCGCCCGTGCTCGCGGAGCTGCCCGGCGTGCGCCTCGCGTTCGTCGGCGACGGCCCCGAGCGCGCGCGGCTCGAGCGCACGTACCGCAAGCGGCCCGTCACGTTCGCCGGCTTCCTCTCGGGGGAAGAGCTCGCCGCGGCCTACGCATCGGCCGACGTGTTCGTGATGCCGTCCACCACCGAGACGCTCGGCTTCGTCGCGCTCGAGGCGCTGGCCTCGGGGCTGCCGGTCGTCGCGGCCGACGCCGGCGGGCTGCGCGAAGTGGTCGAGCACGAGGAGACCGGCTTCCTCTACGACCCCGCCGAATCGAAGGGCGCGCTCGAGCCGGTGCGTCGCATCCTCGGGAGCCGCACGCTCGCGGCGGACCTCGCGCGCAGCGGTCGCGCTGCGGCAGAGCGCTGCAGCTGGCGCAGCGAGACGCGCGCGCTCGTCGCGAGCTACGAGTTCGCGATCGAACGCGCCGAACGACGCTCGCTGCGCGTGAAGCTGCGGAGCTTCTTCGCCGCGTGAGCCGCAGACGGCGCGCACTTCATGCGTCCGTCACGAGAACTCCACCGCGCGTCCAAAAAAACCCGTCGTTCGCGAGGGCTGGGCCTAGCATCCTGCTGCCATGCTCGGTGACGACCCGACGATCCACTCGTTCGGCCCTAGTCGCTTCCTGAACCGCGAGCTCTCCTGGCTCGAGTTCGACGCGCGCGTGCTTGCGCTCGCCGAGGACGAGCGCCTCCCGCTGCTCGAGCGCGTGAAGTTCGCGGCGATCTTCAGCACGAACCTCGACGAGTTCTTCCAGGTGCGGGTCGGCGCGCTGCATGAGCAGCTGCGCGCCGGCGTCACGGCGCCGAGCGCCGACGGCCGCAGCGCCGAGCAGGTCTGCGGCGAGATCCGCGCGCGCCTCGTCCCGCTGCTCGCGCGCCAGCGCGACGTGCTCGCGAACGAGCTCGCGCCGCGCCTCGTCGAGGCCGGCATTCGCATCGCCACGTGGAAGGACCTCGGCGAGGATGGCCGCGCGCTCGCGAGCGAGTACTTCGTGAGCCACGTCGAGCCGGTGCTGACGCCGCTCTCGGTCGACCGCGCGCATCCGTTCCCGGCGATCTCGAACCTCTCGCTGAACCTCGGCGTCTGGCTCGAGAACCCGGAGACCTCCGCGGTCGCGTTCGCGCGCGTGAAGACGCCCGCGATGCTGCCGCGCTTCGTGCGGCTCGGAGAGGGCGAGCCGCTGCTGCCGATCGAGGAGCTGATCGGCGCGAAGCTCGACCAGCTCTTCCCGGGCATGCGCATTCTCGAGCATCACCCGTTCCGCGTGACGCTCGACGCCGACCTCGAGCTCGACGAAGGCGAGGCCGACGACCTGCTCGAAGCCGTCGCCGAGGGGCTGCAGCGCCGGCTGCGCACGAACCACCCGGTGCGGCTCGAGGTCGAGCGCGCGATGCCGGCGAGCATGCGCGAGCTGCTGCGCGAGAACCTCGAGCTGCGCAGCGAGGACGTCTACGAATTCGACGCGCTCAGCGATCTCGGCGATCTGTGGGAGCTGCACGAGCTCCCGCGCCCCGATCTCAAGTACCCGCCGGCGGCTGCCGTGCAGCCGCTCGTGCTGCGCCACGACGAGCCCGAGCGCGCGGCCGATTTCTTCGAGGTGCTGCGGCGCGAGGATGTGCTCGTGCATCACCCGTACGAGTCGTTCCGCGGCTCGGTCGAAGAGTTCGTCTGGCAGGCGGCGCGCGACGCGAACGTGCTCGCGATCAAGCACACGCTCTACCGCACGTCGGGCCGCGAGAACCCCGTCGTGCTCGCGCTCTGCCACGCCGCGCAGGCCGGCAAGCAGGTTGCCGTCGTGGTCGAGCTGCGCGCGCGCTTCGACGAGCAGGCGAACATCGAGCGCGCGCAGCTGCTCGAGCGCGCGGGCGCGCACGTCGTCTACGGCGTGATCGGGCTGAAGACGCACGCGAAG
>Ga0187893_10012262_pt1 | contig 12206 bp, 11 predicted proteins | sample MA1701074metaG_FD_139574 | JGI IMG/M metagenome (GOLD analysis project Ga0187893, IMG submission 139574) | White microbial mat communities from a basaltic lava cave in the Kipuka Kanohina Cave System on the Island of Hawaii, USA - MA170107-4 metaG ... | reverse complement strand
TGATATCGTTCAGCGAATGCGGCGCCGACCAGGAAGTCATGGTGGTGATGCCGGCCTACAGCTGGGTGCGCGGCGTGCTCGGGACATTCTTTCTGGAACCGGTGGCAGCCAGGCCGTGGGAAGCACGACTGGTACTGTCGGCGACCGAGTGAAAGACCAATGGGATACGTGAAAGGGTCGATTGACCTCAGTTCGACGCAGGACGGAATGCTGCTTGAGCAGGTGCTACGGTCACGGCACGCGACGCACGATCAACTCTGGCAGTTCCTTCAACTGAAGACAAGAGAGAACCGCCGGCGCATTTTCAACTGGCGGATGCTCCGACTTGTGCAGCATGGGCTGATTACGAGACTGAATGTGAAGTACGAGAAGCGAGGATGGGTGTACGCCATCAGTGAAGCAGGGGCCGCCTATTTGGCCGGCAAGGGCGACGGGGCAGCGCTGGTAGCGTCAAAGGCGTTCAAACAACTCGATGATCCGGTTGTACTGCACTCGTTGGATCTCAACGATGTTCACCTGACTTTGATTCGCAGCGGCAAATTGATCCGCTGGAGGTCGGAACTGGAAATCCTCTGCCTCAATGAATTGACGGGCTTCGGCTACGCCAAGGACTACGATGCGGTGATCACGGTCGATTCAGATGGAGAGGATTCCACATTCGCTCTTGAGTACGAAAGGCATCCCAAGGCCGCCAACAGGTATTGGCAGGTGCGGCAGGCTCTTGAGAAGGAGCGCCAAGTCAAGTGCTTTCTCTACTTGGCGCCTTCGTATGAGCTGCTCAGTTACGTTGCGGGATTCTTCGACCGGTGCGCGAAGGCCGTGTATTTCGGACTGCTGGAAGACTTCCGGCAGCAGGGACTAGACGTGAAAGTGCTGGACAGTCGCCGCACATTGTCATTTTCACTTCGAACAGTATTGAATGGAAACGGCTCCGGAATGTGCACCACGACTTCCTGACTGCTTCCCGACGCCTTCCGCACGGCTTCCTCCACTGTCATTGAACCCATTGCAGGTGCTGGTGTTATTGATTGACTACCTCCTGTTTGGGAGGCTAGTTGTTGCCGGAGGGGATGCGAGCGGTTTGGCGGAGGCAGCGGAGCCTTTGGAGGTCGCGGAATTCGGGCCGGGTGAGTTTGAGTTTGGCGGGGGTGTGTGTCGGAGCGCCGGGCCGGATTCGGAGCCGTAGTGGAACTGATGGTGCTGAATGCGGGAGAGGTAGGGACTGGATTGGCTGGCGCTTGTTGGGTTGGCGTTGGGATCGATACCGCCTCTGGCCGGAGTTTCCACAGCAGGAGACGCCATTGGTGGATCGGAGTGCGCGGGACCCGTGTGCGGTTCGTGGGTACTGCGCACGGATTCGGCGGTGGTTTTGTAACTAGCCGAAGCCAATGTAACGGAGCGTCGTGAACGGTAGCGGGGTGTGATAGCTCAGACTTGTCCTTGCAGATTCCAGTGCCGACAGAGCCGTGACTGTCAGATGTGCACGGTTGGACCAGGTTCCGGTAGCGGACTCTTCCGGATTTGGCCTTCACCGGCAGGTTCTCCGGTTGCATAAACAGTGCGGCGCTGCTCGCGGGCAATCCGCCCCTCTGGCCGAGGTGATCTAATCCGCCCGCAGAGTCCGGTTCGGATCCAGCATAGCAGCGCGCCGCGCCGGAATCGCGGTTGCGAGCAATGCCACCGAAAGCAAGATCAGGGGCACGCTGATGAACGTGACCGGGTCGCTCGCACTGACACCGTAGATGAGGTTCCTTGCTACACGAGCCAATGCCAGTCCACCAGCTATGCCAATTACGATTCCCACCAGCGAAATCGCCGCCCCATGCCATAGAACCATCTTCACCACCTGGGAAGACCGCGCGCCGAGCGCCATACGGATACCGATCTCGCGCGCCCGTCGCGCCACCGCGAAACTGATCACGCCGTAAACACCGATCGAGGCGATCAGCAATCCCATGCCTCCGCACAGTCCGAACAATGACGCTGCAAGCCGCGACAGGAACATCGATGCCTGTAAGTGGGATTCCATCGTACCGGCGAGATTTACGACCAGCTCCGGATCATGCTTTAGCAGCATTTGGCGCAGCAGGCCGCTCAGAGAAGGAGAATCCTGTGCGCTCCTGGCAATCAGCGTGAGCCCAGCGAAGGAGCCTTCAGATACGTAGGTGTCAAGGATCGGCCTGTACAGAATGGGTGTGACTTCCGATTCCTGCAGCATCCGATATTTCGAGTTCGCCACTACGCCCACAATGCGCACGCGCTGCCCGCCCTCCAGTAAATACCGGCCGAAGGGGTCCTGATTGGGATAGAGCCTGCGCGCCAATTCCTGGTTCACGATGGCCGTCGGTTCCTTGGAAAGCACCGGTCTAAAATCGGCACCCACCAGCAGGCGAATGCCCATCGTTTCGAAGTAGTGCGGCCCGACCGCCATTACCGCCGCACGTTCACCCTGATGTCCCTCGCCATGACCCTCCGCTCCAACCAACGTGAAGTTGCCACCGACGCTCAACGGAAGTCCGTTGGTTACGCTCGCCGACTGGACTCCGGGCTGCGCCTCTGCGTCCCGAAGAACATCCAGCAGCAGTCGCGCTGTCTGCTGGGCGTTATGGCGGCTCAAGGCAGGATCGAACCGCACCAGGACTACGTTTCGCGCATCCATGCCACTGTCGATCCCGCGCGCCGCGCCAAGGCTCCGGAGGAACAGGCCCGAACAGATGACGAGCACCGCTGAAATCGCTACTTGTGCCACCACCAGAGCGTTGCGCAACCCGAACCGGCGCAGGCTCGCGATGTTGTTACCGGCGTCGGAACGAATCGACCCAATCAGATTCGCTTGAGTGGCACGGAATGCAGGCACCAATCCGAACGCCATTCCAGTGACGATAGAGAGCGAAACCGAAAACAGAATCACACGATGATCCACAGAAATCGACAAATCGACTGGGAGTGGCAGAGGCAAACGGAACCCTGTGATGAGCCGGCCGCCCCAAAGGGCCAATGCGACGCCCATAGCACCGCCACTCAAGGCGAGCAGCAGACTCTCGGTCATCAACTGTCTGATGATTCGTCCTCGGCCGGCGCCGATAGCGAGACGTGTCGCGATCTCCCTGCTCCGGGCCGACGCGCGCGCGAGCATCAGATTGGCGACATTGGCGCATGCCGTCAAAAGAACCAGGAACGTGATCGTCAGTAGCAGCAGAAACGCAGGCATCGCTATTCTGCGCAAACCCGCCATTAGCTGGCCGGCGCGCTCAATGTAGAACCCACGATCACGCTCGAGGCTCGGTACGCGCTCGCGGACTCCGGCGGCCACGGTCTCGATCTCGACCTTGGCCCGCCGCAGGTCAATGCCGGGCTTGAGACGGCCGAGCCCGACCAGCCACTGCGAACTGTAACTCGTCAGGCGGTCGCTGTTGCTCTTGAGCATGTCCATTTCGGAGATCTGAGAGCAAGGCAGAAAAAAGTCGGCGGCGATGCCGACTTCCGTGCCTCGAAAACCGGGAGCCGTCACACCAACTACGGTCATCGCACGCTTGTTCACCTGAATGTTGCGTCCAATGATCTCTGAGTCGGCGCCGAACCGGTTCCGCCATAACGCGTGCGTAAGGACGATCTTCGCCGGAGCGCCGGGGATGTCATCCTCTCCGTGGATGAACCCTCCTCCAGCTAAGAAAGCTGGCTTCACAACGTCGAAGTAGTTCGCCGTCACCAAGAAACCCCAGTGTCGTCGCGCGTCGCCGCCCTGACCGATACCAACTGGGAGGAAGGGAGCGAATGCCGCAACGCCCTGCCAGGAGCGCGCTTGGTTCCTTAGGTCCTGAATCTCCAGAAACGACAGGGTCTCGCTGGCTACTCCTTTGCTCCGGTGCATCGCCATGATGGTCATTAAGCGATCAGGCTCGGCCACTGGAAGCGGGCGGAACACGGAGAAATTCACGATGCTGAAGACGGTAGAGCACGCGCCAATGCCGAGCGCCGCCGACAGAATCGCAACCGCGGTGACACCAGGATTGCGCCTCAGGTTCCGAGCGCCATAACGCAGATCCTGCCAGAAGTCGGACCAGTAACGGGCGATCCAGATCTCGCGCGATTCCTCCTGCTTTAACCCAAGGTTCCCGAAGCGTCGTTGTGCTTCGGCCCGGGCGTCCGATTCGTCGAGACCGCCATCTCGCAACTCGGCGGCCTTCTCTTCTAGGTGCGATTCCATTTCAGCTCGAAGCGCCGCTTCGCGCTTCGTACTCCCGAGCCAGTATCGAAGCCGTCGCATAAACATGTCCCGTTTACTCCGTTCCCATCACACGCGCGATGGCGAGTGTGAGTTGTCTGTACCGTTGCATTTCGTGAGCCAGTTGCTTGCGGCCTTTGGACGTGAGGTGATAGATACGTGCCCGCCGGTTATTTGGCGTGACTCCCCACTCGCCGTCGATCCAGCCGTGCAACTCCAGCCGCTGCAGCGCAGGGTAGAGAGAGCCTTCCTCAATGAGGATTTCGTCGCCTGACTTTTGCTGGATGGCCTGCAGAATCGCGTAGCCGTGCAGATTGCTCCGGCTCAGGGTCTTGAGGATGAGCATGTCGAGTGACCCGGGGAGCGAGTCATTTTTCTCTGCTTTGCGTCCCATACTAAGAATTCTTAGCCTTACTTTAGGGTACTACGCAGCGGTCCGGAGGGATGTTCCAAAGAATTCTTAACGTATTGGGAGCTCACTGGCACAAGCAGCCGACGCCGTCTCCGTGTTCCCCACCAACAGCTCATCGGCCGAGTATGATCGTCTGCAACATGTTTCGGACGAGGCGCGAGCTAAATCCGAGCGGTCCGTCTTGCGCTGGAACAACACGTTCCCGTTCGTTCAAATTGCGGCCGACTTGGGACTGCCTTAAACCGAATTGTGTAGTGCGCAGCCAAGGCACCCACGTCAAGAGCTCGCCAGTGCTGCGTCTTCATGGCGGCGAGGTCCCCTGCCGCGAGCAGTATGCAAGAGCGGTGTGTGACCGAATCCGACCGAGAAGACCGATGAACGGGTGGGTACGGCAGTAAGCATAGTATCTGCTCCGAGCAATCCCCAGCATAGCCTCCAGACCACCTTCCTGAGTTAAAGCCCATGGAGCGCGGATCAGGCACAGCCATGCAGACCTGTAGTTCGGTCCCGCGGGAACACCAACAAGACGGACCGAAACAGGTGACATCTATGTGCTCGGAACTATCGCGGCAGTTCGCGAACGAAACGCGGCATGGCTGAGCGAAAGCTCCATTTGCCCCGAAAGCTTAAGGTGCCACGTGGCGCGGGGTGGGTAATGCGAGTTTGAACAATCTAACGATAAGGAGATGGTATGCAGGACACAGCGATGACAAATGGATCGCCGGTACTTCCGGCGGTCGCGATGAATGGACAGACGACCGGCACTGGTGTGGCGCTTTCGTTTACACCGGAACGGGTTCGGGAACTGGTAGCGGGACTGGAAGAACCGTTCGATCCCAATGAGATCAAGTGGCGTGTGACGAATACGTGCAAGGTCGGCGGGCCAAAGGGTCCTCGGGACCGAGGTCAGATGTTGGCGTATGCCGATCCGCGCGCATACACCGACCGGTTAAACGACCTGTTCGCGCCATCGGGCTGGACCCGGGACTACATCGTTCAAATGGTCCAGAACTTCGAGCGGAAGGAACGCGGCGCGACGGAACGGACCATCACGGCGAAGATCGTGGTGACGTGCAAGGTGACAATCTATGGCCTCGGCACACACACGGGGCTCGGCGAGGGGTGGGCGGACAACGATAACGCCGGCACGGCAGCGGAAGCCCAAGCGTTTAAGCGGGCATGTTCGTGTTTTGGGCTTGGCCGCTACCTGTACGATCTGGAGGGACAGTGGGTGGATCTCGACGACAAAAAGCGCCCATTGGAGACGCCGAAACTGCCGGATTGGGCACTCCCAAAGCGGCAAGAGAGCCGCGGCGGGGACCGCGCGACCAGTAAACATCAAGCGAATGGCCAGCAACCAACGCGGACCAACGGCGCGGCGAGACATGGCAGAGGCGGCCTCTTCCGGGATGAACTGCTCGGACAAGTGAAGGCGCTTTGCGGGACGGTCGGCTTCTGTCTCTCCAAGGGCGTGCTGCGGGCCGTTGCGAAGGTCGAGGATCCGGACAAGGTCCGCGACATGGCGAAGCTCACGGCTGCGTTCGACAAGCTGCAGGACCTGGCGCGCGGCGTCGAGCGACTTCGGGCGGCTGTGACGAAGACCGGAGACCAACGCTACTCGGCATTGTGCCGCGAGTTAAATCTGGCAAGCGAGTCTATCGATGACATCCCGGACCGGACGGTGCTCCGTCGGCTGATAGAAACGCTCGAAGGCAAAGGTAGTTCCACGCAAACACCGAGCGGTACGGGCGACGGCGCTGCCGGTGAGGGAAAGCAGAGTGGCGCGGCGAGCTTGAGTGAGTTGCGGGGCCGGCTACTCCACGAGGCGAACCGCGTGTCGGGTGCGACAAGACGACCGCTTGCCGAGGTGATTAACCAAGCGGCGAAGGGATCATTCACCTTCGCCAACTTGAAGAGTCTCGGCGAAGCGGACGTAGGCAAGGTGGTGACTGCGCTCGCCGAGATTCAGCGAATGGAGACTGCCGCGTGATGCAGCGAGTTCGCAATCCATGGGAGAAAGGAGGCGGGTGACACTGAAGGAAGTAGCGCTCTTCACGGACGATTCAGTCACGTAATACCCATGAGATCCAACGCGTCACCATTTGGTATAGGTGGCATCCGTTCTATGGCGAGGTTGTACCACTTGTGCGCGGCAGGGCGGGCTCCAACTGCCTTCGATGCGAGTTCCCGGATGGAACCACCGCCACCATACCAATCTGGATGACGGACGCCGACATCTGCGCCACGATGTCGCTTGGTGAACCAACAATAAGTCTGGCTGCGTTGACAGAATTGCGTGCATTCCTGGATTCCACGATCCAGAGCCAGAAGCACACCGCAGAGCATGCGGACGCGAACGGTCGCCAAAAATCGGGTTCACGCGGCCACGCCGCGAGCGGTGCGAAAGAATCTCGTTGGGAGGCCCCGGAATGAATCGGAGAACGAAACCTGACGAGAAACAGCGCGAGCTGCCTTTGTTCATCGAGGACCACATCACTGTGCCAGCCGAGAGGCAACTGGAACTCGAGGGCGCGCTCGCGGAACTGCTGCTGGATGCCGCCAATATAAACAAGCCGACCGGTGCGAATGGGGGCTCGCTGTGAATCAGAAGATCACTGAAGAGCACCTTCGGCGGCGGGCAATTGTGTACGTTCGGCAGTCAACGCCGATCCAATTGGTTCAGAATCGCGAGAGCCAGCTTCGGCAATACGGGCTCGCAGAGCACGCCCGTAAACTCGGCTTTCGCGATGTCGAAACAATCGATGCAGATTTGGGACGTTCAGGATCCGGGTTGGAAGAACGGCCAGGATTCCAAAGACTGGTAACGGAGGTGTGTTCGGGACAAGTCGGCGCCGTCCTGTGCATCGAGGCTTCCCGTCTGGCTCGGAACGGGCGGGATTGGCACCAACTGTTTGAACTCTGCGGATTGGTAGGAGCGCTGGTCATTGATCGTAGCCAGCGCGGATACCGCAACAAACGAGTTGGTTTTGGTCGTGCACTGGGTCGGCGGCCGACACACAGAGCTTCGGATACGGCGGGTGAAGAGCGGAGAACATGGTCGTCGCACAGCTGCGGAGGCGACAGATCTCATCAAGCAGATGGCCGGCCAGTTCCCCGATGAGTTGATTGCCGGCACCCTCAACCGGTTGGGTTTGAAGACTGGCGCGGGCAATCCATGGAAGAAGAACCGAGTTTGTTCGGTCCGCAGTAAACTTGACCTGCCTGCTTATGATCCCGCCGCGCCGGTCAAGAACGTGACAGCCGCACAAGCGGCTCAGCGCTTGGGGATCGACTCGCGGACGGTGCATGAGCTTCTACGACAGAAACTCATTCCGGGGAAGCAGGTCGTTCCGTGTGCACCTTGGCAGATTCCGGTCGAAGTGTTGGATTCCCCGGGTGTGCAGGAACGGGTGCGCCGGATCAAGGAGGGTGACAGGGCGCGGCGGCCGATCAGCATCGACACGCAGACAATGGCTCTGCCCGGCATGGAGTAGGCCGCGATGGTCCCTCGGGATCATGGGTAAACATATGGCGACTACAAGGCTAACGACCAGGGACGATCTAACGCCCACGACGGCGGATCCGGACCACCGGGCCGAGCCAAAGTCCCAGTCGGCGACAAACCGTCAAGTGGATCGTTTTCCGGATCGGCGATCCGAGAAATATCCAGACACAAGGCCGTTCTCGTACCCATTGCTGAACCGCCAAACCGAATATCCGGTCATGCAAGCCGACAATGGCCTCGTGGCGATCTTCGGACAATCGGGACGTGCTCCGATAATTGCGCGGGAACTCAATCTCGCGAAACCAACCGGGCATATCGGCACGATCGTTAACCGGGCAGTTACCCATCACAACCGCAGTGTAGTTCTCGATTGTGGCATGTAGGGCTGGAGATGGACAGGGTGAACTGAGCCTGTTTTTCACTTTGCTTCGGCGTCAGAAATCCGCTCGTATCACCCTCATTTCATGCCTTTGCCGTCCTGAATCGCGTTCCGGTTTGTTCGTCATCCAGTTCGATTGCGCCATTGTCTTTGGCGGCTTCTGCAAGATAAATGGCGCAATCTGCTAGTCACACCTCGAGTTTCTTCGGCGAGAATACATTCATCGCCAGGGTTGCAAGGTGCAAGAATGAAGCAGCCCGGAATGAGGCGCCGTCGTGGCCAGCATGGTTGCGTTAGTTGCGATTGAGGCCCTTGACGTTGGTAGCGCGACCACAATGATGCTTGCCGGCAAGGGCCTCCAAGTGCTCATCAGCGGCCCACGCGAAGCTCTCGACAAAAAAGTAATCCAGGAAGTTCACGCACAGATTGGGGACGTCGCCTTCATCATTGCGAACGTTCACGATGAAATCCAGGTCCGTCGGATGGTCGGGTCCGCCGTAAGCAAGTATGGCCGTTTGGACGTGGCCGTGGAACAATGCAGCAGCTCGAACCAAACGAAGCTGAATCGAAGGCGGGACGGAGCAATTACGCCGTTTGCGGGGACGCCGCCAACACAAAACCAATCTCGTGCTGATCTACATCGACGGCCCGCGCTTCGGAGGGCGCCATGTCATCAGTGCGGTGCGTATGCATACATAGGTACTTAACTCGTAAGGAGGTTTATGACACATCAACCTCGATCAGTTGCGGATCAAGCGGAGCGCTCCGCCTCCACAATCCAGATTACGCTTGAAATCAACGGCGTCACTCGCACCCTTGATATTGAGCCTCGTGTTTCTCTCCTCGATGCATTACGAGAGCATCTCTACCTAACCGGCACGAAGAAAGGATGCAATCAGGGTGCTTGCGGTGCTTGCACGGTCCTGTGCAACGGGGAGCGCATCCTCTCCTGTCTCGCGCTGGCGGCTCAGTATGAAGGCCTGGAGATCACGACAATAGAAGGTCTGAGTACGACAGGAGAGTTGCATCCGTTGCAAGCCGAGTTTATGGAGCAGGACGGTTTGCAATGCGGATACTGCACGCCAGGGCAGATCTGCTCGGCAATCAGCATGGTTCGGGAGTTTCGAAACGGATTGCCAAGCGCCGTCACGAGAGACGTGTCCGAAGCGGCTATCGAGTTCTCGGAAGAAGAGATCAGGGAACGAATGAGCGGCAATTTGTGTCGGTGCGGAGCATATGTGGGAATCCGCGCCGCTATTCTCAGGACTTTTCAGTCCGAGGTGATGCCGTGAAAGATTTCACCTACTCTCGTGCGCGCACATCACAGGAGGCGTTGACGCTCGTCGCGGCGCGCGCGAACGCGAAATTCCTGGGCGGCGGGACCAACCTGGTCGATCTGATGCGAGAGAACATCGAACAACCCGACGCACTGATCGATGTTACGCGCCTGGCTTCCGGGATCAGCGAATCCCCGGACGGGGGCATCTCGGTCGGCGCGGAGGTCAGGAACAGCGCACTGGCGAATCACCCACTAGTCCGTCAGCGATACCCCATGTTGTCGCAAGCCATCCTGTTCGGCGCGTCGGGCCAGATCAGGAATATGGCGACCGTTGGCGGCAACATTATGCAGCGCACACGCTGTTACTACTTTTACGACGAAGCCGCAAAATGCAACAAAAGGAACCCAGGCTCCGGGTGCGATGCGATCGATGGTTTTAACCGCATTCACGCCATTTTGGGGGCGTCGGAACAATGTATCGCCACACACCCATCCGACATGTGTGTCGCCCTCGCCGCTTTGGATGCAACCGTGCGCGTCCAAGGTCCGGAGGGCGAACGCACGATTCCATTCAATGCGTTTCACTGCCTGCCTGGGGACACGCCGCAAGTCGAAACAGTTCTCGGGTTCCACGAGCTCATCACTTCCATCGAGCTCTCTCCGCTTCCCTTTGCCAAGCGATCCCTCTATCGGAAGATCCGTGATCGCGCGAGTTATGCCTTCGCACTGCTGAGCATAGCGGCCGCGCTTGAAGTAGAGAACGGTAAAATCCGCAACGCTCGCCTGGCACTGGGCGGGGTGGCGCCGAAACCGTGGCGGGCTTACGAAGCAGAGAAGGTGTTGTTGGGCGCGGAAGTGGGAATGAACACTTTCCGACAGGCGGCTGATGCCGAGCTTTCAAAGGCGAGGGGATACCACCATAACAACTTCAAGATCGAACTCGCCAGACGGACCATAGTAAGTGTCCTGCGCGAACTGGCGCAATCGGGAGGTCCGCTGTGAATGTCCTTAAAACTGTAATCGAGACAATGGCGCAGTTTATGCCCGATAAGAAACACGACCCATTGCTGGACCGCGACGGATTTCTGGGTAAGCCGCTGGTGCGCGTTGACGCCGAAGCCAAAGTAAAAGGCCAGGCACGCTTCACCTCTGAATTTGACATTCCAAACCTAGCTCATGCGGCACTCGTCTTCAGCACAATTGCGAAAGGCAAAGTCTCTAATATTGATACCGGGCGGGGGAGGCGTATTCAGGGCGTGTTGGAGGTCCTCACTTGGAAAAACATGCCTAAGCTGACCGCGCCGCCTTTGGTCGACATGACCGACTTGAAGAAGGGCATGGCGGCAAGTAACCTGCCGATCCTGCAGGATGCGTCGGTGCATTGGGACGGGCAACCGATTGCGATCGTTGTCGCGGAAACGCTCGAGCAAGCCGAGTACGCTGCTTCGCTCGTCGAGGTTGAATACGAAACCGACTCACCAGCAGTTTCATTCGATGTTCTCAAAGCAAAGGCTGTTGTGCCGTCCGACGTCTTGGGCGAACCAGCCGTGCTCAGGATAGGGAACCTCGAAAAGGGTATGGAGGAGGCGGACGTCAGGGTGGATCAGGTTTATCTCACCCCGAACTACAATCACAATGCTATCGAGCCGCACGCAACCATTGCGCTCTGGGAAGACGACGGCAGCTTGGTCGTGTTGGATTCGACGCAGTCCGCATATATGACGGCCGGTAGTCTGGCTATCATTTTTGGGCTCAAGCCGGACGAGGTTCAGGTCCTCGCTCCTTTTGTAGGGGGAGCGTTTGGCGGAAAAGGCTCCCTGTGGACTCACACTCCACTTTGCGCGGCAGCAGCGAAAGTGCTCAAGCGCCCGGTGAAGCTGTCACTGTCGCGGGAAGGCGTTTACCGGATAGTTGGTGGACGTACCCGCGCAGAGCAGCGGATCGCGCTGGGCGCCTCGCGTGACGGGAAGCTAACCGCGCTGCTTCATTCGAGCATCACGGCTACTCCTTCGCACGGGCGTTATGTGGAGCAATGCACTTTTCCAACGCGGCACCTCTATGCGTCGCCGAATATTTTTATCGAGCAGAAAATCATCAACCTCGATACGGTCGCAAACACCTGGATGCGTGCTCCGGGTGAGTCGATTGGAACCTTTGCCCTTGAATCCGCTATAGACGAACTCGGATATGCGCTACGCATGGACCCAATCGAAGTGCGCCTGATCAATGAGCCCGACAAAGATCCGACTACCGCGCACGAATTTTCGGCCCGCCGTTTGACGGAGGCGTATCGGCGCGGCGCCGAGAAGTTCGGATGGAATTCCCGCAACTCAGAGCCACGCTCCCGGCGAGACGGCGATTGGTTGATCGGGCAGGGCGTCGCTACGGCTTATTATCCTTACTATC
>Ga0187893_10012261_pt1 | contig 12206 bp, 6 predicted proteins | sample MA1701074metaG_FD_139574 | JGI IMG/M metagenome (GOLD analysis project Ga0187893, IMG submission 139574) | White microbial mat communities from a basaltic lava cave in the Kipuka Kanohina Cave System on the Island of Hawaii, USA - MA170107-4 metaG ... | reverse complement strand
CTTTTCCAGCATCAACACGCGACGGCCAGCCTCAGCGAGGAGCGTTGAAACAGTCGAGCCGGCAGGGCCGGCTCCGATCACAATCACGTCGTAATTCATGCAACCCTCCTACAGAAGGATCTCCTTCGCGCCCAATCCGCGCGCGATCTCTTCGGCTTGTTCGGCCAAGGGGGGAGGCATTTTGACTGCGACCAGAAATCCGTCGCTCTTCAGGCGCCGCATTTTTGTGAGCGGAGCCTGAGCTTTCCGGCGCTGTCTGGCCGAACCGAGGATCGCGCCAACGAAGGCGCCGATAACGCCACCGATGATGACGCAGATGATCGCGTGGTCGGATAATTCCGTCGCGAAAGGCAGATTGAGCGTGTCGGTTACGAAAAGGGCGAGTCCGATGGCTAGAGCCAAGGCTGCGCCGGTCAAAGCTCCGGTGATGGCGCTGCGGACCGTGAGCGAGAGTGGAGGGCCGCTGGCTGTGGGCAGGAATTTGGCGGCGCGTTGCTGTTCGTCAATTTCCACGCGCAAGGTCGTCGCTTCACTCGTGTCAACGCCAATCGCGCTCAACCGGTCGAGCAGTTCGTCGGCGTTCGCCTCGATTTCGTACAGCGCCACCAGCCAGATGTGCTCTTTGTGCGATCCGTTCGCTTGATCGGTCATCGTCGTTCGCCCCTGGTCGGGTTATAATCTCGCTCGTGAAAAGGGTTGATCGAAAAGCTACTGCGAAGCGCATATGCTGTCAACCAGATGACCGCCGTTTTGATCAGACCGTTGTTCAGAAACCCCGCTTTTCGACGGAAAGATGGGAAGGCGTTGCAAGAGAAGATTTCCGGCGCGTTCCGATGTCCGGCAAACTCCGGTTTGCCATTCGCCTCGCGCGGCAGGTTTTTTGCGATATTAAACGGCAAACCGGAGTTTGTCAGACACTTTCAACGGAGGATTGGTTTTATGCGTAAGTTTACACACATCGCGTTGATCTTCGGCTTGATCGTCAGCGCGTCTTTCTTGAGCGCAAATGCGCAATCAACGGGGCAGGAAGCAAAGGGCGCGTCCGCGCCGACGGCCGCGGCAAACAAAACGACCGCAGCGCCCCCGGCGAAAACGGCGACCGCAGAGTTGCTGGCGATGCTCCCTGCTTCGGACCTGATTGCGACGCTGGACGTGGGCCGCGCGTTTAACGAACTGTTGCCGAAACTGGCTGAAATTTCGACCGGTGGCGTGGATAAGCTGGCAAAATCAATTCAGGATTTCACCCAAAAGACCGGCGTTGATCCGGCAAAAATTCAGACCGCCGTCTTCAGCTTCAGCCTCAACGGCGCGCAGGGAACCGGCGTGTTGATCATTCAGGGAATTGATCCCGACGCCAAACAGATCGAAGCCGTGATGAAGGAGTTCGGGACGGAATTCAAGACTCTGGAATACAAAGGCAAAACGATTTACAACGTTGCTTCGAAAGTGAAAGCGCCTACGGCTGGGCCGCTTTCAGTCAAAACCGACGAGGTGGCGTTGGCGGCGCTCGGCGGGCAACGAGTCGCGTTCGGCGATCTAGCAGTGGTCAAACAAGTGATTGACATTCAGGCGGGCGCGACGAAAGGCGGCGTGACGGAAGCGATGACGGGCGCGTTGCAAGAGACCCGCGCTTCGGCGCTGATCCGTTTCGCCTTCAACATTCCGGAAAATCTGCGCAACGAAGCGGCCAGCCAGGGCGACCTTTTCAAATCGGTCGCATCCGTCAAAATGATTTTGGGCACGTTCGACGTCGCGGGCGACCTCAGCCTCTCGCTCGACGCGGTGATCCGCACTGCCTCGCAGAACGACGCCGCCGAATTGGAAACCGGGTTGAAAGGATTGGTGGACTTGGTCAGAGGCATCTTCGGTGGCGGTGGCGGTGACCAGAAGACTGATTTCTTCGGCCAATTGCTCGACCAGGTGAAGATCGGATCGAAGCTCAACGACGTTTCGCTTTCCATCACGTTGCCGCGCTCGCTGATGGATCAGTTGAGCAAAAAGCCTGCGCCCGCCGAGAAAAAGCAGTAAGCTCAGGAGGCGCGCATCGGAGACAAAAATGGCCGGAGGGTTTGCAAACCCCTCCGGCCATTTTTTTACGCGCTTGCGGAGCGCAAATACCGAGTCCGGCCTTACCCCTCAATCCGCAACCTACTGTTGAGTAGCCATTGCGGCGTTGAAGAATTTGTCGATGCGATCCTGGTAGATTTTGACTTTACCCTGATCTTCGTAACGCTTGCGTGTGGCTTTGACGAATGCGTCGTAAACCAGACCCTGGCGTTCGGAGATGATGCTTTTGCGAATGTTTTCAAGCTCTTGCGGAAGTTTCGACAAATCGGCCTCTTCGCGTTTCTTGGCCGCGAAGATCAGGTACGAGGCGCCAATCTTAATCGGGGCTTTGGCGACCTCACCTTCCTTTAAAGCCGCGAGCGCGGCGCGCGCCTGGTTGCCAGCTTGCAATGCGCCGGCGCCGGAGAAAGCGTAGTTGTTAAAATTGGTGTCGCTCTTGATTTCCAGCCCTTCGGCCTTGGCCAGACTCTCGAACTCGGCGGTGGTTTTCGATTTGTTCAAAATCTCCTGGGCGCGGGCCTGCGCCAGGTTCGGTTCCTTCTCCTGGCGGTATTTGTTCTCGACCTGATTGCGAGCCTGCTCGAAGCTCATCGCTGTTCCCTTGTCGAGGATGTCAACGACGCGCGGGACGGCGAACCCGCCGGGGATGCTGACTTTTTCGCCGATCTCGTTTTTGGCGAGCGTGCTAGTCGCTTCGTCGAAAGCTGGATTGTTCGCCGGACTTGAACTGTCACCGAGATTGGTCAAAGCGTCGCCGTTCTTGAAGTACTCAGTGGTTTTCATCAGCGAATCGGCCGGGACCTTCAACTCTTTGGCGATTTCTTCGGCGGCCTTGCGCAGGTCTTTGTACTCGGTCGCTTTTTCGTAAGCCGTCTGCGCCAGCTCGTTGGCTTTCCGGTAGGCCTTGTTGTTCTGAACCGTGGCCTTCAAGGTATCGCGCATCTGGGCGAACGGGATTTCGCGCTCTTCGGTGACTTTCAGCAGATACCAGCTTCGTCCGTCGCGGAACGGGCCGTCAATATCGCCGACCTTCAGATCGCTGGTGTAAACGCGCTGGCGCCATTGGCCGGTCTTGTTCGGCTCTTTCTTGATCCAGCCGAGGTCGCCGCCCTGTTTGGCTGACGGATCTTGCGAATGGCCTTTGGCGGTGGCGGCGAAATCCTCCGCTGGCGCGCTCGGACCGCCTTTGACCTTGCTTGCCAGATCGTTGATCTTGTTTCTGACAGTGGTTTCATCCGAATCGGCCAGCACGTTGAGCTTGATGATGCTCGCGCGCTTCTCGTACTGTTTGCGCGTCTCGTATTCCGCTTTCAACTCTTCGTCGGTGACGGGGACGATCTTGGCGACATCTTTGGTGGTGATGAAGATGTAATCCACCTTGCGGGTCAGTTCGCTGACCTTGAATTCGTCCTTGCGCGCGTCGTAATAAGCGCGCAGTTCCTGTTCCGATGGAGTCCATTTCGAGCGGACTTTGTCCAGGTCAAGTGTCGCGTAAACGGCTTCGATCTTGGTGCCGTCCTTCTTGTATCTCTCTTCGACTTCACGGTCCGACACCTGTTCGGCGGCGATCAGGAACTCGCGCACTTTGCGCGCGGTGATGTCGTTGCGGAGATTGCCTTCGTACTCTTCGACATCCCATCCGTTGAGTTTGACCCGGCGCAGGTATTCATCTTTGCCGACCCAGGCGCCTTGTTCATTAACGAAGTTGCGTTTGACCATGTCGTTGACTTCACGGTCGGTGCCGGCCAGGTTGAGTTCGTTTGCCTGATCAATCACCAGACGGCTGGAGATCAACTGGTCGAGCGCCTGCTTATCAAGCCCCATGCTCTTGGCCACGGGAAGCGGCAGCGTATTGCCGCGGCCATAAGTCGAGAGCAAGCCCTGCAATTGAGCCTTGTACTCTTTCAGAGTGATCTCCTGCGACCCGACTTTGGCGATCACGCTCTTGTCCTCGGAGGAGTTGGCAAAACTCGCCCCCGGAGCGAGAGGGTCGTCGGGAATGAAGAAGAAGACGAGGCCGATGAGCAATATTCCGCAGAAGATCAACAGAACAGCGTTGCGCGAACGCTCTAATTTGGCGAAGAAGCGAAGCATAAATGTGTTACTCCAAAACTCGTGTGGATTTTGTGTCGCGGCAGGCGCCATCCGCGATTCCCAGTGAAAGCAAGGATATTAGCGGCTCTACCAACTTTGTTCAAGCAAGGGCAACCGGGGTGGACGTTGGAGAGTTTAGGGGGGCGAGAAGTGTGATGCAAGGGTGAAGGGGTGAAAGGGTGAAGGGGTGAAGGGGTGAAGGGGTGAAGGGGTGAAGGGGGTGAATTAGTTTTTCACCCCTTCACCCCTTCACCCTTTCACCCCTTCACCCTTTCACCCCTTCATTCCCTCACCGCCGCGCCGTTTGTTGCGCGAAGCTGTTCGATCCGCGTTGCAGGAAACCGATGAATTCCTGCTTATCGCGCGTCAGGCTGGGAAAGACGGCCAGCGTTTTCTCATCGGGCGAGATGATGGCGTAAAGCGGAAGAGCCGCGCTGCCGAATTGTCGCGATTGCCGTTCGGCGTTCTTCTCGTCCTCGGCTTGATGCGCGGATGTTTCGCGATCGGTAAACAGTTCGGCCAGCACGAAACGATCCAGCTCTTTTTTCACCAGCGGATCGGGAAACATATTCTTTTCCATCCAGCGGCAGTTGGTGCAGGTCACGCCCGTGAAGTTTAAAAAGACGGGTTTATTTTCAACGCGCGCTTTCTCGATTGCTGTGTCGTAGCTTTCGATCCAGGCGTTCCCGCCGGCATTGCCTGAGACCGATGAAGCGATGATTCGTCCGTTCGTCTCTTCAGGCGGCAGCCAGGCGTCGAGTTCGCCCAGGGGCGCGCCGAATAACCCGGTGAGTAGATAAAACGTCACGGCGAAGAAGAAGGTGGCGAACAGCATTCGCGCCACGCCCAGTCGTTCGACCGGCGTGTCGTGCGGCAATTGAATCTTGCCGAGCAGGTAGATTGCCGTGACCAGCGTGAGCGCGATCCACGCGGCCAGCACCAGGTTGCGCGATACGGTGTTCCATCCCCAGACTAGATCAACGTTGCTCAGGAATTTGAACGCGGCGGCAATCTCCAGAAATCCCATTACCACCTTCACGCTATTCAGCCATCCGCCCGACTTCGGCAGGCTGGAAAGCCAGCGCGGAAACAGGGCGAACAGGAAGAAGGGAAGCGCGAACGCCGTGGCGAACGCCAGCATCCCGACCACCGCCCAGAACCAGTCGCCGCGCGTCGCATAAATCAACACCGTGCCGACGAACGCCGTCGTGCAGGTGAACGAAGTCAGCGTGAACGTGATGCCCATCAGAATCGTAGCGAAGGTCGTGCCCGACTGCCCGCTCTGCGCTTTCGCGTCGAGCTTCGAGATCAGCCCCGTCGGGAGTTTAATCTCGAACATCCCGAAGAGGTTGAGCGCGAACACGATGAACAGGACGGTCAGGAAAAGGTTCATCCACGGGCTGGCCGCGAGTTTATTCAAACCGGTTGGCCCCGCGATCAACGCCAGCGCCAGTCCGAGCACGGTGTAGGTGAAAATTATGCCGGCGGAAAAGAACGCCGCCTGGCCCACGGCTGCGCCGCGCGTTTGTTGATCGCGTTTGGTGAAGAACGACACGGTGATCGGAATCATCGGAAAGACGCACGGCGTGAGCAACGCCAGCAATCCCTGAATGATCGCGAACCAGATGAAACCGAACAGCCCGCGATTTTTTAAGCTCTTCGCCAGGTCATCGTCCGATACATTGTTCCCTGGCGGCGGCGCATTCAGATCGACGCCGCCTGTTATCCCCGCGATCATCACTGGAGTTGCAGTTGGAGCGGGCGATTCGGGTGTGGGCGACGGCGCGGTCTCTGGCGTGGATGGTTTCGCAGGCGTCGGAGTTGGGGTAGCGGTTTTGGTCGGTGCGTTGGCCGGCGCGCCGGTTGCGGCAGCGATCATCGTTTCGATCTCAAACGTTTTGGTCGTCGGGCGCAAACATTGCTGGTCGTCGCAAACCTGATAGGCGAATTTCGCGATCAACTTCTGCGCGCCAGGCTGCGCGTCGTCTTTGACTTTGACCGGCGCGGTGAAAGTCACCTCGTTCTGAAAAGCCTGAGACATAAACGGCTTTCCAGGCTCTGAAAAGTTCGGGTCCTGATAGACCTTTGGTTTCGGCTGCTGCACGACGCCGTTAGTTTTGAAAGCTCCGCTTTCGTCAATGGTGATTTTGGCGGCGCGCGGCGGTGGCGGTTGCGTCAGCGCGTACAAATGCCAGCCCGGCTCGAGCTTCGCCGTGACCAGCAGCTTCGCCGCCTGCCCCGGTTTCAACTGAGTTTCATCGAGTTTGGCCGAAACGCTCACCGGATTGAGTCCCTGCGCAAACGCCGGCGCGGCAATGTACAAAACCGCAAACAAGGTGAGCAAACGAGTCATAACTATTCCAACAGAAAACTGATGCATACCAACACCTCAAGGTGAATATCGGATTGAATGAGAATTTTATTTGACTGCGCGTGTGAAATTTCTCAGTCAAGATACGTCGAAGTCACAGAGATTACCTCGAAGGCGTGGATGCGGCAACCGATGTGGCGAACGAGTCGCCGCGCCACAGCCTTGTCCAGGCGCGCGATCACTCCGTCCGTAGCGCCGGAAGCAGCGGCGAGCGGATGGTCGCTCCGACCGCGATCAGCGAAGCCGCTAGCCCCGTCGCCAGCACCGCCAGCAACAACAACCCCAGCGACACGGCGGACAATCGCCCGCCGCGCGCGATCAGAGCCGGAATGATAGCCAGCAACGCGCATAAGACACCGGTCAACAATCCGCAACCCAGCAAAAGCGCGTTTTCAGCAATGACCATCAGCGACAGATGCGATGACCGATAACCGACCGCGCGCATCAGCGCCAGCTCGCGCCGGCGTTCCAGCACGTTGCGCAACAAGACGGTCGCCAATCCGAGTGTGCCCAGCAGCAATCCCAATCCTCCCAACGTCTGAAACGTTGAAAGATAGGTATTTTCGACCTGATGGAAGCTGGCCAATTTCTCTTCGGTTCCGATGGCGTCGAAACCGAAATCCGACAAACGCTCTTCGAGCGAGGCCGCAATATCAGCGGCTTTTTCCGGCGCAGCGTCAATCAGGAAGAAGCGATAACCCTCCTGGTCGGGAAAGAACCGCTTGAAATTTTTCTCGGACATCAGCAACTCGCCCTGGAAGATGCTGTCGGCGAGCGCAGCGACAATACGCAGTTTGACTGGCGAGCCGTCGCTGGCGTTGATCGTGACCTCGTCGCCGAGCTTGGCGTGCAACACGTAGGTCATCGAATTAGCGTCGGCGATCACCGGCGCAACGCCTTCGCCCAGCGGTTGATCGAGCAGCGACCAGGGGTTGGTCTTTTCCTGATCAGTCACAGCCAGCGACGATTGAAACGCGAACCGGGACTCGTTGATGAAGCCGTCTGATGCGCCGAGAATTCTCGGATTGCGCGGCTGGTAAAGATTCAAGCAACTGGCGTCGTCGCCGGGGCGCAATCGGAACCGCGTGATCTTCGCGTCACCGAGCTTGTCGTCATTGAGGTTCAGTTCCTCTTTGCCCTGCGCGCTGTTCGGATCGTGAATGATGGGCAGCAGCGATTCGGCCATAAGCGGGTAACCGCCATTGCCCGAATTTTTGTCGAGCGCGTTCGCAGCGCCGTCTCGTCTGAAAGCGTCAACCGAAACGATGATGAACGCCGCCGAAGCGATCAGCGCGATGCACAGCACGCTGCGCCCAGGACGCGTCGTGGCGTTGCGAAATCCCAACCGCGCCATCGGTAATAAGCCTTGCCCGTGAATCGTTTGTTTTTTGTCCGAACGCAGCCACGCTGACCAGAAGAACAGGATGGCGACGAGCAGCGAAGCGCCCGCGCCAAAAAATCCTCCGACTTGTCCGATCAATTTCAACGACGCGCCCGCCAACAACAAAAATCCACCCAACCCGAAAATCAAAGCCAATCGGAAAGATGTGAGGATCCGCCTGAAGGCGGTACTCTGAACGCCGTCCGCCACGCCGCGCGCGTTTTCGATTGAGTCGGACAATAGACTGCGCGGAGACGCTGATTTGAGTGATCTCAAGGTCCACCAGATGCAGATGAGCGCAGTCACAATTCCAGATAATCCGCCTACGGCCAGAGCCTGTGGAGTGATGTGCAACTTGAGCATCGTCGTGCCCACCGCGCCGACCCACCACGTGCGTAGCCCGAACATCATCAGCGAGCCGTAAAGAATCGCTCCGATGATTCCAGCGACGCTGCCGATCACAGCGAGAACCAAGCCTTCGCGCAAAAAGAGCGAGCGAATCTGGCTGATCGAGAAACCGACGGCGCGCAGCAGTCCGATCTCGCGCAATCGCTGTTCAATGCCGAGTTTGAAAAACAGCGTGGTCAGCAGCAGCGCGGAAACGACAAGGAAAAAGCTGAAGTAGGTGAAGTATTCGCCAAAATCGGTTGCGCCGCGCGAGGCTTGCAGGCTTTGCTCCTTGACCGGTTGAATGCTCAAACCCATCCGCGCCGGGTCGAGCGCCTGCTTGAGTTCATTGCCAACATCTTCTTCTATTTCGGGTAGAGGTCGTTGATCAGCGGGCGCCAGACGGATTGAGGTCAGCTTGCCGTAACGAGACGACCAGAGGCTCTGCCCTGCCGCCAGAGGGATGAAAGCCTTCGGCGTGGTGCGGTATTGTTTCCAGTAATCTTCGTCTTTGGGACGCACGCGATTCAGGTCAATCGGAAACGGCGGATCCCAATCAACCAAACTGTCAGTATCGGTGATGCCGGGGTAATCGGGCGCGAGGTTACGGTCAGCGGCCATCCCCTGCATCGGCGCGATGCCAGCCACTTCAAACTGCGCGCGTTTCGTATCCAGATTTCCTTCTTCGCGCCAGACGTAATATTCAATTGTCACCGAATCGCCGGTCTTCGCTCCGAGATCACGCGCTGTCCAATCGTTCAAGATGATCTGGTTGTCGGTTTGCGGCGCCACGTTGTCGCCGAGCAGACTCTGATAACTTTTCGGATCGAGCGCAGTGACGAGGGAATACGGTATCTCTCCCTCGCCTAGTCGAATTGTGTTCGCCAGGTAGGTCAGGATTTCAGTCGCACGCAGGTTCAACTCTCCTGACACAACCTTCGCCTGCTCCGCCAGAACATCGGTGATCACCGCGCTGTCGGTTTCGAGCGAGATAGTTTTTTGCTCTTCCAGCGACCGCAGCTTCAATCCCAGGTCGGCCAGTGTGAATTTGTCTTTCAAAATCTGCGTGGCGATTTGCGCTGGCTGGCCGTTGGCGCTTTTCGCCGAAAGCAGCATCACATTCGCTTTGCCGTCCTGCTCCAGGTTCCTTTGCAGTTTGCCGAGCGGAACGAAGATCGCGCGCACTGCGCCTTGTTGTGGCCGCAGCGAAAACTCTCCGAGCGACGCTGGCGGCAATGCTTCACGCATCGTGAAGCGAACCGTAGCGCCAAGCTGATCTTTGCGTCCGTGCAGCGATTCGACGGGAATGGCGGAAGGCTTTTCGATTCGCAGGACGATCGTCTTGCCGGGTTTCACGCCGAGTTCCTGCGCCAACGACTGGCTGATCAAAACGTCATTGCCTTCGGGCGTTTGAACCTGCGCGCCGTGAAATTTCCAGAAGCGGTCGTCAACGCCGTACACCTGCACGCCTCCGGCGCGCGCATTGTTTTCATCGCGGGTGACCGCGCCTTCGAGCGCGATGATCGGACACGCGCTGTTGAAATTCGTCGCGAACTGATCGTGCGATTGCAGGTCGGCGGCCAACCGTTCGCGGAAAAATCCAGACGCCGTGATAACGAAATCGGTCTTACCCAATCGAGCCAGCGCCAGGTCGCGCAAACTCGCGCGCACCGAATCGCCCACGAGCAGCGCGCCTGCGAGCACGGCCACGGCGGTTGCGACACCGAGGATGACCGCAGCGTTCGTACGCCAGAAATGAGCCAGGTTACGTTTGATCAGCGTTGCGGAGTCCATACCGATTGTCACGGAGATTGTTTGACGAAATGGAAGTTTCGGATGCGCCCGGCGCTCAACCGGAAACCGTTGACGCGGTTCTGCGCGTCGCGCGTGAAGCGAAACATCCCCAGGATCCCAGGCGAACCGAAGGCGTCACGAAACATCGGCGTCAACGGCGTCGGCGCGGCTTTCTTACGTGTGACCGTGAGGGCGCCGTCTTTCAACGTCACGCGATACGTGGAATCAATCTCTTCGCTGTAATACGCGCCTTCGTATTCGTTCAGCTTCGTCGTGTCGGCGGGCGGCATGGCTTCCATCGTGATCGGTTTTCTGCCTTCGAATTTGAGTACTAATCGCAGCGGATTGCCTTGCGGCGAGATTTCAAAGATCACTTCGACTGGCTGTTCGGCGAGACGAAAACGGTTGGCTTCGAGCGGCACGAGCGCGGCGTTGAGACCCGGCCTGGACAGTTGAAGTTTGCTGTCATTGAGCGAAATGCGCCCCATCTCTTCAGCCGCCGCGTCCCAGTACACGCCGACTTTGTTTTTCATCTCTTGTTCGGTCAATGTGGCGGCGGCGGTTGCCGGAGCCGGTTTGGCGGGTTCCGGGGCCAGCGCGCTCGCCAGATAAACGTCGGCGACGCGGCGAGCGAAAAGGCCCGTAGTGGCTCCGCCGTAATTGCACAGGCAGGCGACGGAGAACCGCTGATCGGGAAAGCGTATCAGGTGCGACCGGTAGCCTGCGTCGCCGCCGGAGTGTTCGACGATCTTCAATCCTTTGTAGCTTCCGATTACCAAACCACGCGCGTAGGCAATTTGTTGACCGTCGTTCAGCGCGCCACGAATCTGCATCTGTTCAATTGCCCAATCGCCGCCGACCTGTTTGTCATAAAAGTTCTGGTCCCACCGCGCCAGGTCTTCAACCGTCGTCAGCAGGCTGCTTGCGCCGACCGTGTCGTAATTGGGCACGCTCAGCTTGAACGCGCCGTTGGGGCCGGAGTTGTAAGCGTATGCCTGCTGTTTGACAATGACGGCATGGTCGTCGCGGAAGAATGTGCGCGTCATTCCCAGCGGTTTGAAAATGTTGGCTTCGGCGAATTCGCGCAAGGATTGGCCGCTGACTCTTTTTACGATAAACGCCAGCAGCGTGTAGCCGGTGTTGCAATACAGATGTTGCTCGCCCGGTTTGAAGTTCAACTCTTTCATCCGCGAGACCAGGTCCAGGATGTCTTCGTCTCTGACCACGTCTTCGCCCAATCGCGTGCCGGACATTATCAGCAGGTTCCACTGATCGCGCAGCCCGCTGGTATGGTGCAGCAGATGGCGAATGGTGATCGGCTGATCGAATTCGCGTAATTCGGTGATGTACTTTTGCACTTTGTCATCGAGCGAGAGCTTGCTCTGTTTGGCCAGTAACAGAATCGCCATCGCAGTGAACTGCTTGGAAACCGACGCGACGTGAAAAACCGTATCCGGCTTGATCGGGATGTCGTGATCCAAGTCGGCCATTCCGTAACCACGCTTGTAGACGATCTGGCCGTCTTTGATCACGGCCAGCGCGCAGCCAGGCGAAGTGGGCTTGTCGTATTGCTCGAAGATTTTGTCTACGCGGGCAGCGATGTCGCCGCTCTGATCCTGCGCGAAGGCGGGCAGAGCAGCGACGAACAGAACGGTTGCGATGAAGCGCAGGGACAGTCTCTTCATAATGATCTCCTGGTGGCGTAAAAACGGATTACACACGCTCAAGTTGACGCTCGACGAGTTCAAAGCGGGCGCCAAATTTCGACGCCAACTCCACACTGTGCGTGACGACGATCAAAATCGTCTGCTGCTGTTTGTGCAAATCGAGCAGCAGCGACGCGACATTCTCCGCCGAATGCCGGTCGAGGTTGCCAGTCGGCTCATCGCACAAGAGCAGCAACGGCTCGCGGATCAGCGCGCGGGCGATGGCTACGCGCTGTTTTTCGCCGCCGGATAATTCAGCCGGGCGATGATCCAGACGTTCGGACAGGCCGACTTGCGCGAGCAGCTTTTTGGCGCGCGCTAGGTAATCTTCGTCGCTCCCAGCGACCAGCGTCGGCGTCAGGACGTTTTCGAGCACCGAACATTGCGGCAGCAGGCAATGATCCTG
>Ga0187893_10012260_pt1 | contig 12206 bp, 7 predicted proteins | sample MA1701074metaG_FD_139574 | JGI IMG/M metagenome (GOLD analysis project Ga0187893, IMG submission 139574) | White microbial mat communities from a basaltic lava cave in the Kipuka Kanohina Cave System on the Island of Hawaii, USA - MA170107-4 metaG ... | reverse complement strand
GCGGCGCGTCCTCACCGTACTGCTCGTGCTCGTCGGTCTCGTCCCTGCGTCGCTCCACGCCGCGCCGGCCCCCACGTACGCGTCGATCGACACGCGGACCGATTTAGCGCGCTCCTATGTCGGGGCGCGGTACATGCGAGCAGCCTCAGGTCGTTTCACCAGCGTTGATCCAGTGATGAACATCGAAGCGGCGATGACGGATCCGCAGCGATGGAACCGCTACTCGTACGTCAGGAACAATCCTTTTGTATTCATTGATCCCGATGGCAGGGACATCATGCCGCCCGCTGTCTTCTTTACGAACGCGTTTGCCCAACGGAACGCGGACAACGTCCGTGCGGTTGGCAAGGTGCTCATCAACCTTGGCCGCTCTATCAATTCGCCTGGGCACATGACCCCCGAGGGCGAGACAAGGTATTTCGAGCAACCGGATTCGCCTGAGGAAGCCAAACGAATGCGGTTTGTTGATCTGCTGCTGACTGCGGCCCCGCTAGCGGCAAGAATTGGAGGGGGTGTCAGGGCGAATTTCACCAGGACGTTTGATCTTGAGCCCACTCACGCTAGGACGATGTCGAATAGGGCCTTTAATCGTCTGAAAGCAGACATCGCTGAAAACGGGATCCAAGAACCGATAAAGTTTGTCCTGCATAACGGGCGAAAGTATGTCGTTGATGGCCACCATCGCTTGGAGGCGGCGAAGGCACTCGGAATTCGAAACGTGCCAACTCAAGAAGTAACCTTACCCTTTGCGGGTTATAAGACAGTCGCGGACCTCGACTTCTTGTATCGATAGTATGGCTACTTGGCATTTCGATTTTCACCTGGTTCCACGATCCGAATTAGAGCGTCGCTTCGGGGACACTCCGCTGACGGTGTCGGAAGCGGATTACCGGCAGAGCAACTGGTGGACCGAAGCTGAGGCTACTTCGGATCTCATAAAGGATCTGTCTAGTGTTCTTCCCGAGGGGCGATCTTGGAATTCGGAGCAAAAAACATGGGGGGCTAGTGACAGCGATCGATTGACTGTCATTCTCGAAGATCATCGCGTAGCCGAGGTTTCTGGCCGAGTCGATGTTCGTCATCTATCCCTGGCGTTTCTCAACCGCATTATTGCAATCGCTCGACGGCACGGCTTGCTGATCCTTACAGAAGGCAGATACATCCTTCGACCATCCGTACGGGAGCTTTTGGCGGCGATTCAGCGCTCGCCAAGTTTTGCGTTTGTTGCCGATCCAGAGGAATTCCTGAATCGCCTTGCCGCAACGGACGAACAATAGCCACACGCCGCTTGCCATCGAGAGCGGCGAGCCAGCGACTTCAACACCGGCTCCGGCGGTTGCGGCCTCGCGAGCGTTTAGGTACCGATGTCGTCATTCTGAATCCCCTTCGGCATCGACCAGGTGCCAACCGCATTGATGGCGGTGACGGTGCCGCCGAACGCGAGGTCGCTGAGCATTTGGGGAGAATCGGAAGATGCGAATTTGCAAGATTACATCCTTGTTGAGTTTACGCCTCGCTTATTTCGTGAACTCGCGGTGATCAATTCGATCCCGATGGCAGGGACATCATGCGCGGTTTTCTTCCCGAAGGCGTTTACGCAACAGACCGCCGACAACACCCGCGCGATCAGCAAGGTATTGATCAACGTCGGGCAGTCGATCAATTTGCCCGGTCACATGACCACTGAAGCGGAGGCGAGGCACTTCGTCCAACCCGAATCAGCTAGTGAAGCGATCGGGTGGGTGGGGTTCGAATGGTCACCTGGATATCAATGGAATCCTCCGATGATTGCAGCCACACTGAAACGGCTTCACAGTCCGGACGTCTCGGATTTAGCGTCGTTTGTGCCGGAGCACAGTACGAAGTTCGGTTTCTTGTTGCAGATCATCGCCGGCCCACTGGGTGAGCGAGGAGAAGAATCGTTTGACGTCGTGGTCTGCACTCCGAGTTTGTTGAGCGAGAGGTTGGGGCCGAAGGGGTTCTTAATAGGGAGGCATCACTTACTGATGAATCAGTATGATTATCCAGCGCTCGCGCAGTTCATCTCAGACTACTGTAAGAATTGCCGAGGACAATCGTGGCGTGAAGTCGCCGAGCAATTGGGAAGAATCGGAAAATGGGAGTTTGAAAATTACAACCGTGATTGAGTTCAGGCCTCGCTTAGTTCGTGAAACTCGCGGCGATCACGACAGCGAGCGCTCGCGCGACCACGATCGAGCTACCTGAGAAACACGCGCAGCAACTCCGTACTGTTGAACAGGCTGTGACTCACGATGGGCGCAATCGCGCTGCGCCGCAGCACGTAGATCACGCCCCACATGGCGCCAAGAGATCCCGTGATGATCGCCGCGTCGAATCCCTGCAACGTGTGCCCCATGCCGAAGGCAAGGCTGGTTACGAACACACCCATCCAAGGCTGTCGCAGGTCCTCGCGGAAGCGATGCAGCAGGAACGCGCGCTGCAGCTCTTCGCGAATGCCGCCGGCGACGATGACGACGAACAGAAACATCAACAGTCCGGTTTGCGAGCCGAGCATCGCCTCCAGCGGATTCTGCGGGACGTTGTGTAAGGTAGGGGCGAAGCGGCGAATGAGGAGGGTCAGGACCACGACCACCGCGATCACGAGCGGGGTGGAGAGCAGCCCGGTGACCGCCTCCCCCGCGGGCGGCCGCTCGCCGAAGAAGACCCGCCCCGGACGCTCGCCGCGCCGGACCAGCAGCAGGAGAATCAACGACAACAACACCACGGTGTCGATGAGCGAAAGCGTGAAGACAAAGGTCGCCGACAGCGCGCCATCGTCGCGAAACGCGTCGATCCCGATCGCCTGTAATGTGAAGCCGATGCTCAGTTGGGTGGGATAGCCGGAACAGAGGATGATCTCGACCCACGTTGGCCAGATGGGCCGCCGGGGCGGCGGCTCCACCCCGTGCAGCTCATCCACCTCTCGATGATAGATTAAAAAAGTTGACCGAGACGCATACCGCCGAACGGGTGCTCATCGTCGAAGACGACCCGGCCACGCGCAGCGGATTGACCGAGCTGGTGCGCAACTGGGGGTTCACCGCCGATGCGGCGGCCGACGGCGCCGAGGCCCTCGAGAAGATTACGGCCTTCCGCCCCTCGATCGTCGTCACCGACCTGGTGATGCCGCGCATGAACGGCATCGAGCTGCTGCGGGCGCTGCAGCCCGAGGCCGAGAACATCAAGGTCATCCTGCTCACGGCGCAGGGCACCGTGGATACGGCGGTCGAAGCGGTGAAGGCCGGCGCCGAGGATTACCTGACCAAGCCGCTCGACCCCAACAAGCTGCAGCGGCTGCTCGAGCGGCTGGCGGAGATCAACCAGCAGAAACGCGAGAACCAGGCGCTGCGGCGGCAGCTCAACGATCGCGGCCGCTTCGGCCGCATCATCGGCCACAGTCCGGCGATGCGCGCGCTGTATCAGGTGCTGGAGCAGGCGGCGCCGACGCCGGCATCGATGTTGATTCTCGGCGAATCGGGCACGGGCAAGGAGCTCGTGGCGCAGACCATTCATCAGCTGAGCCCGCGCTCGAACCATCCGTTCGTGGCGTTGAACTGCGCGGCTATTCCCGACACGCTGCTCGAGAGCGAGATTTTCGGCCACGAGAAGGGTTCGTTCACCGGCGCCACCGATCGCCGCGCCGGCTGTTTCGAGCTGGCCGATCGCGGCACGCTGTTCCTCGACGAGATCGCCGAGATGACGCCGGCGACGCAGGTGAAGCTGCTGCGCGTCCTGCAGGAGCGCAAGTTCCGGCGGCTGGGCGGCCGCACCGAGCAGGAGGTGGACGTGCGCGTGCTGGCGGCCACCAATATCGATCCCGTCACCGCCATTCGCGAAGCCAAGCTGCGCGAGGATCTTTACTACCGTCTCAACGTGTTCACCATCGCGCTGCCGCCGCTGCGCAATCGCAAGGAAGATCTGGCGCTGCTGATCGAGGCGTTCATCGAGGAGTTCAACGCGCGCGACAACCGCGACGTGAAGTCGGTATCGGCGGCGGCGATGAAAATGCTCGATCAGTACGAGTGGCCGGGCAACGTGCGCGAGCTGCGCAACGTCATCGAGCGCGCCACTATCTTGACCAAGGGTGAGTTGATCGAGCCGGCACACCTGCCGGTGCTTGGCGCCGCCGCCCCCGCCGCCGCGGCCCAGCCCGCACACGGCGTGACGATCGCGCCGGGCATGACGGTGGACGAGGCCGAACAGAAGCTGATCATGGCGACGCTCGACTCGGCGGGCGGCAACAAGACGCGCGCCGCCGAGATGCTCGGCATCTCGCTGAAGACGCTGCACAACAAGTTGAATCGCTTTAAGACTGAAGCTTCAGAAAGTTAAGGCGCATGCGCCTTTCCATCAAGCAGAAGCAGGTGCTCGGCGTCACGGCGATGGTGGCTCTCATCGTCACGGCGCTGAGCCTGCTGCACCTGATGAACCTGGCGCGGGTGCTGCTGATCGAGAGCCGCGATCGACTCGAGCTGCTCGCCAACGCCGTCTACAACCAGGCGCGCGAAGTCGTCACCGAACAGGAGACGGCCTACGACGCGGTGCGCAACAGCCGCAGCGTGCAGTCGGCGCTCGAAGCGGCCATCTATTCGCAGGACGTGATCGACGCCGTGATCGTCGATCCCACCGGCACCGTGATCGCGTCGAGCGATCCGGTTCAGGTGGGCAAGGTGTTGAGCACGCGCGCGCCCCTCAATAACCTGATCGCGTCGAGCGGGCTGGCGCAGTTACAGGCGGTCTACAACACCGAGCAGTCGCTCGAATGGAACCAGCCCATCGCGCTCGGCGATCAACCGTTCGGCGAGATCCGGATCGGCCTGTCGACGATCCTGGTGCGCAGCGATCTCAATCAGTCGCTGGCGCCGGCGGCGCTGGCGGCAGGCATCGCGCTGCTGGTCACGGTGTTCAGCGCCATGCTGCTGGCGCAAGTCGTGTTGCGGCCGATGCACGTCATCCGCAGCAGCCTGTCGCGTCTCGGCCGCGGCGACCTCGGTGCCACGCTGGACCTCCGCGACGATGCGGAGTTCCGGGAACTGGGCGATGTGTTCGATCAGGTGAGCGCCCAACTGCGGGCGGCGGCGCCCGAGGGCTTGCAGCCGGCGCAGCTCGCGGAGTTGTCGCGGCGCATCGCGATGGTCGGGCGCCTCACAGCCGGCGTCGCGCATGAGATGAAGAATCCTCTCAATGCGATGACGATTCATCTCGAGCTGCTCAAGCAGAAGCTGGCCTCGGGGCGCCCCGCCGGCGAGCACGTCGAGATCATCGAGCATGAGATCCGGCGGCTCGACGAGCGCATCCAGGGATTCTTGAAGTTCGTGCGCCCGGACGAGGCGTCGTTCGGGCCGGTGGCGTTGTCGGCGTTGATCGCGAGCGTGGTGCACGCCGTGCAGCCGGAGGCGCAACGGGCCGGTATCTCGATTGATTTGGCGTGCACCGACACGACGCTGCGCGTGGAAGGCGATGCGGCTCAGTTGCGCGACGTGTTTCTCAACCTGGCTCAGAACGCCATCCAGGCCATGCCGCGCGGCGGGCGGCTGACGATCGCCTGTTCGGCGGTGGCCAATCGGCGGATCCGGGTCCGCGTTGAGGACAACGGCGTCGGCATTGCTCCGGAAAACCTGACCAAGATTTTCGAGCTGTATTACACGACCAAAGAGCGGGGCACCGGCGTCGGCTTGTCGATGGTCTACCGCACCATCCAAGTCCATAACGGTGAAATCGACGTCGAATCTACTGTGGGGGTCGGCACCACTTTTGTCATCACGCTTCCGGAGGCATCCCGTTAGAATATCGACGATGCGGGTCCGCTACTTCGCGCCGCTCGTGATCGCACTCATGCTCGGCGGTTGCGCCGCGAAGGCACAGGTGCGCCGCAGCGAGGTGGAAGTGCCGCTGCTCGATCCGCCGCCACCGCCGCCCCGTGTGGTGGTGACGTATCCCGAGCCTGAGCCGTTGCCGGCGGTGCCGCCACTCGAGACCGCTACTGCGGCGGCGAAGCCCGCGCCCCCGCGGCCCCTGCGCCCCGAACAGAAACCCGAGCCCGTCGAGACGCCGCCGGAGCCTGCCGTCGTCGCTGCGACACGGCCCACCACCGCCGCGCTCACGCTCACGCCATCACCAGGCACCGAATCGCAGACCGTGACGGCGATTCGCGCGTTGATGGATAAAGCTTCACGCGACTTGCAACGTGTGAATGCGAGCACGTTGAACAACGACGGGCGCGCGCAGCTCGAGGCCGCGAGGCGTTTCTTGCAGCAAGCAGACGAGGCGTTGAAGGCCCGCAACATCGTTTTTGCAGGACGCCTCGCCGACAAGGCCGCGACCGTGGCGGCCGTTCTCGTGCGATAAAATCCGTCTCAGCCGAATGTGCAGCTCTGCGCAATTTTGATCGTGCGCGGCTGTTTACCTTGCGGAAAAACTTTCGTTAAACGAAAATATGGCGAATGTTGTCAATTTGGCCAGAACGTCCGATATATTGCGGACGACCTAATAAAAAAACGCAACATATTGTATTGACATCTAATTTTTACAGGCGCATATTGAGCGTCGCGCCGCGAAACTGGCTATCAGTCGGCAGGCACCTCCCAGTTGCCGGACGATTGAACGGGTCGCGACAAATAACGAAACACAAGAGAACGTTACCGAACAAGCCAGGCCGCGCGTATTCGCCAAATTTGATGTGTGAGTAGGTTGATAGGGCGATTGCCCCATGGGGAGGGGTGTCGTCTGTCGGAGGAAGAAGCATGCAGGAGAGCGCTTCCCAGAAGGGTTTGTCGGCCGCGCCGGCAGGGCAGACCGTCAGCGGATCGATGTCGGGTCAGGAGGCCATTGAAACAGTGCGGCTCCGCAACACACCAGCCGCGTCTGGCCTGGAATTTCCGCGGTTCTTTTCCACCGCCGGTGTTGATCCGTTCGATCAAGTCGAATGGGAATTGCGCGACGCGATTATCGGCAACGAGAAGGGCACGGTCGTTTTCGAGCAGCGCGGCGTCGAGATTCCGAAGTCGTGGTCGCAGCAGGCGACCAACATCGTGGTCTCGAAATATTTCCGCGGCCATGTGGGTTCGCCAGAGCGCGAGCGCTCGGTCAAGGAGCTGATCGGGCGCGTGGTGTCCACCATTACCGACTGGGCGCGCAAGCAGAAATATTTCGCCTCCGACTCGGCGCTGCAGGCGTTCAGCGACGATCTCAAATACCTCCTCGTCCACCAGAAGGCGGCGTTCAACAGCCCGGTGTGGTTCAACTGCGGCTTCGAGCGCGCGCCGCAGTGCTCGGCGTGCTTCATCAACTCCGTCGACGACACGATGGACTCGATCCTGTCGCTGGCCAAGACCGAAGGCATGCTCTTCAAGTTCGGCTCGGGCACCGGCAGCAACCTGTCGGCGATCCGCTCGTCGAAAGAGCTGCTCGCGGGCGGCGGCACGGCGTCGGGCCCGGTGTCGTTCATGAAGGGTTTCGACGCGTTTGCCGGCGTCATCAAGTCGGGCGGCAAGACCCGCCGCGCCGCGAAGATGGTGATCCTCAACGCCGAGCATCCCGACGTCCTCGAATTCATCAACTGCAAGGTCGAAGAAGAGAAGAAGGCGTGGGCGCTGATCGATGCCGGCTACGACGGCTCGTTCACCGGCACCGCCTACGGCTCGGTGTTCTTCCAGAACTCCAACAACTCGGTGCGCGTGACCGACGAGTTCATGCGCGCGGTGCTCGACGATGGGCTGTGGCAGACCAAGGCGGTCACCACCGGCGAGGTGGTCGACACGTATCGTTCGCGCGATCTGATGCGCGCCATTGCCGAGGGCACCTGGGTGTGCGGCGATCCGGGCATGCAGTTCGACACCACCGTCAACGAGTGGCACACCAGCCCGAACACGGCGCGGATCAACGCCAGCAACCCGTGCTCGGAATACATGTTCCTGGACGACTCGGCGTGCAACCTGGCGTCGCTGAACCTCATGACGTTCGTGAAAGACGACGGTGAGTTCGACGTCGATGCGTTCCGCGCCGCCTGCCGCGTGCTGATCACCGCGCAGGAAATCCTCGTCGACAACTCGAGCTATCCGACCAGGGCGATCGAGAAGAACAGCCACGCCTACCGGCCGCTCGGCCTCGGCTATGCCAACCTCGGCGCGCTGCTGATGTCGCGCGGGCTGCCCTACGACAGCGACGCCGGCCGCGACTACGCCGGCGCCATCACCGCGGCGATGACCGGTGAAGCCTACGCGCAATCGGCGCGCATCGCCCGCGATCACGGCGGTCCGTTTGCCGGCTACGAGATCAACCGCGAGCCGTTCCTGCGCGTGATGCGCAAGCATCGCGACGCGCTGAAAGGCATCACGCAGAAGAACGTGCCGGCCGATCTGCTGGCCGGCGCGAAGCAGGCCTGGGACGACGCGGTGGAGCTCGGCGAGGACTTCGGCTACCGCAACGCGCAGGCCACCGTGCTGGCGCCGACCGGCACCATCGGCTTCATGATGGATTGCGACACCACCGGTGTGGAGCCCGACATCGCGCTGGTGAAATACAAGAAGCTTGTCGGCGGCGGCATGATGAAGATCGTCAACACCACCGTGCCGATGGCGCTCGGTAAGCTCGGTTACACCGCGCCGCAGGTCGACGACATCGTCAAGTACATCGACGAGCAGGAAACTATCGAAGGCGCTCCGCATCTGCTCGAGCGCGATCTGCCGGTGTTCGACTGCGCATTCAAGGCGGCGAAGGGCGAGCGGTCGATTCACTACATGGGCCACATCAAGATGATGGGCGCCACGCAGCCGTTCATCTCCGGCGCCATCAGCAAGACGGTGAACGTGCCGAAGGATGCGACGGTGGAAGACATCGAGCAGGCCTATCTCGAGTCGTGGCGTCTGGGCGCCAAGGCCATCTCGATTTACCGCGACGGGTCGAAGCGAACGCAGCCGCTCAATACGTCGAAGGCGCAGATCGAAGCCAAGGGCGTGGTGACCTCGCCCGACACCGCCGAAACCGTGAAGGCGGCTGTGGCGGCGGCGCTCGCCTCGCGCACGCCGATCCGCCGCAAGCTGCCCGACGAGCGTCAGGCGATCACGCACAAGTTCGACATCTCGGGCCACGAGGGCTACATCACCGTCGGCCTGTTCGAAGACGGCATGCCGGGCGAGATCTTCCTGGTGATGGCGAAGGAAGGCTCCACCATCTCCGGCTTTGCCGACGCGTTCGCGCAGGCGATCAGCTACGCGCTGCAGTACGGCGTGCCGCTGCAGGCGCTGGTCGACAAGTTCAGCCACGTGCGCTTCGAGCCGTCGGGCATGACCAAGAACCCCGACGTCCGTTTCGCCAAGTCGATCGTCGACTACATCTTCCGCTGGATGGCGTCGAAGTTTCTGTCGCCGGAAGCGCAGTATCGCGCCGGCGTGAACAATCGCGATGAAGCGTTCGAGGCGGATGCCGCGGTGCCGGCGCCGAAAGTTCCGGTCACGCCGACGGCCAAAGTGAGCCCGACCGGCGCGATCGTGCCGTCATCGACGTCGTTTGCGGCGATTCAGAACCAGGAAGACGCTCCGCCGTGCACCACCTGCGGCTCGATCATGGTGCGCAGCGGCGCCTGCTACAAATGCTCCAACTGTGGTACTACGAGCGGCTGCGCGTAACTGTAAGAGGCTGACTAGTCGTCGGTAAGGGCGGGTCTTCGAACCCGCCCTTTTTGTTATTCGTGATTCGTCACTCGTCATTTCCTGGGAAAGCCCTTGTGCGTCTTGACCTCGCGAATCTGCATGATGTGACGCTGCCAATGCGTCGAGCTGGCGCCCGCCCGCGGTCATCGGCCCGGACTCCTTCGCCACGGCTACGGAGTCCACGGCCAGCAGCGTGCTAACAACAATGACTGCGGCTCAGCCAATTCTCATTGTGGGGCAGGGATGAACACGCCCGAAGCGGCGGTCAACGGATTTGGGATGACCGGCACTGAGGCGGGGTCGAACGACACTCTGGCCGGCATTCTCGAGCGCTACTGGGGCTATTCCAGTTTCCGTCCGCTGCAACGAGAGGCGATGGACGCGGTGCTGCAACGCCGCGACTCGCTCCTGGTGCTGCCCACCGGCGGCGGCAAGTCGCTCTGCTTTCAGGCGCCGGCGATGGCGCTCGACGGCCTCGCCGTGGTGGTGTCGCCGCTGATCTCGCTGATGAAGGATCAGGTCGACACGCTCGTCGGCAACGGCGTGCCCGCCGCCTGTTACAACAGCGCGATGCCCGCCGAGCAGAAGACGGAAGTATCGCGCGGGCTGCGAGAGGGCAGGTACCGCTTGTTGTACGTCGCACCCGAGCGGCTGGTCGGAGAGGGCGGCGACGGGTTTCAGAATCTGCTGTCGATGCGGCCGATCACCTTCATCGCCGTCGATGAAGCGCATTGCATCAGCCAGTGGGGACACGACTTCCGGCCCGAGTACCGCCAACTGGCGCAGCTCCGCGAGCGGTGGCCGGACATCAGCCTCCACGCCTACACGGCGACGGCCACCTCACGCGTGCGACAGGACATCGTGTTGCAGCTCGGGCTCCGCGGCGCCGTCGAACTGGTCGGGTCCTTCGATCGGCCGAACTTGATCTATCGCGTCCTGGCGCGATCGTCGCTGAAGTCGCAGATCCTGGAAGTGCTCGAGCGGCATCGGGGAGAAGCGGGGATCATTTACTGCACCTCGCGCCGCGAGGTCGAGGCGCTTGCGCAGTGGCTGCAGGACACCGGCTGGCGCGCGCGGCCGTATCACGCCGGCCTTGCCGATGAGGAGCGGCATCGCAATCAGGATGCGTTCCTGAACGAAGACATCGACGTGATCGTGGCGACGGTGGCGTTCGGCATGGGGATCGATCGCTCCGACGTGCGTTTCGTGATCCACGCCGGCGCGCCGCAATCGCTCGAACACTACCAGCAGGAATCGGGTCGAGCTGGCCGCGACGGGCTCGAGGCCGAATGCGTGTTGATCTCATCGGGCGCCGATTTCCTCAAGTGGCGCGTGATGCTCGAGAAGCATGGCGAGCTCTCGGATGCGCGCCGGGCGCTGATGCGCGACATGGAGCGCTATGCCGCCAGCGTCGGCTGCCGTCATCGGCGCCTGGTGGGCTACTTCGGCGAAGCGTTCCACAAGGACGATTGCGGCGCCTGCGACTATTGTCTCGGCGAGCTCGAGCAGGTCGCCGATGCCGTGACGGTGGCGCGGAAGATCCTGTCGTGCGTCGCCCGCGTCGGCCAGCGATTTGGCGCCGCGCACGTGACCAACGTGCTGCGCGGCAGCGACAGCGATCAGGTCCGGTCGCGCGGCCATCACGAGCTGTCGGTGTTCGGCCTGCTGAAGGAGGCGACCATCGACGAGCTGCGCGGCTATACCGATCAACTGCTCGCGCACGGACTGCTGCAGCAGTCTGGTGAGGAATATCCGATCCTGCAAATCTCGCCTCAAGGTCACGCGCTTCTCAAAGACGCGGCGGCTCTGCCCGATCTGTCACTGGCGAGACAGAAGCGTCCCGACCGCACCCGTCTGCCGAAACGCTCGAGGATCGAAACCGAAGGCTGGCATGGCGTGGACCGCGAGCTGTTCGAAGAGCTGCGCGTCCTTCGGCTCGAAATCGCGCGGCGGCGTCGCGTGCCGCCGTACGTGATCTTTCATGACACGACGCTCAGGGAGATTGCGCGGGTCAAACCCAAAACCGTCGAGGAGCTGCGTCACGTATACGGAGTTGGGGATAGGAAAGCGGCTGATCTCGGTGAAATGATACTTGCTGTGGTCGCGCGTAGTTGACAATGGAAAGTTGGCATTGGCCATTTGAGTTACGAGTTGCGATTGCTCGCGGGTGGCGCTCGGAGCATCTCGTTCCTGGCCTCCAATTGCGTCGCCTCAGAAAACGCGTCGCTGCCGAGATCTCATTGCCAAACGGCGGGGGGCCCCATCCCCAGCCTTCAGCGTTTAGCAGCTCCGCGTTTTCTAGTGATGTTTGCGAGGCGACGCAAAGTCGGCCATCCACGAGACGCTCCTCGCGCAAAGTTCGCTCGCTCGGCGCGCGTTGCGCGGGCCTGTTCGAGCGAAGTCTGGGTCAGCGACACGGACCCTGCTTCGTGTGGTGGGGTTGTGCGCGAGTTGGCCGAACGCGCTTGAAAAGGTCGAGCGTAGGTTTGTCCGGCGAGCGGCGACAAGAGCGGAGCGAGATGCCGGATCGCGCTT
>Ga0187893_10012259_pt1 | contig 12206 bp, 8 predicted proteins | sample MA1701074metaG_FD_139574 | JGI IMG/M metagenome (GOLD analysis project Ga0187893, IMG submission 139574) | White microbial mat communities from a basaltic lava cave in the Kipuka Kanohina Cave System on the Island of Hawaii, USA - MA170107-4 metaG ... | reverse complement strand
GCGGGGCACGACGTGGTGCTCACCCTGGATGCCGAGCTCCAGGCCATCGCCGAGTACACGCTCGCCAAGGCGCTGCGGGACTACAAGGCGCAGAGTGGCGACGTCGTGTTCTTCGATCCTCGATCCGGAGAGCTTTTGGCCCTTGCTTCGGTGACCTCCTCGACCCGGACACTGAGCGCTTCGTTCCTCACCAGCCCGTTTGAGCCGGGGTCGACCGCGAAGCCATTCACGGCCGCAGCCCTCCTCGCGCTGGACAAGGTGGATCCCCAGGAGACGGTCTATGGGGAAAACGGGAGGTGGACATATCCGACGTCTTCCCGCACCACCAGGACCATCACCGATGCGCACCCCGATCCGGGTGACTTCACGCTTGCCCGCGCGATTCAGAAGTCCAGCAACATCGCGATCGCCAAATTTGCCCAGAAACTCCGGCCGGAAGAGCAATACGACATGCTGCGCCGCTTCGGGTTTGGCGCACCCACCGGCGTCGAGTTTCCCTCCGAGGCGGTCGGCTTGCTCTACCGGCCCCATCGGTGGCGGACCGGCTACGACGCGCAGAGCCTCGCAATGGGGTACGCCTTTTCGGTCACTCCGGTGCAGCTGGCCGCGGCGTACGGCGCGCTCGCCAGCGACGGTGTCTTGCTGGCACCGACGCTGGTCAGGGAGATCCGCAATCCAGCGGGAGAGGTCGTGTTCCGTCATGAGCCGGAGGTGGTCCGCCAGGTGGTTTCTCCCAAGGTTGCCGCCTCGGTGCGGGAATTCCTGGGAGAGGCGGCGAGCGATTCCGGCACCGGCGGACGGGCCCAGGTACGGGGCGGGATCCTCGGAAAAACCGGAACCGCGCTGGTGTCCGAACAGGGACGCTATGAACGGGGTGACTACCGCGCCTCGTTTGCCGCGCTCTATCCGGCCAAGGATCCCCAGCTCGTCGTCGTCGTGACAATCGACCGCCCGCGCGGCGTCTACTATGGAGGGCTCACCGCGGCGCCGGTTACGGCAGACATGTTGCGACAGGCATTGGCAGCCAAGAACAGCGGGTTGGACAAGACCCAGCTCGGCGAGGTGTGGGATCGCCCCTCGACCGACCGTCCTGCCGCTCCCGCCCGGCCGGTGTCGGAGCCCGCCCGGGTTGCCCAATTGCACGAAGTCCCGGCACGCGATTCCGCCCGCTCCACCATCGTGCCCGATGTCGCCGGCCGGAGCGTGCGCGCCGCCGTTTTCGCGCTCCATCAGCGCGGCTTCCGGGTCCGAGTCGAGGGAACGGGGACTGCGGTTCGCACCTCGCCCGCCGCGGGCGACTCCCTGGGAACCGGCCGCACGGTCGTGCTCTACGCCGTCGATCGAACCCCATGAAGACCCTCGCCGAATTGCAAGACGCGCTGCGGCGCGAAGGGCTGTTGCGCCGAGCTTTCGGGGGGGCGGGGGGTGGGGGGGGGGCGAGGGTCGGAACCACCGTCTCCGGACTCTCGACCGACAGCCGCGGTGTCGGACCGGGCGCCCTGTTCATCGCCGTGCGAGGGTCGTGCGAGGACGGACACCGCTATGTCCGGGCGGCGGCAGAGCGGGGAGCTGCGGCGGTCGTGGTGGAACGGGAATCCGATGTGTCGGTGCCGCAGATCGTGGTCACCGACGGCCGGCGAGCCGCGATTGCCCTCGCCCGGGAGTGGTTCGGCAATCCGGCAGCCGGCCTCGAGCTGTTCGGCGTCACCGGAACGAACGGCAAGACCACCTCGACGATGATGCTTGCCCATCTCCTCAACCAGAAGGCCGATACCGGTGCGATGGGGACGCTGGGTGCCTTCGATGGCGCGGGGAGCGCCGTGCCGAGCGCGGCCGGTTCGCTCACCACGCCCGGACCGGTGGAGCTGCAGGCGACCTTCGCGGATTTGCGGGGCCGTGGGGTGCGGCGCGTGGCGATGGAAACCTCATCCCACAGTCTCGACCAGGGGCGGCTCGAAGGCCTGGTCTTCCAGGCCGCCATTTTCACAAACCTGACGCTCGACCACCTCGATTATCACGGAACCATGGAGCACTATCTGGCGGCCAAGCTGCGACTGCTCGGCCTGCTGGCGAAGGATGCAGTGCTGGCCGTCAACGCGGACGACCCCGCCTGGACCGCCATTCCCCGGACGCCCCGGACGGTGACGTTCGGACTTTCGCCCGACGCCGATCTTCGCGCGGTCGCGCCGGCGCTCGATTCGCGGGGATGCCGCTTCAGGATCGAGGGCCGATTCGGCACCGGGGAGGCCGAGGTGCCCCTGCCCGGACGGTTCAACGTCTCGAACGCGCTGGGGGCCGCGGCCTGCGCACTCGGATTGGGCCTGACGCTGCGGGAGGCCATCGAGCGGCTGGCGCGGGTTCCCCAGGTGCCCGGCAGGATGGAGCGGCTGGTCTCGGAACCGTTTCTGGTCCTGCGCGACTACGCCCACACGCCGGATGCCCTGGAACGCGCCCTGGAAACGCTCCGAGCCCTAACCCGCGGCCGGCTGATCGTGCTGTTCGGCTGCGGAGGCGACCGGGATCGAAACAAGCGGCCCGTGATGGGCAAGCTGGCGGGCTCCCGGGCCGATTTTGCCATCATCACGTCCGACAACCCGCGCACCGAGGATCCCGATCGCATCATTGACGAGATCATGGTGGGGGTGCCTCCCCAGGCGCCGCATCGCCGGGTAGTGGACCGGCGCCAGGCGATCGCAGAGGCCCTGGCCATGGCCCGGCCCGGTGACACGGTGCTGCTGGCGGGCAAAGGCCATGAGACCTATCAGGTACTCGGGACCAGGAGCTACCCGTTCGACGAACGGGACATCGTCGCGGAGCTCCTGAGGACCAGGCCGCCGGGAGACCCGGGTGCAGTGGACTGACGCCGCGGTTCGGGCCGCGTTAGGCATCGCCGGGCCGGCGGCGGAGATCAGCTTCACAGGCATCTCGACCGACACGCGCAGCATCGGCCCGGGCTCGCTGTTCGTGGCCCTTCAGGGGGAGCGCTTCGACGGGCACGCGTTTCTCGCGGCGGCGCAGGCCGCCGGCGCTCGGGCTGCCGTTGTCCGCGAGTCCACAGCAGACGTTCCCGGCCTCCACCTCTATCGCGTTCGTGATACGCTCCGGGTCCTCGGAGACCTGGGGCGAGCCCGGCGCCGGTCGGTTACCGGTCCCGTCATAGCCATTACCGGGACAAACGGGAAGACGTCCACCAAGGAAATGGTCGCTGCCGCGCTCGGCACGAGATATCGCACCTACCGGACCCGTGAAAACCTCAACAACCTGGTCGGGGTTCCACTGTCGATCCTGGAGGCGCCCGCGGACGTCGAGGCCCTGGTGCTCGAGGCCGGCGCCAGTGTGCCCGGCGAAATCGCCCGGGCGCGGGAAATCATCGAGCCCAGCATCGCCGTCATCACCAATGTGGCCGCGGGTCACCTCGAAGGGTTCGGCAGCGGCGAACAAGTGCTGCTGGAGAAAGTGTCGCTGAGCGATGGGGTGGGTCTCGCCATCGTCGGGACGGAACCGTCCGCTCTCGCCGAACAGGTTCGCAAACGGGCCAGGAAGGTGATCACAGCCGGGCTCGCCGGCGCGGATCGAACGCCGACGCGGGTGGAGCTCACGGCCGACGGCCGGCCCGCAGTGACCATCGGATCGTCCCGCTTTGTGCTGGACGCCCGCGGGAAGCATCAGGCCGCCAACGCGATGCTCGCCTGGACGGTCGCAGAGGTGCTGGGCCTCGACCCGGTCCGGGTCGCGGTCGCGCTGGAGTCGCTCGCCTTGCCCGGCGGACGCGGCGAGCTCGTCCAGCACGGGAACCTCACGGTTCTCAACGACGCGTACAACGCGAACCCCGCGTCGTTCCGCGCCGCGATCGATCTGGCGCGTTCGCTTCGGGGCAATCGCCGGCTCGTGTTTGTCGCCGGGACGATGCTGGAGCTCGGGTCTGCGTCGGCGGCGCACCACACCGAGATCGCCGGCCACCTGGCGGCGCTGCGGCCCGACCTGCTGGCGGCGATCGGCGGGTTCGTTCCCGCCCTCGAACCCTATCGGACCGCACTCGGCGACCGGCTGCTGCTCGCCCAGGACACCGAGACGCTTGCGCCACTGCTCGCCAGCCGAATCGCGGGGGACGAGTTGGTCGTTCTCAAAGGCAGCCGGGGCGTTGCGCTGGAACGGCTCCTCCCCAATCTTGTGGCACGCTCCTCCTCCCCCCGCCCCCCCATGGCCTGAGGTCAGATGCTGTATCATCTGCTGGCCCCGCTGGGACGCGACCACCTCCTGTTCAACCTGTTCAACTACATCAGTTTTCGCGCTGCAGGAGCGATGGTCACCGCGCTGCTCCTGGCTTTTGCCATCGGGCCGTTCATCATCTCGCGGCTACGGGCCCGCAAGATCAGCCAGGTCATCCGGGTGGAAACCTTGACCAGCCACCAGGGGAAGCGCGGCATCCCGACGATGGGCGGGTTGATCATCCTCCTCGCGACCGTCATTCCCACGGTGCTCTGGGCCCAACTCGACAATCGGTTCGTGCTGGTTGCGCTGTTCGCGATTCTCTGGACCGGCGCGATCGGCTTCCTGGACGATTATCTCAAGATCGTATCGGGGAAGTCCCGCGGCCTGGTCGCCAAGTGGAAGCTGGTGGGCCAGTGCATCTTCGGACTTGCCCTGGGGTTGTTTCTGCTCAACTGGCCGGTGGTGGCGCCGGCCACGATTCCGGCGACCGGGACGACGGTTCCCTTCTTCAAGTTCACCATCGTGACGTTCGCTCCGGTGCTCTACGTGGTCTTCGTGACCTGCGTGGTGACGGGAAGCAGTAACGCGGTGAACATGACCGACGGTCTCGATGGCCTCGCGACCGGCCTGACCGCCATTGCCGCGGCCGCATTCGCCTTCTTCGCCTACGTCTTTGGTCGGATCGACTCGACCTCGTACCTCCAGTTTTTCTACCTCCCCGGGTCGGGGGAGCTGACGGTTTTTTGCGCGGCGCTGATGGGGGCCGCACTCGGATTCCTCTGGTTCAACGCCCATCCCGCCCAAGTCATCATGGGGGACACCGGGAGCCTTGCGATTGGGGGAGGACTCGGCACGGTGGCCATTCTGCTCAAGGCGGAATTCCTCCTGCTCATCATCGGGGGCGTCTTCGTGGCGGAACAGGTCTCGGTGCTGTTGCAGGTCGGCGTGTTCAAGTGGCTCAAGCGCACCAGAGGCCGCGAGTTTGCCGAAGCCCACCGGGTCTTTCGCATGGCTCCGCTGCATCACCACTTCGAAAAGAAGGGCTGGGCGGAAACCACGATCGTTACCCGGTTCTACGTGCTGGGCGTGTTCTGCGCCCTGCTGGCGCTGGCCACGCTCAAGCTCCGGTGATTCTCGAACGGGTTGCTCGCGCGCCGGGGAGCGAAGTGGCCGTCGTTGGCCTGGGTCTGAGCGGCGCGGCAGCCACGCGGCTGCTGCGCCAGGTCGGCCTCCGCGTCTACGGCTCCGACGCGGGGACCACCCCCGCGCTCGAGAAGCGCCGCGCCGAGCTCCAGGCCCTTGGTGCGGACGTCGAGCTCGGAGGTCATGACCTGGGTCGCATCGGCCGGGCGGCGGTGTGCATCGTGTCGCCGGGCATTGCTCCCGAGGCTCCGCCGATCGCCGCCGCCCATCGCGCCAGCATCCCGGTGTTCGCAGAGGCCGCGCTGGGCCTCGAGGCCATGCCGGGAGTTCAGTACATCGCGGTGACGGGGACCAACGGCAAGAGCACGACGACCGCGCTGGTCGGCCACTTGCTCGGCGCGGCAGGTTATCGAGCCCTGGCCGCAGGGAACCTGGGAACTCCGTTGAGCGAGGTCGCGCTCGAACCGGTCAAGCCCGAGTGGATTGCGGTGGAGCTGTCCTCGTTCCAGCTCCACGACATGCCGCAGATCCGGCCGACGGTCGGGGTGCTCACCAACCTCCAGCCCGATCACCTCGATCGGTATCCCAGCCTCGCGGAATACTATGGGGACAAAGCCCGGCTCTTCGCGAATGCCGGGGCCGAATCCCTCTGGGTCATCAACGCTGACGACCCCGAATCGGAGTCGATGGTCCGAGCCGTTCCGGGACAAAAGGTGCGCTTCTCGGTCCACCGATCTGCCGACGGGTGGTACGACGGACCGAAAGGCGAGCTCCGTCTGGGGGCGGAGACCCTTCTCCCTCGCGCCGAGTTGGGGTTGCTGGGCGATCACAATGTGGCCAACGCGCTCGCCGCGGCGCTTGCGGTCCGGGCCGTTGGAGTGGATCGGTCCGTCCTCGCCGGCGGCCTCCGCACCTTTCACGGTCTTCCGCATCGCCTCGAGCCCGTCGGCGAAGTGGACGGCGTACTCTGGATCAACGATTCCAAGGCGACCAATCTGGCCTCGACGGAAGTGGCCGCCCAGGCGCTCGATCGTCCCTTCGTGCTTCTCCTCGGAGGGCGGCACAAGGGCGCCCCCTATACCTCACTCGGTCCCGCGCTGAAAGATCGCTGCCGCGGCGTCGTGGCCTATGGCGAGGCGCAGCCCATCATCGTGCGCGACCTGAAGGGGTCCGGGGTGCCGGTCGTGCAGGCCGGGACGTTCGACGAGGTCATTGAACAGGCTCGCGCCCTGGCTCGCCCCGGTGACGCGGTGCTTCTCTCTCCAGCGTGCTCCAGCTATGACATGTTCAACAACTACGAAGAGCGGGGGGCCCGCTTTCGGGAGGCGGTTCGGTCATGGTGAACGAGATGCGATGGGAAACCCGGCTCCTGGTGCTGGTGGCCGCCGTGCTCACCGTCTTCGGGATTGCCAGCCTGTACGCCGCCGCGACGATGGAGCGCAACGCCTTTGGCTTCTTCAGCCGGCAGTTCATCGGCGCAGGGCTTGGTCTTCTCATCCTGGTTGCCGCTGGGCGGGTGGACTACCACCTCTGGCGCCGGTTTGCGTGGCCGCTCCTGCTCGTGACGGTGGTCCTCCTGATCATACCGCTGTTGCCGTTTACCCACGCTATCAGCCCGTCGCGGAACGGGGCACGCCGATGGATCATCCTCGGTCCGCTCAACCTCCAACCGTCGGAGGTCGCAAAGTTCACCGTGGCGGTCTGGGTGGCGATGCTGGCGGCGAAGAAGGGCGACGCAATCCGCGGGTTCAAACAGGGGGTGGCGCCCTTCCTCGTTGTCCTCGGGATGATCGGAGCGCTCATCCTGCTCGAGCCCAACCTCTCGATGTCCGTGCTGGTGCTGCTCATCGGCGCCGTGGTCCTGTTCACTGCTGGCGCCCGGATCAAGCACTTCCTGATGCTGGGTGCGGCAGGAGGCGTTGCGGCCATCGGACTGGTATTAGTCGAGCCGTACCGGTGGGCAAGGCTCCGGTGCTTTCTCGAGTCCTGCGGTGCCGGAAACTTCCAGCTCGACCAGGCGCTGCTCGGGTTTGGATCCGGCGGTCCCCTCGGGGTCGGATTCGGTCAGGGCCAGCTCAAGATGCAATACCTCCCGTATGCATATTCGGACTTCCTGTTCAGCACCATCGGCGAGGAGTGGGGGTTCCTGGGAGTCATCGTCATCGTGCTTCTCTTCGGGGTGTTCGGCTGGCTTGGGTTCAGGATCGCCCGGACCGCCCCTGATCCGTTCGGCCAGTACTTGGCGGTGGGCCTCACCTCCGCGGTGGCCCTAGCCGGTGTGCTTCACATGGCGGTGACCGTCGGCCTGATGCCGACCACGGGACTGGCCTTCCCGTTCATGAGCTACGGCCGGACCGGGTTGATCATCGCCCTCGTGTCTGTCGGCGTCCTGGTCAACATCGGGCGATCTCGAGTCGGAGGACGGACACCCACCAAGAACCAGCGGTGACGGTTCTCATCGCCGGCGGTGGTACCGGGGGCCATCTCGTGCCGGCCCTCGTTCTCGCAGAGGCGATCCGGAAAGCCCATCCCGACCGGCGCGTCGTAATCGTTGGCGCCCGCCGGGGTATCGAGGAGACCCTGCTGCCTGCGCGGGACTTCCCATTCGTTCTGCTTTCAGCCGAGCCGATTTACCGGAAGCAATGGTGGAAGAACCTCCGCTGGCCGTTCGTCGCGATTCGGTTGCTGCTGGAGGTCCGCCGTCTGCTCCGAGCGGAGCATCCGGCGCTCGTGATCGGCACGGGGGGCTACGCCGCCGGGCCGGTGGTGTGGCTCGCCGCTCGACGCGGGATTCCTACCGCGGTGCTGGAGCTCAATGCCCACCCCGGATTCACAGTCCGCTCCCTCGCGAGCTCGGTGGCGGAGATCTGGCTCGGTTCTCCCGAGGCGCGGTCGCACCTCCGGCCAGGCCGGCGGACGGTGGTCGTGGATACCGGGACCCCAATTGCGGAACCAGACCCGTCCATCCGGGCCAGCGCGCTGGCCCGCTTCGGGCTCGATCCCTCCAAACCGGTTTTGCTGGTGACCGGAGGGAGTCAGGGTGCGCTCGGACTCAACGAAGTGGTGGCGGAGTGGGTGGGTTCCGGTCGTGCGGAAGGGATTCAAGTCCTTTGGGTTACGGGCAGGAATGGCTATGAGCGGTTTCGCAGGTTTCACGACCCTCCGGCGGTCCAAGTGTTCGACTTTCTCGATCCACTCAGCCCCGCCTATTCCGTAACCGGGCTGGCACTTTGCCGCGCGGGCATGATGACGCTGGCTGAGCTGTGCGCCTGGGGCATCCCGTCCATTCTCGTGCCGCTTCCAACCGCAGCCGCCGATCATCAGACCTCCAATGCGCGGGCAATGGCACAGGCCGGCGCCGCGATCGAGTGCCCACAGTCCGAGCTTTCGCCGGAGCGAGTCTGGGAACTGGTGGGTGGACTGGTCGGCGCACCGGAAAAGCTCGCTACGATGAGGCGAGCGGCCCTCGCTCGCGCCCGACCGGGGGCGACCGCGAACATCCTGGAGCGTATCGGGATCCTTTCGGGGTAGGGTGCCTCTTTCGCAAGTTCCGATGTCCTTTTAGATTAGCCCATCGGCCATGAACCTCTTTCTACCCTCGGATCCCCGGCCAGTTCATTTCGTGGGGATCGGGGGAGCCGGAATGAGCGCCTTGGCCCTCATCGCGCGAAATAGAGGAGTTCCGGTCACCGGGTCCGATTCCGACGTGTCCGGCTGTGCAGATCTGGTCGCTCTGGGCGCCCAGGTTTACGAAGGACAAGCAGCGGAGCACCTCGGAGCGGCGCGGGCGGTCGTTGTGAGTGCAGCGATCCCGGCGGGGCACCCCGAGCTCGAGGCGGCGCGGGCCCGAGGGATTCCGGTGATTGGCCGGAAAGAGGCATTGGCAGAACTGGTGGCTCTCGGCCGGTGCATCGGTGTTGCCGGGACGCACGGAAAGACGACCACAACGGTCATGACCACCGAAGCGGTTGCCGCGGCAGGCTTCCCGGTCACGGGAATCGCCGGTGGTAGGGTCGAGACATGGGGAGGGAATGCCCGAATTACCGGATCGGAGCGGGACCTGTTTGTGGTCGAGGCGGATGAGTTCGATCACGCCTTTCTCACGCTCTATCCATCGATTGCCATTGTCACCAACGTCGAGGCAGACCATCTCGAGTGCTACGGATCGCTCTCCGCGCTGGAGGACGCGTTCGTGACCTTCGCCGGCCGGGCTGAGCGTGTGCTCGTAGGAAACGACTCTGCCGGGGCTCAGCGCATCCATGACAGGCTGCCGGCCGCCCGCGTCTGGCATTTTGGTCCGGGGGCCCGGGACCTCGACATCCGGGAGATCGAAACGGGCCCTGCCGGCAGTCGCGCCACCGTGACGCTTCCCGGCAGAGAATCGGTTTCGCTTCGGCTTCCAGTTCCTGGCTTGCACAACTTGCGCAACGCGACGGCGGCGCTCGGCGTGGTAACCGCGCTGGGGGGCGACCCCGCGCCTGCGCTTCAGGCATTGGCCCGGTTCAGCGGTGTCGGTCGCCGGTTCGACCGTCTCGGCGAGTTTGGCGGAGTGGCCATCGTGGATGACTACGCCCACCACCAGACGGAAATCCGCGCCACGCTCCTCGCGGCCCGACAGGCCTACCAGGACAGGCGCCTCGTTGCCGTTTTCCAGCCCCATCTCTACTCTCGCACCGCTCAGTTCGGTGCCGACATGGGAGCCGCGCTGGCCCTCGCGGACGTCGCAGTCGTCACCGACGTGTTCGCCGCCCGGGAACAGCCCGTTCCCGGCGTGACCGGAGCCATCGTTGCCGGCGGGGTGACCCAAGCCGGTGGAAGCGTGGTGTACGAGCCGGACCGGCAGGCCCTGGCAGCCCGGGTGGCCGGTCTGCTGAAGTCCGGCGATGTCCTTCTGACCCTCGGGGCCGGTGACATAACCCGGCTTGGCCAGGAGGTAGTGGCCTTGCTTCCGGGACGGAGTTCGGCACGGTGAGAATCCCGAGGAAGGTTTTCTGGGGCGCACTCGCGGTGGTGACCATCCCCGCGCTTCTCGGGCTTCGTGCCGGGTTGCGCGCCTTGCCTTTCTTCTCGGTTCGCCGGATCGAGCTGGTCGGAGCGCGATACCTCACCGCCGCGGAGGTTGTGGCGGCGCTCGGGGTCAAGGACCGCGCCAGCATCTTCGACGACACCGATCCGTGGGCGGAGCGGGTCCGGGCACTGCCCGGCGTGCTCGAGGCACGGATCGGCCGCCGGCTCCCCGGGACGTTGCGGGTTACGGTCCGAGAGGCGGACCCCGTCGCGCTGACTCAGCGGGGCAACCGGCTGGTCTTGATCGGTGAGACCGGTCAGGTACTTCCGTTCAACCCGACCCGGCCGGCGATGGACCTCCCTCTCGCCACTGCCGACTCGGCGGTCGCAGGAGTCCTGACCTTGATCCGGGAATCCGACCCAGGATTATACGCCAGAATCCAGCGCGCCTGGCGCGGTGAACGGGGTGGAGTCGTCATGGATCTGGATCCGGGGAGGCTTCTGCTCCGGACCTCGGCCGGTCCCGACGAAGTCGAAGCGGTCTCGCTCGTGGCCGATGTTCTCGCCCGGCAAGGCCGCACCTGGAAGGAGCTCGATGCCCGATTCCTCCCCCGAATCGTCGTCCGGGGTGGAGTAAGCCCGACATGAGCGGCCAGCCCCAACGGCTCGTCGCCGCACTCGATCTCGGATCCACCCGGGTCACCGGGTTGATCGGTGAGGTGCAGGGTGAGCCGCGGGCGCCGCGGCTGCGCGTGCTGGGCGTCGCCTCGGAGCGAACCGCCGGGATCAGGCGCGGCGTGGTGCGGGATATCGAGGAGGCGACTCGTGCCATCGCCAAGGTCATGCGGGACGCGGAGGTCATGGCCGGTGTGAAGGTCGGCACGGTGTATTGCGGCGTAGCCGGAGAGCACATCGCTACCCGGAGCTCGCACGGCGTGGTCTCGGTGACCGGGAGCGAGATCCGCACTGGCGATGTCGCCCGGGTCAACGACGTGGCTAGCAACGTGAGCTTCGGCCGTGACCATGAGCTCCTGCACGCCATTCCTCAGGACTACCTGATCGATCAGCAGGATGGCATCACCGAGCCGATCGGCATGACCGGCCTCCGCCTGGAGGCCGAGGTCTATCTCGTCACGATCCTCTCGAGCGCGATCCAGAACCTCCGCCGGTGCGTCGAGCGGGCCGGATACGACATCGGCGAATTCGTGCTGGAACCCCTTGCCGTGTCGTTGGCGGTGTTGACCGCGGACGAGCGGGAGCTGGGTTGCGCCGTGGTGGAGCTGGGGGGAGGATCGACCAACGTGTCGGTCTTCCACGCCGGAAAGATCCGCCACACCGCAAGCTCCACCTTCGCCGGTGGGCACGTGACCAACGACATCGTGCATGGACTTCAGGTGACCCAGCATGAGGCGGAGCGGTTGAAGGAGCGTTTCGGCGCGGCCTATGAAGCCGTGATCGATCCGAATGAAGTGATTCAGCTTCCGGGAACGGCAGGGCAGGGGCCCCGGGCCGTGCACCGCATGGTTCTCGCGCACATCATGCACATGCGGATGCAGGAGGTGTTCGAGCTGGCGCTCGACGAGCTATCGCGGACCGGGTACCGGCAGCGACTGGCGGCGGGCGTGATCCTCACGGGAGGCGGGGCGCAGGCCCCCGGCATCGTGGAGCTGGCCCGGGAGGTGTTCGCTCTGCCGGTTCGGGTGGGGAAACCCGGCCAGGGCCTCTCCGGTCTCACCGACAGCGTGGAATCGCCCCGGATGGCGGTGCCGTCGGGGCTGCTGCTCTATGGCGCCAAGGAAGCGATGGCCGGCGGAGGGTTCCTTCCGGGCCGGCGCTCCCCGGCG
>Ga0187893_10012258_pt1 | contig 12206 bp, 6 predicted proteins | sample MA1701074metaG_FD_139574 | JGI IMG/M metagenome (GOLD analysis project Ga0187893, IMG submission 139574) | White microbial mat communities from a basaltic lava cave in the Kipuka Kanohina Cave System on the Island of Hawaii, USA - MA170107-4 metaG ... | reverse complement strand
GGCTCATCGCGGCGCTTAGTACGGAGGATTTGCCACGCATGGAGCAGGTGCAGTTCGATCTCCGCGTCTTCGGTTTTCTCGGTTCGGTAGTGTTGCTGGCTGCAATCGTCTCCGGGCTGGCGCCGGCGCTGCGGCTCTCGCGCAGCAATGCCACAGCCGGCTTGCGGGAGGCGGGGCGGAGTGCAGGGGAGCGCCGAGGGAGCCAGCGGGCGCGGGGGATTCTGGTAATGGCGGAAGTTGGGCTGGCTGTGGTCCTCCTGATCGGCGGAGGGCTGATGATTCGCAGCCTGGTGGGGCTGCTTCATGCGAATCCGGGCTTTGACCCCAGCAACGTGCTGACCTTTCGAATCTCCCTGCCCCAGCACGCTTACCGGGACGCCGGCCAGCGGGCCGTTTTCTACGACAAAGTGCTGCCGCGAATCGCATCGCTTCCTGGCGTGCAGCACGCGGGGGTGAATCACGCGATTCCGTTTGGGGGCCCATTCACCGGGATTCGCGTCAGTTCGCAAGGTGTGCCCGAGGGTGTGGACGCGCAATGGCGCCTGGCCTCGCCGGGGTTTTTCGATGCCCTGAAGATTCCGTTGCTGGCCGGGCGGCGTTTCGAGGCCACAGACATGCGCGGGCCCATTCAGAGCGCGCTGGTTGACCAGAGTATGGCGCAGAGCCTGTGGCCGGGCGAGGATCCCGTCGGGAAACAGCTTTTGCTGTACGACAATCCCCCCGTGGTTGTGATTGGCGTAGTGGGAAAGATTCGGGATGCCAGCTTGAGCGGCGACACCATTCCCATCGTTTACTTGCCGTTGTACCCGCGCGCCGGCGTACTGGCCATCCGCAGCGCTTCCGATCCCATGCCCTTGCTGCCGACGATTCGGCGAATCCTTGCGGAAGCTGATCCCGCGGTGGCGCCATCCGACATTCGGCTGATGCGGGAGAGAATCGAGCGAACTTTTTCCCTGCAACGATTCACCACGGTGCTGCTGGGGATTTTTGCGGGGGCGGCGCTGTTTCTTGGCGTGGTTGGCTTGTACGGCGTGATTTCGTTCTCTGTGAGCCAGAGAAGGCAGGAGATTGGCGTCCGCATGGCGTTGGGAGCGCAACGCTGGGACGTGCTGCGGCTGGTCCTTGGGCAGGGAATGAAGATGGCTCTGCTGGGCGCGGCCGCCGGCTTGGCGGCGGCGTTTGGATTGACGCGGCTCTTGTCTGCACTTCTCTACGAGGTCAGCGCCACCGACGCGCTGACATTCGTGGTTGTGCCGGTAGCGCTGCTGGCCGTGACGCTGGGGGCTTGCCTTGTTCCTGCGCGGCGTGCTTTGCGTGTGGATCCGGTGGTGGCCTTGCGGAATGAATAGGCGGTCAAAGGGGGAAGCATGAAGCCAGTGGGTTGGTGGGCGCACTTGCTGCGCAATGTGTTCCACAAGGGCCGCGTGGAACGTGAGTTGGACGCGGAAGTGGGCGCGTATGTCCAACAACTCACGCAGGAAAAAGTCGCGGCGGGAATGGCCCCCGACGAGGCGCGGCGGCAGGCGCTGGTTGAGTTCGGAGGGATGGAACAAGTGAAGGAGCAGGTGCGCGAAGCGCGGGCCGGCGCGATGATCGAGCAGCTTTGGCAGGACGTGCGCTACGGCTTGCGCGTGCTGCGCAAGAGCCCGGGGTTCACCACGGTTGCTATCGTCACGCTGGCGCTGGGCATTGGAGCCAATACGGCGATTTTCAGCGTGGTGCACGGCGTGCTTCTGCGACCGCTGCCTTACCGCGACCCGGATCAGCTTGTGCTGCTTCGACAGTCCTACGCGCAGCGCGGCCTGCAGGTGATGAACCTGTCGCAAGCCAATTTTGTGGCCTACCACCAGCAGTCGCGCAGCTTTGATCGGCTGGCAGCCTATCGCTGGGCGGGCTACAACGTCAGCGGCGGGAGCGAGGCCACACGCGTGCAGGGCGTGCAGGTGAGCGTGGATTTCTTCGATGTTTTCGAAGTCACTCCGGTGCTGGGCCGCACTTTTCGCCCGGGCGAGGACGCGCCGGGCCGGCGGCAACTTTGCATCTTGAGCTACGGGATGTGGCAGCGCGAGTTCGGCGGCGACCACAACGTGCTCGGGCGGTCGTTGCTGTTGAACAATGTGCCGACCGAAGTGGTCGGCGTGATGCCGGCGGGCTTTGCGTTTCCCGGCTCGAACGCGCAGATGTGGATTCCTCTGGATTTGAGCGGCGAGCGCCGGTCGCCTTATTTTCTGCGCGGCGTGGGGCGGTTGAAGGCGGGCGTAAGCCCGGCGCAGGCCCAGGCTGAGACCACGCACCTCCTGCGGACGCTCAGCGCCAACGACGGCGGATTCATCGGCAGCAACGCGCCCCCGCCCGCCGACTCTGACTTGCGCACCGACGTTCTGCGCCTGCACGAAGCAATCACCGGGCAATCGCGGACGCCGTTGCTCATCGTGCTGGGAGCGGTGGGCTTGGTGCTGCTGATTGCCTGCGCCAACGTCGCCAACCTGCTGCTGGGCCGCGCGACGTCGCGCGCGCGAGAGATCTCGGTGCGCTTCGCGCTGGGCGCGTCGGCTTCGCGTGTGGTGCGCCAGTTGATGACCGAGTGCCTGTTGCTGGGCGGTTTCGGTTGCGCGGCGGGCATCGCGCTGGCCGCGGCCAGCCTGCGCGTGGTGGAAAGCTTGTCGCTTACCGGCATTCCACGCCTGAACGAAGTGAAGCTGGACGCAGCGGTGCTGTTGTTTGCCGTGGTCACGGGATTGTTGGCCACGTTGCTCTTTGGCTTGGCCCCGGCAGTGCGCGCCAACCGCATCGGAGTGCAGGCCGGGCTGCGCGGGGAGTCGCGGGGCACCGCTACGGCGGGCAGCCGCAGGACCAACGGCGTGCTGGTGGCGACGCAGTTCGCGATGTCGCTGGTGTTGCTGGTGGGGACCGGGCTGTTGTTGCGGAGCCTGGAGCGATTGCTGGCGGTGGAGCCCGGTTTCGATTCCAGGAATCTTCTGACGCTCAGCGTGTTTGTTCCTCCGGTGAAGGACTTCAGTTACCGCAATCCCTTCGCTTCGCCGCAGGGCGAGGAGCAGGCGCACGTGATTGGCTACCTGGAACGGAGCGTCGAAGTGGTGCGCGCTGTGCCGGGGGTGCGCTTCGCAGCGATGGGTGACTTTCCTTTTAGTGACGGGCTGGAATCCGACGGGACGGTGGCCGAGGGCCACGAGCCTGGGCCTGACGATGTGGTTCCGGTGACGCAGATTCGCGCCGCCGGCCCCGGATACTTCCGGACGCTAGGCATCCGGCTGCTTCGCGGGCGGGAGTTTGTCGAGGCGGACCGCGAAGGCTCTTTGCCCGTAGCCATCGTGGACGAAACGCTTGCGCGCCGCTACTGGCCGGACGGCAATGCGGTGGGACGGCGGATCCGCTTCAGCTGGGATACCGATCAGCCGACGTGGATGACCATTGTCGGCGTGGCGGCGGGCATTCGCGACGTGACTCTGGCGACTTCCGCCCAGCCCAGCATGTATGTCGCGCAGGCGCAACGGCCGGGCCGGCTGATTAACTTGATGGTGCGCACGGAGGGCGACCCAACGTCCGTGGTGGGCGCCCTGCGCGCCGCCTTGCGCACGGTGGACCCCAATGTTCCCGCCTTTTCGGTGCAAACCATGGAAGAGAACATCGGCGTAACGCTCTTTCCCCAGAAATTCACCGGCAGCCTGCTGGCGGGATTCGCAGCCGTCGCGTTGCTGCTGGCCGCCGTGGGAATTTATGGCGTCACGTCACTCGATGTAACCAGCCGCTACCGTGAGCTGGCAATTCGCATCGCACTGGGCGCGCAGCGCGGCGAAGTTTTTGGAATGGTGCTGCGGCAGGGAACCGCGCTGGCCGTGGCGGGACTCGCGTTGGGCGTGGCGGGCGCGTTTGCGGGCGCGCGGTTGCTGGCGGACCTGTTGTTTGAAGTCGGCACGGCCGATCCCCTCACGTTTGTTGCGGTGCCGGTCTTGCTGTTGACGGTGGCGCTGGTGGCTTGCCTGTTGCCGGCGCGACGCGCTACTCGAGTCGATCCCATCACTGCCCTGCGGCAGGAATAAGGAGGCAGCCAATGTCTCTGCTGCGACGTTGTGTGCGAGCGATCCAGAACCTGCTGTGGAAGTCGCGCGTGGAGCGCGAGCTGGACGACGAAGTGCGCGCCTACGTGGATGAACTGGCGCGGGAGAAAGCGGCTACCGGCCTGGACTCCGATGCAGCGCGGCGGCAAGCGATGGTGGAACTCGGCGGCGCGGAATCGGTAAAAGAGCAGGTGCGGCAAGCGCGCGCTGGGGCGCTGCTCGATCATCTCTGGCAGGATATCCGCTATGGCTTGCGCGTATTGCGCAAGAGCCCCGGCTTTACGGTGGTTGCTGTGCTAACGCTTGCGCTCGGCATAGGAGCGAATACGGCGATTTTCAGCCTACTCAACTCCCTTAACTACCGCTCGTTGCCCGTGGACCGCCCCGAGGAGCTAGCGGAAATCCGCAACGTGGTACGCAAGTCGCGCTCCGGCAACTTTAGCGGTCGCCGCCCGGAGCTGACCTACACCCTATGGAGGCGGATTCAGGAGGGACAAGAAGGATTCTCCGGCGTGCTGGCCTGGTTCAGTGGCAGCTTGAATCTCTCCGCGCGCGGAGAGGACCGCTTCGCGGAGAACAGCCTATGGGTGAGCGGTGATTTTTTCTCCGTGCTTGGTGTGCGTCCGGCAATCGGGCGTTTATTCAACGCGGGCGACGATCAGCCCGGGTGCGCGTCGCCGGGCGTGGTGCTCAGCTATCCATTCTGGCAACGGGAATTCGGCGGCGAGCACTCCGCCGTGGGACGAAAGATGACGCTGAACGGGCACCCCTTCACGATTGTTGGCGTCACGCCACCGAAATTTTTCGGTGCCGAAGTTGGGCGGCAATTCGATCTCGCGATTCCCATTTGCGCCGAAGCCATCCTCGACCCCAATGGGCAGGATCCGCAGCGCAGCCGCCTGGCGCGGCGCGACGCCTGGTGGCTGGCTGCAATGGGCCGCTTGAAACCCGGCTGGACTCTGGAGCGGGCCACCGCGCAGCTCACTGCGATTTCACCCGCCATTTACGAAGAGACCGTCCCAGCCATATACACGCCAGACAGGGTGGAGAACTACAAGGCCCTGCGCCTCGGGGCGGTTCCGGCGGCCACTGGCGTCTCCTGGTTGCGCACGACCTACACGGATCCGCTTTGGTTGTTGCTGGGTGTGACGGGGCTGGTGCTGCTGATTGCCTGTGCCAATCTGGCCAACTTGATGCTGGCGCGGGCCAGCGCGCGGGAGCGCGAACTCGCGGTGCGGCTTGCGCTCGGTGCGCCCCGCGGCCGCATTGCCCGGCAGATGCTCACGGAGAGTTTGCTGCTGGCATTGGCAGGAGCCGCGCTGGGCGGCTGGCTGGCAGGCTCGCTCAGCCGCGGCGCGGTGGCGCTGATCAGCCAGGACGTGCGCCCGCTGTTCGTCAACCTGGAGCCGGATGGGCGCGTGCTCGGTTTCACGATGGGCTTGGCCGTGTTTACATGCCTGCTGTTCGGTGTAGCCCCGGCGCTGCGCGCCACGCGAACCTCCCCGATAACCGCGATGAATGCGGCGGTACGGGGAAGCACGGCCAGCCGTGAACGATTCGGGATGCGACGCGCGCTGGTGGTTTCGCAGGTTGCGCTTTCGCTGGTGTTGCTGGTTGGCGCGCTGCTGTTTGGGCGCAGCTTGCGTAACCTGCTGACTCTCGACACGGGCTTTCAGCAAGACGGCATTCTGCAACTGGATATTCAGATGCGCACGCCGCAGGAGCGCCGCCACGAGGTTCGCCGCGAGATGCTGGAGCGTTTGCGCGCTCTCCCCGGCGTGCAGGCCGCTGCCAGCTCCACCCACGTTCCACTCGGCGGCAACCGATGGGACGATGCGGTGTACACCGAAGGGCCGGCCGGGCAGAAGACCGCCAGCGCGTTGTTCAATGCCGTGAGCCCCGATTATTTCAAGACGCTGAATATCCCGCACCTCGCCGGACGGGATTTCACCCAGCATGACGCGATGGGCGCGCCGCGCGTGGCGATTGTCAACGAAGCGATGGTCCACGCATTGTTCGACGGGGCCGATCCGCTGGGACGCACCATATGGGAGGAAGTCCGCCCAGGCCAGGAGCGCCAGCTTTTGCAAATCGTCGGCGTGGTGCGCAACTCCAAGTACAGCGATCTGCGTGAGGAGATGAAGCCCACGCTGTTCCTGCCCGTCGCGCAATTGGACCGGGCCGGGGATTTCAATGCCATCCTGTTGCGCTCAACTCTTTCGATGGATGCCCTGGCGCAAGCGGTGAAAAGCGAAGTGCAACAGGCGTATCCTGCGGCTACGTTCCACTTTCATGTGTTCAAGGCGCAAATTCGACAATCGCTGATGCAGGAGCGATTGATGGCCACTCTCACCGGATTTTTCGGTGCGCTGGCCGCCCTGCTGGCCGGAATGGGACTCTACGGTGTGATGTCCTATACCGTAGCTCGACGAACCAACGAAATTGGCGTGCGGATGGCCCTGGGCGCCCAACGCCGTGACGTGCTGACCCTGATTCTGCGCGAGGCGGTGCTGTTGCTGGCGCTGGGACTGGTGATTGGAACCGGTCTCGCGTTCTATGCGACTCGCGCCACCGGGGCCATGCTTTTCGGGCTTGCGCCGCAAGATCCGGTTACCCTGGCAACGGCCGTCGGGCTGCTCGCCGCCGTCGCTCTCGGCAGCAGTTACTTGCCCGCGCGGCGCGCGGCGCGGCTCGACCCCATGGCTGCGTTGCGGCTTGAGTAGTTGCGCTCATCTCGCTTTCTTTCTCGAAGTCTCACATTAAAAATTGCGAGTTTTCCTTCGGTTCTGCGCGTGAAGAGTGCATAATAGAAGTAGAGATGAGTGGAACTGCAAAGAAAAGCCGCGAAAAAAGCGCCGCCGACAGGCCGCAGGTGCACTACGACGTGTCGCTGCTGACCGAGCAGGACCTGCACCTGTTCAACGAAGGCACGCACTATCGCCTGTATGACAAGCTGGGCTCGCATCGCATGCAAGCCAAGGGCGTGGAGGGCACTTATTTCGCCGTGTGGGCCCCCAACGCGCGCAACATCTTCGTCACAGGCGACTTCAACGGCTGGAAGCAGCGCGAGCTTTACCTCGGGGCCCGCGGCCACTCCGGCATCTGGGAAGGATTTGTGCCCGGGGCAGAGAAGGGCGCGCACTACAAGTATTTTGTCGAATCGCACAATCGCGGCTATCAGGCGGAGAAGAGTGACCCCTTCGGCATTTTTCATGAAGTGGCGCCTAAGACGGCCTCCATCGTCTGGGATTTGGATTACACCTGGGGCGACGCGGAATGGATGCGCACGCGCGAAGAGCGCAACACGTTGCGCAGCCCCATGTCGGTGTACGAAATGCACCTTGGCTCGTGGATGCGGGTGCGCGAGGAAGGGAACCGCTCGCTCACGTATCGCGAATTGGCGCCGCGGCTGGCGGAATATGTGCTGCGCATGGGCTTCACTCACGTGGAATTCTTGCCGGTGATGGAGCATCCGTTCTACGGCTCGTGGGGCTACCAGTGCACCGGCTTTTTCGCGCCCACCAGCCGCTTCGGCACGCCGCAGGATTTCATGTATCTGGTGGACTACCTGCACCAGCGCGGCATCGCGGTGATCCTGGATTGGGTTCCATCACATTTCCCCACTGACGGCCACGGGCTGTCCTACTTCGACGGCACGCATCTCTACGAGCACGAAGACCCGCGGCAGGGCTTCCATCAGGACTGGGGCAGCCTGATTTTTAACTACGGGCGCAACGAAGTGCGCTGCTTCCTGATGTCGAGCGCGACCTACTGGCTCGACAAGTTCCACGCCGACGGCTTGCGCGTGGACGCGGTAGCCTCGATGTTGTACCTCGATTACTCGCGCAAGGAAGGCGAATGGGTGCCCAACCGCTTCGGCGGGCGCGAGAATATCGAAGCCATCGAGTTCCTGCGGCAGTTCAACCGCTCGGTGTACGAGGCGCATCCCGAAGTGCAGACCATTGCCGAGGAATCCACGTCGTGGCCGATGGTGTCGCGCCCCGTTTATGTCGGCGGGCTGGGCTTCGGCATGAAGTGGGACATGGGCTGGATGCACGACACGCTGAAATACATGGCGCTGGACCCCATCCATCGCAAGTTCCATCACAGCCAGCTCACTTTCCGCATGCTCTACGCCTATCACGAGAATTTCATGCTGCCGCTTTCGCACGACGAAGTGGTGCACGGCAAGGGGTCGCTGCTGAACAAGATGCCCGGTGACGAGTGGCAGAAATTTGCGAACCTGCGGCTGCTGTTCGCCAACATGTATTTCCACGCCGGCAAGAAGCTGATTTTCATGGGTGGCGAGTTCGGTCAGTGGCAGGAGTGGAACCACGATTCAAGCCTGGAGTGGAGCGCGCTGGACTATCCGCTGCACGCGGGTGCGCAGCAGTGGGTGGCGGATTTGAACCGCTTTTATCGCACCGAGCCCGCCCTGCATGAACTGGATTGCGATCCCGCGGGCTTCGAATGGGTGGATTGCAACGACAGCGACAACAGCATCATCACGTTGCTGCGCAAAGGCTCATCCGCGGACGATGTAGTGCTGGTGGCCTGCAACTTCACGCCGATGGCGCGCAGCAACTATCGCGTCGGCGTGGATCGCGCGGGCTTCTGGCGTGAAGCGCTGAACAGTGATGCGGCGCAGTACGGTGGCTCCGGCTGGGGCAACATGGGCGGTGTCGAGGCGCAGCCGGTGCCCTTCCACGGCCGTGAGCACTCCTTGTTGCTTACCCTCCCGCCCCTCGCCGCCGTCTTCTTCAAGGCACCGCACTAGGCATAATTGCGAGTTGCAGGGTACTGGCTCCCCCGTGTAAGTCCGAACCGCAAAGCCTTCGCAAAGTCTGCGAAATGGGAAGGCGTGACGCAGCGGGTCCAAATCCGGAAGAGAGCAAGAAAGTACAAGACCCCGGTAGAGCAATCCTTCTAGCATTTGCCAATGAAAATGAGAAGGAGCCTCCTCGTGCAAAGCGCGGTGAAGGCGCAGTTATTGTTGCTTTGTTTCGTATTCCTGGTCGTGGAAACCAGCGGCCGGGATAATGGCCCGGGTGGCGGTGTTGCGCAGCGCCTCGAAGTGACGGGCGGGTATCCCTCCTGGTCGCCGGATGGGAACAAGCTGCTGTTTTACGCACCCGGAGTCGGAGGGAAACCGGACTTGTTCGTCCAATCGAAGGATGGCACCGTCCGGCAGTTGACGCAAACCGATGCACGCGAAGACGAACCTACGTGGTCCCCGGACGGCAAGAGCATAGCCTTCGTTTCCGACAGGGATGGAAATCCCGAGATTTATGTCATGGATGCCGACGGCTCCAACCAGCGCCGCCTTACGGGTCACGGGTTGCGTGATGTCCATCCGCGCTTTCTTCCGGGCGGGCAGCGCATTCTTTTCAATCGCGAAAACCGCGAAGAAGGAAGCAGCGGCGCGGAGATTTGGGAAATGACTTTGCGCGGAGATGGACTGCGCCGCATCGCTCGCGACAGCCAGGCGCTCCTGACCTACGCTTCACCGTCCCCTCGAGATGGCTCTTTGCTGCATGTCCGCTGGTTTCGCGTCTCCGGCGGCCCCCCCAACACGGAAATTTTTCTCATGGAAGCAGATGGGACCAATCCGCGCCAGCTTACGCAGCATTCCGGAGCCGACGGGTGGCCTGCTTGGTCGCCAGATGGCAAGAGGATTTGCTTTGCCAGCGACCGCTCAGGGGCACTTGAACTTTATCTCATGAACCCCGAGGGCCAGGAAGTAATTCGGCTCACGACGGATGGTGCCCAGGGCGGTTATCGCCGGCCCGCTTGGTCGCCGGATGGCTCGCGGATTGTGACCAACCGGGGGGAATCAGAAATCTTCGTCGTGGCCGTTCCTTAGCAGGACATTTCCTTGGGGACGGCAAATTCCATCGCGTAGCTGCGCGGGGTTACCCCCACCAAAGCTTTGAATTGCCGGGTGAAGTGGCTCTGGTCAACGAAGCCGAGATGCGCCGCGGTATCCGCCAGCTTCCAGCCTCGCGAAAGCAGGCGCCGCGCCTGTTCGATGCGTGATTGCAGCCAATAGCGGTGCGGTGCAACTCCCATTTGTTTCTTGAAGAGACGCGCGAGATGGTAGGGACTCAACCCGCACTCGCGCCCAAGCGCGGCCAGGCTTGGACTTTCGGGCTCGTTTTGTTCCAGGTATTCACGCGCGCGACCCACGGCCGGATGGTCCACGGATGAGGGACTGGGTGGATCAGCAGGGCGCAAGGCATCCAAGCGCAAAAGTCGGCCCACGCACTCAGTCATCTCTTCAAACACTCCGGTATCCCTTGCGTGCTCCAGGGCAGAGTGAATCTTCAGCAGTCGCTCGGCGACCGTGTCGTCGTAAACGACCGCGTGCGTGGGAACGACCGCCCTAACAGAACGTCCTTTGGCCGAGGCGGCCGCCACCAGGACATCGGTTGGCAGGTAGAATGCACGCCATCGGAGAACCCGGCCTTGGGCAGGCCCGCCGGTGTGCACCTCTCCGGGGCCATGCAGGACAATCCCTCCACTCCTGACCTTCAAAATTCCTCGTTCACAGGTTACAGTGCCTACGCCGGCTTCCACGATCCCGATTACAAAGAAAGGATGCGAGTGCGGCCGGAAAACATGGCACTTGAGCGTGGCGCGAAACAGCTCCACACCATGCGATCCCCGGAGGGGCCAGAGCCGTGCTTTATCATGTGCCATTTGCAAACCAATCCCTTTGGTTTAGACGTCTCAGGGTGCCCAAACTGTTTCCTCTCGATTCAACGGACGCCAGAGCCAGCAGCGCGGGATGGGCACAACACAATCTGGCGGGAAGCCAGCCCTAGGGGCTCGGGACAGCGTGCACTTGACGTCCGGCCTCAATGATTAGTGGACGGGCAGGAACTCGAACCAGGATTTGTCGCGGATGTTGAAGTGCTGGCCGCATAGGTCCGATTCGCAAATCACCGATTGCTGGCCGGCGTACTGCGATTCGGTGATCATGTTCAGCGTGCCGCACTGCGGGCAAGCGAGCACCGCGGAGTAGCGCGGGTCGCGCCGGGGCGATAGCTCAAAGCGCCGCGCCAGTTGGAACAGGCAGCCAGGTTCCATTGCCTCCGGCATCCAAGTGGGCATCTCCATCAGTTTGGTAACGAGATTCTCCTGCGGTTGTTCCTGCCCGATCCCCCAAAAGGTGTGTGCCATGACCACCTCCGTTGCCCCTTTCCTATCGCAAAAAGGCATGCGACAAGCGGTTCCTGAAGGCCAGAGTGCCCGAGGGGGCATTACCTCTTAGGAACGCAGAACTTTGAACTCAGAACGAGGAACTCGGAACCCAACCGCGCCTCCCAATCGAAGCCGTTGTTGCCTGGACTGCTTCGTCGTCTACCTTCAACCGGAGTTGCAAAGTTTTGCCCTCTCAGTTCAAGTTCTCAACTCTACGTAGGGCATGTAAATGCAATCACTTACAGGCAGCCTCCCGATTTCCTCATAGACTCGGTGTAACACTCAATTCATTTTGTCTTTATTCGCCGTTCACCATGGCAGGGCATTCTGCACACGTCATTTACAACGAAGTGTGCGCAAACGGGGCGCGCGATGGAGGAATGGAGTGAGGGGGAACAGAATGAACCTTACGATTCGCACGAAATTGTTTGGCCTGAGCCTGGCGGGAATGTTGTTTACGCTGGCCGTCGCGGTGACCGGCTATTGGGGCACCTCGCGCGTGGGCCAGAGCCTCTCCGATGTGTTTGGCACGTCGTCGGCACTGCGGAATCACATGGAAGCCGACATGATGCACGACGCGCTGCGCGCCGATGTGCTGGCTGCGCTACTCGCCGATAACGCCCAGCAGCATGCCGCGGTGTGGGCCAAGGTGCAGGAGCACTCCAAGCGCTTCCGCAGCGCTCTGGCGCGCAACCGGCAGCTTCCGCTTCCCGCGGAAATCAAGCTGGCGCTGGAAGAAGTGAACCAGCCGCTGGAAGACTTCATTCAAGGCTCCGAGGAGATGGTCAAGCTGGCCCTCGGCGACCGCAAAACCGCGCGCCTGCAACTGGAAACCTACGAGTTGATCTTCAATGACCTCGAAAAGAAAATGTCCGCAGCCAGCGAGCTGATCAGCAATCACACCCAGAGCACAGAAACCGCCGG
>Ga0187893_10012257_pt1 | contig 12207 bp, 11 predicted proteins | sample MA1701074metaG_FD_139574 | JGI IMG/M metagenome (GOLD analysis project Ga0187893, IMG submission 139574) | White microbial mat communities from a basaltic lava cave in the Kipuka Kanohina Cave System on the Island of Hawaii, USA - MA170107-4 metaG ... | reverse complement strand
GGGCTGCGGTTTCGCGCCGTGTCCTTTTGCCTTGACGGCGCCCCGATAGCCGACGGCGGCGCGAAACCCCGCAGCGGGGCATTCGCGCCCTACAACCCCGTTGAGCGCCTTTTCATCAACTGCTACCGGCTCCAGTGTCGAGATGCGCCCGTGCGGACGCCCTCCTTGCGCTTTCACTTTCCACCTTTCGCGCCATCCTCTACAATCCCGTCCATGCCCGCTCAAAGCTCCCACCTTCTTCTCGTTGACGGCTACGGACTCATTTACCGCTCGTTCTACGCCATTCGCGAACTCGCCACCGACGACGGCAGACCCGTCAATGCCATTTACGGCTTCATCAAGGCGCTCCGCAAACTTCTCATGGAGGAAAAACCGACGCACGCCGCCGTTGTGATGGACGAGGGCGAACCCGTCGCACGGCTCCAGCAACTGCCGACTTACAAAGCCACTCGCAAACCGATGCCCGAGCCGATGCGCCCGCAAATCGAGCCAATCAAGCGGGGCGTCCCGTTGTGCGGCGTGCAACTTCTCGGCATCGAGGGCGTGGAAGCCGACGACATCATCGGCACATTGACGCAACAGGCGCTTAAGAAAAATTTCCGCGTCACCCTCCACACCAACGACAAGGACATGATGCAACTGGTCAACGACCGCGTCGTCGTCATCAATCCCGCCTACCCCGACAAAAAATTCGACGCCCCCGCCGTCCTCGAACATTACGGCGTGCGTCCCGACCAGATCGTGGATTACCTCTCGCTGATTGGAGATTCCGTGGACAATGTTCCTGGCGTCGAAGGCATCGGCGAGAAAACCGCCGTGTCGCTCATCACGCAATTCGGTTCGATTGACAACATCCAGAAAAATCGCGACCAGATTCCCCGCCCCAGGATCGCCGCTGCGCTGCGTCAGGCGGACGCCCAACTCGCATTCAATCGTGACTTTCTTTCACTCCACACCGTCCCGCTGTCGTGGAAGCTCGACGCGCTTGCGGTGCAAATTCCCGATTACAAGGCGCTCGACCAATTCTGCGCCGAACATCAGTTCCGCAAGCTCCGCGAGGAAATCGCGAAGGAAGCCGCAACACGCCCTCCCGCGCAGCTCGGTCTCGGCGTGTGACCGCTCACCCCTCGCCGCTTCGTTCTTGCCGCCTCCAGCGCCGCTCCCTACAGTCCTCGCCGTGCCGCTCTCCGATTCACAACAATTTCTCCTCACCTCGCTGCTACGCGACGTTTCGCGCTCTTTCTATCTCACGCTGAAACTTCTTCCCGACGAAATCCGCCCGCAAATCTCCGTCGCCTACCTGCTCGCGCGCGCAACCGACACCATCGCCGACACGCGCCTGCTGCCGCGCGACCAGCGCCTCGAATCCCTCCACATGCTGCGCAAGCGGTTTTCATCGCCGCAACTGCGCGGACTCGAACTGCCCGCCACCGACTGGAACGTGTTGCTGGAAATGCACGCACCGTCCGCCGAATACGCTTTGCTGGTTCGACTCGATCAGTGCTTCGGGATTCTTGCCACCTTTCACGCGGACGACCAGCGCCTCATCTCCGATCTTCTGCAAACCATCACCAGCGGGCAGATATTCGACCTCGAAACGTTCCCCGCCGAAAACGAGCACGGGTTGCGCGCGCTCCAATCGCCCGAAGACCTCGACCGCTACACGGATCTCGTCGCGGGTTGCGTCGGGGAATTTTGGACGCGCATCTGCACGGCGCACCTGCCATTTCCCGACTCGTGGAGCGGCGGAAAAATGGAGACAGACGCCGTTCGGTTCGGGAAAGGACTGCAACTCGTCAACATTCTTCGCGACTTGCCGCGCGATTTGCGAATCGGGCGCTGTTATTTTCCCGAAACAGAACTCACCCAATGCGGGCTGAAACCCGCCGATTTGTTGCAACCTGAAAACCTCTCGCGTTTCCGTCCCTGTTACCACGCGCACATCCAAATCGCCCTCGATTATCTCGGCGCAGGCTGGCGTTACACGCTCCAGATTCCAGCCGTCCACAAGAACCTTCGCATTGCCTGCGCGCTTCCCATTCTCATCGGGGTCAAAACGCTGCGCCGACTCCGCGCGAGCGACCCAATCCTGAACCCAGACGAACCCGTCAAAATTTCCCGTTTGTCAGTGTGCGCGCTGCTGGCGAAACTCTTTCTCGTCGCGCACAACGACAATCTTCTCAACTCACTCAAGAAACACGCCTGATTTTCCCTTTCTTCCCCGCAACTTTTCCCTTCCGACCGCGTCCCAATTCCGTCCCTTTTGCTACACTGCCGTCATGCCCAAGCCCATCGTTCAAATCCGCGAGCTCTCCAAGATTTACACGCGCGCCGACAACGTCGTGAAGGCGCTCGACAACATCTCACTCGATCTCATCGAGGGGGAATTTGTCGCGTTGATGGGACCGAGCGGCTCTGGCAAAAGCACGCTGCTGCACATCATCGCGGGCATTGACCGTCCCACGCGCGGACGCTGCATCGTCCAGGGCACGGACGTGGGGGAACTCGACCAGACCCAGCTTGCCGACTGGCGCAAAGACCACGTCGGCTTCGTGTTCCAATCCTTCAACCTCATCCCCGTTCTCACTGCCTTCGAGAACGTCGAACTGCCGCTATTGCTGACGAGCCTTTCTTCCCGCGAACGCCGCGCGCACGCCGAAGCCGCGCTCAAACTCGTCGGGCTTGGCGACCGCACGCATCATCTTCCGAAGGAGATGTCGGGCGGACAGGAACAGCGCGTTGCCATCGCCCGCGCGCTGGTCACTGACCCAACGCTCATTGTCGCCGACGAACCGACAGGCAACCTCGACGCGCATTCCGCCGCCGACGTGCTGACGTTGCTGCAAACACTCAACCGCGAATGGAACAAGACCATCATTATCGTCACGCACGACCCGAAAGCCGCCAGTTACGCCCAGCGCACGGTGCATTTGGAAAAAGGCGAGTTGCTCAACGGCGACGGGCAACATCCCTCCCCTCACATTTCAAATCTCAAATCCCAAACGTCGTGACCATCCCGACCTTCATCCTCCGCAACGCGCTGCGCAACAAGCGGCGGCTCATCCTGACCGTGCTGAGCGTGTCGGTCAGTCTCGCGCTGTTCACGCTGTTGCAGGCGGCGCTGCATTTGTTGACGCGGGAAAAACCGATGAACGAGGAATCGGCGTTGCGCCTCGTCACGCGCCACAAAGTTTCGCTCGCCAACGTGCTGCCCGAAAAATACATCCACCGCATTGAGCGGACGCCTGGCGTGCGAGCGGTCTCGCGCTTCACGTTCCTCGGCGGCATCTACAAGGACGAATCGCAGACGCGGTTCGCGCAGTTCGTCGTGGACGCGGACAGGATTTTTGAAATTTTCACCGAGATCAAGGTGGACGCGCAGCAACAACAGCTTTTCCAGAAGGAAAAAACCGCGTGCATCGTCGGCACCAAACTGCTGGAACGCAACGGCTGGAAACTCGGCGACAAAATCACGTTCAAGCAAGGACTTTGGCCCGTGAACGTGGAGGTCCTCATCCGAGGCGCCTACACCCGCGCCAGCCCCGACGAGCCAGTGGACGAAAACATGGTGTTCGTGCGGCACGATTATTTTGACGACCTGCTGGGCAAACTCGGTTTGGTCGGCACGTTCTGGATTCGCGCGGAGAGTCAGGAGGCAATCCCACAGGTCATCCAGCAGATTGACAGCGCGTTCGCCAACACCAGCGCGGAGACAAAGACGGAGACCGAGCGCGCGTTTCAGCTTGGATTCGTTTCGATGATGGGCGACGTCAAAACGTTCTTCGGCTCCATCTGCGCGGTCATTGTGTTCACGATGCTGCTCGTTACCGCAAGCACGATGGCGATGGCGATCCGCGAACGTTCGCGCGAAGTCGCCATCCTCAAGGCGCTCGGCTTCAACGGGACGCAGGTGTTCGGACTCATCCTCGCCGAATCGCTCGCGCTGTCGTTGTGCGGCGGCGTGTTCGGCTCGCTCGGCATTAAAGTCCTGCTGGAAAGTCTCGACCTCTACAAATTGTCCGACGGCAACATTCAGATGTTCCCCGTCCCGTGGCAGGCAGTGTCCCTCGGATTGCTCGTCGCATTCGCGCTTGGCGTCCTCAGCAGCATTGTCCCCGCGTGGACAAGCATCAAGACGACCGTCGTGGAAGGACTGAAGACGCTCGACTAAGAACCTATCCTAACACTTGGTGGCACAGGCCTCCGTGCCTGTGGCTGACACGGGCAGGGACGCCCGTGCCACCGAAGGTAAGGATTGAATTTTAGGGTAGGCTCAAACGCACTGTCACGCATCAACCCATTAACCCATCAACACCGCCGTGGCAATTCCACTCAAATACAACATCCACAACCTGCGCGTGCGCTGGCGCTCAACACTCGCCACGATGCTCGGCATCGCGCTCGTCGTGGCGGTGTTCATCCTCGTGCTCGCGATGGACCGAGGGATGTCCGCGACGTATGTGAGCACGGGTGACGAACGCAATCTCATCGTGTTGCGCAAAGGCGCCACCGCCGAATCCAGCAGCCAGATCAGCCGCAACGAGGCGCGGCGTATCCGTTTCCTCGAAGGCATCGCGCAAAATGCCGACGGCGAACCGCTGGTTTCCTCGGAAATCATCGTCCTCATCACGCTCGAACGCAGCACCGCCGAAGGCACCGCCAACGTGCTCGTGCGCGGCATCAGCCCCATCGGCATCGAATTGCGTCCGCAGCTTAAAATTGCTGAAGGGCGCACGTTTCGTCCTGGGTTGAACGAGTGCATCGTCAGCGCACGCATCGCGCAGCGGTTCAAAAATTGTCGCGTCGGAGAGAGTTTTGTGTCAGGCGCGACAACGTGGAGGGTCGTGGGGATTTTCGACGCGAGGAAAACCGCGTATGAATCCGAAATCTGGGTGGACGCCGACGAGGCGCGGGCAGCGTTCAAACGCGACTTCTACGGCTCGATGCTCTTGCGCCCGACCGACGAGCGCGTGCCGAAATTGCTGAGCGAGCGGGAGCAGTTACAGACGAAAGAAAAGGACGCCAAGGAGGGAAAGCCGAGACCCAACTTCATGGGAAAATCTCGCAAAGTGACGTTTTCGGAAACAGATGCCTCTCGATTGGCAGAAATCGAAAAACTTCTCGCCCACACGCTCGTCGGCAGGATTGACAATGACAACCAGCTCAACGTCAAAATTTCGCGCGAGATGGATTATTACAAGGAGCAGACCAAGTCGGGCGGGCTTTTTGCGTTCCTCGGCTCGTTTCTTGCCATCATCATGAGCATCGGCGCGGCGTTCGCAGCGATGAACACGATGTATGCGGCGGTCGGCGCGCGCACGCGAGAGATCGGCACGCTGCGGGTGCTCGGATTTCGGCGCAGGCAAATTTACCTGTCGTTCTTGACGGAGTCCGTGATTCTTTCGGTGGCGGGCGGGGCGCTGGGATGCCTCGTTTCTCTGCTGCTCAACGGCAGGGCGACAGGCACGTTCAGCCCGACGACGTTCGCCGAAGTGGCGTTTGAATTTCGCATCACGGGCGAATTGATGATGATCGGGATGATTTTCGCCCTGGTGATGGGAGTGCTCGGCGGGTTGTTGCCCGCGTGGTCGGCGTCGAAGAAACCCGTGCTCGACGCCTTGCGCTCCGTGTGAAATTAGGACAAAATCCAACCCGATGGGAAAACGATGAGCGAATCCACCAAAGAATTGTCGCAACTCGCGATTGACCCCTCGCGCAAAGTCCGCCGCAAAAGCAGGACGAAACTTTTCATCATCCTCGCGGTGATTGCACTGGTCGTTGCGGTCGCATTTGCGTTCGGCGGGAAATTGAATTTTGGACAGGCATCAAACTCCAAAAGCGCAACCGCAGCCGCAACTCCCGCCACGCCCCCTGCCCCGCCACAATCAGGCGATGTCGTTCTCACGGTCAGCGGTTACGTCATCCCTCGCGAGCGCGTCGAGATCAGCCCGAAGTTCATGGGAACCGTTCACATGATCAACGTTCGCAAGGGCGACATGGTGAAAAAGGGCGACGTGCTGGTGGAACTGGAGAGCGATGAGTATCGCGCGCGGCGGCTTCAATCGCAGGGGAATCTTGCGGCGGCGGAAGCGAATTTGAAAAACGCCGAGTTGAACCTGAAACGTCAGATGGAACTTGCCAGCAGTAACATTGAGAGCAAACGCGCGATGGACGAAGCCCAAGCCGCGTACGACGCCGCCAAAGCCACCGTCACCGTCGCAAAGGGACAACTCGCGCTCGCGCAACTGTATCTGGATTGGTGCACCATCCGCGCGCCCATTGACGGCACGGTGCTGGAGCGAATGGTTGACCCCAACGAGCTGGTCGTGCCGCAAAGTTTTGGCGGCAGCGGTCCGAGCACTTCATTTTTCTCGATGGCTGACCTGAACGATTTGCAAGTCGAGATTGACATCAACGAAGCGGATTTGTCGAAAGTCCACCTCAAGCAAAAGTGCCGCGTCAGCCCCGAAGCGTATCCCGACAAGAAATACGACGCCTACGTCGCCGAAATCGCCCCGCAAGCCAGCCGCCAGAAAGGCACGCTTCAACTCAAGGTGCAGATTCTAAACCCCGACAAATTTCTCACGCCCGAACTCACCGCGAAGGTGGAATTTCTCGCCGACTGACACGCGGCGATGTAGTCGCAGGCTTTAGCCTGCGTCACTCAAGCACGCACCCATAAAGGGCGCGGTTACATCTTCGCCGCAAACCGCGCCGCGACTTCGTCCCAGTTCACCACGCTCCACCACGCGGCGAGGTAATCCGCGCGGCGATTTTGGTATTTCAAATAATACGCGTGCTCCCACACGTCCACGCCGAGAATCGGTCTTCGTCCATCGGTCAACGGACTGTCCTGATTCGCCGTCGAAATCACGACGAGTTTTCCGTCCTTGCCGACGACCAGCCATGCCCAGCCGCTGCCGAAGCGTTTCATCGCGGCGTCATTCATTTTTTCTTTGAGCGCGGCGAAATTGCCGAACGCGCCTTCCATGGCTTTCGCCAAATCACCTTTCGGTTCACCGCCGCCGTCCTTTTTCATCACCGACCAGAACAGCGAATGATTCGCGTGACCGCCGCCGTTGTTCTGCACAGCCGCGCGGATGTCTTCGGGAACTGATTTCAGACCCGCGACCAGTTCCTCCACGCTCTTCGGGTGCAACTCAGGATGTTTCGCCAGCGCCGTGTTCAGATTTTTCACATACGCCGCGTGATGTTTGGAGTGATGAATCTCCATCGTCTTGGCGTCAATGTGCGGTTCCAGCGAGTCGTATTCGTAAGGCAATTTCGGCAACTCAAATTCCGTCGGTTTCGGATCGTCCGCAAACGCCAGCGAACCGAGTTTGCTCGCCGCCACCGCGCCCGCCACACTGAATCCAACTTGTTTCAAGAATTTCCTGCGATTCATTTCGTTCATGACTTGCCTCCTTCCGAGCAAATACTATCAGATATAGCAGATGCAGTCAGCCAAAGTTCTAGCGCGCCGCGCCGCTTGCTTTTCTGCAAAGCTCGCACACTGCCTCGCAAACCCTTCCGCCCTGTATGTTGAACGTTAAAAGTTAAACGTTGAACGTTGAACGTTTCCTTCGCCCCGCCAGACATTCTCCATTTTGATTCAGAAGATTGACGCAGAGCGAGTTGGAGGGTCACGCTCCGTCGTGACCGTCCCGCGAAGCGGGAGACGCGACAGAGCGCGTCCCTCCAATTTGGGGAATTTCTGTCGCCCCGCCTCCGCTCTTGCAAATCCGCCGCGTCTCCCTATCATCACCGCTCAATGTTCACTGGCACCTACACCGCCCTGCTCACGCCGTTCACGAAGAAAGGCGCGATTGACGAAAAAAGTTTCCGCGCCCTCGTCGAATACCAGATCGCGGGCGGCGTTGACGGCATCATCCCGTGCGGCACCACGGGCGAATCGCCGACGCTCTCGCACGAGGAACACAATCACCTCGTCGAACTCGCCGTCAAATTCGCCGCAGGTCGCTGCAAAGTCATCGCGGGCACTGGCTCCAATTCCACCGACGAAGCCATCGCAATGACAACCCACGCGGCGAAAGCGGGCGCGGACGGTTCGCTGCAAGTCGCGCCGTATTACAACAAGCCGACGCAAGCAGGACTTTACGCGCATTTCCGCGCCATCGCGGAAACCTCACCCAAGCTGCCCATCATTCTCTACAACATCCCAGGCCGCTGCGGCGTGGACATCGCGAACGAGACGACCGCAAAACTTTACCGCGACGTGCCGCAAATCTGTTGCCTCAAAGAAGCGACAGGCAGCGTGGACCGCGTCAGCCAGTTGCGCCAACTCGTGGACGACAAATTCACAATCCTAAGCGGCGACGACGCGCTCACCTTGCCGATGATGGCGGTCGGCGCGCGCGGCGTCGTCAGTGTCGTTTCCAATCTCTTGCCGCGCGAAGTCGGCGACATGGTGCGCGCCGCGCTCAAGGGCGATTTCGCGCGCGCGGAAAAACTTCACGCGACGTATTACCCGATTTTCAAGGACGCTTTCATTGAAGCCAATCCCATCCCCATCAAAGCCGCGCTGGCGATGAAGGGCATGATGGAAGAAACCTATCGCCTGCCGATCGTCCCGATGGGCGCTGCGAACCGCAAGTCGTGGGAAGCGACTTTGAAAAAAATAAAAATCCTGTAGCCGCAGGCTTTAGCCTGCGTTACATCACGCACCCATAAAGGGTGCGACTACATTTCAAACATGATTCACCTCATCATCGCTGGCAGCAAGGGTCGCATGGGCAACGCGCTCCTCACTTGCGCGAAAAACGACACTCTCCTCCACGTCGTCGGCGGCGTTGACATCGGCGACGACCTCGCGCAAGTCATCGCCAAGTGCGACGTGCTCATTGACTTCAGCGCGCACGAAGCGATGCCCACCATCGCCAAACTCGCCGTGCAACATCGCAAGGCGATGGTCATCGGCACGACAGGGCACAACGACAACGAAGCCGCCGCCATTCGTGACGCGGCAAAAAGAGTTCCCGTCGTCTGGTCACCGAATTTCAGCGTAGGCGTGAACACACTTTTCTACCTCACCCAGCGCGCCGCGGAAATCCTCGGCAAGAATTTCGACATGGAAGTTGTCGAAATGCACCACCGACTCAAGAAAGACGCGCCGAGCGGGACTGCGCGACGGCTGGTGGAGATTCTTTCGACGGCGCGCCAAAAGTCGTCCAAGGAACTCGCGAAGCACGGGCGCGAAGGCGATGTCGGCGAGCGCACCCGCGACGAGATCGGCGTCCACGCCGTGCGCGGCGGCGACGTGGTCGGCGACCACACGGTGATTTTTTCCGAAACAGGCGAGCGGCTCGAACTGACACACAAAGCAAGCACCCGCGACACATTCGCGCTTGGCGCGCTGCGCGCCGTCAAATGGATCGTCGCCAAGCCGCCTGGGCTGTATGACATGCAGGATGTGCTGGGATTGCGATAGGTGTAGCGGCGCTTCTGCGAAGCGCCATGCAACTCATCTAACTCGGCGCTTCGCAGAAGCGCCGCTACAACGTTGAACTCCTTCATTGCCTTCGGCTCAAATCTCGGTGACCGATTGCAGAATCTTTCGGAAGCGAAACAACGGCTCTCCGCGACTCTCCAAATCAAACTCCTCGCCGCCTCTCCCATTTACGAAGCCGAACCCGTTGGTTGTCCGTCTAACACGCAGCCATTTCTCAACGCCGTTGTGCAAATCGAAACCTCACTCCCGCCGCTTGAATTGCTCGCAACGCTTCAACAAATCGAAGAGGCAATGGGACGAGCGAAGACGCGCCCGAAAAATGTTCCGCGCCGCATTGACCTCGACCTGCTCACTTGCGACGGCTTGATTTTGAAGGACGCGCGCCTTACCCTCCCGCACCCTGAAATGACAAAGCGGCGTTTCGTGTTGCAACCGCTCGCCGACATTGCAGTTGAGTATGTAGTCGCGGGAACAGGGAAAACTGTGCGCGAGTTGTTGGCGGAATTGAACGACCCGCATTGGATTAAGCAGTTTGCAGACAATTGGTAGTTGTAGCGGCGCTTCTACGAAGCGCCGATTTCCGTATCAAATTTTATCTGCGCTTCACAGAAGCGCCGCTACACCGATGAACGACAAAAAAATCACGACCGCGAGCATCCGCGCGATGAAGGCAAAACGCGAAAAGATCGTCTCGCTCACCGCCTACGATTTCTTCACCGCCAAAATCGCGGACGGCGTCGGCGTCCATCTGCTGCTCGTCGGCGATTCGCTCGGCATGACCGTGCTTGGTTACGACTCGACGATCCCCGTGACGATGGACGACATGCTGCACCACTGCAAAGCGGTCACACGCGCCAAACCCAACGCGCTCGTCGTGCTCGACTTGCCGTTCATGAGCTACCACGAATCCACTCGGCTTGCTGTGCGCAACGCGGGACGCGCGCTGCAGGAGGGCGCAGCGGAAGCGGTGAAAATCGAAGGCGGAGCGACCATCGCCGACAAAGTGCGCGCCATCGTCAACAGCGGCATCCCCGTCCTCGGTCACATCGGACTGACGCCGCAATCGGTGAATCAATTCGGCGGCTACAAAGTGCAGGGACGCGACCCTGAGACGGCGAAGCGATTGATTGCCGACGCGAAAGCGTTGGAGCAAGCGGGCGTCTTCGGCATCGTCGTCGAATGCGTCCCTGCCGAACTCGCGAAGAAAATCACCGCCTCCGTCAAAGTCCCCACCATCGGCATCGGCGCAGGCGCGGATTGCGACGGGCAGATTCTCGTCTGTTACGATTTGCTCGGCTTGTTCACCTATACGCCCAAGCACGTCAAACGCTACGCCAATCTCGCCGAGGCAATGCGCAAGGCATTCGCGCAATACAAGGAAGAAGTCGAGCGCGGCAAATTCCCCAGCAAGAACGAGATGTTCTAACCGCCATTGCGCCCGCAATGTCCGCGCAGCCAGCGTCAGGCTTGTTTCGCTTCTGAGGACGCCATCGCTGCCTTTTGCCTGAGTTGCCGCAGGTTCAGGTGCGTGTAAATCCACGCCGCGGTTACTCCAAAGACCAGGTGCGCCAGAATGGCGATCCATCCGCGCGCGTCAACGACCCACGGATACAGGAACGCCAGCCCGTAATAGTGCGCCACATACAGCACGACTCCGAACAGCGCGCCCACCGCCAGCGCGACGCCCATTTTCAGGGTGCGAATGATCATCCCCAGCACGAGCGCATACCAGATGGAGATGAGAAAATGGATCACGACGCCGATGAACAACACATCCGACGCCAGCGAACCCGAGGTCGCCACCGCGCGGCTGCCGAGCACGACCGACGCGCTCAACCGCAGCGGGTCCCAAAAGTCCCCTCTTCCCGCCACATCCCTCAGCAGCATTTGCAGGATGATGAAGATACCGCCCGCGACGTGACCAATCCATAAGGCTTTCCCCCAATGCGTCACGCGTTGCTCCTGCGGCACATCCGTGCGGGTCAGCGTGTGCTGCTCGTGAGAAGAATCATTCACAGAACGAGTTGCCATCACAAACTCCTTTCTTGTCAGGCTCCCCTCCCTCACTTCCAACTGCCCGATTATCGGTCAGAACATTTTGGTTTGCAACTGGCGCAACATCATACGGCTTCGTCCCCCCAGCGCGCCGCCAAAACTTTCAAATTGCCGCCGATTGATATCGCAGATGTGAAGCTCAGCGCGTCACGCCTTCCCGATGATTTGTTAGCAGGGACATTTTCAGAACGTGATTAGTTGTTGGCGGGCGCATCTCGGCACTGGAGCCGGCCCTTAGGGCTTCTCCTAAAACCCAATCCTAACAATCGGTGGCACGGACGTCCCTGCCCGTGTCAGCCACAGGCACGGAGGCCTGTGCCACCAGGTTTTAGGAGAGGTTCTTAGTTGTCACCCCGATCCCGCAAAGCGGGAGAAGGGTCTCAGGGGGAGATGCTCCTCCCGCTTTGCGGGATCAGAAAGACATTTTTCGGATGGCTACGGTGTCACGATGCGCCCCCGTTGTTGGCGGGCGCATCTTGATACTGGAGCCATGCAGAGCGATACCGCGTGGTGGTAGGGCGCGAATGCCCCGCCCGCAGTCTGCGGAGGGCTGCGGTTTTGCGCCGTGTCCTTTTGCCTTGACGGCGCCCCGATAGCAGACGGCGGCGCGAAACCCCGCAGCGGGGCATTCGCGCCCTACAAACCCGTTGAGCGCCTTTTCATCAACTGCCACCGGCTCCAGT
>Ga0187893_10012256_pt1 | contig 12208 bp, 10 predicted proteins | sample MA1701074metaG_FD_139574 | JGI IMG/M metagenome (GOLD analysis project Ga0187893, IMG submission 139574) | White microbial mat communities from a basaltic lava cave in the Kipuka Kanohina Cave System on the Island of Hawaii, USA - MA170107-4 metaG ... | reverse complement strand
CAGTTTTCGCACGTGATCCCCGCGGAGCAGTTCCGTGACTTTCGGGCTGAAAAAGGATCGGCCGGCGGCAACGGCGCCAATGGCGGAAATCAGATCCGCCTCGGCGGAGTCCTTCAGTAAGTAGGCCAGGGCGCCGGCACGCAGCGCACGCAGGATGTAGGTCTCATCGCTGTGCATGCTAAGTATAACGATTGCGGTCTTGGGCGAGGCAGCCAGAATCTGGCGCGTGGCTTCGATGCCGTTGAGCTCAGGCATGGCAATATCGATCACGGCAAGATGGGGCTGGATTGCGGCGGCCAGTTGGACGGCAGTGCGTCCGTCAGCGGCTTCGGCGATCACGGCCAATCCGGGCTCCTTTTCGATCACCAGCCGCAGGCCGGCCCGGAGAATCGTGTGATCGTCGGCGAGCAAGATGTGCAACAGGCGTTTCACGAAGGCGCGGCCTCCGCCGCCAAAGGCAATTCGACTGAGATTCGCGTGCCCGAGCCCGGCTGAGTGCTCAATTGAAACGATCCGCCGAGCCGGTTTACGCGCTCCCGCATTCCCATGAGACCCAACCCGCGGATCCGGGCCGCGTCGAAGCCACATCCAGACTCCACAACGGAAAGAGTAACGGACACCCGGGACTGCTGGAAGGACAGGCGCAAGCGCTGCGCGCCGGAATGCCGCGCGGCGTTGGAGAGCGCTTCCTGAACTACGCGGAAGATACAAGTCTTATGTTGCTCGGGTAAGTCTTCGGACGGCTCCTCGGCATCCACATCGATTTCGACACCATGCCTTCTGGCCAGCTCGCGGCATTGCCATTCGAGCGCCGGGACAAGCCCGAAGTCGTCGAGCATGGAGGGGCGCAAAGACATCGCGCGGTCGCGGACGGTTTCCAGGCAACGCTCGGCCAACGAGCGGATGGTTTCAAGATGAGACAGCGCTTCCGGATTCTCTACGAAGCGCGCCGCTTGCCGTACATCCACCAAAACGGCGGAAAGCGATTGGCCGACTCCATCATGCAGTTCGCGGGCCAGGGCTTTGCGCTCCTCTTCCTGTACGTGAACAAGGCGAGCGGATAGATCTTCCAGGTTCCTACGCTGCGTTTCCGTGGCTTGTTCCATGCGTAACAGGCGGATGCCCGCCATCGAAGCCAACGCGGCCCCGAGCGCAAGAATCAAAGCGAGTATCAGCGTTCCGCGCCGGCTTGCGTCGCGGTGCATTTGCGCCAGACGCCCCTCCTCGGCGCGCCACTGGCCCTCGCTGACGGCGTCAATGCGCTTGACAATGGAAAGCATCGAATCGCGGCGCGCGACGAGTTCTTTGTAAAAGTATGCGTCCACCGCCTTGCGGCGCTCCCGTGGAACTACTTCCAGCATCAGCCCAAGAACCTGCCAGTACACCTGCAATTCACCCTTCAGATCGCGCACGAGGTGGGGAATCCCTTCCCCGGGATAGGAAGCAAGACTTGAAGCGGCACGAATCCGGAGCCTTCCGATTTCCTCCTTCAAACTCGATGTAATCGCCGGGTCCCCGGTGAACAAAGCATCGCGCGCGAACGTTCCGGACAAGTAGACGCTGTCGCGAACCGTGTCGAGCAGCACGGACTTCTGCCTGAGTTGCTCGCGCAGCATGCTGCCGCGCGTCGCGACGCCGCGTAGGTCGTAGCGAGACGATAGCCCGGAGGCCAGAATTAGTAGCAACAGGCCGCCGAAACCAAACACAAGAATCCGGCCGCGATTCATCGATTACAGAATAACCGAAGCGCGGCGACAGGAAAATACTGTCCGGACGGTATAGCGAATCGTCGGAGATTGCCGCTTACTGGAACCATGAAACGCATCCTTCTGCTTGGCTTGATAACCATTGCGGGCCTTTCCGGCTGCAAGTACCGCACACGAGGATTTCCTCGCGGCCATCACGCGGCTGAGCCTCACTTCTCCGGCGCAGTAGAACGTCCGGAGGCTGGTGTAAGTCGCGGGGAGAGCAAGGCGCCGAAGGCGACGCCGCCCGATGACAACAGCTTTGACGAAAAGGAGAACGCGCTCGACGTCATCAACCGGACTCTCGAAGACGCTTTCTTCGATTTCGACAAGTACCATTTGCGCGACGATGCCAGGGAAGCGCTGGCGCGAAGTGTTCAGGTGTTGGCGCGGCTCATGGCGGCGGACGCCTCCATGCGACTGCTGATTGAAGGTCATTGCGATGAGCGCGGGTCGAGCGAGTACAACCTCGCACTCGGTCAGTTGCGCGCCGAAAAGGCAAAGGAATTTCTCGCCACGCTCGGCCTTCCTCCTGGCCGCGTGGAGGCGGTGAGCTTTGGAAAAGAGCGGCCGCAGTGCACGGAATCGACGGAGCAATGCTGGCAGAAAAACCGGCGGGCGCACTTGAGAGACATCAAGCCATAGACTCGCCCGCGGCGCCGGGACACAGAGATTGAGCTATGATCGAGATCGATCTCCAATGCATGAAGCAGCGCCGGAGTTTGACCCGGGGAAGCCAACCAGGAAGCAAAAACGCCCGCGGCGCCGGGTCTGGTTGTGGGCGCCGGCCTGGCTGGCTGGTTTTCTTGTACTGCCGGGGTTTCTTGCCGGGCTGATCTATAAACAAAGAACGCGGGTGGAAGCCGAGGCGCTGACCAAGGCAAGCGAAGCGCCAACGGCGATTGCTCCTTCATGGGTTCCCCTTGGCGCGGAATTCCGTCTGGAGCAATCCTATTTTGGGGAGAGCTCCGGAAGCGCGACGCTGCTGGTCCGGAAGCCGGTAGAAAGCGTGGCGGATTATTACGAGGCCAAGCTTCACGCGTCCGGTTTCGAAGTGAGCCGCAAGTTGCTGGAGCGCGACCACAAGATTTCCGGCGCCATCATCAACGCCTCTCACTCCGCACCCGGGCGCTTCCTGCTGATCACATTGAGTCAGGCTGGCGAGGCGACTCGCATCGAGTTGTCGTACTCCGAGAGCCGCTGATGCGAAGACCGTCAGCCACCTGGATTCTCGATTCGGTTCTGTTGTTCGCGTTGGCTTCGGCGCTGATCTGGCCGTTGTACAAGGTGAAGTTCACCGACAAATGGGCCTCTATTGAAAGCACGTTCATCTCCGACGCCAGGTTTCTGCGCGATCACTGGCCCCACCCGCGCTGGCAGCCTCTCTGGTACACGGGGACGCGGTTCGACTATGTCTACCCGCCCGCGCTGCGCTACGGAACGGCCGGGCTGATGAAGCTGTATCCGAAACTCATCCCGCCCAGGGCGTATCACATCTACATCGCGTTTCTGTACGGCTTGGGAATCGCCGGAGTGTATCTACTGGCCCGAATGGGCGGAGGAAGCCGCTTGGCGGCGGCGCTGGCGGCCGTCGCCGTGGCGACCATTTCTCCGGCGTTTCTGTTTCTGCCCGAGATGCGTAACGATGCCGCCCATTACGAACCTGCGCGGCTTGGCGTCCTGGTCCGGTATGGCGAGGGTCCGCATATGTCGGCATTGGCCATGCTAGGGTTTGCGCTGGCGTTCAGCATACGCGCGTTAAAGACCGGATCGGCAGGCTGGATTGCGGCCTCGGCGGCCGCATGCGCCCTGGTTGTCTCGCACAATTTCTATGGCGGGACGGCGCTGGCGATGTCTTTTCCCGTGCTGTTGTGGAGCTGGTGGATCACGCACGAGGATCACCGCATGTTCCTCAGAGCGGGCGCCATCACGGTGTTCAGCTACGGTCTCACGGCAATATGGCTGGTCCCGACCTATCTCATCGTAACGATCAACAACATGAGATTTGTCTCCGATCGTGGTAACCGCTGGTCACTTTGGATTACGGTTGTACTGGCCATCTTTTATCTCAAACTTACGGAATGTTACGCGCGGGGGCGGCCGGAGCGCGCTTATGCGGTAATGCTCATCGGCCTGACATGGGTCTTCCTGGCGAATGTACTGGGCAACTACCACTTTCAATACCGCGTCATCGGCGAACCGATGCGCCTCGTGCCCGAGTTGGACCTGATCCTGATCCTGGCCGGGGCGGAGCTATTGCGCCGGCTATGGACAAGGCTGCCTATCCGGCGTCCCGCATGGTTTGCCGGACGGCTCTGGGTGCGCCGCCCTCTGGCGGCGTTACTGGTCATCGCCGCGCTTTACCCTGGCGCCAAATATGTGAAACGAAGCTGGCGCCCGTATGTTCCCGACTTCGCCATCGATGAGCGGCTGGAGTATCAGGTTACGACCTGGCTGTCGAAGAACATGCCTAATTCCAGAGCTTACACCACCGGGACCGTGCGGTTTTGGTATAACGCATGGCACGATCTGGCGCAGCTTGGGGGCGGTTCCGAGCAGGGTTTGTTGAATCCCGTAGTTCAGCCGGCCACCTGGCACCTGGGCATGAGCGAGGATGTGGATCACAATATCTACTGGATGCAATGCACGGGCGTGGACGTGGCGATTATTCACGACGAGAAAAGCCAGGAGCACTACAAGGATGTAATGCATCCGCGTAAATACGCGGGGCGGCTCGAAGCCGTCTACGACGATCAGCGGGGTAACCGCATCTATCTGGTTCCCCGGCGTTACCGGAGCCTGGCTCGGGTGGTGGACAAGGCCCGTCTGGAGGCGCTGCCACCGCTGCCCGAGGACGCGCCCAAAGAGCAATTGCAGGCCCTGGCGGAGATACTTGAGAAAGGGCCAGCCGCGCCTACGGAAACCATCTGGGAGGGAACCGACCAGATGCGCATCCGCGCCCGCGTGGAGCAAGGACAGTCGGTGTTCGTGCAGGTTGCCTACAACTCGCCGTGGAAAGCGTATAGGTCCGGACAGCGGCTCCCGGTGCGCAAAACGCAGCTTAATTTCTTACGGATTGATGCTCCGCCGGGAGAACAGGAGATCCTGCTCCGGTTCGAATTGCCGCTCGAAAATATGCTGGGGCGCTTTGCGACGGTTACGTCCGTTCTTGTGATGCTTTTCTGGATCTGGAAGCGGGGGCGTATTTGAACCGCGGCGACCGCTTTGCAATCCTGATCCTGGCGCTCGCGCTGTTTGCGCTCAACCTGGCCGTAAACCTGCCTTTGATGGAAAACGGCGCGCAGCCGTATCGCGGCTCGATTGAAAGCGGCTATGCGAGCATGGCGCGGTTCTTCGCCGCCAATCCGAATCCCTGGGGCTGGAATCCCTACATTTATAACGGACTCCCGGCACAGTTCACTTACTTGCCCGTGGTTCCCTACTCGGTGGCCGTGCCGCTATGGGCCAACCCGGAAATGGATGCGCTGCACGCCTACCGGATCGTGATCACGCTTCTCGCATGCCTGGGGCCGGCGGGGTTGTTCCTGTTCGGGGCGCTGGCCTCGGGAAGCAAGTGGTGGCCTTTCGCGGCTGCCCTTCTCTACTCGTTCTGCTCGCCATCCTACGATCTTTTTGAAACCATCGACAATGACCGGGGCCTGCTTCCGATTCCGTGGCGGCTGCACGTCATCGTGAAATACGGAGAGGGACCTCATATATTCGGCCTGACGCTGCTTCCGATGGCCTTGCTGGCGGTATGGAAGGCGACTCATCGAGGGGGTTATGCGTGGATTCTTGCCGCGGCGGCCGGATTGGCGGCAGTTGCGCTGACTCACTGGATCGCGGCATTCGCATTGGCGTTAGCCTGCCTGCTGCTGCTGCTCACCTACGCCGGAGACAAAGCCGGACCATTCCGCCACTGGCGGCTGATCGCGGCGGGAGGGCTCGGCTATCTGCTGGCTTGTTTCTGGCTCACGCCATCCTTCATCGAAACCGTAGCTTTCAACTGGCCCAAAGACGCCTTCGGGTACAAGCTGCTCGAAAAGCAGCGCGTGGCTCTCGGTCTCGTCGTGGCTGGCGTCCTGCTGGTGCGGCTGCTGTTCGGCTGGCGGCCAAAATCGAAATATCTGTGCTTCGTCACCACCTGCTTCTTTTTGTTTGCGGCCTTGGCCGAGAGTCACTACGCGCATGGCATCGACCCGATTCCGGAATCGCGCCGGTACACACTCGAGATGGAGCTGTTTCTGGTGCTCGCCGCCGCGGAATGGCTGCGGCTGGGCTGGAACCTGGGCGGTGGCGTGAACCGCTTCATTGTATGCGCCTGCCTGGTTCTGCTTGCGACGGGAGCCATCCCGCAGACCAGAACATACCTCACTTCCGGCTACGCGAATTGGAATCTGACCCCCAAGCAGAACACCATCGAGTACAAGATGGCCACGTCGCTGGCGGAGCGGAAGCCACAGGGCCGTGTATTCGCCTCTGGCGGATTGCGCTTTCGTTTGAACTCCTGGTTCGATATTCCCCAGGTATCCGGCACATTTGAGTCCGGCCTCCAGAATCGCGTGCCGCTGGATTTCGATTACCGCCTCCGATCGATGACCGGCATGCGGCCGGGGCTGGAAAAGGAGGAGTCGCTGGCGATCCTGCAAGCGGCTGGAGTGGAATACATGGTTGTTCATGGCCCGCAGTCGAGAGAGCACTACCGCGACATAAAGAGTCCGGAACGATTCGATGGCATTCTCGAGAAGATCCATGAAGATGGGGGCGACCGCGTTTATCGTGTTCCGTTCTCCTCGCTGGCGCATTGGATCCGCCCTGAGGAGCGCGCCTACGACTGGCAGCCCGGCTTCATTGCCGCTTACCTGGCGGCCATCAACGATCCTGACCGTCCCCTGCTGCGGGTGGTGCGGGAAGGGCCCGGGCGCATGCGCATCAAAGGCGGACCGCTGCCTAAGGGCGCGTTGATCAGCGTATCGGAAAGCTTCCACCGCGGCTGGCAGGCCTGGCAGAGCGGCTCGCCCCTCCCGATTCATCCGGATGGCTTTGGGCACATGGTGCTGGGACCGCTTGAAACCCATCAAGCCGATGTTCTGATAGAATTTGCGGGTACGAGGGAACAGAAGTTGGCGGGCGCGGTAAGTGGGATCAGTCTTGCGGGAGCATTAGGAGCGCTTTTCTGGGGAAGGCGAAGACATGGAAAAAAAGGCGGTGATGGGAACCTGCCAGCCGGCTCGGGAATCTAAGAGTTCAAGGAGGAATTCGGGCTATAATGACTGGCGGTTGGTCTGGTTGCGCCATTTCCCGGGATTCCTGTATACTCCGCATTTGCGCGCCCAGTTTCCTCATGCGCGAAAGCCGGCCCGTTCGACAGTGGCGGCGGGAACTGGCTTTGAAGAATCCAAGACGGAATGATTGAGGAGGTTACGGTGTACTCGCGAGTTTCAAAGCTCATTGGGATAGCTTGCATCGTGGTTGCGCTCGGCGCCCTTGCGCAGGAGCAAAAGAAAAAAGAGTGGGTGGATCGGGCGGAATTCGATCTCTATAACAGCGTTACCGGCGAGGCCGCACCGGCCAAAAAGATCGAACTGCTGAACCAGTGGAAGCAGAAGTACCCCAACTCTCAGTTCGCCCAGGAACGGCTCACTCTCTATGTCAATGCTTACGCCGCGACGGCGAAGTATGCCGAATTGATCGACACAGCCAAGCAGATCCTGCAGATTGACCCGAAGGATCTAACCTCGCTGTACTGGATCACCTCGCTCACCCGGAGCTTGGGCAACACGTCCCCGGACGCTCTGGACTCGGGTGAAAAAGTGGCTCTCACGCTGCTCAACAGCCTGGATGCCATTTTTGCCGCGGACAAAAAGCCCGCTGGAACGTCCGACGACGCCTGGAAGAAGGCGCGGGACGACATGGAGATGCTTTCTTTGAAGACGCTCGGCTGGGTGACAATGGCGAAAAAGAATAACGCGGGCGCCGAGAAGTACTTCGTCCGGATTCTTTCAAAAGCGCCCAACGACGGCGAGGTTACCTACTGGATGTACACAGTGATCCGCGCCGCGGGCATCCGCGAACGGAATTCCGAAGCGCTGTTCTATCTGGCCCGTGCCGCCTCCCTTACCGGCGCCGGCGCGCTTCCTGAGGATCAGCGCAAGAAAGTGGATGATTTCTTTGTGAAGGCCTACGTCAGTTGGCATGGCGAGGACGCCGAGGGCCTCAAGGAGTTGCGTAAGCTGTCTCTTGCCAGCACTTCGCCTCCGGCCGGATTCCGCATCAAGACTGCGGCGGAAATTGCCATTGAGCAGCAGAACAAATTCATGAAAGAGAAGCCGCAATTGGCTTTTTGGCTGGGAATCAAGAAGGAACTGGCGGCGGATCAAGGGATCCAGTTCTTTCAGGAGCGGGTAAAAGGCGCGGCGCTGCCCGGTAAAATCGAAGGCACCGAATATACGAAGATGAAAGGGAAGCTGGTGGCTCACCGTCCCGCTGCGAATCCGAAGGAGTTGATCCTCAACATGGATACCGAGGGACCCGCCATGAACGGCGAGGTCACCTTGAGGCTTGAAGCTCCACTGCGTGGCAGAGCGGATACGGGCACCGTGATCGAGTTCGAAGGTGTTGCCGCCGAGTTTGCCAAAGAACCGAGCTTCATGCTGACCTTCGAGGTGGAAAAAGGTGGTTTGAGCGGCTGGCCCGCGCAGGCCGCCACGCCCCCGCCGGCTAAAAAAGCCGGCAAGAAGGGAAAGAAGTAACCCCGCACTTGTCTGCCGGGGGCGATTCCTATTTTCGTATCCAGCGATCGGCGGCAAATGCCGCCGACTCCTCATTCCATACGCCGAATTTCGCCGCCATTTGTCCGCCATCGACAACGAGCGCGGCGCCGGTAATGTAAGAAGCTGCTTCCGAAGCAAGAAAGACAATAGCCCGCGCGACCTCCTCGGCTGTGCCGCCGCGCCCGAGCGGGATATGGCGGAAGTATTCCTTCAGCAACTCCGGATTCGAAAAATGCGCCTGAGTCAGCCTTGTGCGGATGAGGCCGGGGCAGACCGCATTGACGCGGATGCCGAAGGGACCCAATTCGTTTGCGGCGGTATGAAGGATGCCGATGAGACCGGCTTTGGAAGCATTGTAGGCGATAAGCCCGGCTTCGCCGTCCCAGGAGTTAGTGGAAGCCGTGAGGACGATGGATCCGGCGCCTTTGGCTTTCATGTGTGAGGCCGCTGCCTGCAAAGTGAAGAATGCGCCGCTGAGATTGATGTCGATGGTGCGCTGCCAAAGCCCCGTGGAGGTGTCGAGAAGGCCGGAAACCGGAGCAATGCCGGCGTTGATGACGGCGATATCTGCCGGCCCTGCCTGTTCGAGCGCATCGCGCACCGAGGCAGGATCGCGCACGTCGGCGGGCAGACCGCGCGCCCGGATCTTTTCCGCGGCGCTGTGCGGTTGTTCCGAGGGCAAGTCGATCAGGAAGACCTCGGCTCCCGCGGCGGCCAGCAGGCTGGCCGCGGCAAATCCAATCCCGTTGGCGCCGCCTGTAACAACGGCGCGTTTCCCGTGAAAATCGGCGATGAGCATGAACCCGTATGTTACACTGAGAATCTGCCTGCCAGGGGGCCCGTAGCTCAGTTGGTTAGAGCGCTACCTTGACACGGTAGAGGTCACAGATTCGAGTTCTGTCGGGCCCACCAATCCAACCACCACGGCGAATGGACCCATGCCGCTTACGCGCATCTGGGGTAAACTAACGCCATGAGCATTACACGCCGTTGCTTTCTTGCCGCCGCCGCGCTTGCGTCGGCTGCCGCGCGATCCTATGGCTTTCGTATAGGCGTCACTGACTGGAACCTGCGCCTCACTGGTAAACCGGACGCCGTGTCACTGGCCAGCCGGCTGGGGTTTGAAGGCGTCGAAGTGAGCCTGGGCCGTAAACCGGTGGACGACAAGCTGCCGCTCGATAATTCCGAACTGCAGGCGCAATACCTGGACGCTGCCGCCAAACAGCGGATCAAGCTGGCGGGAACGTGCCTCGATATTCTTCATGTCAACTATTTGAAGAATGACAAACTCGGGCAGAAGTGGCTGGCCGATGGGATTCCGATTACCAAAAAGCTGAACGCCCGCGTCATGCTGCTGCCGTTTTTCGGCAAAGGCGCATTGCAGACGCAGGCGGAGAAAGATTACGTCGGCGACGTGTTGCGCGAGTTGGGGCCGGAAGCGGAAAAGCAGGGCGTGATTCTGGGGCTTGAGGACACCATCTCGGCCGAAGACAATGTCCGGATCATGGAGCGATCGCGATCCAAGGCCGTGTTGACCTATTACGACATCGGCAACTCGACGGTGCAAGGTTTTGACGTGGTGCGGGAAATACGCTGGCTCGGTAAGAAGCGCATCTGCCAGATGCATTTGAAGGACAATCCGAATTATCTCGGCGACGGCAAAATCGACATTGGCGCTGTGTTGAAAGCGATGCGCGACATCGATTTTTCCGGCTTCGCGAATTTGGAGACTTCGACGCCTTCTAATAACGTTGAAGCGGACATGAAGCGTAATTTGACTTATTTACACCGGCTGCTGGCTTGAGGCGCGTAGTCCGGTGTTGGCCGAAGTGCTGCGCCGCGCCGGCTTTCTGGATGCCTTCGATTTTGATGGTGCGCCCCTTCGCGGAGCTTGTAGCCGAGGCGATTGACTTGGTCCGTATTGGCGAATTCACCTGTGACGTATTTCGGCTATACTTGTCGCCGCCGGGGGGCGAAAACTTCCATGCCAAGTCCCAGGAATTCCGCGGCCCGGGCGGCTTCCAGCGCGGCGGCACGGTACGGGAGCAGATCGCGGCGAGTGGAAGACAGAAATACCCTGGGCACGACCATACTTTCGGGTATCGTTGCACTGTACCCTTTCTGGTAGCCGCTTTGCTAAAAATGTCTTTGCAACCACGCCGATGAAAGTCTTCATCAGTTACCGCCGGGAAGACACCGCGCCGTACGCGGGTCGGCTTTATGACAGGTTGCGTGAATGCTTCGGTCCCGGGAATGTCTTTATCGACGTTGACACCATTCAGCCCGGCGACGACTTCGTTGCGGTAATTGAAAAGACGCTTGCAGTCTGCGATGTAGTGGTGGCGCTCATTGGAAAGCATTGGCTGGACTGCATAGATCCGGCGGGCCGGCGAAGGATCGACAGCCCGGAGGACTTTGTGAGGTTAGAGATAACAGCCGCACTGAACCAGGGTGTCCGGTTTATCCCCGTTGTAGTTGGAGATGCCGTGATGCCTTCGGCCGCCCAGCTTCCCGAGGCGATCAGCACTCTGGCGCGCCGGCAGGCCGCTCATCTCAGCGATTCCCGTTTTCACGAGGATGTAAGCCGGCTGATCGTCGTCATCGAGGCGACAGGAGAAGAGCGTTCTCAAGCCAAAGCTCGGCGCTCATTTTGGCTAAGGAGGACAGGCTGGGCCATTATTGCTCTCATACTTGCTCTTGCCGCCGGAGTAACTTACGGACTGTTTTCACTTGCGCCCAAAGCCGATGCCCCAAAATCCATCGGAACCATTCTTGATCTGTGGACCGGTGACTGGGATTATGTCTGCCAGACGAAGCTCGGGGACGTACGGGGTAAGATCCTGATCAGGGCCGGTGATCCCCCGCAGGTGAATGGGACCTACAACGATAGAACCATAAGCGGGGTCATCGTGGGCAGAATCGAGGGCGTTGACCACGACATACTTGCCGGAACTTGGAGGAACCGCCTCGGCCAGGTAGGGCAGTTCCGTTTCAAGCTTGGTCCCGGCCGCACCTCGTTTCGTGGAAGCTATTCCATGTCCCTGGACTCACCGCCGCCCGATCAGGCCAACTATTGGAACGGTTCCCGCTGGCCTTGAACAACTGGGGGAGAATCGTTACGGTCCCCTTTATGTCAATTCACCCTTGCCGGTAGCCAAGCCGTACCTTCCGCCAATTCAGCAACGATCGGCAGAGACTTCGATAACTGTCACTCGAGCAACGCGTTCTGATCGGGATGCCGCTCCGTCGAACGTGCAAACCGGCGGCTGCCCTCCAGCCTCGTCAGCGCGTCTTGCGCGCTGACTTACCGGTGGAGTTCTGGCTTCCGGCGGCTGAGAGCGGGCCGCAAGTTGTAACCAGCCGCGATGTCGATTCGCGTGCGCGGCGCCGTGCCTATGGGACTCGACAGCCCCTTGCGTAACGAAGGCACTCACGCTTCGGACGAGTTGAATGCGTACAACGCATTTCCGAATGCGAATTCTCCGGCGTTGAAACGGTCCGAAAAAAGTCCTCTCCGGTCGTGGTCCGTATAACCACACCCCGCCGTAAAACCGGCTGTATGCCTGTTTCCTAACCCGGCATAGCCGGAACCAAACAGGTCCTGTATGATGCCGGAGTGGGCGTCGAACTACTGACCGAGCGTCTCAAGGGCCAGATCGCCGGAGAGCTGAGTTGCTGGGATCGGATACT
>Ga0187893_10012255_pt1 | contig 12208 bp, 10 predicted proteins | sample MA1701074metaG_FD_139574 | JGI IMG/M metagenome (GOLD analysis project Ga0187893, IMG submission 139574) | White microbial mat communities from a basaltic lava cave in the Kipuka Kanohina Cave System on the Island of Hawaii, USA - MA170107-4 metaG ... | reverse complement strand
TGGTTGATCTGGTTTGGACTTGTTCAACCAAACAAACGAGACAGACCAGACCAGGCTGTCGGCTTCTGGACTTTTGCTGGCGGGGATATCCCTTCGTGGCTAGAATGGCAACCGGTACTATATCAAGGGAACCGTCTCATGCCCGAAGACTTCGGCAAAGACATGCTCATGCTCGGTGGCACCGTGATTGGCTTCATCGCGGCGCTGTTGACCCTCATGGAGAAGCTGCTGGATGTCAAGAACCGGGTGACATCGAAGAAGGAACGAAAATCGCCTCCCACAAGCGAACGTCCGACCTCTGACCCGTTTCCCACGATCGATTTCTTTTCGTCGAAGCCCTTCCGTGGCATCTCCTATCTCCTCTTGTACGAAACTAGCGTGATCGTCGCAGCAGGCCTGCTCCTCAACTACCTTGGTCTCACGTTGAGTCGGCATCTGGAGAGCATCCTGTTTCTCGACATGACGGGAACAGCGCTGGTCGCCTTCCTCTTGGGCCCCTGGTGGGGAGCTGTCGTGGCCCTCCTCTCGAATTCCGTCGTGAACTGGTTATTGTACCCAGAAACCGGCGGAGATGTGGTGATATTCCCCTGGTCGCTGGTGAGCATGACCGGCGCCTGTTATTGGGGTTGGATGGCCAGACAAACGGGTTTTCAAAAGTATCTCCGCACAGGACGCAGTTCCGCCCTGTCCCATGCCTGGTTCCTCTATATCTTTGGGGTCGGCGGCGCGATCGTCATGAGCCTGCCGGGAACCTTTGTGCAGGCTGCACTGCATGAGCAAACGACCTTTGCCTTGAACCCCGACGTCGCCGAGTCGGTGAGCCTGCGCGTACTCCAATGGGAACACGCTGCGCATCTCTACCTCGAATCCCTCTTCGGATTTACCTGGGGGGAAAGTCTGAGTTGGTGGATTGTGAATTGGTTCCAGAACTGGATCCGCTATATTCCTGACAAAACCATGAGCGCCGCCATCGCGCTCGTGGTCCTCAAGTACGGCTACCCCCTATTTGAACGGGAACTGATTCATGGCGGACCGGAGGGCGAACGTCCGAATGATGAGCGCATCCTGCCGCTGGTGTTGGGATTGCTCTATGCCCCCTCATTCGCCGCCTTACTCAGCAGCGAGACCTACGGAGGAGTAACCTACTGGCCCTTGTGGGCATTACCTTGGCTGCTGATTCTGGGTGGCTATTTCTACTTGCGCTACTGGGGCATCGGCGAGGCCGCCATGCAGGCAGCCAGACTTCAACGAGCCGAACGCTATGCCCGCGCACTGAAATTGATCGGTAGGGAAGCTTCCCATGAGTTCTGCAAGCGGTTGACCTTCATAACGCTGATTGCAAGTCTGCTCTTTGCCCTCTGTCTCCCCATCCTCTTGACAGACTTTTACCGCGCCACCTTCAAGTTCTTCTGCGTCGTCTACGGGTTCCTGCTCGTGGTCCACCTCGTGCGTATTTCCATTGCGCAAAACATTTCCATCGCACGCACGAACGATTGAGCGTAAGACGTGAAACGTAAGGCGTGAGGGGTGACAAGACACACCCGTTCAATCCACTTGCCGTTTCACGTCTCATGCTTTGTGCAATTGTAAGAAATGAGCAATACCCGATCGAGTGACGAGCCCTACGATCTTTTCGTTCTCCATCACCACGAGACGGTCCCACCCGCCCTGTGCCATACGTTCCATCGCCTGCATCACAGACCAGTCCTGAGGGATACAGAAGGCTGACGACGCCGGGCGCATGATCTCCCGAACGCGACGACACGGCCAGAGTGCAGTGGGAAGCGCTTGCACGTCTCGCACTGTGACCACCCCGAGAACCTGCCCCTCTTCGCACACAGGAAATCCACCGAATCCATGCGCGACAAAGTATTGATCGACCGCGTCCTGCACGCTCATATCCGGTAGCAGAGTCACGACGGGGTGTACCATGACCCGGCGAACCGTCACCGACGCCAACGAAATCCGCGGAGCTGCCTGCCGTCTGCTTGCCAGGGCCGCCGAAAAGAGGAATGCGCCGATAAAGATGAGCCAGCCTCCGTTCGTCGCGATGGAAGGTCCCAGAGCGCCGGACCAGGCCCCCACCATCAAGCCCGCCCCGATCAACCCAAGAGCAACACCGAATCCTATTCCCACGAGCGCGGCCTGGCTGGTGGCTCGATTGAAATCCTTGTTCCGGGCCCACAGTCCAGCCCGTAAGACACGTCCGCCGTCTAAAGGGAACCCCGGGATCAGGTTAAATAGTCCGAGCTGTACATTCACCATGCCGAGAAAGCTCCCGAGGACGATGAGCCCCTGAAACCCTGATCGCGCGAACAAAGATTCCACAGCCATGGCTCCGCCGAGACAACCGGCCCCCAGAATCAAACTCACGAGCGGTCCTGCGATAGCGATCAAAAACTCGGCCCGCGGACTGGGCGGTTCCTTTCCCATGTGCGCCACTCCCCCGAAGATGAACAACGTAATCTGCCTGATAGGGATCTGGTAACGCAGCGCCACATAGGAATGTCCCAATTCATGGAGCAGGACGGAGAGGAACAACAGGAGGGCGGCAATGCCACCCATCCCCCAATAGCGTGGAACCGACAGACCAGGCAACGCCTCGGGCAAATAACCCTTCGCTAATGACCAGGTCACAAAGAAGAACACCACAAACCAGGAGGCATGCACATGAATCGGGATGCCGAGTACCCGGCCGATTCTCCAATTGGGCAAAGACATACGTCCACCGTAACAGTGCAGGAATTCAAGCGTCAACTCGGCTTCGTCTCCTGGATCGGGTATACTCATCACCATGCGACTGCGTCACTCCTCAGGGATACTGTGCCTGGCCCTCACGATGCTGCTTGTTCCTGCGATGCCTTCCTTCACGAAGGCCCAAGTGATCAAGTCAGGCTCGCCCTCCTGTCCCGGTGTGGCGTTGACGTTCGACCTCTGCCCGGTGCGGACAGGAGTTGGCTACGATCAGGCACTGATCGACTATTTGATTGAGCAGAAGATCCCCGCCACTTTCTTCATGTCCGGAAAATGGATGACGAAACACGATCAGCAAGTACGGGCCCTCCTCCAGATCCCGTTCTTTGAAGTCGGCACCCATGGGGAGGTCCACGCCCATCTGCCGCTCCATTCAGCGGACGAGCAGAAACAAGAAATTCTCGGACCAGTTCGTTTGCTCAAAACCAAATACGGTCATGACGCGACGTTGTTTCGCCCTCCCTATGGGGAGTTCAACGACGACACGGTCAACGTGGCCCGCGCCCTCGGCCTCCAGTTCATTCTCTGGAATGTCTTGTCCGGCGATCCCGACCCGACACTCACGGCGATGCGGATCGAAGACCGACTGAAGCAGTTAGTCCGGAAGGGTAGCGTCATCGTGATGCACGCCAATGGGAAGGGCAGACATACGCACGAGGTGGTGCAAGACCTCCATCAACATCTCTTGCCGGAGCGAAACCTCACCCCCATGACTATGACTGGTCTCTTAACCTGCGCGCAGGCAGCCCCATGACCGACCCGGTCGTTCGGCCCATGACGGCGGAGGATCGGGCAGCCGTCATTGAATTACTCGCCGATTCCGACCCGTGGAAACGGCTGGGCTACCAAGCCAGTGACTGGGACAGCTATTTCACACCGCTTCCACAGGGACGTGACAGCTACGTTGTGGACCAGAACAGCAAAGTGGCCGGCATTGCGGTCGTTCGTCAGAAATTCTTGCTCGGCGACTATTTAGAACTGCTTGGAGTGGCGGAATGGGTGAGAGGCAAGGGGCTAGGGAGACGGTTGCTCGCCCACGTCGAAGCGTCTGTCTTCGCGAGGGCGAAGAACCTGTTCGCCTGCGTATCGGATTTCAACGACCAAGCCCGGCACTTTTACAAGAAACAGGGCTACCAGGAGATCGGCCCCATGCCGAACTTTCTGATCCCAGGTAGTGCCGAAATTCTGCTGCGCAAGACCAGCGGCCCGGCGAGGGGTAAGTAAAAAATAGAAAGGTAAAAATAAAAAGTGGCGATTCCTTGTATCCCGCTTTTGCCTTTTCACTTTTTCCTTAGAAGGAACCTATGCGAGTCAAGAAGCTCCTCCACACCCGCATGAGGGTCAGCGACATGGACCAGACGATCAACTTCTACACCAATGTCCTCGGTCTGGAGGTCCTGGAGCGGAAGGTCTCACCGCGCGGCTCTCATCTAGCTTTTCTCAAGGTACCCAACAGCGAGGAACTGATCGAACTCTGCAGCTTCCCGTCAAGTGGCCCAGTGACAGTGCAGGAAGACCTCGTCCACCTGGCCTTCCAAGTCGAGAACCTTGACGACACAATTGAACAACTCGGCGCCAAACAGATTCGAATTACGGACGGGCCAACCACATCCTCATCCGGCAGCCGCTTCATTTTCATCGATGCCCCAGACGGTTACGAAATCGAACTCATCGAACGCCCGCCGGGGACGGCGCTTGTGTAGCCTGCCCTCCCAATCCCTAGCCCACATTATTCATGACGGTTCGTCGTGAAATCGCTGAGCCGCGTCGCGAGACCGGCGCGCGGAGCCCTGAGGGCCCGATGCGTACTCGTGCAGTAAGTTGAGGGTCCGATAGGCGAGCCCGCCGGCCGAAGGCCCATCGTAGCAGCGGATCGGCGATTGCAGCAGAAGCGCTCATGAATAATGCGGGCTAGACCCCCTTCCCCTTCTGTGTGCCCCCATGTTAGGAAGAGGGTCATTAGTCAGCGGTCAATGGGAAGACGCTATTATGAAGAAGGCTGCGTTATCTCCTTACCAATGACAAGTGATCACTGACCAAGTACCCTCTGCCCTATTTGAACACAGACCTTTGACGGCTGACGAAGCTTGAGGTTGCGAAGATGAAGAACGGGTTCTTCCGCGGGCATGGGCTGGGCAATGACTATGTGGTGATGAATCCCAAAGAATTGTCGTTTTCGCTCACCTCATCAAGGATCATTTCCATCTGTAATCGCAACTGGGGCCTGGGCAGCGATGGGATTCTTGTGCTAGTCCCGTCAAGGAAAGCGGACTTCGGCCTGCGCATCTTCAACCCTGATGGCAGCGAAGCGGAAAAATCCGGCAACGGCTTGCGCATCTTCGCCCGCTATCTTCACGCGACCGGCAAGACGAAAAAGACGCACTTCACCGTCGAGACCAAAGGCGGGTTGGTAACCATTGCGCTGCATGTGGACCGGCATGGGGATGCAAGCGCCGTCACCGTCGAAATGGGCCGGGCTATGTTCCAGCCAGCTTCACTCCCCTGTACCCTCACGGCTAACGAACTGATCGAACAACCCATCAACGCCGCCGGCCAATCCCTCACCTTCACCGGGGTGAGTGTGGGAAATCCCCATTGTGTCGTCTTCAGACCATCCGGACAGTCCTGGTCGCGCGAGGATCTCCTGAAATTGGGACCGGCATTGGAGAACCATTCCCTGTTCCCGAAGCGAACGAATGTTCAACTCGCCGTGCCGACCGGCTCAAATGAACTCTTCATCCTGATCTGGGAGCGCGGGGCCGGTGAAACCCAGGCCTCCGGGTCCTCCTCCTGCGCCGCCGCGAGTGCGGCTGTCCGGCTAGGGCTGGTGAAAAGCCCTGTCACGGTGAAAATGCCGGGAGGCCAGCTCAACATCGAGGTCGCTGCGGACTTCAGTCTCACCATGAAGGGTCCAGTCGCGGAAGTCGCGCGGGGAAGCCTTAGTCCCTCCTTCGTGCGTAGCCTGCGCTGAGCAAACAATCAGCCGTTAGCGATCAGCTTTCAGCCTCAATCCCCCGACCAAGTTGCCCCAGAGTGTCTCGGGCATTAAAATGGTGCCGTACAGGCACTCTTCCGTTGCTGACTGCTGAAGGCTGACTGCTGATGGCTACCGCTGTTAGATTCCAATCTAAACTCGACCACCTACCAGACCAACCCGGCGTCTATCTGTTTAGGGATGAGCAGGGCGAATTGCTCTACATCGGGAAAGCCGCAGTCCTGTCTAGCCGCGTGCGGTCCTACTTTCAAAAAGGGACCGACCACTCCCCGAAAACCACCGTCCTGGTCAGCCACATCGCAGACCTTGAAACGATCGTCACCCGCTCAGAACTCGAAGCGCTCATCCTTGAAAGCAATCTGATCAAGCAGCATCGGCCCCGGTTCAATGTGGTCTTACGAGACGATAAGCAATACCCCTACCTTCGCCTGCCGATCAAAGAGGACTTCCCGCGCCTCTCCATCGTGCGCCGCGTGCAACAAGACGGCGCACTCTACTATGGCCCCTACACGCCGGCAGGCGCCTTGCGGGAGACGTTGAAAGTCATCAAGAAAGTCTTCCCCTTGGCAACCTGCACGATCGAGATCGACGGCAAGGCGGAGCGAGCCTGTATCGAATTCGAGATCAAACGGTGCATGGCGCCCTGCACCGGCAATCAATCGAAAGAGGACTACCGCCACATCGTCGAACAGGTGCGTCAGTTTCTCGAAGGGCGCGACCATGAATTGCTGGACGACTTGCGCACCCAAATGGAAGGGGCGGCGGAGCGTGAAAAATTCGAAGAGGCGGCGCGCTTGCGCGATCGGCTCTTCAACATCGAGCGCACACTTGAAAAGCAACGCATCACCCAAACGACGACAACCGACCAAGACGTGATCGGTCTGGCGCGGCAAGGCTCGGCGGTCGATCTCCAGATCCTCTTCGTGCGCGGCGGCCTCCTGATCGGACGCAAAGACTTCTTCTGGCCCCATTCAGCAGACGCCGGCGACGAGGAGCTCGTTCGATCCGCCATTGAACAGTTCTACAACAAAGACGGTCAGCCGCCCAAAGAGCTGCTCATTCCTACCGACCTCAATGACGCCACGGTGATCGAGGAGTGGCTTTCAGGCAAGCGCGGGAATGCCGTCCGCGTCGTGGCGCCTGAGCGGGGCGTGAAACACCAGTTGCTCCTCCTGGCGGAAGAGAATGCCGGCGCCGCAGTCGCCAATCACCTTCGAGACGAAGAAATCGGACGGCAAGCGGTTGAAGAACTGAAGCGGCTCGTACGTCTGGACATTGTGCCTCGACGCATCGAAGGATTCGACATTTCGAACACCATGGGCGACCAGTCCGTTGCCTCCATGGTCGTATGGGAAGACGGCCAGATGAAGAAAGCCGACTACCGACGGTTCAAAATCCAAACCGTGACCGGCGCCAACGATTTTGCCAGCATGCAGGAAGTCGTCACGCGCCGCTATGGAGACAGCGAGGATCTCGCGCGCCCTGATCTCATCCTCATCGATGGAGGATTAGGCCAACTCGCCGCAGCCATGGAAGGGCTGAAACAAATCGGCCACCAGGACCTGGCGATTATTGGATTGGCCAAAGCACGCGGCGAGAAAGACGAGCGGATTTTCCTGCCCGGCCGAAAAAACCCCATAGTGCTTCGCGCGAACTCCCCGGCCACCCATCTCGTGCAACGCATTCGTGACGAAGCCCATCGATTTGCGATCACCTTCCATCGCAAGCTGCGCGGCAAAGCCCTTATGGCCTCTCCACTCGATCAAGTAATCGGCATCGGCGAGATCAAACGGGCCCGCCTGCTCAAACAATATGGCAGCCTGGCGAACCTCGCTTCAGCCTCTGACAACGAATTGACGGCAGCCGGCCTCGATGCCAAGACCGTCGCCGAGATGCGGAAAGCCCTCGCGAAAACTACTCCGTCGCACAGTTGAACGCGTTTTTCTCGCAGTTTGGGCGAGAGGCACGGGGCTAGAGGCTAGGGGGCTTAACCTTGCAGAAAGCTGACGGACTTTTTCAGCATCCTGCTAAGCATTACCCACAGCACCCGTCAATGCCATGATTGGGTCAGAACTCCCATCCCATCACGCCAATGCGGCGCCCAGGCTAGGGCCACAAGTTTCACGGTGATGTTGGCTTTGGTGGGTTTGAGAGAGACGGTTTCGAGTTTCTCGTTGAGGGGATCGGTCGCGACAGCAAGCGCATCAGATTCCGTTTTGAACTGCGCTTCGAGGTCGGCCAATTGTTGCTGTAATGCCGAGACATTCTCTTCGGCTTGCCCCACGTCCTGCGATTCCTTGATGGCACGTTCTGCTCCACGAATCGCCGTTGTCGCCCGGCCGATGTTCGTCGCGCTGACGGTTTTTCTTCCGAGAAAGGCCCCTAGAATCGAGGCGCCGACAGAAATAGCTGCCTGCATTTGACTCGACCGAGACTCCGCTTGCTGGCGTTCGACCATTTGTCCTGCACGCCTGATCCGATCTTGCAAGGAAGCAATCTTCGGTGTGTACTTTCGACGCAGGCTGTCCGATTGTTTGTCTCGTGTTTCACGACCGGATTGTTGAAGCCGCACACGGAAATCCCGCTCGGACTCGCCGGGTTTGGAAACTTCTTTCGTGCTGGGACTCTTGAACAGATCGACTTTCTGGGTGCGGAACAGCCACCCGGTGAAGTCCTTATTCCAGGTGTCATAATTCTTGGCTTTGCTCGCTGCACTGGGAATAGACCCAAACTGTGCACCGTCTTCGGGTGAAGACTCCAAGTCGGCCAGGGCCAACCCGGATTCCGCCGCACGATCCCAGTCGACCGCAACCGCACCGTCCGAGATCGGCACAAGCACAGTCACATCCTGAGTCACATCGACACCGGCTTTGCTGTCTGATACGCGCACCTGCGATGCACCGAGTAACATCGTCTGATAGATCAATATGCTGCCACTGGGCTGCGTGCCACGAATGGGAATGAACTGTTGCGGCACATCGGGGGGGAGCATCGGGCGTGAGGCGTGAGGGGTGAGGCGTGAAACGTGAGACAAGGCGTCCGAATATTCTGGCTGTGTACTCTCCCCCTTACCCCTTACGCCTAACGTTTCTCGTTTCATGGGATCCATGAGTGTTTTGATCTGAGTGCGCGTCAGGGGGCCTCGCAGATAGGACAGAGTCCATCTTGTCTGAAAGACTTCCGGCGCATCTTCGTGCACATTGTTCAAAAGAAAGACTCGATTGCCCAGGCCGGCCAGAGTCTGTTCCATCCCCTGTTTATCGAACTTCTTTCCGCTACTCGCGGCGGCACCTTCTAATCCTTCCAAGACACGCGCCTTGTCTCGTTCGGTTTGCAGCCGTCCGATGAGCCAGGTGCCGGTATTCGCCAAGCCTTTGTAGTCCAGATCGACGGGGTTCTGTGTCGCCAACACCACGCCCAGACCGAATGCGCGGGCCTGCTTCAGCAACGTCAACAGCGGTTGCTTCGACGGCGGATTGGCGACCGGCGGGAAATAGCCGAAGATTTCGTCCATATAGAGGATGGCGCGGAGGCTGGTCGTGCCGGACTGCGCCCGTACCCATCCAAGCGTTTGACTGAGCAGCAAGGTGACAAAAAACATGCGCTCCGAATCGTTGAGATGCGCGATCGAGAAAATGGCGAGCCGCGGCTTGCCCCCTGGCGAATGGAGCATCTGGCCGACATCGAGCGCTTCGCCTTCCAACCAGGCAGAAAATCCCGGCGCAGCTAATAAGTTATTTAACTGCATGGCGAGGGCAAAGCGTTCCTTCGAGGGATAGAACGAATCCAGATCCAACACGCCGATCTTGGCAACTGGCGGAGTCTGGATCTGCTGAATCAATGTGGCCAGATCCAGATCCTGTCTTGCCTTCCATGTGTGGTCGAGAATCGTCGACAAGAGAATGTGTTCGCGACTCTTGATTGGATCGGCCTCGACACCGACGAGACCCAACAGACTCGTCACCGTCGTGCTGATCCGCTCGCGCAGCATCTCGGCATCGTCCAGAATCTCCTGCGACGGCGCCGCAAAGGACTTGAGGATGGAGACGGGAATGCCTGCGTTGCTGCCAGGCGTATAGACCACCACATCCGCCGCATCACGGAGCTTCTGAATCCGCTCGCCGCTCTGGCCCCAATCGCCCAAGCCCTTCTTCCAGAGTTCGGCCTGTCGCGTCGCATAGTCGGCTGGTGAGAGACCCTTCTTGCGGGCATCGTCCTCATTGATCCAGGGCACAAAATCTTCCCCCCGCAGCTGGGGAAAATTCAGCATCAAATTGGCAAGATCCCCCTTGGGATCGATGATCAGCGCGGGGATACCGTCGATCGCCGCTTCTTCGAGAAGTCCGATGCAGAGGCCAGTCTTCCCGCTGCCGGTCATCCCGACGCAGACGGCATGGGTGACCAGATCTTTCGAGTCATACAACAACCAGCCAGGCTTCGATTGCTTGGTTGCAAGATCGTACGGCCGCCCCAGATAAAACACGCCCAGCTTTTCAAAATCTTCTGCCGAACCCCCACCCATAGTTGATGCTGCGGTTTTGCCTGTAACCTCGGCTTCAGCTTTAGTCGTTTCCTTCTTCTTCGCCATGATCACCTCTTAGGGTAAGAATCGTCTTGACTACTCACTCAATCGTCTCAACCCTGAGTCAATCTCACAAATGATTGGAATAGACCATTTCTGCCACCTCATTTTGGTAACCAGGAAGCGTCGAACGGCTGATGTTGAGCAGAGCCTGCTCTCGGATAGGGACAAGGTGGCCAATATCTGGCGCGCCCTGTTTCACCTGCCATCACGACCAGGAAAACCCAGATGAGTTCTTCTAGTAATCGCGAGCCAGCCTCGAGTTCGCTCTCGCCAACCTCTCGTCGCTTGCTATGAAAATCCGTAGCGCAACCGTGGAAGAGTTGGTTGCGCAATGTCCGAAGCCGCCAGACAAGGATCTCGCCAAGTGCTCTGTATGTCGCCTCTCGATTACCTCTGGGGCTGGCGGCACGTTTAATTGCTGCCTGGCTTAACTTTTTCCACTCGCCAATGTCTTCCTTTGTCCTCCACTTCCAGGACCAGTAATTTTGCATGAGATATTCTGTCCGTAGAATTATCTTGATATCGTCCTGATGAGATTCGATCACACTCTTCAGAATTCCTTGACCAAGATCCAGGCCGCAAATGCGCCACAAGAACCATTCCAGCTCTCGATGATTCTTGTCCTCGTTATCTCTCTTATTCAAAGGTGGGCGAAATTTGTTCTCTCTCTTCCACCATGCGTCATTGAAAGCATCCTCACGAATCCCGCACAATGCGTTCAAGGAGATCCATAGGAAGATGAATCTGCCCTCTGAATCTTTACTCGTTTGTTTTGCCTTAGCAAGCCATGAGGACGCACGCTGTAGGCGGTCGTAATACCCCTGTCGCTCAAGGTCTCCCTGATTCAGTAACTTGATCTCTTTCACAACTCCGTATAGGTCTTCTGAACTGGGTTTCTTATCACGGGAGAACATTTCATGTAGCAGCCTAGGCATGATCATCCTTTGGAAACTCCTTCAGGATGCGGTTAATGTCCTGCTTGATAAGCGGGCGCTGATTGCTTCGATTGTTTCCAGGGAAATACGTCCCGCTCAATGGAATGTCCCGTTTCCCTAGTCGAACCCACCAGATCCGTTTGCGAAATTCATTAACTTTTACAGACGCCCCCAGATTGAAAATGTCACATAGGCTTTTGAATGGGACTCTGCCTAGCGCCAGAATGCGTTCTGGCTCAGCAGCAAATAGCTCATTAAGGAGGAAGTTTGCACAATTTCTCACAGCTTCACGAGAAGGCGGATGATCTTTTCCCTCGCTCGTAGATGGGCACTTAACAGCTGGGCTCAGGAACAAGTGGTTTGCCAGAAAAGTTTCACAGTTTCTAATTTCCGCATCGATGGCCCCCTGAAGTGCGGTGAAGAGTCCTTCTCGAACAGCATCTCTCTTCGCTTCGTCCCAAAAGTAGGCACCACCCCATGGAGGTGCAACCGATACAAAGTAGAGACGGATGGGACGTATAGGTTCGCATGTAGGTTTGCGTTTTTCTTCGCATGGTACCCGCAGATAGGCCACGGATTCTGCTTCGCAGCGCCTACAGTTTTGGATCGTCTGTTGAATAGATTGCCAGTCCATCGCAGTTTTTATAAATCTGCCCCTTAGGAGCGGAACGGATCGGTCTGCCTTCGACTGCGCGCATCGAACGAGCACATTCTGATCGTGCGCGTTCTGCGAGCAAGGAAGGCCGACTGATCTGTTCAGCTCACCCCCGCTTCTTTCAAAACCTGCCCCGTGTACGATCGCTTCGACTTGGCTATTTCCTTCGGCGGTCCTTCGGCAACGATTTCACCGCCTCGATCGCCCCCCTCAGGTCCGAGGTCAATGACCCAATCGGCATTCTTGATCACGTCGAGGTTGTGTTCGATCACTACCACGGTGTT
>Ga0187893_10012253_pt1 | contig 12209 bp, 10 predicted proteins | sample MA1701074metaG_FD_139574 | JGI IMG/M metagenome (GOLD analysis project Ga0187893, IMG submission 139574) | White microbial mat communities from a basaltic lava cave in the Kipuka Kanohina Cave System on the Island of Hawaii, USA - MA170107-4 metaG ... | reverse complement strand
CCCGTAAGGAAAGGCTAGCATGGAGAAATGGAGCGCAGGCATTGGATGAAGGCGGCCATGGCTGCCGCCCTGCCGGCCGGCGCGGCGGCGACGATACCGGTCCTGCCGCCGGCTCTGCGGCCGGGGGATACGGTGGGCCTGATTGCGCCTTCCACATACGTTTCCGATCCGGACCGGCTGGCCCTTGCCGAGCACACGGTTCGCTATTTCGATCTGGTCCCGCGCTTCGGCAGAAATGTACGGAAACGCGAGGGCTATGTCGGGGGCTCGGTGGAGGAGCGTGTCGAGGACCTGCACGCCATGTTCGCCGATCCGGAAGTCAAGGCCGTGTTCTCAATCCGGGGCGGATTCGGGGCGGCCCACCTGCTCGACCACATCGACTACCCGCTGATTGCCCGCAATCCTAAGATTTTTCTCGGCTACAGCGATATTACGTCTCTGCACCTGGCCATCCACCGCAAGACGGGGCTGGTTACGTTCCACGGACCGGTGGTTCTGGCGAAGTTCTCCGATTACACGCAGCAGCATTTCCGGCGCGCCTTGTTTGAGGCCAAGCCGCTCGGCACGCTCCGCAATCCGCCGCCATCGAATGGGCTAAGACCGTCGCATGCGGTTCGAACGGTGCGTCCCGGCAAAGCGCGCGGCCCTTTGACCGGCGGGAATCTGACGCTGATCAGCACAACGCTGGGCACGCCCTATGAGCTCGACACACGCGGCAGGATTCTGTTTCTCGAAGACGTCGATGAGCAGCCCTATAGCATCGATCGCATGCTGACTCACCTCAAGCTGGCCGGCAAACTGGATCAAGCGGCAGGCATTGTATTCGGCGAATGCGCCGATTGCCGGCCGCGCGATTTCAAACCCTCCTTTGAGTCGAGCTTTTCGCTCGGCGAGGTTCTCGATCGCATCCTGGGCAAGCTTCCCCTCCCGGTGCTGAGCGGGCTGACGATCGGGCATACGGAAGATCAGCTCACCCTGCCGATCGGAGTTGTGGCAACGCTCGATGCCGGCCGGGGGGAGCTCATCGTAGAGGGGCCGGCCACGCGAGCCGTCTGACTGTTCTGTTTCTTCCGCCCGCAGCTCTTTGCGCGGGGAAATGTGCTACCTTGAGCAGCCTATGAGCGAAAAGGATTCCGGCCCGGGCGTCATCGCTTGGGTCGATCTAACGGTTCCCGATGCCGTTACCGTTCGGGATTTCTATTCACAGGTAACAGGGTGGAGGAGCGATGCGGTCGACATGGGCGGATATAGCGATTTCACAATGCTTCCCAAGGAAGGCGCACAGCCCGTTGCAGGCGTCTGTCATGCCCGCGGCGTGAACGAGAAGCTGCCACCGGTGTGGCTGATCTATATCGTCGTGGAAGATCTGGCGGCGAGCATGAAGCGCTGCCTGGAGTTGGGCGGAAAAATCGTGGCCCCGCCAAGGAATCTAGGCCCGCAGGCGAGCTATTGCGTTATCGAAGACCCGGCCGGCGCCAAGGCGGCGCTATGCCAGACAACGGCGCCTCACATATAAAGAAATGGCGACATGCTCTTCTGGAAGCGGATAGAACCGTCCGATTGAACCGAAATCGCCACGAAGGGGGTTTCGGCGGGGTTGACCGCCTCGGCGGCTGCCGCCTGGCGCGCCGGAATTCGTACGCTGATAGTTACGGGTTCGGTCACCTCGATTTCGAATCCATCCGCCCGTGAAATAGTCAGGTCCGTCGTCACACCCGATTTTTCATATACCCGCCGGCTCCCGGCGGTAATGATCACAGTGTCGTTTTGAAAGCCGTCTTGCAAATCAATTTGAAGCGTCATGCGTTCTTGAGGAGCGGGCGCGGGCCAGCCCGGCGGTTTGCCGCAGGCTAACCCGCTCAGTGCAATCAGAAAAAGCCGGCGGCGGTCAGGAACCGGACGCGCGTTTGGCTGCTGCCGCCTTGCGCTGGATTTTCTTTCTCGTTTCCGCGGCGGCTCTGTCGTCGCCATAGGTAGCCTGCACATCCGCCAGCAGCGTGGCTGCCATATCCGTCGTGATTGAATCTAGCACGTTGGAGTCGACGGCCGCTGTCAGGTTCTGGATGCTGGAATCGGCGTTCGCTTTGCGCACCAGAAGCCGCGTATCGCGATCCTCGACAATCGTCTTGAACTCGCGCGACGCGTTGACGCCGAGCACCAGACGCGCATATTGCGACATGGGGTTCGTGGGGTACTTGTCCACAACTTTTGTGAAGGTCGTCCTCCCGCTGTTCAGATACTCCGAGTCGGATCCGAGCAGGTATAGCAGCGCGCCCTGATCATCGCCAAAGTACAGATCCGCCAACTCCTCATCGGCCGCCGTCACGGGATAGCGCACACGCAGGTTCAGCGTGTTCGAAACGACATAGGAGCCGTCCAGCGCCGTGTACACCGCACAGAGGCGATAGATTCCTGACTGGTCGAAGTAGAATCCATCCTTGCCGTATCCGATATAGGCGCTGTCTTCGGCCTGACTGCTGGTGTCGAGGTAGATTTCTCTTGCCGCAACGCAATGGGAAATCAATGGCTCATAGGCGGCCACGCGGCCGTCGGGTTTGCGGATGGCCACCTGCACCTGTCCGAAGTTAGGATGCAGGTAGTCATGCGCCGTCTTGCCGCGAGTGTCGGTCGCGCTCTAGCCGAGCTTGATCACCACCGGCTCACCCAGCGCAAAGCTGCTCTGCGCTGAGATCTGCAAGCGCAGCCCCGAATCATCTCGAACGGGCGCGCCCAGGATTTCCGGCTGCTCCAGTCCGGCGCCGGCAATGAAGTTGTTGCCGCCGATGATGATGTTGTTGCGGAAGGCATGGCGTAGATGCTGCACTTCGCCGTCGTCGAACTGGAAGGCGAAGTTCTTCCAGAATTGCGCCTCTCCGCCGGGGAATCCCCAGGGATAGTTCATATAGGACAACGACGCCGGGCGGTTGACTCCGGGCGGATTGGCAAATGATTTTTGCCATGAGTGAAGCATGTTGAAGCAATGGCCCAACTCGTGGACATAGGTCTGGAGCTGGAGACGCAGTCTCTCCGCCGTCGTTCCGCCCAGCCCCCGATGGAAGACGGCGCAACCTTGGCGCTGTTTTCCCTGCTGGTCGAACATGATGCCCAGCAGGCCGGGTCCAATATCGTGATCCTGCGCCACTACGAGCCATACGGCCCACTGGGGAAGATCCTTCCATAGAGTGAAATGCCTCTCCATGGAAGCGTGCAACTCCGCGTTGCTCCACCTGGCGTTGGCGGCCGCCTCAGCGATGTTGACGACATTGCTGCCAGTGGTCGGAACCAACTCGACGCCGGCTTCCGCGAAAGCGCCTACCACGCTCAGATTGCGGGCCGGGCCGCCCGAGGGCAGCGATGCCGTATTGTAAGTGGCGAATACCGGGGTCGAGACATCGCTCACGCGATCCGTCTCAATACGCACGCTGCGAAAGTAAGTGGACTCGAAAGCGCACGTATAAGTGGCGCCTGGCGAGCCGCCGGTCGTGAAAAATTGCACGATGGCGGGGGCGGGCGGTTGGAAAATCGTTCGCCGGGCTATCGTGACCTGAACGACAGGCGCGCCAGCGGACCATGTATATTGTCCGAGTCCTTTCACAACAGCGTTGGCCGCAGTCACGGTTATACTGGGACTCTTGACAATAAAGGAACCGAAATAGGTCTTTGTGGCGCCCGATATCTGATAGAAATCACCACTGAGCATCTTCATGGGACGTTGCCCGTCAACATCCACTCGTATCTCGAGTTGAAAACCGGCGGCGGGACTCAGATACCTTCCGCTCACCTTGCGTCGAATGAGGGGAAGCGGGATTGGCGCCGGCGCGATGGGTACTGCCGCCGCCGCGCCCACGGCTTGTGTAGTGGCGTCGGATTCCAGTTCCACGCTGGAAATCGGAATTTCCGCGTTGGGAGCTTCCATCGCCGCCGTTTGCGCGACCTCCTCTACGCTGATTTCGCGATCCGGAGCATCGAATCCTATAGTTAAGGCTGAAGTTGGATCTTGACCGTTCATTGTCTTTACTCCTGAGGTTGAGATGGCAAAGGTAATGCGTATCGGGCAGCCGTCGCGGCCCGATCGCCAAACCGTAGCTGCGAGCGTCCTTTTTGTGCCGATAAGGACGCCTTTTGCTGTCTATAGTGTCTGTCGTCGAAGGTTCGTTTCGTCGGCAGGAAACTATTTCTGCAATAATAAAAGACTATTTTTTTGTTGGCGTCAAGCGGTTGCTTTCATTTTTCCAAATATTTGGTGGTATATATGCCGATGGAAACAAAGCCAGGCTTTGGGGCGCGGGGGAATCCCCCGCCGGGCCGCGTATTGCCCTAGGCTTATAAGTGGTGAGCGAAACCTGGTATACGGGCGATTATTACGATGGCCGCGCGGGAGAGGCAAAGCCTGTGCGAGTCGCGGCGGCCGCGCACGGCCTTGCGATTCAGACGGATGCCGGTGAGAGAGTGTGGTGGGCATTTGAGAACGTCCACAGCAAACGCTCTGGCGGCGTGATCCGTTTCGAGACGGATCATCAAACCCCGGAAGTAGTTGTCATGGCGGATGCCGCTTTCCTGCGGGCGTTGGAGAATATGAATCCAGGCGTGGCTCGCGGCCGGCCGGCCAACAAATCCGGCGGCCTGTTATGGAAACTTGGCCTTTTGTTCGCTTCCGGCGGCGCGATCCTGGTTTTGCTGATCCTCTGGGGGCTCCCCTGGATGGCGGGCGCGATGACCGCTTTTGTGCCGCTGTCGATCGAGCAGCGGATCGGAGAAGCCGGCTTGGAAGCGCTTGCGCCCAGGCACAAGCGCTGCACCGATCCGGCGCTCGAAACCATTGTTGCCCGCCTGGAAAACGCTACAGAAAAAACCTCCTATAGATTCCGCGTGTATGTCGTCGAGGACAACGCGGTGAACGCCTTTGCGACGCCGGGGGGCTACATCGTTGTATTCCGGGGCCTGTTGAACCGCACGCGGACTCCGGAGGAGGCAGCCTCCGTGCTGGCTCATGAAATGCAGCATGTGGTCCAGCGCCACGGAGTTCGAGCGATGATGCGCGGGGTGTCGATTTGGGTGCTGCTGGGGCTTCTGACCGGTAATCCGGGCGACGCGTTGGTTAACCTTGGCGGCACGATTGGATCGCTCGCCTATCAGCGGGGCGACGAATCGGGCGCGGATCGGGCAGCGTTTCGCATGATCGAACGCGCCCGCATTCGTCCGCGGGCGATGATCGACATGCTGCAAAAACTCGATGAAGTGCAGGCCGGCATGCCGGCCGCAAAATATTTCTCAACACACCCGCTGACCAAAGACCGTATCGCCGCCATCGAGCGATTGGTAGCCAATAACCCGTACCAGCCACAGACTTTGTTGCCTGGCGAGCGATGGCCGCCGCCGCCGGCCAACTGCGCCGGTAGCGGGCGGGATTGAATGGCCGCTTGCGCTACTGCTTTGGAAACTCCGGACTTGCGAGCACTTCCTCGATTTGCTTGTTGTGCCGCTGATTATGCAGCGGAATATACAGCATCCATTGGTAGGCGTTGAGCGTGTTGAAAATGGGGAAAGGATGCTCGGCTGTATGCGCTTTGAGAGGCGCCTGAATTTCTTCGGCTAACCGCATCGAGCGGGCCCGGATCTGTCTCAGTTTCTGCATGAGGTCGGCCCGCATCACTTTGCCCTCGGGAACGATTTCATCGGGCGCCTTGGCTCGGCCTGTGCGCGACGGCATGACACGTTGCAGGAACTCCGTCTTCCCTTTCGTCTTCTCCTCCCATTCCGGGTTTCGGGGAGCTTTGAGCGCCTCCTGCGCCTTGGAATAAAGGGACACCTCGGCCAGCACGACGTGCTCCACGACTTCAGCCACCGACCATTTTTCCGCCGCGGGTTTGAATTTCCATTGCGCGTCGCTCAGCTTCTCGACCAGCGCCAGGGTTTCCGCCTCGGAGGCCTGAAGGAGTTGGATCATGGCTGCGCGCTCCTCTTTGGTGATGTTTCCATCGGATGCGTGTAGATTCATGCTTGTTGCCAGCCAAATCCCGAGTACGATCCCTGCAGTGTAGTTCTCAACGACCATCCTTTTATTGTATCTTCGCGGTCCCGGTTGCGTTTCTTTGAATTGTTTTATGATAGCCCCATTAGTGTTTTTGAAGGAGACACAATGACAACTCGCAGATCGTTCCTTGGCGCCGGCGGCGCAATCGTGGCTGGTTTTCGTGGCCTTAAGGCGGCCAATTTGGCAGACTCCTGCCCCAACCCGCAGGCCGGATACGGCAGCCTGGTTCGGGAGCCGCTGGGAATACTGGAATTGCCTCGCGGCTTCCGTTACGACATGTTCTCCAACACCGGCTCACTAATGGACGATGGGTTCTTCGTCCCCGGAAACCACGACAGCATGGGAGCCTACCCCGGCCCCGGCGGAACCACCATCCTCGTGCGCAACCACGAAATGGGCAGCGGCGCCGTGAATGCGGGTCCGTACCTGCGCGATCGCGGGCTCTACGACAATCTGGACGTCAACCTTGTCTACGACAGAGGCCGCGGTATTTCACCTGCTCTGGGTGGAACGACCACCGTGATTTACGACACGAAGAATCACCGGTTGGTCAGGGAATCGCTGAGCCTGACCGGGACCATGCGAAACTGTTCCGGCGGCGTTACCCCCTGGGGGACCTGGGTTAGCTGCGAGGAAAACGTCCAAAGATCGACCGGCAACTTTGAACGGGATCACGGCTACAACTTCGAAGTGCCAGTTTCCACTCGGATGGAGGTGTGTGTGCCAGTTCCATTGATCGCAATGGGGAGATTCAATCACGAAGCGATCGCCGTTCATGCGCAAAGCGGGATTGTTTATGAGACCGAGGATCGCGGCGATGGTCTCTTGTACCGCTTCATTCCCAACCGCCCCGGCGGGCTGAGAGAAGGCGGACGGCTGCAAGCGCTGGCCATTCGGGACAGACGCAGCTTCGACACCAGGAATTACACCGCTCGCGTTCTGCCAGTGGGCACGGTGCTGGACGTCACCTGGGTAGATATCGAACAGGTCGAGGCGCCCAACGACGATCTGCGCGCGCAGGGATTCGCCAAAGGGGCCGCGCGGTTCACACGGGGTGAGGGGATGTGGGATACTCCGGAATCGATCTTCTTCGCCGCCACCGATGGTGGTCCGGCGCGAGCGGGCCAGATCTTCCGCTATGTGCCAAGTCCTTTTGAAGGCCAACGCGGCGAAGAGCGCTTCCCGGGACGTTTGGAATTGTTCATCGAGCCGAACGACCCTGCTGTCTACGACATGGGTGACAATATCACCGTTGCCCCGTGGGGCGACATTTTTGTTTGTGAAGACGGCGGAGGAGGAGACGCCGTTGTTGGCGTTACCCCGGAAGGCAAAGTGTACCCTTTCCTTCGAAATATCGCCAATGATAGCGAGTTCACCGGCGGCGTCTTCTCGCCCGATGGCAGCACCTTTTTCGTGAACATTCAGACACCAGGCGTAACAATCGCAGTTTGGGGCCCCTGGCGGCGGAACGAATGCGACCCGCTTCCCTAGCGGACCGAAGCCGTTATGGAAGCAACCGGCCTTCTCCCATCACATGCAGCAGAAACGCGTATTCGAAGGCTGTTTCCTTGATGCGTTCGTAGCGCCCGGACGCGCCGCCGTGGCCTGCCGACATGTTTGTCTTCAGCAGCAGCACGCTATTGCCGCTGTTCATCGTGCGCAGCCTGGCGATCCACTTTGCGGGCTCCCAGTAGGAGACGCGAGGGTCGTTTAACCCCGCTGTCGCAAGGATGTTCGGGTAGGCACGGGCGGCGACGTTATCGTACGGCGAATACGACTTGATGTACTCCCAGAATTTTTTCTCGTTGGAGTTGCCCCATTCGTCGTATTCGACCACGGTCAACGGAAGCGTCGGATCCGTGGCCGTGTTGAGCACATCCACAAACGGCACTTTTGCGACGACGGCCTTGAACAAGTCCGGACGCGCGTTCACAACGGCGCCCATAAGCAGTCCGCCCGCGCTTCCGCCTAAGATTGCCAGGCCTCCGCTGGACGTGTATTTCTGCTTGATCAGATATTCGGCGCAGGCGATAAAATCCTCAAATGTATTCTTCTTCTTAAGCAGCTTCCCCGCGTCATGCCACGTTTTTCCCAAATCCGACCCGCCTCGAATATGCGCGATCGCGTAGGTGAATCCCCGGTCGAGCAGGCTAAGCCGGTCGGAGGAAAACACAGGATCGGAGCTGACGCCGTAGGAGCCGTATCCGTAGAGCAGCATCCGGCTGCTGCCGTCGCGCCGCATGCCTTTTCGATAAACCAGGGATATGGGAACCCGCACTCCGTCCGCCGCGGTCGCGTGAACGCGGATGGTTTCATACTTTGAGGGATCGTAGCCGCCGAGCACTTCGGTTTGCTTAAGCAGCGTCCGATGGCGTGTGTCCATGTTGTAGTCAAACACCGACATCGGCGTCACGAGCGAGCAGTAGTGGAATCGGATGACGTTGGTGTCGAACTCCGGATTCTCCGCCGGAAACATGGTGTAGACCTGCTCGGGCATCTCCACGGTGTGCTCTGCATCGTCGAGTTGCCGGACTCGGAGCTTGCGAATGCCCTTGACCCGCTCCAGCAGAACGATATGATCGCGAAAAGCTTCGACGCTTTCCACCGTGGCTTGCGCGCGATGCGGAACCCACTCCTTCCAGTTTTTCGGCGCGGGCGAATCAACCGGCGCCCGGAGAACACGAAAATTACGGCCGCCGTCGGTTGTGCGCACGAAAAACCAGTCCCCGTGATGCTCAACGTTGTATTCAATCCCGTCCCGTCGCGCTGCAAAAACACGCGGCGTAAGGGAATCGGCATCGGCGGCCTCCGCATAGCGAATCTCACTGGTTGCCGCGCTTTGCAGCGCGATGAACAGAAAGCGCCTGCTGCGGCTCTTCGATAAAGTTAAATGGAAACGCTCGTCGCGCTCTTCGTGGAGCAGCGCATCCGAGGCCGGATCGGTCCCCAACACGTGACGCCACGCCCGGTAAGGCCGCTTGGCCGCATCCAGGGTCACGTATACAAACGAACGTCCGTCGTTTGTCCATTCCAGGCCGTAGTAGGTGTTCGGAACCTGGTCGGCCAGCAGCGCGCCGGTTTCCATATCCTTTACGAGGGTGGTGTAAACTTCATCCCCGGAAGTGTCCAGCGAGTAGGACAGCCGCTTATGGTCCGGACTCGGCTTATAGTTTCCCAATCGAACGTATTTGTGATTTCTGGACAGCTCATTCAGATCGAGAAGCGCCTCCTCGTCCGCCTCAAGGCTGCCTTTCTTCCGGCAATAGATGGGGTATTGAAGGCCCTCCTCGGTGCGCGAATAGTAATAATAACCACTGATTCTCACCGGCACCGTGAGATCGGTCTGTTTGATGCGGCCGAGAATTTCCTCATACAGCTTTTTCTCCATTTCCTCGGCCGGTTTGAGTACAGCCGCGGTATACGCGTTCTCGGCTTCGAGATAATCCGCGATTCCGGCTTTGTCGCCATCGCGCAGCCAGTAGTAATGGTCCGTTCGCGTCTGCCCATGCTGCGTGATTCGTTTGGGGCGTCTGGCAGCCACCGGTGGCTTATGCAAGGTCAATCCGCGTCTTCCTTGCCTGCGTACAGTTCGCCGACGACATGCTGGAAATTCGCGAGCACTTTCGCCCGGCGCACCTTCATCGTCGCGGTGAGCTCCCCCTGTTCAATCGCGAACTCGCGCTGAAGAATCCTGAACTTCCGGATCTGCTCGAAGGGCGCTAGTTGTTTGTTCGCTTTCTGGACGGCTCGCTTCACCTCGGCCTGAACCGGTTTGGCCGCGGCCAGTTCTTCCAGAGTCTTGCCCCTGCTCCCCTCCATTCCTTTGAGCGACTCGGCGGCTGCCGGGTTCAACGTGAACAAAGCGGATACGTAAGGCTTGCGATCGCCTATGAGAATCATCTGGCTTACGATGGGCTCCATCTTGAACAGGTTCTCAATGCGTGACGGATAGATCTTCTTACCGTTTGAGGAGACAATCATCTCCTTCTTACGCCCTGTGATGTAGAGGTAGCCGTCGTTGTCGACCTCGGCGATATCACCGGTGTGCAGCCAGCCCGCGCGAAGCACCTGCGCCGTGGTTTCCGGGTCCCGGAAATACTCCGCGAACAAAGTAGGGCCTCCGATGAGCAACTCGCCTTCTTCGCTGATCTTCCACTCGATGCCGGGGAGCATCTTGCCGATGCTGCCGGCCTTGGGGCGCTCGAGCGGGTTGAGTGTCGTGATGCCGCCTTCGGTGAGGCCATAGCCTTCGATGAGCGGCATTCCGATCGCCTCGTAAAAATTCGCCAGATCCTTGCCCAGCGGAGCGGCGCCGGATACAGGGAGGCGCATGCGGCCGCCGAAGCGGGCGCGGATCTTTGAGAACACCACACGGTCGGCCAGCTTCAGGGAAGTGCGCACCCACGGCGCAACGTATTTGCCCTGGTTCCGCGATGAAATCGCGCGCAGGCTTAATCCCAAAGCTCCCCAAAACACCCGCTGCATGGCGGGGTTCCGTTTCCGGATCTCTGCGCAAACGCTCGAATAGATGCGCTCCCAAACCCGTGGTGGAGCGAGAAAGAAAGTGGGGCGCACCGATTGCATCTCGTGCGGCAATCTGCTCAGCCCTTCGCTGAAATACGCCGGAACCCCCATCCGCACGCCCAGCAACTCAATCCCGATCCGCTGCGCAATGTGGGCCGAGGGCAGAAACGCCAGGATGACATCGCTCTGAGAAATATCGACCACGGAGGGGCCCATGTCGACATTGGCAACCAGCGCCGCATGTGTCACCAGACCCATCTTCGGCTCTCCGGTAGCCCCCGAAGTAAGGTAGAGTATCGCGGGATCCCGCGGCTGGATCACCCCGTGCAGCCGTTCAAAAAAATCGCTCTCGCCGGCGATGGCGCCCCGGCCGAGATGGCGCAACTCATCGAGTTCCATGGCCCCTTCGGCTTTCCCGCTGAGCAGAACCCACTGAATCCCCAGCGCGTCTCCCCCCGCCGTGCGCAGAATCTGCAACGCTTTGGGGGTATCCACAAAGACGAGCTTTGCCGTCGAGGCTCGCAACGTCTCCACGATCTCCGCCGGTGGATAGCTGGTGTAAACCGCCGCCGAGATGGCGCCCGACGCCATAATACCGAAATCGGCCATGTAAAACTCCGCGCGCGTTTCCGAGTGAATGGCGGCAACATCGCCCTTAACGATTCCAACGCAATGCAACCCGGCCGCGATCTCCATTGCTGCATCACGGAATTCAGGCCACGTGTAGACGCGATAGCGGGACTTGGTATCCCCGGCCGATGGCTGATGTAACGCCGGGACGTCTCCGAACTTGGCCGCGGCCTCTTCCAATAGCGTAAATACGGTGCGCGCCCTCATCGAAGGCATCGTACCATGGCTGGGCTACAGGGGCGGGAAGATACAATTAATTGATGGATCTTGCTCGTGAATTAAAAGTCGCCCGTGAAGCTGCGCGCCGCGGCGGCGAGCTTGCCTTGTCTTATCAAAGAAAAGGGGTGCGCCCCGAAACAAAAGCCGACGATTCCCCCGTTACCGTCGCCGACCGTGAAGCGGAAAAACTGATTGTATCCATTTTGCTGGAGGCCTTTCCCAATGACGGTTTACTGGGCGAGGAGGGGAGCGGACGCGAGGCGCATGACGGCAGGCGCTGGATTATCGACCCCATCGACGGCACCCGCGACTTTTCCCGAGGCAGCCCGCTGTGGGCCGTTCTTGTCGCGCTGGAGGCCAACGGTGAAGTCGTGGCGGGAGTCGTCTCGATACCCGGCTGGGAGCGGGAGTATTATGCCGCCAGGGGCGCCGGGGCCTGGTGCAACGAAAATCGAATCCATGTCTCCGGGATGTGTGATGCCTCTCAGGCCGTGCTCTACTTCAATGGATTGCGCGAAGCCCACCGGCGTGAGTTCGGGCCGCGCCTGGTCGAATTCATGAGCCGCTTTTGGGCTGTCCGCAGCATGAGCGGAGCGCTTGACGCCATGCTGGTAGCCGCTGGCAATGGCGACGTATGGGTGGAGCCTGCCGCGCAGCCCTGGGACCTGGCTGCGCTACAGGTGATCGCCGAGGAAGCCGGCGGGCGGTTCTTTAATTTCGACGGCGGCCGCAGCATCTATGCGGGAAATTGCGTCGTCTGCGCTCCCGGAATGGAGCCGGAGGTTCGCCGCTTCCTCAATGG
>Ga0187893_10012252_pt1 | contig 12211 bp, 15 predicted proteins | sample MA1701074metaG_FD_139574 | JGI IMG/M metagenome (GOLD analysis project Ga0187893, IMG submission 139574) | White microbial mat communities from a basaltic lava cave in the Kipuka Kanohina Cave System on the Island of Hawaii, USA - MA170107-4 metaG ... | reverse complement strand
TCGGTGCCGCGCACGGTGACCTTCTCATACAGGGGGCTCGGCGCTCCAGTGAAGTCGTAGTACGCCGCCAGGTGGATCACCGAGGCCAGCCGGTCGCCGTGCAGGTCGCGCACGGCCTCCAGGCCGCGCCGCAGGCCCGGCTCGGAGGTGAGGTCCACGTAGAGGCACTCGGTCGTGGGCGGCGGGTGCGAGGGCTGCCGCCGGTCAAACCCGACGACGTTGAAGGACTCCGCCAGCCGCTGCGCAACGGCGTACCCGATGTAGCCGTTGCTGCCGGTGACCAGGATCGTTTTTCTGGAGTTGTGCATCACGTTGCCGGTGGCTCCCTCGTCGCTCTCGGCCTTCGCTGCTGTTTTTTCAAGCCCTGCCGTCATCCCCTGTCTTTCTATGCTCGCTGATCGCTCGGCGCGAGACCGCAAGGGTCAATTGCCACGGCTTGGCCAGTCTTAGCGGAGAAGAGGCGGTAATATCTTCAGGGCAGCATTGAAGTCGTGATTGCGCGAGAGCATGTAATGGCCGGGGGCGACCATCGCCTCGCGGAGGATCAGACGGCTCTTCTCGTCGATCCACACCATATATCGCGCTTTTGCCCCCGCGGACCTGAGGATGAACACGACGGCCTGCGCCTGGGAATTGCCGATCACCTCGCGAGGACCAAAGACCACGCTTTCCGCGTTCCTGGCAAGCCGGGAGTTGGGGAACTTGAATGGCGCGTCCTCCAACTGACGCCACGCACCGCCTTCGTTGAGATACCGTCTTTCCCCGATGAGGACCCCCTCGGTGCCGCCGACGACCTGGAAACGCACGGCGTCGGTCGCGGCGAACTCAGAAATTGTTGTCACGCTCCCGCTCAGGCCGTCGGTAAGATCCTGGCGCTGCCGGAGGCCCCGCAGGCGGTTCATGGTATCGTCGGCCGCCTCCAGAAGGGCGAAAGCCCGGGGATCGGTGGGCGTAGCGATCGGAGTTCCTCGTGCCCAGTCAGGCTCTACGGCGAAGAGAAACTCAGCGGCTGCTGTCCCGCGAAGCCAGACACTCACCCTGATCATCCAGGGACCGCGCGTGCCGACATACGCGCCATTCAGGACGAAGCGGCCATCCCCCTGGCCCTCGGCCTCCGCGCCGGCTGTTCCGAGGCGCTCATCAAGCGGCCTGAACGTGAACCGGAAACGGGCGCCGCGCACCGGAGTCCCTTCACGGTCTTGCAACGTCAGCGTGAAGGTATTCTCCCCGACCTGATACGGGTCAATCTGCAGGCGTGCATTCAGGACCGCAGCCTTCCTCACGAGAACAAATGGCCCTCTGAACGGTGAGAGTGCCTGCACCTGCCGGCTGGTAGGGAGAAGGGCGAGTGTGGCCGCCACGAGCAGGACAGAGGAAGCCAGGGCACGTTCGGCGCGGATCAGCCTGAAGAATCGCCAAGGGAGCACCGCCGTCACCGGGTCTTCGGTCGCAGGCCTGGCGGCCTGCACCAGGCGTGGCCGCATCGACAACAGATTCACGGCCGCGATGGTCAGAAGCGGGACCAGGAGGACGCGGTGACATGCCATCGATGCCGCAGATCCTCGCCCCACACTTCGGCCGATCGAGTGACACTCGAACGCACGGCTGGGGGAAGGAGAAACCGGTGGATCAGAAAGCCACCGCCCAGGACTGCCGCGCCCAGGAACATGAGCCAGCGCGCCGCGACCTCCCACGGTGACGGCCCGGCAGCCACCCCGGCCCGCAGGGTGAACGATCCAGGACGCAGCGGCCCCACCGTGATGGTGAATAATCCCTCGTAGGTGTGCTGATCGATCAGCGAAAGAGTCCTCCACGACACCGTGTAAATGCCGGGACCAGGCAGGCGCAGAGGGAGGCGGGCCTGCCGGCGGTCCGGAGAAACCCGAAAGGCCTGCTGGCTGATGCTCCGGCCGTCCTGGTCAAGCACCCTGAGCTCGGTGCGACGCCCGTCTATAGGCTCGGAGAAGAACAGGTTGAGGCTCTCAGGTGGTTTCAGAACAAGGCGGTAGGCAGGAGGGTCGGAGCGTTCCAGAATCGCGTGCGCATACGCCTGTATGGCTCCGACGACCAGCGAGAGGACGATCAGGACGAGTGCCGCGATTAGACCACGCGCAAACACTCCGGACGATTGGCGAACCTGGTCCTGGCTACGGGGCCACAACTTTGCCCCCGGCGACCCAGCGCTCTCGCGTCTTCCCCCCGTCCCGTGATCGGTAGATATCCCCGCCGTGGGTGGCAAAGTAGAGGATCTGGGGATCGGTCGGGTCAAGGGCCAGATTGGCAATCGCGTCCCGCTCGCCGAGGAAGAAACCTGTGGAGTCCCACTGCTTCCCGCCATCCTCGCTGCGGATCAGGCCCAGGTCAGGTTTCGGCATACGCATAGATGATCTGTGGATTCTTGGGATGGACCTCAACGGCCGTGACGGGCACACCGGAGAGAGACGAACCGAAAAGCTGCCAGGATCCTCCGGCATTCTCGCTGATGGCCAGCCCGCGCCCGGTGCCGGCGAACACGACATTTGCCCGCTGGGAATGCGCGGCAAGATAGAATGCGCCCCCAAGCGGCTCGCCAAGATACTCCCACTGCCGTCCGCCGTCCTTGCTCCGATACAGGCCGCGGCGCCCTGACACGTTCCAGGCCCACAATACCTTCGAGTCGGCTCGGCTGACCGTCATGACGTGGAAGTCCGCCAGGCCTGTCAGCCCCAGGGGCTGCCACGTTTGACCTCCGTCGCGGCTGATCTCGACCCCCAGAGGATTCGGCCGCCGATCGTTTTGGCCAGGGTGCCCGCTCGTCAGCAGGATGTTGGCCTCGGTCGGATGGACGGTAAACCCCATCATGTCGTACGTTTGCGGCCCGATGCGGTCCCACTGCTTTCCGCCGATCGCGCGGATCAGGCTGCCGTGCGTGCCGATCCATACAACCTGTGGATTCGATGGATCGACGGCAAGTCCATGAGCGTGCTCCATCTCGGTGACAGCAACCTGGCGCGGGCCCGCCGCGGTCGGTGGGCGGGTGACGTAGACGAGCGAGCCGGCTCCAACGAGCGCGAGTAGCGCGAAACCCGCGATCCACAGCCGGGCCATCGACCGCGCTTGCCGTGCTCTACTTCGCTTGCGAGCGCCCTTTCCCAAGGTTTCCCCCAGAATATCGACCTATCGGTTGCTGCCGGGCATCTGCATCATCATGCGCTGCATCATGTCTCGCATGGGACCCTGCATGGTCTGCATCATCGAGAGCATCGCTTCCATATGCGTCTGCATGATCTTGAGATACTCGTACATTGGCCGTTCCTGGCCGGTGAGCAGATCCGGGTTCACCTTGGTGAGCTGCCCGCGGAGCGCCTTGACGGTCGCTTCCATCTGCGCCATCTGACGCTCCATCTGTGCCATCATCTGGTCCCTCTGCTGCCGGGTCATCGGCCGGTTCATGGGCATCTGCGGGCCCATCATCTGACGCATTTGCCCCATGTTCATTGGCCTCTGCCCCTTCGGCTGCGCAAGGGTCCGGCTGCTGAGCGTCAGGCCGGCAACCATCGCAGCCACCGCGCTCAGGACCAGGATTGATTGCGATCGATTCATGAATGTGCCTCCTTTATTTGACCGCGATTGTTGCGACCATTCCGGCCTCGCGGTGTCCCGCGATATCACACCAGACCTCCAACGATCCGGGCCGGGGCGGCGCCGTCCATTCGACCGTGATCTCGCCCCCGGGGGGAATCTCCTGGCTCCTGGGGATGCCGGCCGGGTCGCTGACGAAGGTATGCGCAATCGCGCCTTTGTTCACGATGCGAAACCGCACGCGCTGTCCGGGCCGTACGGTCACGGTGTTTGGCGCAAACGCGAATTCCGTCCCTTCCAGTGTGACGTCCAGGACCCCCGCAGGCCCGGGCCTCTGTGCGGGAGCCTCAGGACCGGCCCCGCGTGCGCATCCACCGGTCAGAAGGAGCAGACCCAGAAACGCCGCGACCCACAGGGATCGTCCGGCCCTAGGAGCGACCATCCATTCCACCTCCCACCGCTTTTCGCTGTCGGCGACCCCTCGAAGGGCAGATCGGATCACTGGCATGAAAGCCGGGACGCGGCGCACGTAGTCCCGGTATGCCTCCCCGACCTCCCATTCGAGATGCGACTCCTCTTCACCGGCGAGCCGGGCGTACATGATGAGTAGGACCGGATACATGAGGAGAGTCAGGAGGGTGGGCCACATGATCATGAATCCGGTCGCGACCATCAGGATGCCGAGGTACTGTGGGTGACGCAGCTTTCCATAGATACCTGTCATCACGGTGCGGCCCCGCGCTCGATGAATCGCCCGCCATCCTGCAATGACGAGGCCCATACCCGGCAGGATGAGGAAGGTGCTGAGGAGCATCATCAGGTGCGCTGCCTGCTCAACCGGCAGCACGCCCGTGCGCGCGAGCAGATACCCCCAGAGGTGGCTCTCGTAGAAGCCAAATGCCTGGGCTGGAAGGCCGAGCGCGGGAGCAATCAGGTAAATCGTCAGCGGCAGGCCGAACATCTCGGTAAAGAGGGCGACAAGAAATGCCTGGACGATTCCCATTCCCCGCCATTCATACCGACGCCGGGGGCGCGCGAACCCGAGGGTGAAGGCGGAAAACAGGAGCAGGTACACGAGGGCTGCCGTCCAGTTTCCATACCACCGGTCGAAAGAGACCCTGTCCATTTCTCCCGTTACGGCCCCGTCCGTCTTCGAACCATAGGTGTGAGCAAGGGGAGAGCGATGAGGATCGACAGGAGAGACACCCACATCGCGCCTCCGTATTGCGCGACGGGCGGGGCGCCCGCCGCTCGCGCCGCGCCAAGGAAGAGGAGGCCGAGCGCCAGGGATACGAGCACACCGATTCGGATGCTGTGTTGAACGACATCAATGCCGCCGGTCATCTACTTTCCTCCTCTTGCGATCGCCGGAGCGCTCACGGCCGGCCCGTCGGGTGTGGCATCCGCGACTCGCTTGATGGACGGAGCGTATCGCTTTAACAGTAGAGTGTTTAGCGTGACCGAGACAGAGCTGGTCGCCATAAAGAACGCGGCCAGCTCCGGACTCACGATCAGTTTGAGGGCCGGATAGAGAAGCCCCGCGGCGATCGGGATGCCGGTGAGGTTGTAGACAAATGCCCAGAAGAGGTTCTGTTTCACCTTTCCCATCGTGCGTCTGCCGATCTCGATGGCCACGACCACATCGCGCAGGTCGTCTTTGATGAGGATGACGTGGCCGGTTTCTTTGGCTACGTCCGTACCGCTGCCGATCGCGATGCCGGCGTCGGCCTGGGCCAGCGCAGGCGCGTCGTTCACGCCGTCCCCCACCATCGCGACCCGTTTTCCCTGAGCCTGCAGCCGCTTGACCTCCTCGGCTTTGTCCCCGGGGAGGACCTCGGCCAGCACTTCATCGATACCCACCTGCCGGCCGATCGCTGCGGCCGTGCGGCGGTTGTCGCCCGTGATCATGGCTACCGTGAGGCCGAGGCGCCGCAGCGCTCGGATCGCGTCCATCGAGTGCTCCTTGAGCGTGTCCGCCACGGCGATGAGCCCGGTAGCCCGCCCGTCTGCGGCGACGAACATCACCGTTTTCCCCTCCTCCTCGAAGCGGGCGGCTTCCGCCTCGAGCCGGGCAATCGAGACGCTTCGCTGCTCCATCAGCTTTCGGTTGCCGAGCAGGACCTCTCGTCCACGCGAGCGCGCCTGCACGCCATGGCCCGGGATGGCGTTGAAGGCCTCGGCCTCGTGCACGACCAGCTTTCGCTCCCGCGCCGCGCGCACGATGGCCTCGCCGAGCGGATGTTCCGAATTCACCTCGACCGCGGCAGCCATGCCCACAAGCTCCGCTTCGGCCACCCCATCGATGGGCAGGACATCCGTGACCGATGGCCCCCCCCGCGTCAGCGTTCCGGTCTTGTCGAAGATGACCATCTGCAGTCTGCTCATGGCTTCGATGGCCTGTGCGCCCTTGAACAGGATGCCGTGCTCTGCCCCCTTCCCGACTCCCGCCATCATGGCGCTGGGCGTTGCGATCCCCACCGCGCAGGGGCAGGAGATGATCAGCACGGTGACGCTCAGCAGCAGGGCGAATCCGAAGACGCCCACCTGCCCCAGGGTGTACGGAGTCAGCGCGAACCGCGTGGCGGGATCAAAGTACGTCTGGTATCCGACGAAAAACCAGAAGAGGAACGCAAGCAGCGCGAGCCCGAGAACTCCCTGGATGAAGTACCCGGCGACCACGTCGGCCAACTGCTGAAGGGGCGCTTTACTGGCCTGCGCATCTTCGACGAGCCTGATGATCTGGGCAAGTGCGGTGTCCTTGCCCACCTTGGTCGCCCGGAACTTGAACGCTCCGGTTTTGTTCATCGTGCCGCCGGTGACCTCGTCCCCGGCCTGTTTCTCTACGGGCATCGACTCGCCGCTCAGCATGGACTCGTCCACCGCGGAGTAACCCTCGATGAGGATCCCATCCACGGCAATGCGCTCACCGGGCCGCACGGCCACGATGTCCCCGACGTCGACCTCATCGGCGGGGATCTCGACTTCTTCGTTATTCCGGACGACGCGGGCGGTCTTGGGCTGCAGGCCCATGAGCCTGCGGATCGCCTCTGAGGTCCGGCCGCGGGTGAGCGCTTCGAGATACCGGCCGAGCACGATGAACGCGGTCAGCAGGGCGGCCGCTTCGTAGAACGTGGCCTGGGGGCCGCCAAAGCCCGCATTAGGCCAGACGGTGTTCAGCACGGCGATGAAGTACGCGGCGCCGATCCCGACCGCGTAGAGCAGATTCATGTCCGTCACGCCGTGCCGGAGGCCGCGGTGGGTGTTGACGAAGAATTGCCACCCGGGGCCGAAGACCACAGGGGTCGTCAGCGCCCACAGCAGCAGGCGGTTACTCATGATCTCCGGGACCAGAGGGGTCAAGCCCCAAGGCAGATAGTCCCGGAACGTACCGAGCATGACGAGCAGGCTCAGGGGCCAGGCAAGGAGCATGTTCCTGACCTGGCGGCGGATTTCCCGTTGCCGGGCGTCCCGTTCGCTGTCCGCGGCAGCAGGGCCCTCGGAACGCTCCTCGGTCTCATACCCCAGGGCGCGGATCGCCCGTTTGATGTCGGCCGGGATGATAGTGCCGGGATAGTACTCGACCGTGATCGTTTCGGCTGGCAGGTTCACGGCCGCGCTCACCACACCGCTGAGATCACGCACCGTCGCCTCGATCTCCTGAGTCGAGCCCGCGGCGCCGAGGCGGGTGAGCTTGAGGGACAATGACTGTTTCGCTACCCCGTACCCGACTGCGGTGATCGCCTGCTCCATCTGATGGAGCGTCGCCGTGTGAGGATCGTACTCAACAAAAGCCTTTTCCGCTCCGAGGTTGACAGTGACCCGTCTAACGCCTTTGGGATTCGCCAGGGCGGTCTCGATCGTGTGCACGCAGGAGGCGCAGCTCATTCCCTCGACAGGGATCACTGCGCTGTCCTTGCGCTCCCCATCGACGGCATTGGCCTGCCGCATGTGCCTCATCTCCCTTCGAGCGGGTCCGGAGATCGGGAGAAGCGGACGATGAACCTTCCCCCGGGTCACTACACTACGACATGTCGTGTCACGGGTCAACCGGCATTCGTCGGCGAGCGGCGGCCTCTCGACACTGACCCCCATTCGGCAGTCCCCAGGTCTGACTCGGTTCCGGCTCTATTCTGAGCGTGTGGGCTGTGCAGACCTGAAGGTGAACGTCCCTCCGTACGCGGGCATAGAGATCCGTTTGGCCCGTGCGACTCGAACAGGAAACGCAAAGGCTTGGAGCAGATCCAGATAGCCGCCTCGCCGCGAGAGATACGGAGCGAGGCGGTTGGGCTCACCAATGGCCGCAATGCGGATCGGGGGGACGATTCGGTTCTCGTTTACCATCATGGTGGCGAACACGCTCTGTATGCCAGTCGTGCCAACGAGTCGCTCGCCGTTCACAGCAATGGCCTCCGCTCCTGCGACCCACAGGTCGTTGACCACGGCAACGACATCGTAGTTATGGAGAATCACCTCGTTGGGGTTTTCCCCGGGGCGGAGCGACCGTTGACTGTCGTCCAAGTCGACGACCACCCCGGGCCCCTCCAGCGCCGTGAGCCCATTGAGAGTCTTCAGACGCTGCACCTGATCGCCGAGGGCCTCCAGGTGCGGTTGTTGTGTGGCTGCCGCCTGTTCGTATGCGGAAATCTGGTTGCGAAGCTCGTGGATCTGCGCCTCCAGGGCTTCCCTGACTCGCTCTTGCTGGCGCAGCCGATACGCCAGCTCTACGAGCTGGGGCGGCGGGATATTGAGGCGGCTGCGGATCGCCAGAGATGTGCGTGTCTGCATCCCAATGGCGATTCCGAGCGCGAGGCCGGCGGTGAACATACCGATCCGGTACCAGGCAGTCAAATGCTCACAGCCAGTTACCGGAAAATCCCGCCCTGCGCAACCCGGTGACGATAGGGACGCATTGCCGCATGAGCCGCCCCACGAACTCCGTTCGGTAGTGCTCGATCATGATCACGATCGGTCCTTCGTTGATCCCGTAGTTCCATGGAGACACCCAGCCGGTTCGGCCGCCGCGATGTACTGTCATCGGCTCCAGAGGCGCCGGAACGCGCATCCCCGGCGTGAGTCCACTGGGCGTCGGAGGTTCCTTCGGTCTCCACGGCGATTCCGTTTCACCCCTGGATCGAGTTTACCCGAAGATCGGCCCGTATGGCTCCCCGTTTTATGGTCGGTTCATGGGGGAATCACATCTGAGGAGGATTCCTGGCTCATGGGAGCATCGCAGACTCCCGATGTCGTTGTCGTGACCGGGGCGTCCGCGGGCGTGGGACGGGCGACCGTGCGCGAATTTGCGCGCCGGGGGGCGCGGATTGGCCTGCTGGCACGTGGGAGAGATGGCCTCGAAGGCGCACGCAAAGACGTCGAGGCCGCCGGAGGCCTGGCCCTTGCGTTGCCGACAGACGTGGCCGATCCCGACGCGGTGGAGGCCGCCGCTGCCGCTGTGGAGGCCGCATTCGGCCCGATCGACATCTGGGTGAACAATGCCATGCTCTCTGTCTTCTCCACCGTAAAGCACCTCACGCATGAAGAGATACGACGCGTGACCGAGGTAACGTATCTTGGCGCCGTGTACGGAACGCTGGCCGCGCTCCGGCGCATGCTCCCGCGAGACCATGGCGGCATCATCCAGGTCGGCTCGGCACTCGCCTACCGCGCCATACCGCTCCAGGCTGCCTACTGCGCCGCCAAACACGCATTACAGGGGTTTACGGAGTCGCTGCGCTGTGAACTGCTCCATGAGGGCAGCCGCGTTCGAGTGTCAATCGTGCACCTGCCGGCCCTCAACACCCCGCAATTTGGCTGGGTGAAGAGCAGGCTGCCCCGGAAACCTCAGCCTGTACCGCCTATCTTTCAACCGGAAGTCGCCGCCGAGGCAATCCTCTGGGCGGCGTATCACAATCGGCGCGAATTGAACGTCGGCTCTTCCACGGTCATGGCACTGCTGGCCGATAAGGGTGCGCCCGCGGCTGCCGACTGGTACCTGGCACGGACTGGCTATGAGTCGCAGCAGACACACGAACCGGCCGATCCCGATCGCCCGCATAACCTTTGGCAACCGTTGCCCGGCGATCACGGGGCGCACGGTGCCTTCGACGACCGGGCGAGCGCGACAAGCCTGCAGCTCTGGCTGACCACACACCGCGGCTGGCTTGCCCTGAGCGCAGCCGGCCTGTGGACGAGCCTGGCCGCCCTCCTCCGGGTGAGACGGTGATCCCTACGCTTGGCTCGACCCCGGATCCGGCGCTTCCCCGAACGGCCTTGACGCGTTCCGTCGCGCAACACTATATTATGTAGTGAAGAATTTCTCGCGTGAGGTGGCGCAAACAGCGCCGGTGTGGCCGTCGGGCCGGCAAACGCCGCGCCAGCGCCGGCCGGGGGTGCGGCGTGCCGAAGCCGAAGTCGATCGGTATTTTCCGCCTGCGAGGGCGGCGCCTGGGCCGCGTGCTGGGCCGTCTCGAGGCTGTGACCATGGAGGTCATCTGGCGCCGGGGTTCTGCGTCAATCCGTGAGGTGTGGGACGAGCTGAAACTCAAGCGGCCGCTCGCCTTCAATACGGTGATGACCGTCATGAATCGGCTCGTCGAAAAAGGGCTGCTTCGCCGCGAGGATCGCCGGGGCAGCTATCGATACCGTCCCCGGGTGAATCGCGAGACGTTTTTGACCCGCGTGTCCCACGACGTGGCCGAGGCCCTCATTCAGGAATTCGGCGATGTTGCCGTCGCCCAATTCATTGAAGTCCTTGAAGAGGTGGATCCCGAGAAGCTTGCGGCTCTCGAGCGGCTGATTCTGGAGCGCCGGGGGAAGCAGCCCCAGTGATGTATCGGTGGGTCAGGGCCGCCACCGGCATCCTGCTGTTGTTGATGGGCCTCCTGATGGTATTCCGGTAATTGAGGTATGCGTCCTGGCGGACCCCTGAGGCTTTCGCTGGCGCTTGGCGCGCTCGTTCTGGCGACCGTGGCCTTTATCTATTTCCTCGCACCCACAGGGACCGAACAGACCACAGACCCACCCGTTCCGCAATCGGTCAAAATCGCTGACGTCCCTGCCGCCGCCAGCGCGAGCGCGGGCGTGCGCGTGGGTGATCGGGCGCCCGATTTTGAGGCGCCGTTACTCGGGGAGACCGGTGGCAAATTCAAACTCGGCGATCTCCGTGGCAAGGCGGTGGTGATGAACTTCTGGGCCTCGTGGTGCGGCCCGTGCCGCGCGGAAGCCAGGGATCTGGAAGCCACATACCAGCGGTACAAGGCCCAGGGTCTCGTCTTTGTTGGGGTCGATATTGTGCAGGATACCTGGGAAGATGCCATCGCGTTCGTGAAGGAGTTCAGAATCACCTATCCCACGGTGCGCGATGGCTCAGGCAAGATCACCGAGACCTACCAGATCGCGAATCTGCCCACGACCTATTTCGTCGATCGAGAGGGGATCATCCGGAGTAAGTATGTGGGCGGATTTCTTGGCGATGCCGGCAAGCAGGTGCTCATCAAGCGTATAGAGGATCTGCTGAAGTGACCCCTGACCCGCTGCAGGTGAGCTGGGTACTTCCCTTCCTTGCGGGCGCGGTCTCATTCCTCTCGCCGTGCGTGATACCGCTGATCCCAGGGTACCTCTCATACATCTCGGGGGTCTCGGCGGATGGCCTGGAGGCCGGTATCCCCGGCCAGACCGGCCGGGTGCTGGGTCAGTCGTTGCTCTTTGTGCTGGGATTTGCCCTGGTGTTTATCGCGCTGGGCGCCTCGGCCTCGGCGATCGGCGCCGTACTCGCCGAGTACCGCGTTGTCTTGAACCGCGTCTCCGGCGTATTCATCATCTTCATGGGTCTGTCTCTTATGGGCGTCCTGCGGGTGAGGGCGTTTGCCACGGAGCGTCGCTTCCACGTGGAAGACCGGCCGCGTGGTCCTCTGAGCACGGTGCTGCTCGGGGGGGCATTCGCGTTCGCCTGGACGCCCTGCATCGGGCCGATCCTGGCGTCTGTTCTCCTCTACGCGGGCTCGGTGGGCACGGTAAAGACCGGTGCGCTGCTCCTGCTCGTCTATGCGCTCGGGCTGGGGTTGCCGTTCGTCCTGACAGGGCTGGCGTTCACGCGCGGGGTGCGGGCGTTGCGCTGGCTGCGAACATACTCCCGCCCCATCGAAGCCGCCAGCGGGCTGGTGCTGGTAGCGGTGGGAACCTTGCTGCTGACGAATAAGATGTTCTATGTGAGCATCTGGGCGCAGCGGGTCTTCACCCGCTACGGCCTGAATCTCTGGCGGTTCTTCTAATCGAACGTCTGGAGGGATGACGATGAAGGTCGATCGTAAGTGGCTGTGGCTCGGGGGTGGCATCGTCGGGGCGGGCGCGGCCCTCGCGTTGGGAGTGCCCCTGGGAACCGTGTTGATCGTCGGGGCGCTGCTGGCCTGCCCGATCATGATGCTATTTGGGATGCAGCATGGCGCCGGCGGGATGGCACAGGGCCAGGGGTCCCACGAGGCGGGCCGCGAGGGGATCCCCTCGCCGGCATCGTCGCCTGAACCGTCCAAGACCGAGGAACCCGCTCGGAGAAGTTAAGCCCGTCATGCGCTGGCAGAAGGTGGCCGTCCTGACCGGTCTGGCGGCCGTCCTGGTTGTGCTCAGTCTGGCGGTCGCGCGTGAGCGGCCCCGATGG
>Ga0187893_10012250_pt1 | contig 12215 bp, 8 predicted proteins | sample MA1701074metaG_FD_139574 | JGI IMG/M metagenome (GOLD analysis project Ga0187893, IMG submission 139574) | White microbial mat communities from a basaltic lava cave in the Kipuka Kanohina Cave System on the Island of Hawaii, USA - MA170107-4 metaG ... | reverse complement strand
CTGGACCTCGTCGGCCACGGGCTCCGCGCATTGCCTGGCCTTGGTGGTGTCGTAGAAGCGGCACAGGCGGCAGACGTGCAGCTCGGCGCGGCAGGCCCGGCATTCGTCGGTGCGCGAGAACGGCAGCGGCAGGTGCGCGAGCGAGGCGCCACAGCGCCAGCAGGCGAGCGCCTCATTCATAGCCGAGGATGCGGCGCAAGCCGGGCGCGGCGTACTCCACGAGCCGCTTCTGCTGCTCGGGAAGTTCTTCAGGCACGTCCGCCGCCGGGCCGCGCAGGTTCTCGCGTGCAGTGCCGCTCTGGTTGCGGTCCGAGCCGACCCGCACGCGCTCGCGCCAGTCGGCGGGCAGCGCGATCCCGCAGGCGCCCAGCAGGCCGGTGAAATACGCCTCCGCCATCGGCGCATCGAGCTCCCTGAGCGCGGCGATGAGCTCCTCGTAGCGCACGAGCTTGGCGTCGGTGCCCAGCCAGGAGACGGCGTTGTGCAGGAAGATCTCCTGCAGGTGCGGGGCCCGGTCGTGGACGCCGAAAATCATCATGTTGAGCACGTCGGGCACGCTTGCACGACCGCCCTTGATGTGGTCGAGCTCGCCCCTGAAGGCATCGGAGAGAAAGAAGCGCGCGCGCGCCAGCACCCAGTCGTAGGGATCGCGCACCAGCACCAGGTGGCGCACGTGCCGCAGCGCGATGACCGCATCGTCGGAGAAGAGGAGGTGCCCCCAGCTCAGCATCGGTGCCGAACGGGAAAAGGCCGCGACGTGCTGGCGCAGGATCGGGTGCTGGATGAAGGCGCGGTGGTACTGCTGCTCGACCGGCACGAACATGCGCACGATGTTGCGCATCAGGTGCGTGCCGCATTTCGGCACGCTGTTGAGGAACACCGGCGCCGCCAACGGCGTCTGGGTGTAGTTCCGGTTCAACTCGTTGAGGTTATCGGGATTGATGACGATGGTCGGCATCCGGAGCGCTCCAGGGCCCAGCCGCCGGCAGTATAAGCGCCCGGTGCGACCCGCTCGCGCGGCGGCCTAAAATGCAAGTGCCGCCCGCAGGCGGCACGTGCATCCGCAGCCGACGGCGGCCGTGCTAGAACTTCTTGGTCAGGTTCAGGAAGAAACGCCGCCCGACCCAGTCGTACTGCGAATAGAAGGCGGAGTTGCCGACGGTGTCGACCTCGCCCAGGTTCAGGGTCGTCACCCGCGGCGGCTCCTCGTCGAACACGTTGGCGACGCCGAGCAGCGCGGTCAGGCCCCAGTCCTCGAACTCGCGTTTCACCGACGCCGAGTGGTAGATGACATCATCCGTCTCCACCACGATCCGCACCTCTTCCCCATAGATCGTGGCGGTGTCGGCGCCGTTACGTTCCAGGTAGCGTTGCTGGTTCGAGCTCGAGCCGATGAATTGCACGCCCCAGAAGAAAGACCAGGGGCCGCGGTCGAAGGTCAAGTTCAGTCGTCCGTTCCAGTCCGGGTCGCCGACCAGGCCATTGAGCTCCTCGGGCGTGTCGGCGAAGAGCGCGCGTACGTCCTCCTCCTGGAAGGTGTGCTGTGTCTCGATGGTCAGGTTGCCCCAGCGCAACGGCAGGCGGTACAGGGCTGCTACGTCGAAGCCGCGGTTGGTCTGCCGCGCGATGTTGATGAAGCTGTCGCGCACGTTGTCGATCATGTTCCCGAGCGTCGGCACGCGCTCGAACAAACCGCACAGCGGATCGTTCGGGAAGAATGCCGAGTCGTAGCAGTTGAACACGATCTGCTGTGCGCCCAGCTGGTCGACCTCATCCTTGACCTCGATGTCGAAATAGTCGACCGAGACGGCGAGGTCGGTGAAGCCTGGCCGCCAGACCAGGCCGACCGTCTGCGACGTGGAGGTTTCCGCCTTGAGCACGCCGAAGCCGCCGCCGGTAATGACAGTGGCAGAGATCGGCGCGGCAATGAAGTTCGGCGGCAAGCCGTCAGCCGCGCAGTTGTCGGCAATCCGCTGCGAGATCTCTCCCGCGGCAAGCCGCGCACCCCAATTATGGCAGGGGTCGATCGAGCGCTGGCCGGCGAAGCTCGTCTGGTCGGCGAGGAACAGCTCGAAGAGCGCCGGCGCCCGGAACGAAGTGCCTTGGCTCGCGCGCAGCCGGAGGCTGGGAGTGATGGCCCAGTTGAGGCCCACCTTGTAGGTCTCGCCGCTACCGTAGGAATCCACGTCCGTGTAACGGCCCGAGGCCGTCAGCGTCAGGCTGTCCGCAAGCGGCTTGTCCGCCAGCAGCGGGAGCTCGATCTCCGCAAAGATGGCATGACTCGTGTCATTGCCCGCGGTGATGCCGGCCGAGGACGATCCCCAGGCGTTGCCGGCCAGCGTGATCTCACCCGGCACGTCGCGGATCTCGTCCTCCTGGTAGTGCAGGCCGACGGCGATGCCGGCCGGACCGGCCGGCATGTTGAACAGCCGGCCCGTCATGAAAGCTTCGGCGGACAGCTGGTCGTACTTGGTGTTTCCGGTCTCGACGCCAAACAGGAAATCGCGCACCTGGGGTGAGACGACGCCGTTCAGGAAGGCCGGATCGAGCCAGGGAATGTCCACGCAAGGCGCACCGCGGACCGACGAGACCGTGCCGACGCAGGTGGTCTGCGGCACGTACGGAATGCCCGAGAATCCCCCAAACGTGATGTTGGTGTCTCGGATCGAGTCATTGTAGATCTGGTCCTGGGTGTAGTCGCCATTCGAATGGCTGTACTGGAGCGAAACGTCCCAGCTCCACCCGGACTTCAGGTCACCGCGCAGTCCTACGACGTAACGCTGGTAATCCACCTCGATCTCGCTGTCCGAATGGTCGGTGATCGGCGTCGGGCTCAGGAACTGCGCCCCGGTCCAGCCGGCGCTCTGCGGGTCGCCGCAGCCGTCGCAGGTCGAGTAGGTGTAGTTCCAGAACCACTCGTAGAAATTGAAGTTCTCGGTGTACTTGTAGGACCAGAACTGGCGGTAGCCGTTGGTCTTGGTCTTGCGCCGGTTCAGCAGTACTTCAGTATAGGCAGTCACGCTGTCGCCGAAATTGAGCTCGCCTTCGGCATACACCGTCGCGCGCTCCATCCGCGGAATCAGCGACTGGCCGTCCTGGAAGGGATGGTCGTTGTTGGTCACGCCATCCGACACGCGGTCGTATGCGACCGGGAACCAGCCGGCCGGCGTGCGGTGCTGGTCGACCGTGCCCGGGTCGGCCGCGAGCGGCGGAATGTACTGCCCGAGGTCGCTGTCGAAATCGAACTGTATCAACTGGACGCCGCTGCCATTCAGTACTATGTCCGGCAGATTGCCGGGCTCCAGAACGTTGTAATCGTAGACCCAGACATGGCCCCAAGGCAGGTCGGTGCATGCGGGCCTGCCGGTACGCGGGTCGATGCGGTCCCGGCGCTCGCCGGTGGTGGGACTGAACACGTAGTCCTCGCCGCAGCTGAAATAGTCGCGGTCGCCCTGCTTGAGCTCGTCCTCGCGGTGGTAGTCGCCCGTGATCCGGAAATTGCCGCGCTCGAAGCCCCGGCCCCAGGAGATGTTGAAGCGCGATTCCTCGCCGCCGCTCTCGTTCGGCATCGAGACGAAACCCTCGGCTTCGGCTCCGTCGCCCTTCTTGGTAATGACGTTGACGACGCCCGCGACAGCGTCCGAGCCGTAGATCGAGGAGGCGCCGTCCTTCAGTATCTCGACCCGCTCGATCACCGAGAGCGGCATCACGTTGAAGTCGAAGGCGGATACCTCACCGCGCGTGCCAGCCGGGCCTGCCCGGCGCCCGTTCAGCAGGACCAGGGTTCGGTTAGCGCCCAGTCCCCGCAGGGAAAGCGTCTGTGCGCCGGTGCCGCCCGCCTGCACGAAGGCGGTCGAACTCGCGGCCGTGACTTGCGGCGAGCCCGCGGCGATCGTGGAGGTCTGCAGGAGTTCGCTGACGCTGCCGACACCCTGGGCCGCAGCGCTCTCCGGGACGATGATGTCGACCGGCTGGGACGCGGCGTACACGTCGTGCCGGATGCGGGAGCCGGTGACGGCGACCGATTCCAGCAGGGCCGGATCGTCCTCGTCCTGAGCCAGCACCTGGCCCGCAAAGCCGGCTGCGGCAGCGGCGATGATGCAGCTGACGGCGCGAGCCAGCTTCAGGTTCTTCTGCATGATGGGGTCCCCCGGCGGTATCAGGCCAAGTGAAACGCTTCCAAGGCCGTTTGTAAAGTCAGCATGTCGTTCGCTTTGCCAGGGACGCCCGGTGGACGCCCGGTCTCTGCGCCCCGCCGTCCGCGTGCGCCTGGCCGGGAGCACCTCGCGCGGACCGAATCTTGCGACCCGGCCACAGGCGGATTTAGTCTTGCCGGCACCGTGAGCGAACAGGCGGCACGCATGAACCAGGCGGCCATGCAGGCCATGGCGGCGGGCGATCTCGTCGCCGCCGAGCAGGCGCTGACCGAAGCATTACGTTGCGACCGCGGCAGCATTGCGCTGTGGCTCAACCTGGCGGCGGTACGCCGCCAGCGCAGCGATCTGGAAGGGGCGCAGGAGGCAGTGACGGAGGTCCTGCGCCTCGACAGCCTCAACTTTCCGGCCCTCCTGATGCACGCGACGCTGCTCGACCGGCAGCGACGCGACGTGGAGGCGGCGACGGCATACGGCATCGCACTGGCGCAAGCGCCGCTCGACCGGCACATCGACGCGCCGACCCGAAAAGCGCTCGCGCGTGCCCGCGAGGTTCATGGGCGCCACGTTGCGGACCTTGGCCGATTTGTTCGCGAGCGGACGACCGAGGCGCGCGAGCGGTGCACCGCGGCGGAGCGCCGGCGCATCGACTCGTTCATCGAGACGACGCTGCGGACGCGCAAGCGCTACCGGCAGGAACCGACTGACTTCTATTACCCCGGCCTGCCGCCGATCGAGTTCTACCCGCGCGAGGAGTTCCCGTGGCTTGGCGGATTTGAAGAGGCTACCGAGCGCGTGCAACAGGAGCTCGCGGCGATCCTGACCGAGGATGAGCGCGGCTTCGGGCCCTATGTCCAGTACCAGGACCACATGCCGCTCGATCAATGGCGCGAGCTCAACCAGTCGCCACGCTGGAGCGCGTATCATTTCTATGAAGGCGGCAGGACCATCGACGAGCACTGCCGCCGCGCGCCGCGGACGATGGAAGCGATGGGCCAGCTGCCGCAGGCGCAGGTCAATCTTCGCTCTCCAGCTGCGATGTTTTCGGTGCTTGCACCGCGTACGCGCATTCCGCCGCACCATGGCGTCGCCAACTTCCGGCTGGTCGTGCATCTGCCGCTGGTGCTGCCCCCGGCCTGCGGTTTCCGGGTCGGGGGCGAAAGGCGCGAATGGCGCATCGGCGAAGCCTGGGTATTCGACGACACGATCGAACACGAGGCCTGGAACGAGAGTGATGAGACGCGGATCATCTTGATCTGCGATATCTGGTCGCCACGACTGTCACCGGAAGAACGAGACGCCATCCGCGCCATCGTCGCGGCATCGGACGCTTTCGGCGGCACCGTGCCGCGGACGGATCTCTAGACCCGTCGAAGCGACCCGGCCCGGTCAGATCTCCCATTCCGGCTTGCGGCCGGCATGGGAGTCGATCGCCTCGAACAGCGCCACGATCAGGCGACGCTCCTCTTCGGTCAATTCCGGCCGCCAGACTTCGAACAGGAGAATGACCCTCAGGCGATCGCTGTCATTCCAGGCTTCGTGTTCGATCGTGTCGTCGAACAGCCAGGCGCGACCTTCGACCCATTCGCGCGTCTCGTTGCCGACGCGGAAACGGCACCGGCCGGGCACGATCAGCGGCAGATGACAGATCAGCCGGGCGTTGATCAGGCCATTGTGGGGCGGGATATGCGCTCCCGGCGCGAGCGACGAGAACAGGATCGAAGGGCTGCGATTCGGAATGCGCGCAAGGGGCACATTGCCGAGCGCTTCCAGGGTGCGCGGGCATCGTGCGGCGATGTCCGACACAATCTCGCCGTTTTTCCACAGGTAGCAGGCGCTCCAGTTCCGGTTGTTCAGCATGCCGTCCTGATCCTTGTGCGGCCGATCGGCGGCACCCTGTATGTACGGCGCAAACAACTCTTCGTCCTCGAGGATCCCCAGCAGTTCAAGCCGGATCTCGGCGGTTGCGCGCTCGACGCCGTCGAGCCAGGGGAAATCCGCACGCTCATGGAACTGGATCTGCGGCAAGCCGGGAAAATAGAAGTAGCGCGGCTGCTGAACATAGATCCGTCGCTGACCCGTCAGGATGTCGAGGGACTGCGCAAAACGGGAACTGGACCGCGACGGGTCGAAACCGGCCGCGGCAAGGCGGTTGCGAAGGTATCTGCCATACGCCGCGGCAAGCTGCTCACAGGTACGCGCTGCGCGCTGCAATTCCGGCGCGAGCTCCGGCGGCGAACCGGTCTGCGCCGCCGTCCTCACCGCCGCCAGGTAGAATGCCGAGGCCGCACGCGAGTCACCCGTTGCCATCAGTTGGTCGGCCTTCATGATCAGCCCCCGGATGTTCCGGGGTTCGAGGCCAAGCGCCTTGTCGATGGCCGCAGCGCGGCCGGGTTCATCGCCCCGCTCGCGGCATGCCTGTGCCAGACCGAGCCAGGCGGATGCATTGCGATCCTGACTTGCCATGTCAGGGTCTCGCGAGCCGCAGGCGCCAGCCCACCAGCCTGTCGCCCGCATGGTGCTGTAGCGCCAGCTCGCGGATCTCCAGACCTGCGTCCGCAGCATGCGCCGCGATGCCCTGCATGTCGGCATCGGTACGCGCATACCGGATCAGATCCTGCAGCCGGCGGGTGGAAGCCCGCACGTCTTCCTCGACGCCGGTGATTTCGCGGTCCAGCGCCGCCGGACTGAGTTCACCTCTTGCGGCCAGCAACTTGCTGACGGCATCGATGGAGACATCGAGCGTTAGCGGGTCCTGCAACTGCCGCGCGGCGTCCCTCAGCGTATCGATCGCCTGCGCCAGCTCCGCGAGCGTCTTGCGCGCGACGGCCTGCGAACGTTGCCAGCCCTGGATGTGACTTCGCAGCTTGCGGAACACCTTGGTCTGCTCCAGAACCAGCGAGGATTGCTGCAGGGATTCGCGCGCCTTGCAGGCAACGATCGACTGAGCATGGTGCAGGATGAACAATGCCTGCCCGCCCGGCTTGAGGACGCGGCCGATCTCCCGCAGCGACTGGTCGACTGCCGTGTACTCCAGCGCATATTGACCGCTGACTGCATCAAAGGTACCGCCGCCGAATGGCAAATGCTCGGTCGCGACATTCGGATGGAAGCGGATGTCGCCGAACCGGCGGGCGCCTTCGTGCACGTCGCGCAAGGGGTCGATCTGCGCCAGGTCAGTGGCGTGTATCTCGAAATGCCGGCCGAGCGACAGGGCGGTCTCGCGTGCGATCAACGCGACGGCCCCGTTGCCGGTGCCGACGTCCAGCATGCTGGCGCCATCCGGCAGCGCGGCGAAGAACGCTTCCCAGACGCCGCGCAGCTCTTGAGTGTATTCGCCCCGGGGCCCGAGCGGACAACTGGCGACTGCGCCGGTCCGGTAGTAGCGCTCCCAGTGTCGCAGGCCCATGAATTGATCCAGCGGCCGGATGCGGCATTATATTGCCTGACCCGCCGGCACATGTCCGGGAGACTCCAGATGCGCAGGTCCGCGTTCGATCCGGTCATCGCGATACTGGCCGCGCTCGCATCGACCGCCGGCGCGGCGGAGCCGGAGCGCCCGACGCACGCCTGCGCTGTCGTCCGCAATGACACCGATCGTCTGGCCTGCTACGACGCTACCTTCGGGAGGCCGGCGGACGCCGAACCGATCGCGCCCGCTGCCGATCCCGCGACACCGGTCCTGCGGGACTTCGGTTTCAGCGAGGCAGAGAAGCTTGCCCGCTATCCGGATGAGAAGCGGGAGCTCGCGCTCGAGCAGATCGATGCCCGGATCACCGCGATCGGACGACGCGCGACCGGTGAGGCCGTGATCACGCTCGACAACGGACAGGTCTGGCTGCAGGCGGAGTCGCTCTCGGCCGCGCGGCTGCGCGTGGGTGACCAGGTGGTCATCCGCAAAGCCGCGCTGGGGTCGTTCCAGCTGCTGACGCCGGGAAAGATCGCGATGCGCGTGCGCCGCGTGAAGTAGCGGCGTTCAAGTCCTTTCCGCAAAAAAGACGGCGGGCCGAAGCCCGCCGTCGATGTCTTCACATAGGCCGCCGAATCAGAACTTTGCGGTCATGGTCATGAAGACGTAGCGTCCGAACGCGTCATACACCTGCGGGAACGTGTTGCCGTTGCCGAAGCCAGCGCCCACCTGGGAGCTGATCGGCGGGTCCTCGTCCGTCAGGTTGTTGACGCCCAGACCGAGCGTGTAATTCTCCAGGAACGTCCACGCCGCGTGCAGGTCGAGGTAGTTCTGCGCAGGCAGCTTCGCATCGACGGAGTTCAAGGGTCCGGACAGCAACGGGTGGCTGCTCATCCGCTCGAACTTCACCTCAGAGAAGTGCCGCCAGCTCAGGCTCAGATCGACATTCCACGGGGTGACCCATGTCGCCCGCAGCTTGTGACGCCACTCCGGAAGCGGAGTGCCGCAGGTGCCGCTGCCGTAGAAGCCGGCGCAGTCGTACTTGCCTTCGTTTACGGCCGTCGACGGAATGTCCTGGCCCGGGAGCGGCTCGAACAGGAACTCGTCGAGAATCGTCCCGACGAAGTTGAAGGTCAACGAGCCGTAGGAACCGATCTCGCGCGTGTAGTCGAGCGCCAGGTCGATCCAGGTGGACTCCAAAGTCGAGAGATTGAGGTTGGTCGCCACAATCTGCGCTTCGGGCAGCAACCACAGCGTGCCGAGCTGATCCCGGGTGATCAGACTGCAAAACGTCGAATTACCCGTGGCAAGGCAGTTATCCAAGGTCGTCGTCGGCGGTACCACGCCCACGCCGTCCTCGATCTCGCCCGTGCTGTAGTCGACCGTGACGCTCAGGCCTTCCACGAACGAAGGCTGCCACACGATGCCAGCCGACCAGCCCTTGGCCGTCTCCGGCCTGAGGGTCGGATTGCCGCCGAACAGGGCGTTGTACTGCCCCGCCGGGCTGTCCTGGATCGTGCCGTACTGGGCCGCGGTGACGCCGGTATTCGCGCACTGCGCCGCAGTCGCAATGGGCATCGCGCCGGCGCAGGGATCCGCGTCATTGTCGTACAGGCCGAGCGCCCTTGCCGAGAACAGCTCGACCACATTCGGCGCACGCACCGCCTGCTGGTAGCCGCCGCGCAGCTTGATGTCGTCAATCGGCGCCCACACCAGTCCGATTCCGTAGGTATCGGAAGTCGCACCGGTGCTGTAGTCCGAATAACGGTAGCTGCCGTTCAGCGTCAACTCCTGGATGCCCGTCTGATCCTCGACCAGCGGCACACGTGTCTCGAAGAACAAGTCAGTGACGTTGAACTTGCCTTTTACGCCGATCGTCGGGCCGCCCTGGCCGAACAGGTCTCCGGTCGTGAAAGCCACGTCGGTATCGAGCTGGAGCTTTTCCTCGCGGTACTCGACGCCGAACACCGCGCTGACGCCGGACGAGGCGGTCGGGAGTTTCAGGCCGTATTCGCCCAGGTCGGAGCCGATCGTGCCCGTGAACACCGTCTGCTCGGTATCGCCCTTCTGGAAGCCGGGCATCTGGACGTAGTCGAGCTGGTCCTGGGTGACGCCGCCGATCCGCCAGACGTCGTAAGGCACGCACAGCGGATCGCTGCCATCCAGCACCGACTGGCAGACGGCATTGCCTTCGCCGTCATCGACCACATCGAGCGCGCGGAGGCTGCGGGTGATCGAGAACTCGTTCTTGTAAGTCTCCTGGTAGACGACCGTGCCGTATTGTCCCGACAGGTCGTAGTTCCAGTTGTCGGCGATCGTGCCCCGGAGGCCGAATACGCCGCGATACGAGGTGTGGCGAATGTCGTCCTGCCGTCCGCCGCCTTCGATGTTGCGGCGCTGGACCACCACCGTCGTGCGATCAGCGGCCGTCAGTCCCTGCGATCCGCAGAGCGCATTGAACCAGCTGACAGAAAACAGTGGATTGCCGCAGCTGATCGTGGTGAAGGCTCCGAACATGCCGCTGGGCGCGATCTGCCCGACGGTGTGATCGTCGTGGAACATCAGTTCCGTATAGAACTCTGCGGCATCGTTGACGTCGTAATGCGCGAACGTCGCGATCGAATAGCGCTCGCCCGGCCGCTGGTAGTAGTTCAGCGGACCGTAGTTGTACGCATCGGTCGCGCCGTTATAGGGACGCGCGGTACCCGAGCTGTCGGCATTCGTAAAGATCGGATCCGCGCCGGGTCGGACGCTCGTGATACGGCCGATTGCGTTGGTGCCCGAGCCGCCGCACACGAATACCGAAGCAGTTGGAACGCCCGGAGGTTGCGTGGGCTCCGTGGCAGCCGACGCCAGCGCGCAGGCGCTGTAATCGCGCTCGGACTGTAGCAAGGCTTTGACTTCGCGATAGCCGAGGAAAATCGTCGCATTGCCGCGGCCATCGGCGAAATTGGAGCCCAGCAGCACGCTCGCTTCGTAGCCGCTGCCGTCGTTCTTGCTGGAACGCGGCAAGGCAAAGCCGCGGGCCGCGACGACGTCGGCCACCGAGTTGCTGTTCGAGTGCATGTTGTAGTTGTAGTTCAGGTCGAACTGCACGCCTTCGAAGTTGTCCTTCATGATGAAGTTGACGACGCCGGCGACTGCGTCCGAACCGTAGATCGCACCCGCGCCCCCGGTCAGGACTTCCACGCGCTCGATCAGCGGCGCGGGAATCTGGTTGAGGTCCGGCGGAGTGGAACGCGGGCTGCCGGCAGGCAACCGGCGGCCGTTCACCAGCACCAGCGTGCGGTCCGCACCGGCATTGCGCAGATTCACCGATGCCGTGCCCGTCGCGCCGTTCGAAATATTGCCACCCTGGTCAGCGAACACCTGCGGCAGGTTGTTCACCAGGTCTTCGACCTGGGTCGTGCCCTGTACCTTGACGTCGACTGCGCCGACGACGGTGACCGGACTCGATCCTTCGATATTGGGCTGTGGGATTCGCGAACCGGTGACGATGATCACCTCGTTGAGAGGATCATCCTGGGTCACACCGGTCGTGGCATAGAGGCCACCACCGAGTGCGCCGCTCGTCACCAGCGCGAGTCGCACGGCCCGCGTGATTTTGCGATTGGTCATTAAGATCTCCTGAGAATGCCAACACCAGGCTGTCGATCAGCGGCAAGTCCAGCTGGACCCTAGCCGTCCACTGAGGCCTGCTCCCCTCCACCGGATCGTGAGTAGACATGTGAACTCAACAGCCACTGCTGGCAAAACCGGCGGTTGTGGCGCCGACCGTACACGAATGTTGAGGGTACGTAAACTGGCTTCGATGGCCGGAGGCGTGTGCCGACCCCGGGAATCCTTAAGAATGGGCCGTTTCTCGTGACCGGGTAGGGGCGCTGATCCAGGGTCACTGGAACCGGCTTGTTGCCGGAACACAACACTCGCGAGCGTTGCTTGGCTGCAACATGGCGCTGTTGTCGGCTAGAAACCGTACCCCGCTCCAGAAACCCTGGGGCTCAGCTCATTCCTGAGGCGCCGCAGCAGTGAACACCGCATGGCGGACCCGGTCGCCGGGCCTGAGGCCGATACGCGCCGCGGTGCCGGCCGGGACCTCGAGCGCCCCCTTGACCGGCCCTGCCGACCAGAGCGGCTCCAGCGACAGCGGCTTGGCGCCGGCAATGATGTTGACCACGCGCCCGTCCTCGGCGATGAAAATCAGATCGAGGGCCAGGTAGGTGTCCTTCATCCAGAAGGCGGTGATGCGGGGGCTGTCGAACAGGAACAGCAGTCCGTGCCTCCGCGGCAGCTCCTGCACGAACATCAGGCCGCGGTCGCGGCTGGCGTCGTCGGCCGCGATCCAAACCTTGAACCGGTGCCTGCCGCTGTCCGTCACCACCTGCAGGCGGGACTGGGGCAAATCGCGCAGCGGTGCGGGCGCGCGCCAGCCAAGGGAATCTGCCGCTACCGCGACGCAGAGCAGCGCGCCGGCGGCCAGTGCGGCCGCCCGGTTCATTGCAGGGCGCCCTCGTCCACGCGGAAACTGACCCGTCCCAGGAAGTCGAAGCGCTTCAGCAGCAGGGCCCCGTCGCCGTCCACCGCGCGCGCGGGCGCGGTGCAAAAGCCGCGGCCACGGACGCGATAGCTGCGCGGCGGCAGACCCGCATCCT
>Ga0187893_10012249_pt1 | contig 12215 bp, 15 predicted proteins | sample MA1701074metaG_FD_139574 | JGI IMG/M metagenome (GOLD analysis project Ga0187893, IMG submission 139574) | White microbial mat communities from a basaltic lava cave in the Kipuka Kanohina Cave System on the Island of Hawaii, USA - MA170107-4 metaG ... | reverse complement strand
TCCGGTAGATCCCGTAGAAGCGGCCCGCGAGCGCGCCCTCGACGACGTCGCCCGCCTTGAACTTCAGGCCGTCCTTCCAGAAGAACGCGATGAAGGGGTCCTTGTCCGGGATGTTGCGCGTCTTCTCGTACGCGGCCTCGGCCTTCTCCTTCAGCGCGTCCTGCTTGAGCTTGTCCTCCTGCTCCTTGTCCGGCTTCATCGGCTGCGCCCGGTCCTGCGCCGCCTGAGCCTTCTCCCGGGCCGACTGAACGACTTCCTCCACGGGATCCTGCGTCCCGTCCTGCCCCCAGGCGTTCCCCACGGCGACGACGAACGCGACCGCCGTCAGCACCAGCTTCATGCGACCGTCCCTTCTCTTGCGTCTTACCCTCGTCCGCCGCGCCGCCCCCTCTCCGGAGCGGTGAACACGGCGTGCGAACGCGGGCACGATAGGGAGGAAGGGTTCAGCGACCGTGTGATGGCGATTAAGGTTGCGTTTATGGGCGCCCGGGGATGGGCCAAGCATCTGGAGTGATGCTTGGCCGATGGAGAGAGGGGTTAGAGTCCAGCGGAGAGCCGGGACAGCCCCAGCATTTCGCGCACCCGCGCGCGCGCGTCGCTGCGACGGCGGCGCAGTTCGATGAGCGTGATGCGGTGCTCTTCGGCCATGTCGGTGTCGGACGCGGCGTCGTACCCGAGGACCATCGCGCGGATGAGGTCGCGCTCCAGCGGCGCGAGCGACGCGATCACCGCGTCCAGCTCCAGCCCGGCCCCGGCGTAGCGGCTGATCACCATTCGTCTCCGGTGTAGCGCGACCGCGTTTCGCGCTCGTGAGCGCGCGGCAAAGATCGCGTGAACCGTCACGGCATCCGCTTGATCGCGCTCTGGATCGCCTTGAGCTGGCGCAGGGTCATCTGCCGTTGCGCCGCGCCGTCGACGAGCTCGTGGACGGCCTCCGAGATGCCGCTCTCGTCGCCGACCGCCCGCGCGCGCTTCGACGCCGCGGCGCGCTGCGACGGCTCCACGACCTGGTCGATGAGATCGCACGAGTCGAGCAGGACGATGAGCATGCGCGTGCGCGCGTCGACCGGCGCGTCCCCGGACAGCGCCTCGCGCACGCGGCGGCGCACGTCGCGCTCGGGGGCGGCGTCGTTCTGCGGGAAGACCGCGCCCATCGCGCGCTCCTCCTTCGTCAGCACGCGACGGCGGACGAGACGGTCGAGGAGCCGGCCCCGGACGTCCAGCGCGGTGTCCGCGAGATCACCGAGCCAGTAGGCGATGCTGCGCTTCGGCGCGTGGCGCATCCGCGCGAGCACCAGGTCGAGCACCGTGTCGCCCGCCGGCGCGGCGGCGTTGACCAGGAGATGGCGCCCCTCGACGAGGAGCCGCCCGCGCAGGGACAGGTCCATCAGCACGGCGGCCGCGAGCCCCGAACCCAGCGACAGCGTGGCCGCGGGCACGACCGCGCCCCGCTCGTCGTGCAGGGCCACGAGGAGGAGCTCCTCCGCCAGGCTGAGCATCGCCCGGGCACGGTAGCGCGCGCGCGTTCAGGCCCGGCTCAGCGCCGGTTAAGGCGCGGTTGCGGTCACCGCGCGGCCGTCCGGTAGAGAAGCGCGTCGGCGAACGTTCCCGCCGACTTCACGCGCTGCGCCCACACGAGCGTCATCAGGCGCCGCACCGCCGCCCGGCTGCGCGACGTGTGTACGATGCGGCACCCCACCCGGTTCAGACGCTCCTCGGCGCGCATCCAGCGCACCTGGACGCGGCACTCGACGCGCTCCTCACCGACCGGCTCCAGGGCCAGGTCGTACGCCTCGCCGACCGCGACCGGGCCGGCGACGTACAAGCCGCACCCTCGCTCCGTCAGATCCGCCGTCAGCGCCAGCACGTCGCCGAACCGCGCGGGAATGGCCACCCGCACGCGGGACAGACCTCGAGCGCCGCTGGTCGTTTGTTGAGTCATGCGTTCTCCCGACCTAGCTTACGCCGCCGCCGGGCCGGGCATCGGTTAAGAGTTTGTTAATCGCGATTCCACGCCTGGTGATCGGCCAGCTGATGGTGCGTTGACCGCCTTGCGTACGAACTCCCTGAAGCGCGGGCGGTTCAGCGAAGCCGTGTGGCCGGCACGTCCAGCGCGCGCTCGGGTGCGGTGAAGGGTTCCGGCTCGATGTACGTGCGCGGGCCGATGGTCACGCGGTGGCCGCGCCAGCGTATGCGCGACGAGAAGAACGGGACCGGCCAGAGCGCGCCCGTGATCGCGGCGCGGAGAAGTTCGAGCGGGGGATAGTGCGGGAGCGGGCGACGGACGCCGAGGTCGCGCTCCGCCGTCGCCCCGAGGATCGACGTCGCGAGCAGCGTTGCGGCCGCGCACGCCGCGGTCGTCCACCCGGGCGCGGCCGCGCAGGCGACGAGAGCGAGGAAAACCGGGTTGAGCAGCGGCTCCGTCGCATACGCGACCGCGTTGATGCGCGCCCGGATCTTGCACCAGCGCAGGTGGCGGTCGACGAACTCCGCGAGCGACCGCGTCCCGAGCACGTTGTCGATCGGCGCCCCGCAGACCGCCAGCCGCCCGCCGCGGCGCGCGAACTCCTCGCCGCACACCTGGTCCTCCGCGAGGTAGCGCGCGAGCAGCCGGAGCCCGCCGATCGACTCCAGGTCCGCGCGGCGGAGGAGCATCGACTTGCCGACGACGCACGGCACGCTGGCGACGAGATGCGCCGCCGCCACGCCGCCGGTCACGAACGCGTTGATCTGCAGCGCCTCGAGCGCGCCGCCGAGGCCGCGCGCGCCCGCGCCGCGGAAGAGCGACGAGACGAGCATCGTGCCGGGCGGTTCCAGGTGCGCGACCAGCACGCGCAGGTAGTCGCGCGTCACCGCGACGTTGCTGTCGCTGATGAGGAGCGTCTCGTGGCGCGCGCGCGGGAGCATGTTCGCGAGGTTGTTCACCTTGGGGTTGAGGCCCACCGCGGAAGGGTCCGCCACGAAGGACGCACGCACGCGCGGATGCCGCGCGGCGACGCGGCGCGCCACGTCCATCGCGGGATCGGCCGGATCCTCGACGCCGAAGACGATTTCATAGTCGGGGTAGTCCTGCGTGAAGAAGGTCTCGAGGTTCGCTTCGAGTCCCGGGTCGAAGCCGCAGAGCGGCTTGAGGACGCTCACGGGCGGCGGCGGGCCGGGAGGCGCGGGCGGGCGCGCGGCCAGCAGCGCCCGTCGGCACCGCCATGTCATGAGCGTCAGCGCCAGGCCCGCGGCGACGAGCAGCCCCAGCGCCGCGGCGATCACGGCGCCACCCGGTTGAGCGCGTCGGCCGGAAGCCGCGACGGCGCGGCGATCGGCTCGTCGTCCGGCGCGGGCTGCACGCCGATCCCGTCCTTCTCGACGTGGAGGAGCTCCAGCGTGCCGTCGAGGTGCTCGACGAGCGCGGTGCAGCTCTCGACCCAGTCGCCGTCGTTGCAGTAGAGGATGTCGCCGATCGGGCGCATCTCCGGGCGGTGGATGTGGCCGTTCACCACGACCGTGCACGCGTTCTCGCGCGCGTGCTGCGTGAGGAGCTTCTCGTAGTCGCTCACGAACTGGCAGAGATACTTCACCTTGCGCTTGATGTAGCCCGCGAGCGACCAGTACGGCCATCCGAACTTCTTGCGGAACCCGTTGAGCGCACGGTTCATCGCGAGGATGACGTCGTACGCGACGTCGCCGAGCGCGGTGATGATCTTCATGTTCTTGATGACCGCGTCGAAATCGTCGCCATGCGTGACGAGCGCGCGGCGGCCGTCGAGGAGCGTATGGACCGCTTCGCGCTCGATCTGCACGCCGCCGAACGCGAGGCCGACGTAGTCGCGGAAGCGCTCGTCGTGGTTGCCCGGGATGTACGTGACGCGCGTGCCGCGGCTGGCGCGCTTCAGGATCTTGCGGACGACGTCGTTGTGCTCCTGCGGCCAGTACCAGCGGCGGCGCAGGCTCCAGAGGTCGATGATGTCGCCGACGAGGAAGAGCTGGTCGCACTCGAAGCTCGACAGGAACGCCAGCAGCGGCTCCGGCCGGCACGCCCGCGACCCGAGGTGCACGTCGGAGATCCACACCGTCCGGTACCGGGTCTTTCCCGGGTTCGACATGATCATCTTCTCCCCCTTTCTCTCTCGCTGGATTGTGGAGGGAGCGTGTTCGCGGCGGGTGAGACCGTCGTTAAACTCGCGTCAGGACCGTGAGTCGCGAAGGGGAGACCTCGTGCGGGCGACTCAGACTTCGATGATCCGCCGGCGGCGCGCGGGGCGGGCGAGCGCGTCGATCACGAGCCCCTCGCGCACGCCGCGGTCGCAGACCGTGAGCGTGTCGATGCCGAGCGGCTCGAGGATCTCGAGCGCCGCGCACGCGGCCGGCAGCGCCAGGTCGTGGCGCTGCGGGTCCAGGCCGTCGATGGCCGCCAGGTCGGAGCGGTTCGCCCCGGCCATCTCGTCGTGCAGGCGCATGAGGTCGCGCAGGTCGAAGGCGCGGCCGTGCGGGCTGGCGAGAGGCGGGCGGCCGCTCCGCTCGGCGAGCACGGTGGCGATGTTCACGAGGGTGGCGGACATGCCGATCGCGCGGCGCGCCGCGTAGCGGTGGAGTTCCTCGAGCGTGGACGCGAGGGCCGCGCGGAGGTGCAGGTGGATGCGGCGGTGGTCGCGCTTCGGGACGGGCACGCCGCTCACGAAGAAGTCGTGGAGCCGGAGCGCGCCGACCGGGACGCTGCGTGCGAAGAGCATGTCGCGTTCGGTGCCGACGACCACGTCCGTGGAGCCGCCGCCGATGTCCACGAGCAGCGCCGGATGGCGGCCGAACGATCCGTAATGACGGGCGGCGAGGTACGCGAGACGCGATTCCTCGCCGCCGTCGATTATGCGGATGCGGAGGCCGGTCTCCCTGCGGATGCGCGCGACGAACTCCCGTCCGTTGGCCGCCTCGCGCACCGCCGCCGTCGCCACCGCGATGACGCGGGTGGCGCGCGAGCGGCGGGCGACGCGCTCGAACTGGCGGATCACGCCCGTCGCGTGCTCGATGCGCTCGTTCGAGAGCCATCCCGCCTTGAGCGTGCCCTGGCCGAGGCGGGTCATGTCCTTGACGCTTTCGACCGTCCGGAACGAGCGGTCGGGCGCGACCTCCACGACCAGGAGGTGGATGGAAGTGGTGCCGACGTCCAGGACCGCGAGCCTCATGGCGTCATTGAAGCGCGCGAGCATTCGGGATGTGTGAAGAGCGCGTTGCGCCCGCGTAATCCGCCTTCGCGCCGCCTTCGCGCGCGCCTCGGCGGGACAGGTCGGCTTCGCGGAGAATTTGTGGCCGGTTCACACGGTCCTAACGCGCATCCCGGAGAATCCCGGCATGTTCGTACGCAACTGGATGTCCTCGCCGGTGCTGACGCGGCCCGCGTTCACGCCGGTCACCCACGCGCTCGAGTTCATGCGCTCGCACGACATCGGCCGGCTGCCCGTGGTGCAGGCCGGCTCGCTCGTCGGCATCGTGACGCACACCGACCTCGAGAAGTACCTCGGCGTCGGGCCGGGCGCCTCCCTCAGCACGGACGCGACGCTCAAGGAGCTGATGACGACGCGCGTCGTGACGGTCTCGCCGGGCGACACCATCGAACACGCGACGGCCGTCCTGCTGGAGCGCGGCGTCTCCGGACTCCCCGTCGTGGAGAACCACAAGGTGGTCGGGATCCTCGCCGAGTCCGACATCTTCCGCGCGTTCAACGAGATCATGGGGAACGGTCAGCGCGGCGCGCGCATCGTGTTCACGATCGACGCGGAGGCGGACCTGGCGGAGGAGCTCCACCGGCGGCTCCACGGCAAGGCGGTGTCGAGCCTGGTGGTGCGGCGGCTGGCGTCGGGGGCGCGCGAGGCGGTCGCGCGCGTGGCGGGCCCGGACACGTCGCTGCTGCGGCGCGAAGTCGAGGCGGCGACGCGGCGCTAGTCCGACGAGAGGCGGCGACGCCTGCCGATGCCGTCGATGTTCGGCGTCCACCAGAATTCCTGGACCGCGTTGGCTCCGCGTCCCTTCGTGGCCTCCGATGGAACCGACTCGCCCTTTCCGTCGCCGACGGCCGGCTGGCGGACCGGCGCGAGCCTGGCGCTGGCGCGCGCGCCGACGGGCCGAGTCGGATCGACGGCGATGTCGAGATCGAGGCCCCACGTCGCCTTCCGCAGGACGGTGAGGCGGCCGTCGGACTCGCGTCGCGCGACGAGCCAGGTGGTGAACGACTGCCTGCGCCTGACGGAGATGAGGTCCGGTTTGTCGGCGAGCTTCTGGCCGTCGGGCGGCAGCGGTTCGCGCCACGTCACCGATCCCGAGAGGTTGTCGTCCATGGCGACGTCGACGTCGAGGTCGCCGGCGCCGCCTTCGACGCAGCGGATTTCGTGGAGCGTCCCGTACCAGGGCGGCTCGGCGACGCTCGCGCAGTCGTAGAGCGGGAGGCGCGGCATCTCCCAGCTGGTGGTGGCGCGCGCGTACTCGTTGCGGAGCTCCATCTCGTCGACCTGCTGCACGAAGCCTACGGTATAGGTCTGGCCGCGGGGCACGGTGCAACGGACGGCGGCGTTGGCGGTGAAGTAGGGGAGGAGGTAGCGGAGGTCGTCGGGCCGTTCGAGGAGGACGACGGGCGACTCCTCGAGCCGCGCGCGGAAGTGCGTGACGGTGAACGCGCCTTCGGGGCGGGGCGGGTCCTGGGCGCGGAGCCACGCGCAGGCGAGGGCGAGCAGCGCGATTCTCATGGTCACCTCCGGAGGTGGTACGGGCGATCGCCGGCGCCGGCGTGTCCACTTGCGCGTGGCCGCGGCATGGGGTGTTTTTCCTCATGCGTCCTGCTGCATTATTCATGTAGAATGGAGCCCGTGAACGAGGACCGGCGGAGGTCACCGCGCCGGACCGCCGCGTGGAGCGCCACGTGGGTGGGGCGCGAGGGCGTCGGCACCGGCACGGTGAGCGACGTGAGCGAGAACGGCTTCGCGCTCGCGAACGTCCCCGGCGAGCCCCTGCCCGAAATGGGCGAGACGATCCGCCTGTCGGTCGTCATCCGTCCCGACGTGGTGCTGGCGGCCTCCGGCCGGGTCGTCCACGTCGACGCGGCCGGCCGCGTGGGCGTGACCCTCACGGACCTGGCGCTCGCCGACGCGCTGATCCTGCGCGAGTACGCGGCGGGTCGCGGCGCGCTCTAGGGCGGGCGTCGCGCGGTCCGGACGCTCGCCGTCAACGCCGCGGCACGACGAGCACGCCGTTGCGCGTGCCGAAGGGGTTCGGCCGGCGCACGGGCGCGTCGGGATCGTCGCGCCATCAGCTCGCGGTCGCGGACGCGGGCGCATCGGCCGGCTTCGCCGCGTCCGGCGGCGCGGGGAGGCGGAACGTGCGCTCGTTCGCCGGGAGCTCCTCGAACGTCGCGTGCGAGTCGAAGGTGCCCCGCAGCCTCTCGTAGCGGCCGTCGGCGAACAGCACGCGCGCGTTCGCGTCGTCGAGCACGGCGGCGGCGAGCACCTCGTCGACGAGGCGGCGGCGCAGGGACGCGTCGTCCACGGGGAAGGCGATCTCCACGCGCCGGTCGAAGTTGCGCGGCATCCAGTCGGCGCTCGTCAGGTACACCTCGGGCGTGCCGCCGTTGGCGAAGAAGAGCACGCGGCTGTGTTCCAGGTACTTGCCGACGATCGAGCGCACGCGGATCGTCTCGCTCACGCCGGGCAGCCCCGGCCGCAGGCAGCAGATGCCGCGCACGATGAAATCGATCGGCACGCCGGCGCGCGACGCCCGGTAGAGCGCGCGGATGACGTCGGCGTCGACGAGCGCGTTGAGCTTCGCGACGATGCGCGCGTCCCGCCCCGCCGCGCGGTGCGCCGTCTCGCGGTCGATCCGCTCGATCACCCAGTCGCGCATCCCGTGCGGCGCGACGACGAGGCGCTCCCACTTCGGCGGCACCGCGTAGCCGGTCATCATGTTGAAGAGCGCGGCGGCGTCGTCGGCCATGCGCTCGTCGCACGTCATGAGCCCGACGTCCGTGTAGATCCGCGCGGTGCCGGGGTTGTAGTTGCCCGTCGAGAGGTGCACGTAGCGGCGGATGCGGTCCGCGTCGCGGCGGACGACGAGCGTGACCTTCGCGTGCGTCTTGAGGCCGGGCACGCCGTAGACGACGTGCGCGCCCGCGCGTTCGAGCTGCCGCGCCCACTCGATGTTCGCCTCCTCGTCGAAGCGCGCCTTGAGCTCGATGAGCGCGGTCACCTGCTTGTCCCGCTCCGCGGCGCGCGCGAGGGCGGCCACGATCGGGGAGTTCCGTCCGGCGCGATAGAGCGTCTGCTTGAGCGCCAGCACGTCCGGGTCCTGCGCGGCCTGCTCGATGAACTGGGCGACCGGGTCGAAGGCCTCGTACGGGTGGTGGAGAAGCAGATCGCTGTGCCGGATGAGGGAGAAGAGGTCGCCCTTGTGGTTGCGCACGCGCGCCGGGATGTACGGCGTGAACGGGGGGTCGTGGAGCGGCGCGTGTCCGGGCAGCGCGTGCCACGACCAGAAGGCGGCGAGGTTGAGCGGACCGTCGATCTCGTAGACGTCGTCGGGCTCGAGATCGAACTGCGGAACGAGCGCCTGCTTGAGGCGGTCGGACGCGCCCGAGCGGATCTCGAGCCGCACCTCGGCGCCGCGCTTGCGCTTCGTGAGCTCGGACTGGATCTGCTTGAGGAGGTCCTCGGAGTCCTGCTCCGACAGCTCGAAGTCCTGGTCGCGCGTGAGGCGGAAGACGGTGTGCTCGACGCGCGCGAAGCCGGAGAAGAGCGATTCGAGATTCTCGGCGATGAGGTCCTCGAGGATCACGAAGCCGGTCGAGATCGGAACGAAGCGGGGCAGGATGGCCGGCACCGGGACGATCGCGAGGAACGTCTTCGGCGCGCGCAGGCGGCCCTGCGCCTTCGTCTTGAGCATGGCCGCGAGGTAGAGCTGGCGGTTCTGGATGTGCGGGAACGGGTGCGCCGGGTCGATCGCCATCGGCGTGAGCACCGGGAGGATCTGCCGCTGGAACGTCGCCGCGAGCGCCTTCGCGTCCTCCCCCGTGGCGTCCGACGGACGCACGAGGCGGATCCCCTCCGGCTCGAGGGCGGGCAGGAGCTCGCGCAGCGTCGCGTGCTGGAGCGCGACGAGCTCGTGCGTGCGCTTCGTGATCGCGGCGAGGATGTCGCCGGTCGTGGAGCGGTCGCCCGACTCGGAGCTGGAGACCTCGGCCGGGTCGCGGTGCTTGAGGCCGCCGACGCGGATCATGAAGAACTCGTCGAGGTTCGAGCTGAAGATGGCGAGGAACTTCAGGCGCTCGAGAAGAGGCGTGGAGGTGTCGCGGGCCTCGTCGAGCACGCGCGCGTTGAACTCGAGCCAGGAGAGCTCGCGATTGATGAACAGCTGTCGGTCGTCCACCCGAGTCACCGTAGACATGGCGGTCAAGCCCTGTCGACCATCTTAACACACCGCTAACGGTCCCCGTCGAGCCAGGCTCGGCCGTCCCGGAACGCGGTCATGCCGGTCGCCGCGTTCCTGATTTCCGGATGCACGTTCGCGGGCGGGCGGATCATGGCGTCGCGCCCGAACTCGAAGCCCTGCCGGCGGACGATCGCGAGGTACGCCTTGTCGAGCAGGAGCGCGCGCTCCCGCGACGGCGCGAGCAGCCACGCGAGGTCGTCGTTCGCGCGGAACTCGTCGCCGTCGCGGGCGCGCGTAGCAGGTCTGCACCTATAATCGCACTGGCGAATATGATTGCGGCGGACGCTTTCTTCCGGGCCTGCGCCGACCCCACCCGGCCGCGGATCCTGGGCCTCCTGCGGGACGGCGGGCTCTGCGTGGGCGTGGCGGCGCAGCGGGCCGCCGCGGCCGCCGCGGTGCCGGTCATGGAGTGGCTCGTTCCCCGGGAGCAGCCCGCGTGAAGACGATCCTCTTCGCCTGCGTCCACAACGCGGGACGCTCGCAGATGGCGGCCGCCTTCTTCAACGCGATGGCCGATCCGTCCAGGGCGCGGGCCGTCTCCGCGGGCACCGAGCCCGGGCGGCGCGTCCATCCGGAGGTTGTGGAGGCGATGCTCGAAGTCGGGATCGACATCGCCGGGACTCCGAGGAAGTTGACGGCGGAGCTGGCGTCGCAAGCGACGCTTCTTGTGACGATGGGATGCGGTGAGGCGTGTCCCGTCGTGCCGGGCGTGCGCGTGGAGGACTGGCCGCTGCCGGACCCGAAGGGCCAGCCGGTCGAGCGCGTGCGCGCGATCCGCGACGAGATCCGCTCGCGCGTGGCGGATCTCCTCAAGCGAGAGGGCGCGGCGCGCCGATAAACCGGGCGGAGAGAGAATGGGCCGCCCGGATTCCGCGTTCGCCGTCATCCGCCGCCGGGGGCGCGTGCTGCTCGTGCAGACGCGCCGCGACCGCCGGTGGAATCTCCCCGGCGGAGCCATCGAGCGCGGCGAAGGTCCCCGGCGCGCGGCCCGCCGTGAAATAGAGGAGGAGACCGGCCTCGCGGCGAGGATCGGCGGCCTCGCCGCACGCCACGAGCGGCACGACGGGTCGTACGCGTACATCTTCCTCGCGCACGTGCCCCGACGGGCCCGGTGCGCCGGGCCGCGACACGAGATTCGCCGCCAGCGGTGGATGAGCCTGCGGAAAGCGTTCCGCGCCCTCCCGCGCAACGCCCGTCGCCGCCTGCGCCGCGCTTTGACGGGGTGACCATGAACGCGATTCGACTGTCCGACGCCTTTGCCGCCGCCGCCCGCGAGTCGCTCGACCGCCTCCGCGAGGGCGAGGCGCGCGTGCGCGCGGAGGACCTCGAGGGCCTGCATCTCATGCGCACCGCGGCTCGACGGCTCCGCGCCGGCGTCGCCCACCTCGGACGCCATCTCCCGCGCGAGCGGCGGTCGTCGCTGAAGGACGGCCTCCGCCGGCTCATGCGGATCCTCGGCGCCGTGCGCGACCTCGACGTGCTGCGCGGCGCCGTCGCCTCGGCGCCGCTCGCGCCTGCCGATGCGGACGCGCTCCGCACGCGCGCGTGGCGGAAGATGCAGCGGCCGGTCGCGCGGATGCGCGAGGAACTTGACGGCGACGCCTACCGCGCGCTGCTCGCGTCCGTCGGCGCCGCGATCGCCGTGCCCGCCGTCGCGACCCGCGCGACGGACGCGGGGCCGGGGCGCCTCTGGTCCGCGATCCGAGAGACGCTCGCCGGACGCCCGGCCGACTGGACCGCCGACGACGTCGCGCTCCACGAGCTGCGCAAGTCGGTGAAACGCCTCCGCTACGCGCTCGAGGCGTTCGCCCCCGCGTACGGCCGTCCCGTCGTGCGGATGATCGAGCGCTGCCGCGATCTGCAGGAGGCGCTCGGCGCCGTGCAGGACGCGGCGACGTTCGCGTCGGCGCTCCGCGGATGCCGCACGTTCGCGGCCGGGCAGTTCCTGGCGACGGTCGCGGCGCGCGCGGGCGGCGTCCGCTCGGACCTGCCGCGGCTCTGGCGCCGGGCGTTCGGCCCGCGCCGGCTCGCTCGACTGGGAGCGCACCTCCTGCGTCGCGCGGCGGAGACGGCGCCGGTGGAGGCGCCCGCCCCCGGCGAGGCGTCCGTCGCATGACCTCCGCGCAGTTCTTCGCGCTCCTCCGCCGCCGCACGCGCCGCAATGCCGCGCGCGTCGACCGTTCGATCGAGCGCGGCACGCACCGCGAGCTCGTCATCCTCATGGCCGACTCGTCGGGCTTCTCGCGCAAGACGCACGAGCACGGCATCCTCCAGTTCCTGGCCGTCATGACGCAGTGCTACGACCGGCTGATCCCGCTCGTCGAGCGCCGAGAGGGCACTGTGATCTCGCACGCGGCCGACAACATCCTCGCGGTCTTCGACGAACCCGGGCAGGCCGTCGACGCGGCCCTCGCGTGCCACCGGTGGCTGCGCGCGCGCAACCGCGGCCGCCCCTCCGCCGAACGCTTCAACATCTGCGTCGGCATCCACGCGGGGACGGTCGTGCGCCTGTCGGACAACGTCTACGGGGGGCCCGTGAACGTCGCGGCGAAGCTGGGCGAGGACCTCGCCGGCAAGGACGAGACGCTCGTGACGGCCGAGGTGGCGCGTCGCGTCGAGGCGAAGTTCCGCTGCACCTACTCGCGCTCGGTCGAGATCGGCGGGCGGATCTTCGAGATCCACCGGGTGAGACGGGCGCGCCCCCGGGCGTGATAGCATGGCGCCCGGATGCGCCGCATCGCCGCCGTCACGTCGCT
>Ga0187893_10012248_pt1 | contig 12216 bp, 11 predicted proteins | sample MA1701074metaG_FD_139574 | JGI IMG/M metagenome (GOLD analysis project Ga0187893, IMG submission 139574) | White microbial mat communities from a basaltic lava cave in the Kipuka Kanohina Cave System on the Island of Hawaii, USA - MA170107-4 metaG ... | reverse complement strand
GTCAGATGATGCAAGGCGATAGCGGAAACCGCAGCGTGAAAAGGTCCGGTCAGGCCGGCGTGCCAAGCAGGATCAGCCAAATCCCTCAGTAAGAGCTGTACCTGCTCATCATATTTTGCCAGCCGAGGCCGGGCGTGCTGCATCATCGCCTCTGACCCATCAACACAGACCACCGTTGCCTTGTAATACCGGTGCAAGATCGCCTCAGTGACCGCTCCGTAGCCCGCTCCCAAATCCAGTACGCGAATCGACTCATCCCACTGCCAGGGCAACAGGTCGACCAGAAAGTCGAGTTGCTCCTGCCGGTTCGGGATAATCAGCTCGCTCTTCTCGACAAAGTAATCGACCTTGTCTTTATCGCCCCAGCCACAGAGGGTATCAACGTCAGCCATGTCAGTGCTCCGTTCTCACTAGTTTGGTCTATAGCATATAGCCTGCTCATGACGTTCGCTCTATGGCCTACGGCTTTATACCTCTCTTCCTCTTGCCTGAAGGTGAAGAAGCCTCTACAACATCTGACATGAAAATCGGCATCATCTCCGACATCCATGCCGATCCCAAGGCACTGCGGCGTGCCCTTGAAGATATGCCCTCGACTGACCTGTTGTTATGCCCCGGAGATGCGATCAGCGAATATCGTTTCTGCCCTGAGACCGTCGAGATTCTGCAACGGGCGAACGTGCTGTGTATTCAGGGCAATCACGAGGTGGTATTGTTCGGCGGACGGAATCCAGCTTACCTCAAGAAATGCCAGGAGGCTTTTGCTGCTGAAACGCTGAATTTCCTTGCAACTGCGCCGGTCTCTCGCGACCTCGAATTTGACGGTACGAGGATCTTACTGGTGCACGCCAGTCCTTGGGAACCATATGACGAGTACATTTATCCTGGTAGCACAAGACTCGCGCGTTTTGCCACTCTCGCTCATGACCTGGTGTGTTTTGGCCATACGCACGTACCGATGATTCATAAAGCAGGTCAGGTTCTGGTGATCAACCCAGGTTCCTGTTCCCAACCGCGAGACCAGGACCGCCGTGGGGCGTATGCGGTCTTCGATACTAATACGAGAGAAGCGACGATTTATCGATTTTCGTTTGAATAAGCGGTTAGCCATTAGCTATTAGCTCTCTCTCAGGGAGGTGTCCTGTGAAGAAAAAGACCCCCGCCCCTATACACCCCCAACAACTGTCTACCGCTCCCAACCCTAGCCGCCGCCGTTTTCTTCGTACGGCGGCCTTGAGCGTCGCTAGCGGGGGTGCGGCATTCGCAACCGGCTGTGAATACAAATCGCAACTCTTCTTGCTGAGTAACGCACAGAAGGAAGCAAAGCAGAAATCTCCAGAGTGGCAGGAGGCACGCATCCGCAGCTACCGTCCCCTTGGCCGCACCGGCATGCAGATGTCAGATATTTCTTTCGGCTGTTCTGGTCTCGACAATGTCGCGTCAGTCAAACACGCCCTGGACCGCGGAGTGAACTATTTTGACACGTCACCAGACTACTCCCGAGCCGGCTCTGAACAGACGCTGGGCGAAGGTATCAAGGGACACCCACGCGACAAACTGTTTATTGTTTCCAAATTCTGCACCCTTAATGGGCACCTAAGCAATGATACACCCGTAAAAGATGTGATTGCTGCGGTCGAAGCGAGTCTCCAACGCTTAGGCACCGAGTATTTGGACCTGGCCCATATCCACTCCTGCAACTCGATCGAGCGTCTGATGGACCCGAACATTCACGAAGCGTTTGACCGTCTCAAGGAGCAGGGCAAGTTGCGATTCCTCGGCGTCTCTTCCCATAGTCCCCGCCTGGAAACGGTGATGCGTCACGCTGTGGATTCTGGGCGCTTTGATGTCATCATGGTAGCTTATAACTTCAAGAACTGGCCGGACCTCACTACTATCTTCCGCGATGCTAAGGAGAGGAGGGTTGGCGTCGTAGCGATGAAGACGCTAAAAGGCGCGAGACATACCGCACTTTCAGACTTTACCCCGACCGAACGGGAGTCCTTTGCTCAGGCTGCCTTCAAGTGGGTGCTGTCCAACCAAAACGTCAGTGGCTTAGTGGTTTCTATCAATTCTCTCACGCAAATTGACGAGTACCTGCACGCTTCTGGCCAGTCGCCTCAGCAGGCTGACGTAGATCTGTTAGAGAAATACGACCGTCTCATCGCGAAGGACTACTGCCGGCCGGGGTGTGACGCTTGTCTGTCCTCATGCCCATATGAAGTGCCCATCGACGACGTGTTACGTTACGCCATGTATTACGAAAACTATGGCCAGCAACGTGTAGGCATGGAAGCGTACGCACGCATTCCTGTAGGACAGAACGCCTCCCAGTGCCTAGACTGTAGGGCGCCATGTCAGCAAGCCTGTCCGTTTGAGATCCCGATTAAAGAGAAGATGTTGCGAGCGGACTGGTTGTTACGCTTCGCGGGTGAAGAGTCAAAAGTGAAGAGTTAAGAACTGTGTTCGCCATTCGCTATTCTTCACCTTCTTCATTTTTCACTCTTCATTTCTCAGCACCCCCGTTCACCCGGTTTGCTCTATAGCACTTGGCGTATAGCATAGATCTCGCTCACTGCGTTCGCTTTAGGGCGGCTAGCTTATAGCAGATGGCCCGCTCACTCCGTTCGCTCTATAGCGTATAGCTCCCATCATGAGCTATAAGCCATAAGCTGTAGGCTATCAGCCTTACAGAGGTAATCATGAACAAACTCAGTCACGTAGATGCCCAAGGGCGCGCACGGATGGTTGATGTGGGAGACAAAGTGGTCACTGCCCGTGAAGCCGTAGCCACCGGCACGGTTCGCATGACTCCGGCAGTGCTCCGTCTGATCGTCGCTGGCCAGATGCCAAAAGGCGATGTGTTGGCAGTGGCTCGCGTGGCCGGCATTATGGCAGCCAAGAAAACCCCCGAATTGATCCCACTCTGTCACCCTCTCTCGCTTTCCTCAATAAGTGTCGAATTCGCTCCCCAAGCAGCTGAGGGAGTCATTACCATCGAAGCACGAGTGAGGGTCGAAGGGAAAACCGGAGTGGAAATGGAAGCCCTGACCGCCGTGTCGGTCGCCGCACTCACGATCTATGACATGTGCAAAGCGGCGGACAAAGGTATCATCATCTCAGATGTCTGCTTGCTGAAAAAAATTGGTGGCAAGAGTGGCACATATGAGAGGCCCAAGTGATCACCGTCACACTCAAGCCTGATCGTGAAGGGCCGGTAACCGCTGGACACCCCTGGGTGTTCTCCGGGGCTATCGCCCACCTCGAAGGTGAGGGACCAGCGGGATCACTCGCCCAAGTTGTAGCGGCTGACCGTAGTAGAATCGGCGTTGGTTACATCAATCCTCGCTGTTCCATTGCCGTGCGAATGCTCAGCCGTGAACGAGAAGAGATTGATGCACAATTCATACACAAACGCTTGGAAACTGCACTGGCCCTGCGACGCGCGGTCGTGCCCGCGGATACTACTGGGTATCGTCTGGTCAATGGAGAAGGCGACTTTCTCCCTGGCGTAATCGTTGACGTGTACGGTTCCTTCATTGTCTGCCAGTGTCTTACCGCTGGCGCCGATGCGCTCAAGCCGCTGGTTGTAGAAGCGCTGGTTGACCTGCTTTCCCCACGGGGGATCTATGAAAAAAGCGAAGGCGGGGTGCGACAAGAAGAGGGACTGTCAAACGCTGCGGGCCTGCTGTGGGGGGAGGAACCCCCGGCTTTGCTGGAAATCCAGGAGCATGGGGGTCAGTTTCTTATCGACGTTCGGGGGGGACAGAAGACCGGCTTTTTCCTTGATCAACGCGAAAATCGGGCCTTGGTCTGGACTTTCGCTCCGGGCAAACGGGTGCTTAACGGTTTTGCCTATACCGGCGGCTTCGGTATCGCGGCGGCCAGAGGAGGAGCCAAGCAGGTTGTTTCAATAGACACTTCAACAACTTCCCTCCGTCTTGCCCAGCGAAATTGGCAGAGGAATGGTCTGCCTGGTGCCCAAGGCGAGTTTGTTCAGGCCGATATGTTCGCCTATCTCCGCGAATCCAGGGGGATGTTTGACCTTATCGTGCTTGACCCGCCACCGTTCATCCGTCGTCGCCAAGACCTCAAGGCCGGGATTAAAGGGTACAAAGAGATCAATATGCAAGCCCTACGCCTGCTTGCAGCCGACGGCCAATTACTTACCTTTAGCTGCTCTCAGCACCTATCTACGATGGACTTTTTCCAGACCATTCTTTTTGCCGCCGCCGACGCTCAGCGGAATGTCCGCGTACTCAAGCACTTAGGCCCCGCCTCGGATCATCCCGTGAACTTGGCGCATCCGGAAGGAGCATATCTCAAGGGACTGTGGTTATGGGTAGGGGCTTGAAACGTCGAAGAAGATATGAGAATATTGGCTGCCATTCTACGTCTAATAATGTTAAATACCATAAACTATTCTCCTTAGTTACCTCACCTATTCATTGTTTCCGATGATTCCTGGTGCGCTTGCCTACAGGGAATCCAGGTAAGGTTCCCCTGAGGCAAGGAGTGTCAGGGCCTATGAACCCTAACCTTCTTCTGATTCCTCCCCAGAAGAAGCTGAGAGAAGGAAGACACTATGAGGGCTCGTCCTGCGCAGCAGGAAAAAAAGAAGGCAAAGACTAAGCCAACCACGAAGCGGGAACAAGCGTCAGCTTCCCGCGGGTCTCGCAAGGCAGAGGCCAAACGCAATACTGCCCCAGCGGCCAAAGCAATTCCAAGTGAGGAACCCCAGGAAGAGATGGTTCAGGTTCCCTCTAACGTCTCTTCCCTGCTCGTGCCCTCACCGGTTTTTGTCAAGCGTGACATTATCCTCCCAGACGGAACCGTTCGTCCTGGTTGGGAGATGTGGATTGGCGACCACTGCTTCGGCCGTGCCGACAGCAAAGAATTGTTACTCGCTAGCTTCGAGCGCCTGCAGAGCCCGCCCGAAAGCTTCCACTGGCGTGAGGTCCGTAACCGCATGCCCATGCGCGGAAGACCGCGGCCTGCGGCTGTCCAGCCTCAGCAGGAAGAAAAGGATGAACCGTGGGGGTGGGGAAAGAAAGAAGAAGAACCACTGCTCGAAGCCGAAGAGGCCGAGGGATTCCAGGAACTCTCCTGGGATACCCCATCGTAACCCTCCAGCCTCTCTCAGTTCGGGGGTCTCTCAATCCGGAGTCTTTCACTTTGGAACCCTAGACCCCGAACTGAGGGACTTCAGATTCCACGACTTTCCTCACTTGCCCCATACTTCTTATCAGTTAACTTAACTTCCACTTCCTTGCCTCTGGCAAAGCTGTCGGATTTGCCAAGACAGAGCCAACACCCCAGCAGAATAGGAAAAAGCAGTAGGCCGGTTTTCGGATTATGAGCCTCTCTCCTTTGTACACATGGGGGACTCTAGTGACTGGGCGCAGCACATCTAGCAAAATAAGTAGAAATCTCGCAAACGGGGGTATCGGATGGATAACCGGATTGGTTTCATCGGACTCGGCATCATGGGCAAACCAATGGCGCGTAATCTGCTCAAAGCCGGATATCACTTGACAGTCTATAGCCGTGGCCGGAGCGCGGTTGAGGCTCTGATAGCCGATGGCGCGGCAGGCGCGGATTCCCCCCAAGAGGTTGCCGCGCGTTCAGATGTGGTGATCACGATGGTGACCGATACCTCTGATGTGAGTCAGGTCATCCTGGGAGAGAATGGGGTGCTCAGCGGGATACGGGCAGGGAGCATTATCATCGACATGAGCACAATCTCCCCTACTGCAACACGCGAGATTGCTGAGGCTGTCGAAACCAAAGATATTCACTTTCTCGACGCGCCGGTGAGTGGGGGCGAAGGTGGAGCCATTGCCGGTACGCTTTCGATCATGGTAGGTGGGGACGCAGCAGTATTCGACGTGTGCCTGCCAATCTTTCAGACGATGGGCAAAAATATCATCCACATGGGCGGAACCGGCACAGGCCAGCTCACCAAGCTCTGCAATCAAATCGCCGTTGCAGTGACGAATTTAGCGATGAGCGAAGCGCTGGTGTTCGCTGCCAAAGCAGGGGTGGATCTCAAGAAGATGCATAAGGCGATCAGTGGCGGTGCGGCTGGCTCCTGGCAGCTCTCAAATTTGGCGCCGCGTATTTTTCAGCGTGATTTCGCTCCGGGATTTATGGTCAAGTTGCAACAGAAAGACCTACGCCTGGTCTTGCAGGAAGCCGATCGATTGCATCTGGCTCTACCGGCAACGAGTCTTGTCCACAGCCTGTTTAATGCTCTAGAAACAAGAGGGGCGGGAGACGAAGGCACCCAAGCCCTCGTCAGAGTGTTAGAACAACTAGCTGGAGTAGAGATAAAAGTGTGAGGATTTTGCCGTCGCACCGCCTCCGCTCTTGTTCGACGGCCGTAGGGGCACGGCATACCGTACTCCGACAGAACAGGCTGCCACGTGAGGCTGCCTCTACGATTTCCCGAAACATCCTCACTGCATAGCAGAATATCCCTACTCCGCCGCGAGCTTCTTCAAGTCTTCGTACCAGCTCTCATACGGACGCAGAGGAGTCCACTCGAGGCTGGTGACGATGTGCGAATAGCCAAGCTTCCAGATCGGCAAACTGAGAATTGCCGCTTCTATCGCGTCGGCTGAATCCACATCCATTACCGCAATGACCTCGGGTTTGCCTGGGACCTTCCAGATCGCCTTAATCAGGCCGGCTCTGAGCGCTCCGACTGCGGCCTCAGCTTCCTTGAGCCAGACACCATAAAACTCTTTGTTCGACATGCTTTGGGGTTTTTCCAGATGTGCTTTTAGCATGAACAACATAGATCACCGCCTTTCTTTGTTAGGTAAGATGCTCTTCGATTTCACGTTCGACACTCTCGATACTGCTCCAAGCGACAAGATCGGCACGACCAGTCGGCGTAAGACGACGAAAGTACATGATGCGCTGAGTTCCTGAGCAAAGATCCATCCGTGGCCCTACCGGACAGCCGGACATACACGTCGCCTCATGAACCTCAACGCGGTCACCCGTCCTCTTCTCACGAACAAGCTGAATGAGCGCAGCCAACAGGGCAGGACCGTTGTACTCTTGGGGGATCTCATTTGCACGTATTCTCATAGCGGCCCGTTTCGCCGTACACTTGCTTTTGGTGCAGATATAAATGTCCATCCGCTTCTCGTTCATCAACACCCCTCAATCAAACCGAGCTGTGGCAGTACAATCGCCTCACTCATGGAACTTCCTCGAGTGGAATCGAGGGCAGGGTCGGAGACAACAATTCGACAATGCTCGTTTCGATCCAAACGGCACGCCGGCCACCGAGGCGACGGACCGGATGCACGAATTCATACATCCGCACGGTACGCTCGGTGTTGCAGTAACGGCAGCGTACCTCACGCGGTGGGTCCGGTGGCAGATAAACTTCAAACTCGCGCCCTCGATACTGGGCGAGCAGTTGCGCTACTCGTGGACAACAAGGCTCTTCCTTGCCAACGACCCGCACGATTCCTGTTCTGCGCATAGGCTATTCCCCTTCTGAGTATTCTCGAAGAGGTTTTTCATCTACGCACTAGCACGTCTCTAATGCAGAAGAAACCAGACCGCTGGACAAGAGGGGGGGCAAAAGAGTAAGAGAATGCCCATACCATGCAAACACGATCCTCGTCCTTTGGCTCTGTCCCTCGTGGAAGACGTCCTGCAGATCTGCGCTCTACCGAGGCAGTCGAGCCCTCCTTTAGCCGCCTGAAAATGGTTGCGTGGGGACTGCCGCTCATTTTGCTCTTCTTTATTCTCGCATGCGGTTTTAATACTTCCTCTACAGACCTCGTCCTGCGATTCGTATGTGTGGGATTGGTGGCTAGCATGGGTGGGTATCTTGTGCGTCAAGAGAAGCGACATAGCTCCAAGGTACAGAAAGAACGCAAGACCGCCGACCAAGTTCTCGCGGTAGCCAAAGCGCTTTCTACCCTCGACCTGCCGACCTTGCTTCAGTGTCTTGCTGAGGAGGCAGTACGACTCATCCCCTGCCGAGGGGCTTGTGCGATCCTGCTCAACCGCCGTCAAGAAGGCGCTGAACACATCGCAACTGCAGGTCAGTTTCCCATGCCGCAAATTGCCGACCTGCCTGTTCTGTTGCCCAAAGAGGTTCGTCATGAAGCGCTGGAACAGCGAGTCGTCGTGCTCAATAGTTCTCATGCGATCCACACTCGTTTGCGGTCGCTGCGCGTGCAAGAATTCGCCCGACAGAATTTACTGATCGCCACAGTAGGTTCCTCCCAACCGGAAGGCTTTTTAATCTTGACGGACAAACTCGGGGGCGAGGATTTTCAGGAAAGCGATGTCTACTGGTTGACTGCTATCGCCAGTCAGGCTGCAGTAGCAATCGAGAACGCGCGGACGTTCGCTCAAGCATGCGATACACAAGCCAACCAACGCGGGCTTCTCCATGAGCTGATCGACGCACAAGAACAAGAACGCAAATGCATAGTTGAAGAATGGCATGACCGGCTGGGCGCGAAGCTCTTTGACATGCTGCAAGGGTTTCGCAGTTGTCAGACCCTCGTCATGCAACGTGTTCCCGAAGGAAAAGAACGTTTTGAGCAGCTCGCGGCTGACATCGACGCGATGGCAGCACTGGTGCGGGGACTCACTAATGAGTTACATCCCTCTATCCTTGACGATTTCGGTTTCGTCGCAGCGTTGCGTGAGTACATCGCCGGGTTGGGGGAGCAGGAATCTTTTCACGTGACCGTTCAAGCAGAAGAGGTCGATCGTCAGCTCCCTGCAGAAACCAACCTGACCCTCTTCCGCATTACTCAAGAAGCCCTTCGCAACATCCGCCAACATGCGCAGGCGAGGAATGTCCAGATTGCCTTCGTCCAGGAACATGCCGGTGTTTCACTGATGATTAAAGACGACGGTCAGGGCTTCAACCCCGATCAGCCGACGCAAGGACACTTTGGACTGTTGTATATGCGAGAACGAACTGAGGCCTATGGTGGCACTTTTCGTGTGGTCAGCGCTCGTGGTCACGGCACTGAGGTGTGGGTGAACTTCCCTGGCAGGAGGAACCCCTCGCCCCGCTCGCCCTGATGTTCCCTTCCCAGGTCAAGGCAAAATCCCTTTCCTCCAGCTTGACAGCTCTTCCATCGCCAGCGACAATGACTGCTCTTCGAGTTATGAGGTACGTATTTTTCTCCTGGAGAGTCCGGCTGATCCTAGGGATTCTCTTGTTGAACGCAGTTGCCACTATCCACTCGGCGTCTGCGTTACTCGCCTATCCTTCTCCTCCTTCCTCTGTCGCGATAGTGTCTCCGATAAACGAAACTAATATCCTCTTCCAAGGAACGTCCTCTGTCTCCAGGGAACTGAGCCTTCAGTGCGCCCGACAGAGTAAGCGGGTGCTCAGTCTGATCTGTCCGTTCGACCTCCATTCCTCCGCGGGGGAAAAAGCTTTCCAGTTGCAAGCCAGTACGACTCGGGTATGTTCCCCTGCCCCATTTTCTGTCCCGCTTAAGATTTCTCCTCCGTCTGCTGAGGACGAGCCGTTCCTGAATTAGCCCGCCGTTTGCTCTTTTCACCGGCGGGCGTCTTACCTGCCATCTTTCTCGCAACCTAGACTCAAACCTCAGGGAGATGTATGGATCTCGATCCAACCATGTGGGTAATTATCATTCTTGGCGCGACCGCGGTTGGTGGGGCGTTGATGTTGTGGAGCACTGGCCCGCGTAACAAGAAACGCTAACCGCCCCCTACGGTCCTAAACTCTCTTCCTTCTCTTGTCCCACGCAATAGGGGCGAGGGGGAAGTTGACCACAACCGTTTGGTACTCTATCTTCCGGCGGCTACTTAAGGCTTTCCCTACGACGGCCTGTTGCTGGTGGGCCATCGTGTATCCCGTGCTTTGCCCACTGTACTCCGCAGCCATTTCCACGGAAGAAAGAAGGAGGTTTGTCGATGCTTGAGTTGACCCTAGGGAGCAGTGTCTTGGGTCTTGTCTTTGCCTTTTTACTAGCGCGTTTTGTCCTGCAGGAAGGCACGGGCACAGAGGCCAGACGCACGATCTCTGACATTATCGGGGAAAGAGGTTTTCCACTGGCAGCGGATCCGGGCGTAGGTATGCACCCCTTGGGCTCGCCCCGTGTCTATTATTCTCACCCTGCAGACCTGCTGCTCTCTAGCCTCCTGCAGAGGTCTTCTGCCCGCATAGCAAGTGGCCTCGTAGTCCTTGTCACGCTCTTTGCAACCTCGTCGGTCTTCGCCAGCGAAAAAGACCTCATTTTGCCCGATTTGTCTTCAGCCCAATTCATGGGGCTGCCGGGCAACCAACTCCTCATGGTAGGGTTGGTGGTGTGCCTCTTTGGCCTGGTCTTCGGCCTGGTGATCTTTAACCAGCTCAAGAATCTTCCCGTCCATAGGACGATGCGGGAGATCTCCGAGCTTATCTACGAAACCTGTAAGACATACCTCATCACCCAAGGAAAGTTCATCCTCATGCTGGAGGTGCTCATCGGCACCATCATGGTCGTTTATTTCGGGGTCCTAGAAGAAAGCCCCATGAACCAGGTAGTCATTATCCTGCTTTTTAGTCTGACCGGCATCGCCGGCAGCTACGGCGTAGCGTGGTTCGGCATCCGGGTGAACACTTTCGCCAACTCCCGCACCTCCTTCGCCGCGCTTGAGGGCAAGCCGTTCCCCTGTTACGCCATCCCGCTCAAGGCGGGCATGAGCATAGGGATGCTCCTCATCAGCACGGAACTCTTCATAATGCTTTTCATCCTTCTCTTTGTCTCCAAAGACTACGCGGGGTCGTGCTTTATTGGCTTTGCCATCGGCGAGTCCGTCGGCGCCTCAGCATTGCGCATCGCAGGCGGGATCTTCACTAAGATCGCCGACATCGGGGCGGACCTGATGAAGATTGTCTTCGGTATCAAGGAGGACGACGCACGCAATCCGGGTGTTATTGCTGACTGCACCGGTGATAACGCGGGTGATTCAGTAGGTCCGAGCGCCGATGGTTTTGAAACGTACGGTGTCACCGGCGTAGCGCTTATTTCGTTCATTCTCCTGGCCGTCGATCCCGCCTACCAGGTTCAACTCCTCGTCTGGATCTTCATGATACGTATCATGATGGTCATTGCCTCCGGACTCTCGTACCTCCTCAACGAGGCAGTAGCAAAGACCCGTTACAGCGACGCCGATAAAATGAATTTTGAGTCGCCATTGACACAGCTCGTGTGGCTTACATCTATCGTATCAGTAGTCCTGACTTATGTGGTATCGAAGGTGCTCATTGGTGACTTAGGAGAGGGATCGCTCTGGTGGAAGCTCTCTACTATCATCACCTGCGGCACGCTAGCAGGCGCTGTGATTCCGGAGGTGGTCAAGATTTTCACCTCCACCGAGTCTGGTCATGTGCGCGAGGTCGTTACCTCGTCGCGCGAGGGAGGCGCTTCACTGAATGTCCTTTCTGGACTGACTGCTGGAAACTTCAGTGCCTACTGGCTAGGCCTGGTCATCGTGGGTCTCATGGGCATCGCCTTTTTTGTCAGTGATGAGGGGCTTGCCGCTCTCATGAGGAGTTCCTTTTCTATTAGCCCTGCTCCGGTGTTTGCCTTCGGCCTCGTCGCCTTTGGCTTTCTCGGTATGGGCCCTGTCACCATTGCCGTTGATTCCTACGGTCCGGTCACCGACAACGCGCAGTCGGTTTATGAACTCTCACTCATCGAGTCGGTCCCCAACATCAAAGAGGAAATCAAGAAGAACTTCGGCTTCACTCCGCAGTTCGAGAAAGCCAAGCACCACCTTGAGGAGAACGATGGCGCCGGTAACACCTTCAAGGCGACCGCTAAGCCTGTCCTCATCGGGACCGCGGTGGTGGGCTCCACGACCATGATCTTCTCCATTATTGTCGTACTGACCGGTCTTGAGGCCGAGAAGATGGCTTTGCTGTCAGTCATGTATGCTCCCTTCCTCCTGGGGCTTATCACCGGAGGTGCCGTAATCTTCTGGTTCACGGGAGCTTCTATGCAGGCAGTATCCACCGGCGCCTACCGGGCAGTAGAGTTCATCAAAGCCAACATCAAATTGGAGGGTACCAAGAGGGCGTCCACTCAGGACAGTAAGAAGGTGGTCGAGATCTGCACCCTCTACGCTCAACGTGGGATGCTGAACATCTTTCTCACTATTTTCTGTAGCACCCTCGCCTTTGCCTGCCTGGAGCCGTATTTCTTCATT
>Ga0187893_10012247_pt1 | contig 12217 bp, 9 predicted proteins | sample MA1701074metaG_FD_139574 | JGI IMG/M metagenome (GOLD analysis project Ga0187893, IMG submission 139574) | White microbial mat communities from a basaltic lava cave in the Kipuka Kanohina Cave System on the Island of Hawaii, USA - MA170107-4 metaG ... | reverse complement strand
CCAATTTTTGTAACGCCGCCATTTGCTGGATGCGCCGGTAAATGTCCAGCACGCGCTGCAGCATTTGTTTGATTTTAAGCATCGCCCAAATCTGCAAAATAAACAGCAGCCCGAAGAGCGCGAGCAGGGTATAATAATGAATGTGCTCGGAAAAGTTGTCTGGCATGATGTAGAATTCTTTAGACTTAAAAAAAGTGCCGGAATTTTTTTGAGTCTGCCATTTAAGTCCCTTGCCCCGGCAACGCGCCTAAGCTGCGATCCAGCGAGCGATACTGAATCGCTTCACTGATGAACTCCGGTTTAATTTCCGCGCTGTCTGCGAGATCGGCAATGGTGCGCGCCACTTTTAAAATGCGATCATACGCGCGCGCCGACAGGCCGAGCCTGGTGATGGCCAGGCGCAACAATTCCTCGCCGCGGCTGTCGATGCGGCAAAACTCGCGAATGTCTTTGGATTCCATGCGCGCGTTGCAAAAAAGTTTGTTGCGGCTGCGGAATCGCGCGAGCTGCACCTGCCGCGCGTTTTCCACGCGTTGGCGAATTTGCGCCGACGATTCGCCGGTAACGTCACCGGCCAATTCTTTGTATTTGACCGCCGGCACTTCGATGTGAATGTCGATGCGATCCAGCAACGGGCCGGAAATTTTTGCCAAATATTTTTGCACTTGCAGCGGCGTACACGAGCATTTGTTCGCCGGATCGGTGGCGTAGCCGCACGGGCAGGGATTCATTGCCGCCACCATCATGAATTCCGCCGGGTAAGTAAGCGAGAGCAACGCGCGCGAAATCGTGACTTTGCCGTCTTCCATCGGCTGGCGCAACACTTCGAGCACGTTTTTTTCAAACTCCGGCACTTCGTCGAGAAAGAGCACGCCGTTGTGCGCGAGACTCACTTCGCCTGGGCGCGGAATCTGACCGCCGCCGATGAGTCCGGCATAACTGGCGGTATGATGCGGCGAGCGAAACGGCCGCGTCGCCACTAGCGCGGTGTCGGGCGGCAACACGCCGGCAACGGAATGAATCTTTGTCGTCTCCAGCGCTTCGTCGAGCGTGAGATCGGGCAGAATCGTGGGGAAGCGTTTTGCCAGCATCGTTTTACCCGAACCCGGCGGCCCGATCATGATGAGATTATGGCCTCCCGCGGCGGCGACTTCCATCGCGCGTTTGACATGCTCCTGCCCGCGCACGTCGCTGAGATCGATCGTGTAATGCCGCGCGACTGAGAACACTTCGCGCATATCGAGCGTAAATGCCGGCAACTCAGCGGCGCCATTCAAAAATTCGACGGTCTCACGCAGCGTATTGGCGCCGCGGACATCCAGGCCGTCGGCCATCGCCGCTTCTCTGGCGTTTTCGACCGGGAGAATGATGCCGCGTTTCTTCTGCTCGCGCGCCGAGAGCGCAATCGGCAGCGCGCCGCGAATCGGCTGCAGCGAGCCATCCAGCGACAGCTCGCCGAGAATCAAGTATTGGTCGAGCAAATCCGGCTTGACCGTCTCGGCGGCCGCGAGAATGCCCATCGCCATCGGCAGGTCGAAGCCGGAGCCTTCTTTTTTCACATCCGCGGGTGCAAGGTTGATCGTGATGCGCTTTTGCGGAAACTCGAATTTTGAATTTTTCACCGCGGCGTTGATGCGTTCGCGCGATTCGCGCACCGCGCCGTCCGGCAAGCCGACCGTCGCAATCGCCGGCAATTGGCCTTCCAAATGCGTTTCTACCGTTACAATATACGCATCAATGCCCAGAACTGCGGCGCTCAAAACTTTTGAGAGCATAACTCCCCGCGAGGTCTTTGAAGTAAAATTTTTGTAATTTCACGCGGATTAGAAAACCACAATGAATATAGCACATGCGCCAGAAAATAGCAAGCGACATTTTATCTGCCGAAGAATTCACGAACGGCTTCAGCGCGATCGCGGCCTGCCAGTGGTATAGCCTCGGGAAATGGGAAAAATCACTGCGGCGGGTTATAAAAAACATCTCAAAGAAAGCGGCGCTAAAAATGCGTGGTTCGGAATTTTAGACGACGTCATCGCCGCGACCAAACCGCACGTCGAAAAAATCGTGCCGGACATCGTCCTGCTCGATAAGCGCGAATTGGTTTATATGTTTATTTCCGTTCAGGTCATTTGGCTCTATTTCACCAAAACCATTTTTTTCGTCATCACCCAATCGCCGGCCTGCAGGCGGTAAAAAAATAATCCGCTGGCCGCCGGTTTGCCGAATTTGTTGCGCCCGTCCCAGATGGCGGCGTGATAACCCGCGGACTGCGGCACATCATTTAATAGCGTCGCGATCTCTTCGCCGAGTGCATTGAACACTTTCAAAGTCACGCGCGAATGGCGCGGTAAGCCATAACGAATCGTCGTCGCCGGATTTCCCCCGCTAAAAGCGGAGGATGTCGCTTCGCTCCAAAACGGATTGGGGAAATTTTGCGATAGCTCATAAGCGGCTGGAATCGTCTGCGTCCGTGCGAGTTTCTCTGCAACAAAATTCTCTTTCCCCACCATAAGCTTCAGCGTTTTGCAATGATCTGCTCCTGCCGCTGCTACGGCGTACTGATTCGTCGCGCGCAAATTTTTTGCAATGCCGATTGCTTCATCAATGAGCCATACCTCATATTCCGGGGGCACGCTTTCCACGCCGGCAAAAGTGAGTTGCACTTTGCCGCCCATGTTGCTGCGCACCGCAAATTCCCAGATTTCACCATTCTGCGGCTCTGGCCGCGTATCCGTGCAATAATTATAAGCATTCGGACCCCATTCAGGATGCGGAAAATAAACGGAAACATAATCGCCAATCACCGGCGGCTCGGGATAATCGTTTTCATCCCACTCGCGCGAAGCGCCAGCCGCAATGGCCGCGAGATTATTACGATCAAGCGCGTCGCCACATTCGGCGATGATACGAATCGACCACGCCGGCGAAGCCGTTTCCATTCGCGCGAGGTTTGCCGCGGCGGCACGATCGGAATTAATCACCAGGGTTGTAGCGGCGCGCGTAAACACCGCGTACCCGTCGAACGGCTGCAGTTCTTTCAACTCCGGGCTTTGCGGGTCACTCCACGTGCCGTCAAATGAATAGATGCCGAACGCCGCGCCATCGCCGAGCCGCGCTTGCGCTTTCGTTGGAAAATTAAATGGATTGCCGATAAAATTCCAGCCGGCGTGCAACGGAATCACATACGGCTCAGCGGTCGAATTGGAAACGCCGGGGCCGATCCGAATGCGCCGGCCGCTCTCTTTCACAATCAACCAGAACGCTTTGCCGCTTTCCATCGTGCCATTGGGAAATTCCGCATAGCTCTGGTCCGCCTGCAGTGCATAAAAACGCCATTTCGTGCGCTCGTATGGCCCAAGGTCATCTTTCAGCACGCCGCGCGGCGTTTTATCCGCCAGATTCAACGGGACGGAAATCAGGCGATAACTGTCCGCCGGCTGCGCGCTGGATTTCTGCTCGCCCTGCGCGCCGATATTGACCGGAATCGAAATGATACCGGAGAGAGGATAACGAATCGAATTGCCGTCTTCATCGCCGGCGGAAATAAAAAATTCCACGCCACGGGAAGTGACGGCGTTGGCCGGAATGTCAAGCTGAAAATTATTGCCGTTGCCCTTCGTCATAGGCGCTTCCGTGAAATTTATCTCACCGCCCTTGCGATAAAACAACTTGGCGATCGCCACTTGAATATCATCAGAAATATTCGCGCGCACCGCTACCGGCTCCGCTTTCGTGACCGCGCCCGGTAATGACGGCGCGGCAATCACGGGCGGCTCGCTATTGGCTTGCGCGCTGAAACGCACCGGAAACAATCCATTCAAGCCGGCTTCGACGATATATTTTCCGGTTTTATCGCCCAGCGTCAACGAGGTAGAAGCTTCGCCGGACGCAGTGGTTTTCACCGTCGCCGGATTGAGCGCGTGTCCATTCGCGCCGCTCGGCGCTTTGACCGTGAAGCTGACCTCCGCGCCGCTCACCGGATTGCCTTCCGTATCCGTCACGATAACGCCAAACGGATTCGCCAGCGCTTTTTTAATTTTGCCATTTTGATTATCGCCGGTATTGGCGAGCATCGTCGCCGCAGCGCCCGGCGTGGCGCGCGCGGTAAACGTTACCGGACTGCCGTTCAGCTTGGGCGCGATCGCGCTAACTTTATAAGCGCCGGCTTTGCTGCCCAAAGTCAATATCGCTGCGGCGCGGCCATCTTTATCGGTTTTCGCAAAACTCTCGTTGAGCGAGTGCCGCGTGGCATCGGCTGGAACCTCGTCAATATTGAATGCCACCGTATAATCGGCAATCGGATTGCCGGCAAGATCCGTTACCGTCACCACAAATGGTTCCGCGAGCGACGCGAGAATCTGGCCGTCGCGATTATTGCCGGCAGCCGGCAAAATTTTTTCCGCGCGACCGGTAAACTCGGCGCGCGCGGTAAATGAAATCGCGCTCGTGTTCAAACCGTTGACTTTCGCCGTTACAATATAATTGCCGAGTTTATCGCCGAGCGTGAAAATCGTTGCCGCCTGTCCGTTGTTGTCCGTCGTAAGCTGACTCTGGCTTAAACGCTGCCCGGTGGCGCCGTTCGGAAAACTGAAAATTTCAAAACTCAAATTCGTTCCGGCCACCGCATTTCCTCCCGCGTCGGTTGCCGTCACCACCAGCGGTTTTTGCAAGGCGGTGTTGATCGTGCCGGCCTGCTGGTCGCCGTCAAGCAGTGTGAGATTCGCCGCGGCGCCGGTTGTTGCCGTCGCCGTAAATTCAATCGGACTGTTCAACAAGCCCGTTGCGCTGGCGGTAACAGTGTATGCGCCAATTTTATTGCCGAGATGCAAAGCCGTCGCGGCGAGACCATTCGCACCGGTGCTCACAAAAGCTCTGCCGAGCATCTGGCCGGTGGCGTCATTCGGAAACGCCGCGAGCGCGAACATAACGCCAATTCCTGCGACCGGATTATTCGCGGCATCGGTTACTTTCACAATGAAAGAATCCGGGGTTGCCGTATTAATCGGCGCGCGTTGATTATCTCCGCCGGCGCGTGCGAGTGTTTTCAAATTATTCACAAGATCAGCCGTGGCCGTAAAAGTGAGCGGACTGCCGCTCAAACCGATTGCCGACGCCGTCACGGTGTAAATTCCCGGTTGATTCCCAAAAGTTAAAAATGTCGCGGCGCGGCCATTATTGTTGGTCAGCTCATTGGTGGTGCGCAACGAATGTCCGACCGCGCCTGCCGGCGTCGCGGCAAAGCCGAAATTCACATTCACGCCTGCAACCGAATTTCCGCCCACATCGACGACCTTCACTACCAATGGATTCGCCAGCGCCGAATTGGTTTTGCCGGTTTGCTCATGACCGGAAACGCGAGAGATTTTTGCTGCGGGCCCGACCGTTGCCGTGGCGAGAAATTCAATCGGACTGCCAATCAACCCCGTCGCTGCGGCGCGCACGCGGTATGAACCACTCTTGCTCCCCAGCGTTAACAGCGTCGAAGCTCGGCCATTGCCGTCGGTTGTATCAACATATTGACTGAGTCCCGCCTTTGCGGGACTCGCGCTTGCTACCGTATCCAGCTCAAACACCACCGCTACTCCAGACGCCGGATTTCCGCCGGCGTCCGTCACTGTCACCACAAACGGCTCGGCCAACGCGGTGTTAATCGGGCGCGTCTGTGCATGCCCGGAAGTCCGCGTCATAGTAGTCGCCGTGCCGGCATTTGCCGTTGCAGTAAATTCCACCGCGCTGCCGCTTAATCCATTCACCACGGCGGTCACGGTATAAATTCCGACTTTGTTGCCCAGCGTCAAAATCGTTGTCGCGCGGCCAGCGTTATTCGTTTTTACGCCGGTTAAACTGAGCGCTTCCCCGGATGCCGCAGCGGGTTTGGTTTTAATTGTAAAACTCATATTCGCATTGGCCACCGGATTGCTTTCCACATCGGTCACCGTCGTCACCAAAGGTTGGGAGAGCGAAGTATTGATCGCGCCGGATTGATGATTGCCGGAAGTTAGAAAAATTTTTGCGGCAGCACCCGCGATTGCGGTCGCCGAAAATAAAATCGGATTGCCGATCACATTCGCCGCGGTCGCCGTCACCTCATAATTTCCGGATTTGTTCCCCAACGTGAAAACCGCTGCCGCTTTGCCGTTGCTATTGGTTGAAATAAGCGCCGGATTCACCCGATGGCCGCTGGCATTCGCCGGCGTTTTCGTCACCAGGAATGTGACGGTCAGATTGGGAACAGGATTGCCGCCTTCATCCGTGATGGTGACTTCGAAAGGATTGCCAAGCGCAGTTTTAATCAACGCCGTCTGGCCATTACCCGCCGTGAGTTTGATCGTTTTCAAATTCCCGGCTTCAGCAGTCGCGATAAAAGCTACCGCAGCGCCTTCGTTGCCGGGCAAAAATGCCATCACGCGATATTCACCGATTTTGTTGCCCAACTGCAAAACCGCCGTCGCCTGTCCATAACTGTTGGTAATAGGATTGGTTTCGCTGAGAAATTGTCCCGTCGCGCCCGCCGGCGCGCTTGCAATCGCAAAATTAACGCTGGCGCCGGCAACAACATTGCCGCCGAGATCGGTAACGGTAACCAGAAGCGGCGTCGACAATGCCGAATTGATTTTGCCGACCTGTCGATCACCGGAAGCAGATGAAATGCTCGCGGCCGCGCCGGCAATCGCGGTCGCCGTGAAAGTCACGGGAGCGCCGTCATTCAATTTTTCCGCGGTTACCGTAACGGTGTAGGTTCCGGCCTTACTTCCCAATTTCAAACCTGCGGTGGCCTTTCCATCGTTGCCGGTCGTCACACTCGTTGCACTCAGTGAATGCCCCGTCGCCTCGTGGGGAACGGAGGCAATCGCAAAATTCACATTGACGCCGGAAACCGGTTTGCCCTGCGCATCGGTCGCCGTGACCGTCAGCGAATTTTTCAGCGCGGTGAGAATGACCCCGCGCTGTTGCTGGCCGGAAGTGGCCGCGATTTTCACCAGCTCGGTCACGCCGTTCTTCAAAATCGTTACGGTGTTCCCGGCAAAATTTGTCGCGGCCAAATCGAGATCGCCGTCGCCGTCAAAATCACCGCTGGCAATGAAATCTGGGCCTATGCCGGCCGGCGGCGTGGCGACGAGCGTAAATTCGCCGGCGCCGTCATTGTGCAAAAACGAAATCGTGCCGGCGGGATTATTCGCGACCGCGAGATCCAATCTCCCGTCGCGATCAAAATCGCCGATCATCACCGCTCCCGGATGCGCGCCCGCCACGAATGGCTTCCCGCTCTTTTTAAAATCGCCGTCGCGATTCGACAAAATTGAAACCGTACCGTTTGCGGACGAAGCGTCATTGCGATTCGGCGTGACGAGATCAACATCGCCGTCATCGTTGAGATCGGCGGCGGCAAGCGCCGAAGGATATGCGCCGGCCTCGATTCTGGTGACGATTCGAAAATTGCCTTTGCCATCATTATAAAGAATCGACACGCCGAAGAGACAGTGGCTCGACGCCGCGAGATCAAGATCGCCGTCATCATCCCAATCGCCGGGAATCACGGCGAATTCACAGCCAACCGCGTCGAGCGTCGCCGTCTTTTGAAAACCGGCAGCGCCGTTATTCATTAAAATACTGACGCCGGAATTATTGCCGCCGCCATTGCCGTTGTTGGACACCGCGAGATCAAGATCGCCGTCGCCGTCGAAATCACCCGTTACTGGCGCGAGCGGCGCGCTGCTCACCGCCAGCGTCGTCGGCAGGGCTTTAAAAACGCCGCTGCCATCGTTCTTCAAAATCGTCAACGTATTGCCGTTGGTGTTGGCGACAGCCAAATCCATATCGCCATCGCCGTCCAGATCGCCCGCGGCGAGATGGCTGGGCGTGCTGCCGACCAGCGCAGTCGAAGCCGGCGCAAAACGTCCGAAGCCGTCATTTTTTAAAACCGCAATTTTATTTTCGCTGCGTGAAGTCACCGCCAGATCAAGATCGCCGTCAAGATCAAAATCGCCGGCGACGATGCCATAAGGCGAAATCACCTCCGCTTTTGACGTCGGCGCAAAAACATTTGACCCGGCGTTAACTTGAATGATAAAGCTCCATTGATAAGGCTCCGGCATTGACAAACCCGCGTTCGTCTTGATGGCGCTTTTCACGAGAACGTTGACCGTTTCGCCCGGTAGAAATTTAGCCTCGGAAATGATGGTCGCCGTTTTTTTTGCCGTTTCGTAAGCTATCTTGGCGCGATGAACGCCGCTTTGCGAACCGCTGACTTTGATCGCATTATTTTGCAGCGTCGCCGCGTCAATATGGAAATTAAAAACGATAATAATTCTGGACGTATCCCGGACATTCAACGCATTGCGCGGCGGGGAGACGCGGGCAATAAAATCTTCCGCGCGGACCTTTGTAACGAAGAGTAAGCCCAGCACGAACGCGACGATTAAATTGAATGTAAAATTTTTGCGCACCATTTTAGTCTATATGAATGTCGAGCTACGGTCACGGCGTTGGCGGCAGGGCCGGCGGTTCGGGGAGGTCTTTCGTCGTTGCCGGTTTGAGAAAATAATAAACGGCCGCGCCGCCGGCAACCGTTACGCCGCCGGCAATATAGAGCGCCGCGCCGATGCGTTTTTTCTGCAGCCGCGCCGTCAAGCGCAACGCTTTGCCTTTTTCGATAGTGACGTTATATTCAACCGGTTTATAACCCTCAGCTACGAGGCGAACCTGGTGCTCACCGGTGCCGACGATAAATGATTTCAACGGTGATACGCCGGCCTTTTTATTGTCGATAAAAACTGCGGCCGAAACCGGCGTCGTCGTCACGGATAAGCCGCCGACTTTTCCGGCCAGTTGCCGGGCAATCAACTCAATCAAATCGATCAGGCCTTCGGTTTCGCCGGAATATTCTTTCGTGATCGTGCTCAAAATGCGCGCGCTTTCAACGTCGATCGATCTAACGTCGAGCGTGTAACGCGCGCCGATTTTCCCGATAGCGCCGGCCACCATTTCCTGCACGTTCAAAATTCTGCCGACTTCGACGGCGCATTCATTGGAGGTGCAGCCGGTTTGTTGAAAACCCTGCTCCTGCAGGATGCTCGCCATTTTTCCGCGCTCGACCACGATGAACTCGCCGGCGTGAACCAGATAGGAACGCAAACGCTCGGCTAATGTGCCGGCCTCATTCGCCGTCACGGCGCCGCGTGTATCGAAATCGAGTACCGCGATCGTTTTTTTATTGGGCGTCTGCGCCCATGAAGCGCTACCCGCGCCGTTCAGCACAAGCACACTCCAAAATAAAAACAGCAATCGTTTCATGCCGCTATCTTCATTTATTAGCTAAAAATAATAGCCGGCTTCACCTTCCGTGCATGGAACGCGATAGCAACAATATTGTGATATGAATCCGTTCGAAAAAGAAAATCCCGCGAGGTTGGTCCCAAACGCGGCAACCGCTCCGTGTTAAACCGCCGTCCCGCCCGCTTTCAGCTTCTTTAAGAATAGTAACGGCAAAAGATTAAGGTGCGGAAAATACGAGAGGGCTATTATCTCGTTTTTAAAAAAGATATTTGCATTTGAAAGTTATGCTTCTTATATTTTCTAAAATAGAACCGGAGATAATTATGCAAGCTCTAAAATTTGTAGCACAAGTCACGGCTAAAGGCAAACTTAAGATTCCTGATACTATGACATTGCCCAAAGGGCGGGTTGAGGTTATCGTTTTGTCTGAGAACGGCAATGGAAAATTACGAAAGCGCAGAACGCCTTTACGTGAGGATCCTTTTGTTGGAATGTGGGCAGATCGAGAAGACATTGCTGACACCATAACCTTTGCGGAAGATTTAAGGAACTCCCTTGAACGAAGACATGATCGCCGACGGTAGATGTTGTTTGGATTCGAACGTCCTCATTGACGTTAGTCGAAAGAAGGCAACGGCAATAGCCTTTTTAGAAGAATTAGAGGAAAATTGTGAAGTATGTTGTTCAATTGTGAGCAATTTCGAAATGCCTTCCGGCGCGAGAAATAAGCGTGAACAGAAAACAATTACAGATTTTTTAGATCGTTTCACTGTTCTGGCCGTCGACGAAGCTATTTCATGGCAGGCTTTGGAGTGGTACGTTCAATATCATCTCAGTCATGGCACTGGTTTTTTGGACTGTCTTATTGGTGCCACAGTTTCTCAATATTCAATTCCAGTTTACACCTTAAATACCAAGCATTTTTCCATGTTCCCCGGCCTTGACTTGCGCCGGCCGTATTAATCATCTATTTTTCTCTCACCCGACACTACACCGTATTGCTCGCATTAAATTCGACTTTTTTCACCTGCGCCGCTCGCAGCGAAAAAGTGCATTGCCCGCTATTCCGTTCCACCCACACGCATTGCCACACTTTCTCACCATCGTCATATTCAACAGTGACCGGAATCGGCATGCAAAAATCCAGCGGCACGTCTTCCTGTTGAATCGATATTTGCACGATGTTTCCGGAATCCGTTGCGCTCACCTGCTGCGACCAGCGATAAGTGGGAATCGCCATGAACTTTTTCATGCTGCGCTTCCGGCGAGTCCCAATTGTTGTGCTGCGCCCTGCATCGCCGCGAGCACGTTGGCAATGTGCTCATCCAGCGTGAGGCCCAGCAACGCCGCGCCGCGTGTGATATCATCGCGGCTCACCTGCCGGGCAAAAGCCTTGTCTTTCATCTTCTTTTTGACCGAGCTGATTTCGACTTCCAGCACGCTTTTGCTCGGACGCACCAGGGCGACGGCGGTGATGAAGCCGCAAAGCTCGTCCACCGCGAGAATGGTTTTTTCCATCGGCGTTTCGGGAGTGACGCCGGAATAATCGGCGTGCGCCAGAATAGCGCGGGAAATTTCTTCCGGCTCGCCCATCTCGCGCAGCAGTTTCACGGTTTGATACGGATGCTCTTCTTTGCTCGGATGTTTCTCATAATCCATGTCGTGCAAAATGCCGACGACGGCCCACTTCTCTTCATCTTCGCCGAACTTGCGGGCATAAAAACGCATCGCCGCTTCGACGGCGAGCATGTGTTTGCGCAGGCTGTCGCTTTGCGTCCATTCGCACATTAAGGTGTAAGCTTGATTGCGGGTCATCATTGGTTGGCACTTTCTATTTTTGCTACTGACTTCAAGCATTCATTTTTTCGTTGAGTGTTTTAAAAAGCCGGTCGCAATGGGGCGTCGCATGGCGAACTCAGGCTTCCATCATTTGAACCATCAAGTGGCAGTGCTCATCATTAATTTTTCCGACATTCCAACCATCGCGTTCCTGTAGGTGTTGCCACGGACTTTTGTTCACCGGGGCTTCGGAGTCAACGAGCAAAATATTAAAGGCCTCCGAATGCTTTTGCAAAGCGTCCAAAAAATCACTAAAAGCCTGATTGCGACGACCGCAGGCAATGATTTGAAACTTAATGTGCTTCATTCTTGCTATCTGGACAAGCTCATTTAAAAAAAACCTGAAACCGTCACGTAGCAATTTTTTTGTATGGATATCATTTCCGGCACCCTCGACGTAAAGACGAATTTCATTTACCATCGTGTTCCTCCAATTTCACCCGACATCCAGAGCTCTCCAAGCGAGTAGCGTTCAAGCCATGACTTTAAAGATTCGGATTCAAGCCGCTGCAAACGACTTCCTCTTTCATCACGCTCACAAACGAGTATTGCCTCGGGAACTTCAGTCAGCGCCGATACCAACCCATCGGAGTGCGTCGTAACGATGAGTTGTGTACGCTGAGAAGCCTCGATTAGCAAGTCCGCGAGAGTTGGCAGTATGTCCGGATGCAAGCCAAGCTCGGGTTCTTCGATACATATCAACGGCGGCGGCGTCGGGTGGCAAAGCAGGGTGAGCAAACACAAATAGCGCAGGGTGCCATCGGATAGGCGTATTACCGGAACCGGTTGGCTGAGCCCCGTTTCGTGGATAAATATCTGGACGGTTCCGCCGTGGATTTTGGTTGTGACGTCGTCAATGGCATCGTAAAACTTCTTCAATTTTTCGATGATTAACTTTTTAGTCGCCAAACGGTTTTGCAAATCATTTAGAACCAGCCCGAGGTTGCTCGCATCTTCGAGGAGAAAGTCTTCCGGCAAATCCGGTTTTTGCGGCCTTCGCAGCGCTGCGTAAAACCCGGTGTTCCATTCGCGGAAAAGTCGCAGCGCGGAAAATTGATCGCTCAAATAAGCAAGCTCTGGGTATTGATCCGGCTCTCTCCTT
>Ga0187893_10012245_pt1 | contig 12218 bp, 9 predicted proteins | sample MA1701074metaG_FD_139574 | JGI IMG/M metagenome (GOLD analysis project Ga0187893, IMG submission 139574) | White microbial mat communities from a basaltic lava cave in the Kipuka Kanohina Cave System on the Island of Hawaii, USA - MA170107-4 metaG ... | reverse complement strand
TGAGCTGGTCGATCACCTCGTCCCTCGCGGAGAGTATCCGCGAGGAATGCTGCCGCCGAGCTACTCGATTCTATGTGGCCAGAGTTTCCGGAAACGATGTGGTCAGAATTTTCGGAACCCGCAGGGTGTTTTGTCGAACGATGAGACCGTCCAGAAGTCAACAGCATCGCCGATGAGAATGGTCCACGCCGGCTTCTGCGCACGAATGCGAAAGAGAGCGTCAAGGCACGCTCATCATGATGTGGGGATATGGAGAGCTTCTCTGCACCGTCATAGACTCTAGTTGGCGGCCACATCACCGCTCGGCGTGCAAGTGCCTCTCGCGCATTCCGCGGTTTTGCGTTCTGCCGTCAGTTGTATCGAACCCTCTGGTTGGCGGTGTCATGCCCATTATAGTGTCTATCTATGGTGCGAATCTCGCCGGGTACGCGGCACCTGCCCGCAGAGGACAGGGTATTCTCTGAAATGTCGGACGCTGCCTCCACGACGCCGGCCGGGTCCTATCGATTCCCCTATAAGCGACGCGGCAAGGCTATTCGCGCACTCCTAGCGGTGACCGTTCTCGCTAGTGCCTTGGCCTGTCGCCACACTTCAGCAACGGGCGTGTCCGGTTTGCCACCGGCCGACACGTCCTTGGATCCCGCCCGGCTGGTCATCAACGCTCCGCTGTATGTGTGTAACCGATGGTGGAACCGCGCCCCCCTGCCAAGCGGCATGTCAGTGATCGTTGACGTGAAATTCGGGAGGCTCACGAGCACAGATCCGTTGGATCGTCCACTGGAGCCGCACCGCAGAAGAGTGCTCAGTCGCGGTGCAAAGATCCTCCACACCTTTCAACTGCCTGCCTACCGCATCAGCATACTCTCCGACAGTATCCCTAGTCTGTCCGACTACGATCGCGTGGTGGTGTACGAAGTCCGGAGTCTCTCGCGGTACGATTGGAGAGTACTCGTCAACTATGATACAGCCCACCAGGTCGATGCGAACGACGAAGCACGGTTCGTGGCGCACGGAGGCCGAATTACCGCCCGCTGGCCCTCAATCAACGCCATTGGGGGCGATTTACCTGACCGCTCGCTGCCCATTCTTCGAGCCGACGGGCGAATACGGTTCGTCGAAGCAGACCATCCCTTTTGTCCCGAGTAGGACCCGCGTCGGCACAATAGTCACATGCGAGTTCAGTACGGCCGGCTGTTCACAGTTCGATTCGGCGGCGGTGTTCTCCTTCGGTCGCGCTGTCAGTGCAAGCGTTAGGTTAGAGTGAGGGAGACCGTTTCAAGCTGAAGTCTGCCTAACGGGTTTTGATCGGCTTCAGATTGTGCAAAGCCAGAGGTGCTGCAGATTGTACTAGCATGGAGCGGCGTCAGACGATACGACGTAGTCCACGAAGGTGTTTATACCTGAAGTGCGACCACTTGCGGTCACCGCTTCGACGTAGTACCCGACGCCTTTCGTTGGATAGGGAGTGCCGCCGGTGTTGTAGCCGTAGAAGCTCGTCACTATGGCCTGGAAGTCCGTCCATGTGGTGGAGGTCGTTTCAGCGCACTTCGCCCACATATGCCCCTGCGAACCGCCATGGTGCATCATGCGTCGGTATATGTCGTATCGAACCGCAAGCAGAACAGAACCCCATGAAATCCTTGGACGGTTATTCACGATCGTTCCGGTGGTATTCGTGGGTTGGTAGAGGCCGACGGCCAAGTCTGCCTCTAAGAGGCCATATCCGTACTCGTTGTCGTACCCGACCGGGCCTCGGTCAAGGGAGTAGGCCTTCAATTGGCTGACCGCTTTCGCGTTGTCCCAAGTTGGATGACGGGCGAGCATCAGCGCGACCGCACCCGTGACATGAGGCGCAGAAAATGAGTTGCCGCACCAAGTTCCATAGGTGCTCGGAACCGATGTTGTTTGCGCTAAGAATGGCGCTGCGATGAAGACGTGAGCGCCTCTATTCGAGTTTACGGTACAACCGGAGCCGGAGGGGTTCGCGAAAACAGTATCCTGTCGGACACCGGATACGCCGATTACCTCATCCCAGCCAGCGGGATAGCGAATCTGTGTCGTGCCGATGTTGCCCGCAGACGCTACCATCGACTGGCCCGCGAGCCAGTTTTGTGTAATCACGTCGTGGAGTGACTGAATGTCGACATCGGTCGATAGACTGAAGTTGATGACTCCTCGAGAACCTAGATTTGTTCGCGCCCACTGAACGCCGCTAATGATGTTCGCTTGGTCACATTGCCCGCCGGAGCAAGCCGCCCAAACGAAGATGTCCGAAGCTGCGATAGCCGGCGCAACACCAACGACGCCGACACTGTTGTTCAGCGCTGTTGCGACGCCCACCACCGGAGTACCGTGCGACGCTGGATCCGTTTCGTCACAGCCACCGTATGCGCCTACGCAGTTGCTAATCGGTAATGTCAAAAGGTCCGGATGATTCGCTTCTCTGTCGGTGTCGATGAATAGAACGCGCGCCCCTTGACCGGTTGACAACGGCCAAGCCTGTGGTGCCCGTACCATCGAAATACCCCACGGCGTTTGCTGCCCGCCCTGCAGCGCCAGCAATGGCAAACCAGTCCCGATTGCCGACATCGGCGAGCCATCATACGTGATGCGTTGCGCTTCCGGCTCGAGGTAGTCGACAAATCCAAGCCGACTCAGTTGCGGTGCGGAGTCCGCGTCGATCTGAGCGCGCAATACCGCGATGAAATTAAAGTATTGGAGCGGCTTTACGCCGAAGACCTCCAGCTGTCCGATGACGGCACGGATTTCCATGGCTGAAATCCCGGCTCGTGTACCGCGACTTACCAAACGGCCAGGAAAGAGCTTGGACGGCTCCAAGCGCGCAGTGCTGCTGAGTCGCGCTGAGCCCGCTGCCCTAAGTGCGATGTACACGATGCCGTTCGCACCCCGCACGTGCTGGACGAGCGCGGAGTCGCTCACCTCCCAGGGTCGTGGCGCACTCGGCAATCCTGTCTCGAAGGCCGCAACATCGGTGGCGACAGCAATCTGCGCTCGAACATCCGCGGGGAGACTCAGCGACAGCGAAGGAGCCGCGTTAGGCACGCCGCTTGACGGTTCACGTTCGCATGCGGTCATCGATAGAACGGCGAACAGAAGCGAAGCAAGTTCGACACTTGACCGCCCAGGTCGGCACGGCGGTCGACATGTGGTTGCGCAAGCCAACGCAGCAGTGCGAATAGACTTCGATCGGGCGGGCGACTCCGGTGATAGCTGACGCGGCATGGTCCATGAGTGGCTCCTTCCTTCCTTCGTGCTTGACCTTCGCGAGAATATCGCTATTCTAGCGATCACTAGACTATTAGGCCAGCTCCCAAAATGGCCCATCGAGAATTCAAGGACGCCCTGTACGCGCAGTTCGCGCGGATCGGTCAGGCGCTCGCGAGCCCCAAACGCATCGAGCTCCTGGACCTGCTCGCCCAGGGCGAGAAGACCGTCGAGCTGCTCGCCGAGCAATCGGCGACGCCGATCAAGAACACCAGCGCGCATCTGAGAGGGCTCCGTCAGGCACGGCTCGTCGACACGCGGCGCGAGGGCACCTACGTGTACTACCGTGTCGCGGACGATCACGTCGTGGACTTCGTGCGAAGCTTCGAGGAACTGGGGCGCCGCCGACTCGCCGAAGTGGCCGCGACCACGCGGCTCTACATCGACGGCCGCGATACCCTTGCTCCGGTCACACTCGCGGAGCTCAAGAAGCTGATGCGTGACGACCAGGTGACGGTCATTGACGTCCGGCCGCGCGCCGAGTTCGAAGCCGGCCACATTCCTGGCGCGCTCTCCATCCCGGTCCCCGAGCTTGCGCGACGCGCGCCTTCACTGCCCAAACGCAAAGAAGTGGTGGCGTACTGCCGCGGACCGTACTGCGTCTACTCGCTCGAAGCGGTGACACTTCTTCGGAAAGAGGGATTTCGGGCGCGGCGAACCGACGAAGGACTCCCTGAATGGCGATCGCGCGGTTTTCCCGTGATCCGCGGAGCCGAAAGCGCGGCGATGCGCACTCCACGAGCACGTGGCAAGGTCGGGAGGATCGCATGATTCTGCGTCAGTATCTGCACGTGCAGCCGGTCGTCGCGGCATCGTATCTCTTCGGGTGCGGCGGCAAACAGGCCGGCGCCGTGGTCGATCCCGTCGAACCGCCGGAGTTCTACATCGACGCGGCCGAGGCGCTCGGCCTGCGCCTTCACTATGTGATCGACACGCACGTGCACGCCGATCACTTCTCGACCGGACGTGCGCTCGCCGAAGCGTCGGGCGCCACGTATGTCCTCCACGCGAGCGTGGACGCCGCCTTTCCCTTCCGCGCGGTCCACGAGGCTGAGCGCTTGGAGCTCGGCAATGTCATCGCCCAGGTGATGCACGTGCCCGGTCACACACCGGAACATCTCGCGCTCCTCGTCACGGATCGGACGCGGTCGCCGGAGCCGTGGATGGTGTTCACCGGTCACACGCTCATGGTCGGCGACATGGGTCGAACGGAGCTCGCCTCGGCACCGGAGGAGGGAGCGCGGGCGCTCTTCGCCAGCGCGCGGCGGCTCGCGGCGCTTCCAGATTACGTGGAGGTTCTCCCGGGGGCGTTCTCCGGCTCCGTCTGCGGCCGTGGCCTCAGCGGAAAGGCGTCATCGACAATCGGTTTCGAACGGCGCTTCAATCGCGCCTTCACGATCGACGATCGCGAGCGATTCGTCGTACGCATGTTACAGGACATCCCGCCGCGTCCGCCGGACGCCGAGCGAATGCGTTCAACGAATCTCGGGCGCATGGTCGAAGTGGAGAGTGCCGTCGCGCGATGAGGGTTGAGGGCGTAGAGCCGCCGATCGCCAGCAGCGGCGAGCACCGTCGTACAGCGACAGCCGAGTCCGTGCTCGGACTTCGCGCCAACTGGCGGCAGTTTTGGCTGCTGGTGATCGTCAACGCCTTCGTCGGTGCAATGGTGGGACTCGAGCGAACAGTGCTCCCCCTCATCGGCGCCGAGGACTTCGGCCTCGCGTCCAAGACCGCGGCCCTCTCGTTCATCGCGACGTTCGGTGTCGTGAAGGCGATGACGAATTTCTTCGCCGGTGGACTCGGCGATCGACTGGGACGCAAGCGGCTCCTCGTGCTGGGGTGGCTCATCGGAGCTCCTGTTCCCTTCCTCGTGATCTTCGCGCCGAGTTGGTCGTGGATCGTTTTCGCGAACGTGCTGCTCGGCGTCAACCAGGGGCTCACGTGGTCCACGACGGTGATCATGAAGATCGATCTCGTGGGACCAACGCACCGCGGGCTCGCGATGGGACTCAACGAGTTCGCTGGATATCTGGCCGTGGCGCTGTCGGCATTCGCGACCGGCGAGATCGCGAGTCGATTCGGATTGCGTCCCGAGCCGTTCTACCTGGGGATCGCGTTCGTCGCGCTCGGTCTCGCACTGTCCCTGCTCTTCGTTCGCGATACGATCTCGCACGTGCAGCGCGAAGCCCGTGACCACAAGGGAGGCAGCGTGCTGAGCCTTCGCAATGTGTTCCTGCTTGCGAGCTGGCGGGATCCCGCGCTTTTCTCCGCGAGTCAGGCGGGACTCGTCAACAACCTCAACGATGGCCTCGCGTGGGGATTGTTTCCGCTCTTCTTCGCCACCGCCGGACTCTCGGTACGCGAGATCGGGGTGCTCGCCTTCATCTACCCTGCGACGTGGGGTGTGTCGCAGCTCTGGACAGGCATGCTATCCGACCGTCTCGGACGAAAGTGGCTGATCGTCGTCGGTATGCTCGTGCAAGGAGCAGCGCTTCTCGTGATGGTGCGATCCCAAGGTTTCAGCTCATGGCTGGGGACAGGAGCGCTCCTCGGAATCGGCACGGCGATGGTGTACCCGACGCTGCTCGCCTCGATCGGGGACGTCGCGCATCCGTCGTGGCGCGGGAGCGCCGTGGGTGTCTATCGACTGTGGCGTGACCTGGGCTACGCCGTCGGCGCGCTCCTCGCGGGCGTGCTCGCCGACTTCTTCGGAATGAACGCAGCCATCGCAGCGGTCGGTGTATTGACGGCCGCTTCCGGCATCGTCGTCGCGCTCCGGATGCCGGAAACTCTGAAGATGCGCCAACGCCCCGCAGTCGAGGCTTCCGCGGCTCGAGCGCCACGCCTGGAGTGATGCCGTGAGCAGCGATCAGCCATTCGTCGAGCCAGATGAACGGAGTGCGGAGTTTCGTGCGACGGAACGAACGCAAGGCCCAGCGTCCATGCCTGACGCCGCAGCTGACGCTATGTCGCCTGCATTCAATCCCCACGATCGCGCCATCTGGAATCGGCTCTTCGCCAACGTGCCTCCCGACTGGCGAACGGCCCCTCCGTCGTCGGCGATGGTGGAGTGCCGGGAGTTTTTACTGCGCTCGGAAGTGAAGTCGGTACTCGATCTCGGCTGCGGCGTCGGACGCTGGGCGATGTACCTCGCCAGATTGGGGCTCCAGGTCAGTGGCAGCGACTTCGCGGAGAACGGGCTCCGCTACGCGGAGGAGTGGGCGTGTGCTGAAGGTGTGCGTCTTCGCCTCAGCTGCTGTCCGATTACCGAAGCTCCCTTCCCCGGAGAACGATTCCACGCGGTTGTCGCGGCGCTCGTGCTCGACAACGTGACACGCGAGCAGACGATCGCGGGAATCGAGTGCATCCGCGCGAGCCTCGCTGCGAATGGTGTCGTCTTCGCGCTGTTCAATCCGGCGGCGGTCTGTGACGATTCGCCCGAGGCCGAGGACAACCCGACCCGGGGGATCACGCAAACTCAGTACGCTGACGAGGAGCGCATGGCTGGTTTCGAGGGCTTCACAATCCTCGACTTCCGCCGTTACGAGCTGGGGACGCGCGGTCTCTTCCTCCGACGCGGAGCCTAACGTGAGCCTGCGCGCCCATGGTCGGTCCAGCCTCGTCGGTCGGCACCACACCGCGACGCTGCTCTTCCTCTCGCTTGTCGGGGCACCTCTGCCCTTTCTCAACGCGCAGCAGGCGGTCACCGTGAGCGTTGCGGAACGTGGCCTCCATCACGTGGAGCCGCAGCTTGCGTCGAACCCTCGCGACCCGCGGGAGATCGTCGTCGCAGCGATGCAGGTGCGGAGTACGGAGCTCTCAGCGTGGGAAGTGGTCGCCTTCAGATCCGGGGACAGCGGTGCGAGTTGGCAACCCTCACCGCTGCCGGCAAAGGAGGGGGTACGATGCTCAGCGGATCCGTGGGTCGCGTGGGGACATGACCGATCTGTCTACGTCGCGTGCATGGCGCCCGTACCGACCGCGGACGGAAAGGATTTCACCTACGAGGTGTTTCTCCACCGTTCGCGCGACGCGGGACGCACCTGGGCCGCGCCGCTGCAAGCGCCGGTGGATCGAGCTGGCCAATGGGATCACCCGGTGCTGGTGAAGGCGCCGTCACCCTCGGACACGGCTACCGATGTCCTCTGGATCGTCGGTACCCGTGCTCGGAGCAGCAGCAACGAGTTCGGCATCGTTCGCTATCATGACCGGGGAGCGCGCTTCGACTCGATGCGCGTCTACCGCCCATCTGTGCCGGCAAACTACAGCTTCGGAAGTGCGGCGACCCTGGATGGCGAACGCGTCGTGTTCACGTACTTCCGGATGAGCGAACGGCCGCCCTATCCGCTCTATGCTGTTCAGGTATCCCCAGCAGGCTTCCGCAGCACGCTGCTCCGCGAGCACGTCATGCCAGCGGGATTCCCGATGTTGACCGCGATTCCGGCCAAAGGAAGTTCGCCTCGCACGCTGGCGGCCGTTTGGCTCGAAGGCGCCCAGATCGACGGACTGGATGTCGTCGCGTCGCAATCGAAAGACGGCGGCGAAACGTGGCGCAGCCCGCAGATTGTGACCTCGGACCAACCTCGCGTGTTCCGCACCCGACCGAACGTGGCGTCGGACGGACATGGCGCTCTTGCGTTCACCTGGTACGAATCGGCGACCGGGTCGCCCTGCGGAGACATCAAACTCCGCGTTCTCGACGAAGGCGGTAGTGTCGTCGGAGACCGTCGTTTCAGCCGCGGCCCGACACCGTGTCCGACGGAGCGGCCGCTCAGCGCGATCGTCGAGCGTTGGCGCGGCGGCGGCGACTACTCCGGTGTGCAGGGAATCGCCCCAGGTATGTTCGATCTCGTCTGGGCAGACGTACGCGAGGACGGGCATCACGTCCGCTTTGCCCGCGTGCAGGTTCGCTCCGCCGCGCCCGACCGGACGCGATGATGTCGCGTACACTCGCCGGCCCATGGCCTTGGTATGTCACGGGACCCTTGATCGGGCTCTTCGTGCCGATCGTCGATCCTGCGCGGAGAGAGTTCATCGCGATTGATGGCACAGGGACACAACTCACGATCTACGCGCTGACTACTGCCCTGAACGGTATCTGGTACGTCTCCGTCAGGTAGTTCTCGGTCACGCTTAGTAGGCGCAGTTGCTCGTCGCTTATTGCCCGCTTCGATACGCCTGGTTGTACCACAACGATCCTCATCGTGACTCGAGTGGTGTAACTCATCTCTCGGAGAGTCTCCAGGAGAGAGCGATCCCCTCGCTCGATTCGAGTCGGCGCGCTGCGCTTCAGTCGCTGCGCTTCTCGGCGCAGCAGGTGCGTGAAGAGATCCGTGCGCTTCTCGCCGGACGCCATCCAACGGATGCTCGTCTGTGCTTGGCCGCACACGACATACAGATCGTCAATGCGCCCACCGGCCTTCGCTCTTCTCGAGTACTTGCAGTGGTAGAACTCAACATCGATTCGCTCCGGCGCTTCGAACGGACCGACGACGGCCACGGCAACGACATCGGCCGCCTCGCCTGTGTCATCGTCGTCGAAGATGACGTGGTAGGGTCCGGACTTCAGTCGCGCGATGACGGCTGCCTGAACTGAATCGGCTTCCTTCGCTTCCCCTTGCGACTCCTTGCGAATGTTGATTCCAGTCCAGTCCCAATCGTCGACCAGCTTTTCCTTGGAGTACGGAGGGAGGAGCGTCTTCAGTGGCGTGAGCTCGTTACCATCGACTGACGCGCCGTCAGCCAGCCAGACACGCGGCGGGTTCTCTGTGAAGAATTCCTCAGCGGATGTCGACGTGTCGCCGCGAATGATCCGAACTGCCTTGTCACCCAGAAGCTTGAAGCGAAAATCTGATGTCTCGTCGACCGCGTAGATCTCGAGCTCCAACACCGCGTAGGCGTCATCCTTGACGAGTGCGAACTTGATCGGACCGCCTTGCGTCGGATCGACGAGCTCGAGGCTGATATCGCTGATGTGCCATGTTTCGTCCTCGATCGATGCCGACCAGGGGGTCTCGGCGCTCATGTAAATCTCGTCCGGCCAATCAACGCTAACGGGCATCCCGTCGGGACGCGCTTGCACGACCGTCGTTTCGAGCGTGCCGCTCAGGACTGCGTCTGGGTCGATGCGCGTATCGAGGAGCTTCGCGCCCACATGTTTGCACCACGCGACGAGTTGTTGCACGCGGCCACGTCGATGAGACCAGATCCGGCCTTTCCGCGATGCCCCAACCGTCGCGGTCTCACCGTCCTCGAAGCCACTGCCCGAAAGGTCTGACTTGCGAGCCTTTCGTCGTTGCGCGTCTGCGAGAACTGGCGCGACGTCGGAGCCCATGCGGCTCGTGTAGCTCACGTTCCTGCCGAGCTGCTCCGAGAGGCCTACGCTCTTGAGGCGGAGCCGTGTCACCCCATGGAACGAGCGAAATACCTCTTGGCCTCTGATCGGTACGACATCGTCACCTGCGACGGCCTGCGCGAGGCGTTTGAAGTCACCCGCGTTCGTTGATCCGTTGACGAACAGCAACTTCCGTTCGGGCCACCAGATGATCACGTAGAGCTCCCACTGCCAGCTGAACAGCTGCTCGACATCGGTCCAGGCCAACGGCATGCGCCGCGCCGCGACAGCGACAGCGGTGTGCTCCTTTTCGTTGACGGAGATGTGGACTTGCTCGCATGCCCCGACATTCGGAATGCCAGATCGGAGATCGTTCGTCTTCCAGTCGCCGCACTGTGCCCTGTAGACGACGGTGCTGAGTGCCGGACGCAGTGTCTTGAGCGGGATTTCCGGGGCGAGTTCGCTGAAGCCGCTCAGGAACTCCTGCAGCGACTGTTGTTCGCCGATCATCGCGTCGCTCAGCTGCGGCAGCAGGACATTCCAATCCGGATCGCGGGTGTAGAGCTTTCGGAGTTCGTCCTGAACAGAAACATCGGCGGTGTTGGCAACGAACGTCGCGTGTCCGAGATCGGGGCGTGACCGCGTAAAACGTCCCGCAAGCTGCAACGTCACGGAAAGCGTCTTTCTGATGTCGTGGAACGCGGCGATCTTCAACTCCGGGAGATCGAAGCCTTCCCCGAGCATGTCAACGCAAACCACTATCCGCGCTTCCTTGGTAAGGATCTTTCGTCGAGCCTCCTCGCGTGCGCGAGCGCTCTTGATCCCCGTGTGGAGCTGTACGACATCGAGATCTGAAGCGAGCTCCTTGTAGATCTCAAACACGCTTCCTGCCCGCTGTATCGTCTCGACACGAGCCATGAGTATGTGACCCTTGTCGTAGTCCATGCGCAGCTGCTCGATCGCCTTCGACGCAATGGCCACATCAACTCGGTTGGGATCGAACTCGACGACCTTGAGGAATCGAATCGGCTTGAAGTAGCCCTCGTCCTGCGCCTTCCTCAGGGGATACACGTAGATGATCTTGCCATCGAGTGGCTTTCCGTCCTCGCGAAAGGGCGTGGCTGTGAACTGCAGCACGCGGCGCTCCGAAAACCTCTGCTTGAAGGCGCTCCACGTTGGAGCCTCGGCGTGGTGTGCCTCGTCGATGAATAGGTGACTGCACTCGGCCGCCATTTGCTTCTGGACCTCCGGTGTGCATGCACCGGCGATGTGGCTCGTCGTAACGACCACATGGGCGCGCGAGAACAGTTCTTCCACCTCTGCTGGCGACCCAGGGATGTGCGCGAGAATGCACACCGAGGGATGAAGGCAATCCTCGGCGAGAATTTTCGCGCCGAGAACCTTCAGTATTCCGAGACTCAGAAACTTCTCCGCGATCTGCGTCCGCAGCGCGTCCGTCGGAACAATTACGAGTACTCGGCGACAGCATGCTGAGACGAGTATCGAAAGCATCGTCTCGGTCTTACCGGTTCCGGTCGGCATGACGATCGTCGCCGGGGTCGTGGCTACAGACCAGTGGGCGTGTACGGCGTGCACGGCCCCTATTTGCGGCGGGCGGAGGCCCACGACACCACCGTCGACGTCCTCGAGGACATAGGAGAACCGGCCCGTCCAGGAGTCCAACACCCTCTGGTGCTCCCGCGCCTCGTCTCTGGGTTCGCCGCTGCCGAGTTGCGGGTGACGTAGCCACGTTCCACCGGCTACGTCGACCAGCGCCGCTGTGCCATCGGCCACGTCTGCGGCAAGTACGCGGGTGTGATTCGTCGGAACTCTTGCGGGCTTCGTCCCGCGCGGAACGACAAGGATCGGTTCGGCGCCGGCCGACGGCCGAAACAGCCAGCCGCGGACGCGTTCGGCCTTGAACTGCGTCAGGATCCCGTCATGGGTCGCGTTAGGCACCGCGACCTGCCGGAGGAGGTTCTTGAACGGCGAGGCGTGTACGGCGAGGACGCTCGGAGTCCTTAGGTGCATAGCAGCGAGTAGCAATTGGTCGCCCCGCGCTGCTGAGCAATCCGACCCGACCACCCCGCCTCACGCGCCCTGTTTCGAGGTCATGTGAGCCTCAGCAACTAGCGTTGCCGCCGGGTCCGATTCGCGCGACGACCTGGTTCGACGCGAAGGAGCCATCGAAAAGGTAGAGCTTCCTACGCTGACGCCAAGCGGCGATTGGCCGTCGTCAGGATTCTCGGGCGCACCTGTCTCACGCTGCGCCATCGATCCCCTGCGGCACCGGCTCGAAGTGCGCGAACGCCTTCTCACGCGGCACACCGTCGCGGCTACGGGGCGCCGGTCGGCCACAACGCCGCCTCGATTGTGCACCTCACATACCCCACCACATACCCCAGCCCCACTCACACCGGGGTATGAGAGGGGCTGGCGCGTCTTCGTATCTTGTTGTATCGGAACTTCTTACCAGAATCGGGACGGCGGGATTTGAACCCGCGACCCCCTGAACCCCATTCAGGTGCGCTACCGGACTGCGCTACGTCCCGATGAACTGCGACTGACGATGATTCTAGCAGGGTCGCGGGTTCCCGCG
>Ga0187893_10012242_pt1 | contig 12221 bp, 9 predicted proteins | sample MA1701074metaG_FD_139574 | JGI IMG/M metagenome (GOLD analysis project Ga0187893, IMG submission 139574) | White microbial mat communities from a basaltic lava cave in the Kipuka Kanohina Cave System on the Island of Hawaii, USA - MA170107-4 metaG ... | reverse complement strand
TCCTCTTTGACGGCGAAACCTCGTTCGGGTGGACCGCCGAGGGCGGCGCGAAGTGGGCTATCTCCGACGGCGCTCTCTCCGCTTCCGGTGAATAAGGGTGGCTGCGCTCCAACACCGCCTTCAACGACTTCGTCCTCAAGGCCGAGTTTCGCGCCGCTGCCGACGGCAACAGCGGAATCTTCCTGCGGTCGGCGCGACAGGGCGCACCGCACGAAACCGGCTACGAGCTTCAGATCTTCAACCAGAACGAGAAGTTTCCCACCGGCAGCCTGGTGAATCACGTGGCCGCGGGCAAAGTCGCCTACAATGCCGACGCCTGGAACACCTACGAGGTCCGCGTGGAGGGCGACCGATTCCTGGTGACGCTCAACGGAAAGAGAGTCCTCGATACGCGCGATCCGAAGTCGAAGGCCGGCCACATCGGCCTCCAGTACAACAAGGACAAGGGAATCGCATTCCGCAGCGTGAAGCTGCTCCCGCTCGGACTGAAGCCGATATTCAACGGCAAGGATCTCACCGGGTGGCGCAAGGTCGACCCGCCGAAGCCGCCTGCGGCGCCGCCGGAGTGGTCCGTTAAGAGCGGCATCCTCCACGTCGAGAAAGGGCCCGGCCAGCTCGAGACCGAGGGCACGTGGGCCGATTTCGTCCTCCAGCTCGATGTCCGAGCCAACTCGCAGGACCCCAACCGTCATCCGAACAGCGGTGTGTTTCTGCGCGGCGAGCCGAACGGCTACTGGACCGGATACGAATCGCAGATCCGCAACGAATTCACCGCTGGCGATCGCACCAAGCCCGTCGATTTCGGCACCGGCGGGATCTACCGCTACCAGCCCGCCCGCAAGGTCATGGGCACCGACAACGAATTCTTCACCAAGACGATCGTGGCGCGCGGGCGCAATCTCGCCGTGTGGGTCAACGGCGTCCAGGTGTCGGATTTCGAGGACCCGAACCCGGAAGGCAGCAACGTGCGCGCGAAACAGGCCAAGCTTACGCCCGGCGCGATCAGTTTGCAGGCGCACGACCCGACGACGAACCTCGATTTCCGCAACCTCCGCATCGTCGCGCTACAATAAAAACGGCTGTGGAGACTCTCGCATTTAATACCATCTTCATCGGCACGACCGAGAAGCAGCACCCGATGTCGGAAGGCATCGCGACGCCGCGCAAGAAGCGGCCCAAAGAGATCGCTGTCATCATCGAGAGCTGTACCGGCTGCGCCGGGTCGCCGGCGTGCGTTCCGTATTGCCCGGTGGCGGAGTGCATGTACTGGGTGGAAGACCCGGACCACCCGCCGTTCGGCCATATCGAAGTGGACGCCAAGCTATGCATCGGCTGCAAGAAGTGCGTCAGCAAAGGCCCGGATGGAGCGTTCCTCGACGGCTGTCCGTGGGACGCGATCGAGATGGTGCCGACCGAGGAAGTCGAAGCGCTGATCGGCGAAAAGATGCCCATTTAAGCTTCGCAGTATCCTTGCATTTTGAAATCGAGACTTTTAATATGCAAGGATGATCCCACGGCGGGCCCGCGAGACGATTGAGCAAGCCCTCAGACGGCAGGCTGCCGTCGGCTTGATCGGACCGCGACAGGTTGGCAAAACGACGCTAGCACTCGAAATCGGCCGTTCGCGGGACGCATTATACCTCGATCTGGAATCGCGCACCGACCTGGCGAAGCTCGCCGATCCGGAACTGTTTCTGAAGCAGTACGAAGCCCGCTTGGTCATACTCGATGAGATTCACCGGACACCCGGGCTGTTCCAAGTACTGCGCGGCATCATCGACGACAGCCGTCGCCGTGGATTAAGGACAGGGCGCTTTCTGATGCTCGGTTCGGCAGCGATCGACCTTCTCAGGCAGTCGGGTGAGAGCCTGGCCGGTCGAATCGAATACGTGTTTCTAAATCCGTTGGATGTGCTCGAAACGGCTTCGGATGCTGACTCGCTTACCCGCTTGTGGGTGAGAGGAGGTTTGCCTGACAGTTTTCTCGCCGATTCAGATTCCGACAGTTTCGCCTACAGGCGCAGCTTCATCCGTACTTACCTGGAGCGCGACGTGCCGCAATTTGGTCCTCGGATCCCGGCTGAAACACTTGAACGCCTCTGGACCATGCTGGCCCACAACCAGGGCGGGCTCCTCAATGCATCCAGGCTCGCTGCAGGGTTATCCGTGACCTCACCCACCGTGACCGGTTATGTCGATCTGCTCGTTGACCTGCTGCTCGTTCGGCGCCTGCGACCGTTCCACACCAATACCGGAAAGCGCCTGGTGAAGTCTCCCAAGGTTTATGTTCGCGATAGCGGCCTTGTCCATGCGCTGCTCGGGCTGGGGGACTACAACGAGCTGTCGGGCCACCCCGTAGTTGGAATGAGCTGGGAAGGTTTCGTCATCGAAAACCTTCTCGCAGTAGCGCCGGAGCGGACCCTGGCGAGTTTCTATCGTACGGCGGCCGGCGCGGAAATTGACGTGCTGCTTGAACTCCCAGGCAAACACGGCCGGTGGGCTGTGGAGATCAAACGGGGGGCGTCCGTCCGCACCAAGCGCGGCTTTCACCATGCGCGCGATGACGTAAAACCGGACCGCTCGTTTGTCGTCCACGCGGGCGAGGATCGCTATCTGATCGGCGACAAAGTCGAAGTGATCGGTATTCGCGAATTGGCTTTACTTCTCGCGAAGCTGTGAGGCGTTTGCCGTCATTCGCGATTCAGAGTTTTCACACGGAACATCGGCTTCGTCTTCTCCGCCGGATCCATCTCGTAAACCTGCTCGGTCTTCGCAGGATCGTAATCGCGCCAGAGCCATGTGAGCGATCGCGGTAATTCCGCACTGCCGTGCGCGCCGCTGTGCGAGCCGTTGCTCCAGCTCAGGTGGAAATCGTAGGCGCGCATCTTCAGCGAGTTGGCGAGCTGTATGTTCTGTAATGGCCAGCTCCCGTGGTTATTCTCCAGATCCTCGGAGCCGTCCTGGAGCCAGATGCGGATGTTGCGCTTCGGCTCCTTGCGCACTTTGAACGGATACACGTTGCCGCCTTCGAGCTCGCCCGGCCGCCACTGGATGCTGGTGTAACTGCCGATGTGTGAAAGCACGCGACTGAACTGGTCCGGCATGTGCCAGGCGACATTGAGCGCGCAGATGGCGCCGGAAGACTGCCCTTCGATACCGCGTGAATAGCCTTCGCGACGCACGTTGAGCTTCGCCAGCGCCTCGGTCAGGATTTCGTCGCGAAGGAAGCGCGCGTAGGCGTCGTTTACGGTGTCGTACTCGATGCTGCGCATGCGACGCTGTCCCGCCAGGCCCGGGCTTATGAACACGCTGATCATCACCGGGATCCTCTTTTGATGAGTCAGATTGTCGAGCACGTTCAGCGTCTTGGTGGCGCCTTCCCGGCGAGTGTGGCGCTCGCCGTCCTGCCAGACCATGAGCGCCGCCGCACGCGACGCATCGTACTGCGCGGGCACATAGACCCAGTAGTCCGAGACCATGCCCTCGTAGATTTTGCTGGTGTGCGTCATCTTCTCAGATAGCCTGCCCTGCGGAACGTCGGCCTTGGGGTAGCAGTCGTTCAGATAAACGGGAACATCCTGGCGTCCTCCGAACCGCTGCCCGCCGATCACGTAATAGAAGGCGTGCGAGGTTCCCTGGCGGAGGCGCGTTGAATAGGTCCACACGTTTCGCCCGGCGAGCTTTTCCATGCGCCCGGCGGGCTCACCGTCGATTCGCAGCAGCGGCTCTTTATCGGCCTCGACGGCGAAGACGACATCGGGGCCCTGACTCCAGACGGCCAGGCCCTTCTGGATCTCGCCGGGATTCATCGCCTTTACAATTTCCTCGATATTCGGCTGCTGCGGCCGGAGCACCGCGGCCGCGAAAAGAAACAGGCACACGATTCGGAAACGCATAGCCCCCACAGTTTATCGCAGCGTCCACCGCTCTTTGCGATCGAGGCTCTCGCGGAAGGATCGCAGGCCGGTCCACAGAAGGAGCGCCGAGACCGCGTGCGCCGTCACGGTGGTCACCAGCAGCGACCAGCCGACCATCTTGTCGTCGCGGAAAACGTAATCTGTTAACGCGGCCACCGCGCTTGGACCGAGCCCCAGCCCGATCAGGTTCACGAAAAACAGGTACACCGCCGAAGCTTGGCCCCGCATCGGCGCCGGCATCACCTGCTGGATCGCCGCGGGCGCCACGCCGAATGGCGCGGACGTGAAGAACTGCGCGACGCCCAGAAAAACAAGCGACAACGTCGCGTCGCCGACGAGGTAAATCAGCACACCCGGCACGACCCAGGCCAGCGAGACCAGCACGCCGACACGCATAGTCGCGTCGCGATACCCGCGCGCGCCGAGCCAGTCGGCGAACCGTCCGCCGGCAACAATCCCCAGGGTGCCCACCGTCGCCGTCATAGCGCCGAAGACCAGACCGATGTCGCGCGCGGTCCAGCCGAACGAGCGGATATAGAAGGTCGGGATCCACGCCGCCGCGCCGTAGTTGGAGAACGAGATCAGCGCGAAGCCGACGTTGTGCGAGATCATCGTGCGCCAGTTGGATTTCAGATACTGCGCGACTTCGGCGACAGGTGGCGGAGTCGTGCCGGCGCCGCGGCGCTCCGGCTCGCGCACCGTGAACATGAGCAGACTCAGCAGCACGCCCGGCAGGCCGACCATGAAGAAAATCACCTGCCACGGCCGCACCGCTCCCACCAGCGGCAGGACCCAGCTCTCGCGGCCGGCCGCCAGTCCGATAACCCAGCCGCCGAGCAGCATCGCGAGCCCTGCGCCGATGTAAATGCCCATCGAATAAACGCTGATGGCCGTGGCCAGCCTTCGCGGAGGGAAGCAATCAGTGATCATCGAGTAAGCGGCCGGCGACAGCGTCGCCTCGCCGACGCCTACGCCCATGCGCAGCAGCAGCATCTGTGTGTAGTTGCGCGCCAGGCCGCAGCCGGCCGTGAACAGGCTCCAGACGGCAAAGCCCACGGCGATCAGCCCGCGCCGGCTGCGCATGTCGGCCAGCCGCCCCATCGGCATTCCGAAGAATGTGTAGAAAATCGCGAAGCTGAAGCCCATCAGCAGACTCATCTGGAAATCGGTGATCGCGAGGTCGCGCCGGATCGGCGCCACCAGCAGGTTCAGAATCTGGCGATCAATAAACGAGAAGACGTAAACGAGCGTGAGCACGCCGACCGCATACCAAGCGCGGCGCGGCGAGGGATAGGGCTCGGGGTCAGGCGAAGTTTTCGAAGAGGCCGGCGGCACCCTGTCCTCCGCCCACGCACATCGTAACGACGCCGTAGCGCGCTCCGCGCCTCCGCATTTCATTTGCCAGCGTTCCGACCAGTCGCGATCCCGTCATTCCGAAAGGATGGCCGATCGAGATCGAGCCGCCGTTGACGTTCAGCCGCTCCATGGGGATGCCAAGCCGGTCGCGACAATAGACAACCTGCACGGCGAAGGCCTCGTTCAATTCCCACAGATCGATGTCGCCGATTTTCAACCCGTGGCGCGCCAGGAGCTTGGGCGCCGCGAACACCGGGCCGATCCCCATCTCGTCGGGCTCGCAGCCGGCTACCGCGAAGCCGCGAAACAAAAGCTTGTACCGGACCCCGAGTTGCTCCGCACGGGTACGCGACATTACGAGTGTCGCCGACGCGCCGTCGGAAAGCTGGCTGGAATTCCCGGCAGTGACCGTGCCCTGCCCGCTGGTCTGGTCGAAGTGCGGCTTCAGCGACGCCAGGCCCTCGAGCGTGGTGTCAGGACGGTTGCACTCGTCGCGATCGCACAGGTACCCTTCCTCGCCGACCGGTTGCCCCGACTTCCGATCCAGGATCGCGCGCGTCACCTGCATCGGCGCCAGCTCCGCTCCGAAGAATCCCTCCTTCTGCGCGCGCGCCGTCCGCTGCTGGCTGTGCAGAGCGTACTCGTCCTGTGCCTCACGACTGACTTTGTACCGGCGGGCGACCACCTCCGCGGTGTCGCCCATGACCATGTACACCCCAGGATGACGCTCGGCGACCCAAGGATTCGGGTCGCGATCCCGGGGGGCCAGCGTAATGCTCTCCACGCCGCCGCCAATCGCCGCACTGGCGCCCTCGGCGACGACCTGGTGCGCCGCCATGGCAATCGCCTGAAGCCCGGAGGAACAGAACCTGTTCACGGTCACCGCGGCCACCGACGAGGGCAGTCCCGCACGCAGCGCCGCCACCCGAGCGACGTTCATTCCCTGGGAGCCGTGCGGCTGGCCGCAACCGAGAATCACGTCGCCGACTTCGGCGGGATCAAGCTGTGGAACGCGCGCCAGCACCTCTCGAATACAGTGCGCGGCGAGGTCGTCGGGCCGCGTTTGGTTAAACGAGCCGCGAAACGACTTCGCCAGCGGCGTACGGAGGCTCTCGACAATGACGGCTTCAGGCATCGAATCCACGACCTTCCTCGGCCAGCCTCTTCAACAGCGGCGCCGGAGTCCACAACTCGCCGTGCTGCCGCTCAAACTCCTCGATGCGCTCGTAGACGCGCTTCAGACCGACGCTCGCGGCGTACCACATCGGCCCGCCGCGGTGTGTCGGAAAGCCGTAACCGGTCATGTATATGACGTCGATGTCGACGGCGCGCAGCGCGATGCCCTCTTCGAGCACCCGTGCTCCTTCGTTCACCAGTGAGTACAGGATACGATCGACGATCTCTTCGTTTGAAATTGCCCGCGGTTTGACGCGAAGCTCCTCCCGCACTTCGTCGATGATCCGATCCACCTCCGGGTCGTCCATCCGGTTGCGGTTGTCGTCGTACTTGTACCAGCCCGCCTTCGTCTTCTGTCCGTAGCGGCCCAGCTCGCAGAGGCGGTCCTCGATGAGCGCGCGGCGCACGCCCGGCTTTTCCAGGTGCTGATACTCTTTGCGGATTCTCCAGCCGACGTCGAGCCCCGCCAGGTCGCCCGTGGCCAACGGACCCATGGCCATGCCGAAATCGTAGAGCGCCTCATCGATCTGCCGCGGCGTGGCGCCTTCCTCCACCAGAAAGATCGCCTCACGCCGGTAGGGATGGAACAGCCGGTTGCCGACAAAACCCCGGCAGTTGCCCACCAGCACGCCGACCTTGGCCAGCCGCCGTGCCAACGTCATCGACGTGGCGATCACCTCCGGACTCGATTCCTTGCCTCGCACGATCTCGAGAAGCCGCATCACGTTCGCGGGACTGAAAAAATGATGGCCGATCACGCGGTGCGGGCTGCGCGTGGCCGAGGCGATCTCGTCGATATCGAGCGTTGAGGTGTTCGAGGCGAGGATCGCGTCGGGTCGTGCGATCTGGTCCAGCTCGGTGAAGACTTCCTTCTTGAGCTGCATACCCTCAAAGACGGCCTCGACGATGATATCGGCCTCCTCGAATCCGTCGTAAGTGGTCGACGGTGTGATGAGCGACATCCGCTGCTCCGCCGCCTCGCGGCTCAACCGTCCGCTCGAGACGGAGCGATCGTAATTCTTGCGGATGGTCGACAGGCCGCGGATAAGCGCCTCTTCGGAAACTTCTTTTAGCCGTACAGGAATACCGGCGTTCACGTAGGCCATGGCGATGCCGCCGCCCATCGTCCCGGCGCCGGTGACGGCAGCTTTGCGAATCGGCAGCGTGGCGGTCTCCTTGGGAAGCCCGGGGATCTTGGCCACCTCGCGCTCGCCGAAGAAAGCATGAATCATCGCCTTCGATTCGGCTGAGAACAGGCACTCCTCGAAAATGCGAGCCTCTTCGCGGATGCCCTCTTCGAACGAAAGCTTCGTCGCGGCTTCCACGGCGTCGATCGCACGCAGGGGTGCGTTCTTGCCGCGCAGTTTCTTCCGCGCCTGTTCGCGCGCGGCGGCGAAGATCGGCTCGTTGGCCGCAGCGTGTCCAAGCTTGCTGCCGCGCTCGCGCGACTTGCGCGGCGCTTTCACTTCAGCGGCGAACGCGATCGCCCCGGCGAGCAGGTCGCCCTCGATGATCCGATCGACGATGCCGCAGGCCAGCGCGTCGGCAGCGCCTACGGGATCGCCAAAGGCGCACATTTCGACCGCCTTGGCCACACCGGCCAAACGGGGAAGTCGCTGTGTGCCCGCCGCGCCGGGAATGATGCCCAGCTTCACCTCGGGCTGCCCCACCTGCGCCGTCGGCGAAGCCACTCGATAGTGGCACGCCTGCGCAACCTCCAGCCCCCCGCCGAAGGCCGTGCCGTGGATGGCGCAGACGACGGGCTTCGGCGAGTCTTCAATCTTGAAGAGCACGGGATGAAGTCCGATCTCGCGTTTCTTTTGGCCCGACGTGATCTTGCCGAACTCCTTGATATCGGCGCCGGCAATGAACGTGCGTCCTGCCCCGATAAGCACCGCCGCGCGCAAGGAGCTGTCGGCGACGACTTGATCGATCGCCGCGGCAATGCCTTCGGGCACGCCCGGGCTGAGGGCATTCACCGGCGGATTGTCGACGGTGATGATCCCGATATCGCCGTCACGGGTGAGGGTGACCAGATCGCTCATGGCAATCAGTCAGTATATCGAGGCGGCTACAGGTCCACCGAGTCACCGCGCGCCGGCACGGCCACGTCCAGACCGTAGTGTTCGCGCAGCGCCGCCGCCAGACCGTGCGACTGCGACGGCTCGCCGTGCACGAGAAACACTTTCTTCAGAGACTTTGAAATCGGCTTAACCCAATCCAGCAGCTCGCGCTGGTCGGCGTGACCGCTGAGCTCGTTCATGGTGACCACCTCGGCGCGCAGTCGCATCGGTTCGCCGAAGATCGGCACTTCGGGCTGCTTGTCCACAAGCTTGCGCCCCAGCGTGTGTTCGGCCTGGAATCCGACGATGAGGATGGTGTTTCGCGGATCTTCGATGTTGTTGCGTAAGTGATGCAGAATTCGCCCGGCCTCGCACATGCCGGAAGCCGAAATGATGATGAACGGGCCATGGAGATCGTTCAAGCCCTTCGATTCGGTGACGTCCCGCACATAGCGCAGCCGCCGGAAGCCGAAAGGGTCCACGCCCTCCTCCAAAAATCGAGCCGTGTCCGCGTCGTAGCAGTCCGAATGCTTTCGGTAGACGTGGGTCACGTCCACGGCCAGTGGACTGTCGACAAAAATCGGGATCCAGGGGATCGCGTTCTGCTCGGATAGCTGGTGCAGCATGAAAACGAGCTGCTGCGTGCGGCCCACTGCGAACGCCGGCACGACCACCTTTCCGCCTCGCCCGGCCGTGCGGTTGATCACGCCCGCCAGCTTGTTCAGGACGATCTCCTCCTGTTTATGGAGCCGGTTGCCGTACGTGCTTTCCAGAATGAGATACTCTGCCTCCCGCGGAGGCTCCGGATCACGGATGATCGGCAGGTTGGCGCGGCCGACGTCGCCGGAGAAGATCAGCCGCGTTCTCCGGCCGCTCTCTTCCAGATTCAACGACACCCACGCGGACCCCAGCAGATGACCGCTGTCGTGAAAGGAGAATTGCAGACCGTCGAGCGCGACCGGCTCATAGTACGGCGTCTCCTTGAACAGCGCCAGCGCGCGCTGAGCGTCCTCGACGGTGTAGAGCGGCTGGACCTCGCCGTCGCCGTCGAGCAACTGGAGCCGCTGGCGGCGGTTACGCCGTTTGTTGAGGAACGCCGCGTCGCGCTCCTGTAAATACGCGGAGTCGGCGAGCATCGCGCCGCACAGGTCGACAGTCGCGGCAGTGGCGTGGATCGGGCGCTCATAGCCGTTCCTGGCCAGCGAAGGCAGGTTGCCGCTATGGTCGATGTGCGCGTGCGAAAGCACCACGGCGTCGACCTGCGCGGCGGGAAACGGCAGCGTGCGATTACGCTCGAAGGACTCCTTGCGACGGCCCTGGAAGAGGCCGCAGTCGAGCAGATATCGTTTGCCGTTGAGTTGCAACTCGTGCATCGAGCCGGTGACGGTTTGGGCGGCGCCCCGGAAAGTGAGTTTCATTGTGTAGAGGCCTTCTTATTGTGGCGCAGGCCCGATGTCGCCGGGCTCCCGTGCGGCCCGGCGTCTCGAACGCCGAGCCAAACCTCAGAGATGACGAGGCGCCAGCGTCGTCACCCGCAGATCCGGCTCCACCGTTACGTAGCGGAAGTTTGGAGGGTGCGGATTCATTTCACTGCGCGGTCCGCAAGCGCCGGTCTGCAACAGCAACGGTCCCCAATACTCGTTGGGCGCCCCTGCGCCGGCCTCCACCTGCGGGCTGAACCGTCCGAACCACACGATAGGATCCCAGTCGCCCGCGCCGGCAGCGCCCTTCTCAATCTTGAACTCTATGCTCCAGTGCGCGTGGCCGGCGAAAACGGCGTCGACACCCGGGCCGGTGGGCCGTGTCAGCTCGCACTGCTGGTAGCCGAGGCACAGGTAGTAAAACTCGCTGAGGTAGTGATTAATTGTTCCGAAGCGGATATCGTAGCCGCCGATAAGGGCTCTCTTCATGAATACGGGAGCCGGCTGCGACTCCGCCCTGTCCTTCTGTTTAGGCGAAAGATTCGCCGGCGGCGTGTGCACGCAGGCGAAAACGCGGCACTGGCGCGGCGAGTCCACCGTCTGCCCGCCGTGCGACAGCCGGATGCAGTCCAACACCTGCTCGATCCATGCGATCTGGCTGTAGTGATAGTGCTCGTTGGGCGGAAAAAAACCCATCGTGTCCGGGGATCCGGCTATGATGTTATCGCGCACGCTGACCGGACCCAGCTTCTTCGCACCATCGTCCCAGAAGCTCTGGCCCGTGAAGACATCGTAGCCGGTGTCGAGGACAAGGAAATAACAGTTCTCCACCCGCACCGCATAGTTGAAGTACGGGCAGAAGTTCAGAAAATAGTCGCGCAGGTGCGCGGCGCCGGTCTCGATGCTGAACAGCATCTCGATTTTCTCGCGCAGCCGGGAGCCGATCCATTGTCGAAGCATCGGCGTGAGCACCATGACCATCAGCAGCAGCACGATGCCGATCCAGATCGTGTCCCGCCCGAAAATCCAGAGCCCCGTGGTCTGACCGACGGCGAAGGCAATGGCCAGCGCCTGCTTCAGATACTTGCCGGCGAACGAGAGCACACGCGTAGTGCCGCGTTCCATCGCGATTTCCACCCAGCGGACGAAATTGCTCACAGCCGAATGCCACCAGGTCTGAGCGAGGATCGGCGAGCCTTCGGCGATGAGCTTATCGTTGAGTGCAAGCACGCGTTTGGCCACCAGGTCCGAGGAGTCGTAGTAGAAATAGTCGAACTTGGCGGCGTCCTTCTTCTCCAGGCCGAAAATCCACGGGTTGAAGGTCGGATTGTAGGGGTACGGGCGCCAGTCGTGGTTGCCGAGCGTGGTGAAAATCGGAACGCGAAGGCTGGACAGAATCTGGAACAGCGTCGTCCAGTTGTTGTCCCCGGGCTCGGCTTCGGTGAGGCCGTGGAACACAAAGTCCACAAGGTCGCCAAGCGCCACGACAAGATCCAGCCTGCCCGCGTCGGCCTCGGCGTTGGCCCACAAGACAAACTTACGCACATGATCGTTGAAGTTGAGGAAATCGATGCGGCCGCCGGCCGAGGCGTTGATGGAGCGATTCACCTCGTTGGCCCAGATATCATTGCGCGCCGCAACGTGGAGGTCGGTGAGGTGCACAAAACGCACGTCGCCGGCGGGCTGGCGCAGGCACAGCGCGTGCAAGACGATGTGCAGCGGCGTGTCTCCACGGCTGAGCCTCAGGTCGAACAGATTGATGCGGCGCTGCACCGGAGGCTCTTTTTTGGCCTTCGCCCGGAACACCCAGAAGCGGGCCTGACCCGCAAAAACTCCGTGCCGCAGGCAGGTGCTGATCTGCCGGCGCGTCTGCTCAACGGTGTCGAGCGCAACGGGGAGCTGATCGTCGTCGACCGGAATGGGGTCGGAAAGAAAAAGGTCGAATGACAGTCCCTGCCCGGACGCCTCCACCCGGTAATCAACCGTCGGGGGATCCTCGCTCACCGGCAGCGCGAGCACGATCTCGACCCCGGACTCGACGAGCGTCGCCGGCGAGACCAGGTGCGGGCAGCCGAAATTCGGGCCGATGATGCGCGGGATCGCGGGTGTCATCTAGCGGATAACCGCGGCCACCAGGCCCCCGGCCACAGTGATGATGGCGCCGTGTGAAATCCAGCCGATGTCGGCGCCCTCGGTGTCGGGGCGCGAGAGCTTTGTCAGGGTGCCGCCGAGGATCCAGCCGCTGTAGAGCAGCATTGCCAGGCTGAGGTTGATCCAGACGCGCTCCGG
>Ga0187893_10012241_pt1 | contig 12222 bp, 10 predicted proteins | sample MA1701074metaG_FD_139574 | JGI IMG/M metagenome (GOLD analysis project Ga0187893, IMG submission 139574) | White microbial mat communities from a basaltic lava cave in the Kipuka Kanohina Cave System on the Island of Hawaii, USA - MA170107-4 metaG ... | reverse complement strand
TCCGGCGTCATCGAAGAGCGTATCGAGCACGCGGAGGCCCGCCTGTTCGAACCGGGCGCCATCGCCGCCGCGCCGCGAGAGGATCCGTGAGAGCCGCAGGAGTCCCTGCGCGCCGATGGCCGCGGCGGAGCTGTCCACCGGCTCGCGGTCGTTGAACGGATCGGCGGGCCGGTCGCCCCAGCCGTCGAGCGCGGCAAGCCCGGGCGCCCCGGCATCCCAGTACGGAACGCCGTCGGCGGCGGCAACTTCGAGGTACCGATCGCAGGTCGCGTGCGCCGCCTGGAGCATGACCGGTTCGATGGCGCCGCGACCCCCGCAGGTTTCGAGCGCCTGGTCCGGAAGCGACTCGATGAACTCGAGCTGCTCCGCGAACCCCAGCATCGCCCAGGCGAGGCCGCGCGTCCACGTGCTGAACGGCGAGTAGCCCTGCTGCGTGCTCGGGCCGCGGTACGTGCCGTTGGCGACGTTGAACAGACTCTCGTGCGCCGTTCGTCCGCGGACGTCGAAGCGATCGCGGCCGGTGCCGTAGTAGACGTTGTATCGCGCCGTCGCGCTCGCGTGCTGGACGAGCCGATCCAGGAGGCTGACCGCGGCGTCCTGATCCTCGAGCAGCCGCTGGCCGAGCAGATGCCCGAGCGCGAGCGCCCGCAGCGAGCGGATCGTATCGACGAAGAGCGAGTGCGCGCCGTTGAACGAATAAATGAACCCGCCGTCCGGAAGCCGCGTCCACCGGCGGGCCTGGACGGCGCCGCTGACCTTCAGCGCCAGCTCGTAGAAGTGCATCTCCCAGTCGCAGGCGCGCAGCCGTCCCTCGCGTCCGAGCCTCCAGAGATTGCCGAACGTGCTGACGTTGTTGAAGCCATGGTCGTGCACGCCCATGTGGGTGAGGTGCGGCGCCATGCGCTCGAGCGTGCGCGCGCGTCCGAGCTCGAGAAACTCGGTGTCGCCCGTGGCGTCGAACTGCAGCAGGGCCGAGCCGAACTGAAACCCCTGCGTCCACTCGGTCCAGCCGCGCGCCTGGTAGCGGCCCTTGACGGTGAAGACCGGCGCGCCATCCTCCGGTTTCCACGTGCGTTCGATGGAGCGGATCTTCCAGGCCGACAGCGCGAACAGCCGCTCGATCTTCGGCAGGAGATCACGGGCCGAGCGCTGTCGATCGATGCGAATCATCGAGATTCGCAGAACGTGCCGAAGGGCCCGACGCCCTTGCGCACGAGGTTCGGCAGCTTCTTCGTACGATCGACATCGAGGAACAGCGTCGGTATCCAGGTCGTGCCCGACGCATCGACGATGTCCGGGTCTGTAACGGCGTTGAATTCCTCGAGCAGGCTGACGTCGCGGCCGTGCGGCATGCCGCGATCGTGGCCGAGCGTGTGGTCCACGAGCGTCCCGGTCTCGAACATCGCGGTACCGTTCAGCCGCTCGATCACGCTCCCCAGGGGGATGTCCTTGTCGATCTCGAAGAAGTTGTTCTCCGCGTAGATCTGCGGCTCGTTCGAAGGATTCGCCGGTGAGGTCGGCGTCGACACGCCGTTGTTCAGCGCGGCGATGAGCTCGGCCCGGTTGGTCACGGTGGCCCAGCCGTCGTTCGGCGCGAGCACCTCGCGCCCGAGATCCCGTTCTCTGTCAGCTGACGTCGTCACGTCCGTTGCAGCGACGACAGCGAGGACAGCGGCGAGGACGAAGCCTTTTGACCGACGCATCGTTCCGGCTCCTTCTTGGCGTCCGTATGAATGGGGCGCGGCCGAAGCCGGTGAGTATACCGCCTCGAGGTCCGGCTTGCTTACGGCCATACAATAGCCGCACTCCGTGCCAGGTCTGCCGCTTAGCCGCCTCGGTTCCTACGAGATCCTCGCGTCCATCGGGGCCGGCGGGATGGGTGAGGTGTTCAAGGCGCGCGACACGCGCCTCGACCGCGTCGTCGCCATCAAGATACTGCGGTCCGAGGTCGCCGCGGATCCAGACCGTCTCCGGCGGTTCGGGCTCGAGGCGCGAGCGGCCTCGGCGCTCAATCACCCCAACATTCTGACGATCTACGAGGTCGGGCGCGACGGGCCGACCGCGTACATCGCGATGGAGTGGATCGAGGGCACCACGCTGCGGACGCTCCTGGACCGGGGCCGCCTCCCGCTTCGACGGCTCCTCGATATCGTCCACCAGCTCGCCGAGGGTCTCGCCAAAGCCCACGCAGCCGGCATCGTCCATCGCGACCTGAAGCCCGAGAACGTCATGGTCAGCGACGACGGCTTCGTGAAGATCCTCGACTTCGGCCTGGCCAAGCTCGCAGAGGGCACCCAGACCTCGCAAACGGTCACGCGGACGGTCGGCACGGACACCGGCGTCGTGATGGGGACGGTCGGATACATGTCCCCCGAACAGGCGAGCGGGCTTCCGCTCGATCACCGCTCGGACCAGTTCGCGCTCGGGTTGATTGCCTATGAGATGGGGACCGGGAAGCGCCCGTTCGCCCGTCCCACCGCCGCGCAGACGATGGCCGCGACGATCGAGGTCGAACCCGATCCGATTTCGGCCCTCAACCCCGATCTACCCGAGCACCTCGGCACCGTGGTGCACCGATGTCTCGAGAAGACGGCCGTCGACCGGTACGAGTCGACGCGCGATCTCGCGCGAGATCTCAAGCAGATAGCGGAAAGCCAGGCGACTCGCGTGGCGAGCGGCTCGGTCGGTGCCCGGCCGGCTCACGCGAGCCGCCGGACGATCGTCGTGGTGGCGGTCGTGGTCGCCGCCGCACTCGTATGGAGCGTCTGGCTTTGGCGACGGGGTGGCGCGCCCGCTTCGGAGACGTCGGCGTCGCCGCTCGTCGCCGTCCGGCCGTTTCGAAACCTGTCGCCGGACGATGCCAGGTCCTATTTCGCAGCAGGGATGACGGAAGAGATCCGGGGCCAGCTCTCGAAGATGTCGGGGCTTCGGCTGCTCAGCCGCGCCGCCGCAGAGCAGTACGGCGACGGCGACGTCGGCCGCATGGCGGAGCAGCTCGGCATCGACCACGTCGTCGAGGGCAGCGTACGGCTCGATCGCGACCGCGCCCGGATCGCCGTCGAGCTGATCAACGCGCGAACGCAGCAGACGCTCTGGTCCGAGCAGTACGAGCGCGAGCTCTCGGACGTGTTCTCGGTGCAGAGCGATGTTGCGCTGCGCGTGGCCAGGACGCTGGCGGCGAACCTCACGTCGGACGAGCGCCGGCGGGTCGAGCAGCGGCCGACCGCCAATGCCGAGGCCTATCAGCTGTACATGCGTGCGAATGAGATGCGGGGCATGATGGATCGGAGCCGGAACCTCGAGGCCATCGCGCTGCTCAGGAAGGCGCTCGACCTCGACCCGAGATTCGCCGCCGCGCAGGCCCGGCTGGCCTACCGCATCTTCTTTCTCGGGTACTACGACGACCCGAAGTACGTGGATGAAGCCATCTCCCTCGCGCAGGCGGCGGCGAGCATCGATCCAACGCTCGCAGCCCCGCACTTCGCACTCGGCGGCGCGTACAGCGTGAAGGGACTTGGCGATCAGGCGCGGCTTTCGTTCCTTCGCGCGCTGGAGCTCGACCCGAATCACTCCGGCAGCATGAGCAACCTGTCGATTCACGAGAGTCACTTCGGCCGGCTCGACGAATCGCTGTACTGGGCGAGGCGCGCCTGGGCGCTGTCGGCGAAGGGGAGCAACGACTACTACCACGTCAGCGTGCCGCTGGTGAGCCTCCGCGACGACGAGTTGAGCGAGGCGTGGCTCCGGCAGGGCGAGCAGCGCTTTCCGGCGGAGCCCCGCATCCAGATCATGCTGACAGCGGTGGAGCTGTTACGGGGTCGCGACGCCGAGGCGCTCGCCCGCGCGCGCCGCGCCGCGGAGTCCTCGCCGACGAACGAAGAGCCGAAACACGTGCTCCTTGATCTCTCGTTTCTGCTCCGCACCAAGGACGTCATGCCGCTCGTGCGCGGCGGGTTCGAAACCGCCCCGGACGTCCCGTCGAACTGGCTTGCATACGAGACGATGCGAACGCGCTACGCGATCCTGCTGAAGAAGGCGGGCGAGGCGGCCGAGGCCACCCGTCTCGCCGACGAGGCGGCCGCCGTGGCCCGGCGACAACTCGACGGCGGAAGCCAGAGCCCGTATCTCATGATCGAGCTGGCGGCCATCCAGATGGTCAAGGACGATTCGAATGCCGCGCTCGACTGGCTGGAGCAGGCGTACAAGAAAGGCTTCCGCGAGTACGGCTACTTCGAGCGGGATACGGTCTTCACCCCGCTGGCCGGCACCCCACGCGTCCGACAGCTGGTGCAGCAGATGCAGAGGGACGTCGCCGCGATGCGCCAGCGGGCCCGCGATCGCGGCCTGATGGATCTGGCGAAACTCGACTGACGCGGCCGCCCGGCGCATAATCCTGCTGTGCCTGGCCCGAACCGCGGCCTCCAGCGGCTGTCCCGCCGCGCCATCCTCGAGCTTCTTGGCGCCGGCGTCACGGGTTTCGCACTGCGGGACAACCTATGGGCCGCGACGCCTGCCGGCACCTCCCGCATCGCCCGGCTCGACGTCTTCCCGGTCCGATATCCGATGCGCGGCCGATTCAAGTTCTTCGAGGGCCCTGAAGGGTCGCCCGCCGGCCGGCCCGCCGTCCTCGTGCGCATCACAGACGACGGGGGGGCGATCGGCTGGGGCGAGAGCGTACCGATTCCGAAGTGGAGCGACGAGACGCTCGAGACCGTGACGACGACGATCCGCCACTATCTCGCGCCGGAGCTCGTCGGACGCGATCCCGCAGATATCGTCGGCGCGCACGCGGTCATGGACCGTGCGATCGCTCCGGCGTTCTCGACCGGTCAGCCGATCGCGAAGGCGGGGATCGACGTCGCCCTGCACGATCTCGTCGGCCGCCGCGCGGGGCGGCACGTGACGACGCTGTGGGGCCGCGCGCCCGGCGCGCCGATGACGTTGAGCTGGACCGTGAATCCGCGGACGCTCGACGAGATCGACGGGCTCGTCGACGCGGGACGCAAGCAGGGTTACAGGCATTTCAACGTCAAGGTCGCGCCGGACCCGTCATTCGATGTTCAGTTGTGCCGGCGCGTCCGTGCGCTCGCGCCGGACGGTTTTCTCTGGGCCGATGCCAACTGCGGCTACGACCTCGAGACCGCGCTGGCCGTCGCGCCGAAGCTGGCGGGCGCCGGGGTCGACGTGTTCGAGGCGCCGATCAGGCCGAACCGGATCGCGGGATATCAGGCGCTCGCGAAGCAGCGGGCGCTCCCGATCCTGATGGACGAGGGGCTCGTCTCGACGGAGGAGCTGGTCGAGTTCATCCGCCTCGGGATGCTCGACGGCGTCGCGATGAAGCCGGCCCGCTGCGGCGGGCTGTTGACCGGCCGGCGGCAGATCGAGATCGTCACCGACGCGGGGCTGATGTGGCTCGCGAGCGGGCTCACGGATCCCGACGTCTCGCTCGCCGCGACGCTCGCGCTGTTTTCTTCATTCGGACAATCCCGGCCGTGTGCGCTGAACGGTCCCCAGTTCCTCGCGCACTCGGTCATCGATGCGCCGTTCACGCCGCGTGACGGCCGGCTCGCGCCGCCGACCGGGCCGGGGCTCGGCGTCGTCGTCAACGAAGCCAAGGTGCGTGCGATTGCAGAGAACCGATCATGACCCAACTTCCTCTCGATCGTCGTGAATTCATCGTCACGGGCGCCGGACTGGCCGTGGCCGCCATGGCATCGACCCGCCGCGTGCTCGGCGCGAACGGCCGCATCGGCATCGGGCTCGTCGGCTGCGGCGGCCGCGGCACGTACCTTCTCAACGAGGCGATCGCCGCGGATGCCGCCGGCATCGAGATCGTCGGTCTCTGCGACGTCTGGTCCGTCGCGCGGGAGAAGATGGCGTCGCTCGTCGCCGACAAGCTGCCCGGGCAACGGCCGAAGCTCGTTGCGCGGCACGAAGACCTCCTGCGGCTGCCGGGACTCGACGCGGTGATCATCGCGTCGCCGGATTTCGCGCACCCGGGCGCGCTCATCGACGCCGTCGCCGCGGGGAAAGACGCGTTCGTCGAGAAGCCGCTCAGCGCGCGGCTCGAGGATGCCGTCGCCGCGCTCGACGCCGTCGAGAAGGGCGATCGGATCGTGCAGGTCGGCACCCAGCGACGCAGCAGCGCCCGGTTTCGCGCTGCGGCTGATTATGTGAAGTCCGGCGCGCTCGGACCCATCTGCAAGATCGAGACGGCGTGGAACCGGAACGTGCCGAGCTGGCGGCGGCCGGTCGACATGGTGAAACGGGCGGACGTCGACTGGGACCAGTACCAGATGTACCTGCCGAAGCGGGACTTCGATCCGGTCCGCTACCGCTGTTGGCATTGGTTCTACGAGTACACAACCGGGCTGGTGGGACTCCTGGGCAGCCACATGATCGACGTCGCCCTCTGGTTCATGGACGATCCGTTCCCCACGTCCGCCGTCGCGCTCGGCGGGACGTTCAGCTGGAAGGACGGCCGGCAGACAAGCGACACCGCCGAGTACGTGTACGAGTTCCCGAAGGGCTGGATGCTGACGTTCTCGTCGCGGCTCGGCTCGGGTCCCGAGTCCGACTACGAGATCTTCTACGGGAAGGAGCGCTCGCTCGACACGCGGGACTGGATCAGTCGTCCAGCGGCCAACGCGCGCGCCGCCGACGCCAGGGACATCACGCTGCCGGAACCCGTGGGTCAGGAGCGCAGCCACGTCGGGAACTGGATCGACTGCATGCGCTCGAGAAAGAGGCCGAACGCGCCGATCCAGGCCGGCTACGCGCACGCCGTCGCCTGTTGTCTCGGGCGCGAGGCGGAGCGCACGGGACGGCGCGTGCGCTACGACGCCGCGACCCGACGGATCCTCGAGACCTGATCATGCGCGGCTCCACGAGTCTCGTAGCGTCCGGCTTTAGCCGGACCGGTCGCACCAGGCTTCAGCCTGGTCTGATGGTGATTGGAGCGCTGGCGCTTTCGGCAGGAGCCGGCGCGCAGCCCTTTCGCGTCGATCCCGCGTGCGGGTCGGCGTCAGCCGCCTTCACGCTGCGGCATCAGGGCCCGGCGCTCGTCGTCCTCGACGGCGCGCGACCGGTGCTGCACTACAACTACGGCCTCAGGCTCACGAGCGGCGTGCCGGAGGATCGCCGGCGCGCGTCGTACATCCACCCGCTGTTCGGGCCGGACGGAGAGGTGATCACGGACGACTTTCCGAAGGATCACCATCACCATCGGGGACTGTACTGGGCGTGGCCCGACGTGTGGCTCGGCGAGACACGCGTCGACCAGTGGCATCTCAAAGGCGTCTGGACCCAGTTCGAGGAATGGCTGGCGCAGGACGTGCGGCCGTGCAGCGCGGTCATCGGGATCCGAAACGGCTGGTACGACGCCACCCGGCGCCGCGTGGCGGACGAGGTGGCCTGGCTGCGCGTCGGTCCGTTCGACGGCGTCGGCCGCACGCTTGATATCGATCTGACGTTTACGGCGACGGTCGGCCCGGTAACCATCCGCGGGCAGCTCGAGGATAAAGAAAAAGGCTACGGGGGCCTGCAGTACCGTCCGGCGCCGGGCAAGGACAACCTCATCGCGACTGACAGCGTGCCGACGATTACCAAGAAGGATACGGATCGCGTGCCGTCGAAGTGGGCCGACTACTCGGCGATCTTCGGCGATCGCACGACGCGGTCGGGCGTCGCCATCTTCCCGTCGTCCGATCATCCGGACTTTCCTCCGGGATGGACGACGCGGTACTACGGGTTTCTCGGCGTGGCATGGCCGGCGCTCGAGAAGGTGACCTTCAGCCCCGGCGGGCCAACGCTGCACCTCCGATACCGCATTTACGTTCACCGCGGGGGATGGGAGGAGGGAAAGGTGCGCGAAGCGTTCGGGGCGTGGAACGCCACCTCCACGGACGCGTCACGCTGACAGCCACGGATTACGCGGATCACGACAACCACGGATGTCGCGGATTACACGGATCGCGCCTGAAGTGGTCCGACGCTACTTCGCCGACGGACCGACGGGGACCGCGTCGACAGCGGACTCGAATGCAACGAACAGGACGCACGATGCGCCGGCCCCGCAGGATGCGCTGTGCGGAACCTTCGCCGGCCCGTAGGCGTACATGCCCGGCTTCAGTACCGTGCTTGCCTGACCCTTGTAGCTGACGGTGAGCTCTCCGGCGACCAGAACCATCCGCTCGGCCGACGTGTGCCAGTGCTCCGGGATGACGGCATTGGCAGGCAGCCTGAGGAACACATCGGCGTTCGCCTTCGATGAATCGCCGTGGAGGACCGCCAGGCCGCAGCCCGCTGGCATGAAGGCCGGGCACGGCCCCCACTGGAGCTGAGCATCCTGCGCGCTGCGCGTCACGGCCTGCTCCTGCGCAGGCGCTTGAGCCCAGGCTCCGACGAGAACTCCTGCGGTTACCAGCACGCTCTTCGCTACCCTCTGACCTGACATGAGTGGGTCTCCTTTCTTTGCATGAACCACGGATTCGACGATTCTACGGATTCGGTCCCGCTGGAACGCGGAAGGCGAAGGCAAGCCACGGCAGGACGCGCAGGAAGCGAGCCACACCATGGGAGAGGAGGTCGGCGAGCCGGACATCTCGACGACCTTGACCGCGCTCTGCATGACGAAGTGTACGAGTGCTGGGGCCCAGATCGTTCGCGCTCCCAGCTCGAACAGATACAGCGTCGCTCGTGCGTGGGTAGAGGTAGCGAACGCGGGGAGGGTGAGGAGCAAGAGTCCGCTGACGCCGATCCCGATCCAGAGCGATCGCATGGTTGGGCGACCGAGACCAAGCGTCCGAACGGCGACGGCCACGGGCTGACCCCAGAGAACGCGCTGAGCGATCACGCACGCCCAGAACGACCAGGACCGCGACCGCGATCCCGGCTTCCCCCCGGAGGCTGCCGAACGCGGTGGCGCTGCCGTGGAGAATCAGGAAAACCACAACCATGCTGAGAGCCAGCCTGAGTCGCGAAAAACCGGCTGCGGGGCGTCGGATCGCGGATTCTCCGGTGTGAACGCCGATGCTCACAAGGACCAGGTGTGTATGACGGGAAGAGTCTGACGATGGGCTTCCCGACAGAGTGTCAGAAGATCCTGCAGAGCCTTTCTCATGTCGTCCGTTGGCGTGAGTCCGGGTTCGCTGTGCTCTTCCGCAACCGCGCGTGTCCAGGCCGATATCAAAGACTCGACGCTCGCTTCGGGCACCGCGGCCATCATCTCGACCCAGTCCGGCGAAACGACTTCGGCGGCGGAGTCCCCGCCGTCGCGGCCGACCCGTCTTCCCAGTGAATCCAGAAGGGAAGTTGGTCCAGAGCCGACGATCTTCTGTGCCTCCTCGGTGAGAAGGTCGAGATCGATGGGAGACAGGTGGAGTGAGAAGTCCACGCGGAAAGGGAATCGTTGCGGATCCCGGAGGGTAGTCATGCTGGGCGAACGCCCGGCCGACGCCTTCAGCGTCGCCCGCGTAGAAGTTGATCAGCTGACCCACGATCTCTCCAGTTGCCAGATGTCAGGCCGCAACAGCCGGCGCTGGCGCTGTAGGCTGCCGCGTGGCGAGTACACCAATCGAGATCACGTAGACGGCGACGATCACGGCAGGAACGGCGACGAACCGGTGGGCGGGGAACAGGAACCAGACGGCGACGACCAGAAGGGTGCGCGCAATGGCGTGGAAGAGGCCAACCCAATGCTGAATCATCCACGAAAAGGGAACCCACATGAGGCCGGCCAGGATTCCGGCGCCCAGGGGCAGCGAGGACGGCTCGATCAACCAGAAGGGGATCGCGATCCCCCAAACCAGGTTCGCCATCAGGATATTCAGGCCGAAGAGGCGGTCCAACTCGTTCTGGCTCTTCGTGCCGAGCAGGTCTTCGCCGGTAAAGCGCGCGATGAGCAGGCCAAGCGGGAAAATCGATCCCATGCAGACGAACAATGCAAGCGACGCGGGCTCCGTTGGCAGGATGGCGCCGAGGGCGCCGGCCGCCGACCAGGCAATCGTCCCGGCGATCGGCATCGCGAGGAACCGGCTCCGGCCGAATTCTGCCCGAAGTTCATTCAGTGCACGATCGGTCGCCATCGTTGCAGGCCCCCCACCCTTCGGTTTGCGGTCCGCCCGTGGTTGACCGGCTGAGTTTATCCGTGAAATCCGTCGCCAACCCGGGATCCGCGAAATCCGTGGCCCCGCCTTCGCCTACGGCTTCGGCGAGGCGGGCTGTAAACCCGGAACCCCCTCCCCCCGTCTAACGTATCGATCCTTCAGTCCCCGGCGGAGGCCGTGATGACATTGCTGAAGCGCCTGTTTGGCACCAAGAGCGAACCACCCAAGCGCATCCGGATCTGCGTCGAGTGCGGGATGCCCATCGCCGAGCACAAGGACTGGTGTTCCATCCTGAGAGGCCGTCAGGAGATGGAGTTGCGGGCCGCGACGGCCTCGACCGACCAATCCTGACCCTCGGTTAACCGACCTCCGTCCGATTCCCCGCCCCGTTCGTCATGCGCGGTAAAATACCGTGATGACTCGACGACTGTTCGCTCCGCTCGTCGCGGTTGTGAGCGCCGCCGTTGTCGCGGGCCTCGTCGCCGCACCTATCAACCTCTCCGGAACCTGGCAGCCGCGCTACTGGGTCATGAAGATTTCCTTGCAGCCGGCTCGCGGACACTCCGCAGGTCGCCGACGACGTGACGATCGTCCACGCGGGCACGCAGGAGCTGTCGAGGGGCGACCGAGGTATCGGGGTAAGTGATCGGGCTGGCGTGGTGACGGTCGTCTACTCCAGTCCTTCGATGTCGGCGAGGTCCTTCGCCCGTCCCGTCGCTCGCTTGTTGCGCACGAACGCGTCCCGGCCGATGAAGCTCACCTGGACATCGCCGAAAGGCCGTTCGAGCCGGCCGGTCCACGCCTCACCGAATGAGAGTCCCGTGAGCGCCGTGAGGATGTCTATCCGGCCGGGCGGCACGCCGATTTGATAGACGACACCTTCGCGAGCGAAGTCCGATTCCGAGATATCCGCGAGCGGCGCGCCGAAGGCGGCCAGCGCCCGCATGACGCGGACGGCGTTGGCGGGTGTCGCCTCGATCCAGATATCCAGGTCGCCGGTTGCGCGGGGGCGACCGTGGAGGGCGAGCGCATACGCGCCCACGACGAGAAAGCGGACGTCAGCGGCGACGAACGCGCGCAACAGATCGACAAAGTCCGGGTTCATCGCTGTATTCGCCGCGCAGCCGCCACAGTTCCTGGCTGAGGCGCCAGGCCTGAATGATACGCTCCGCCTCGGGAATCTGTCGCCAGTACTGCAGGTCGTCGCGATCCGCTTCGGCCGCCGACGCATACCGCCGGACGGTGACACGGCGTACGCGGTCATCGCTGCGGTCATCCATCCGTCGCACGCTGTCGAATCCCGGAAAAGTCGATTGTAGCAGGCTGTCTTCTCTGGAAGAAGCCGGCCGGCGGCGAGGCCGAGATCTACATCGCGCCCGTTCTCCCGAAGGAATGCCGCCTGACCACGCCCGGCCAGCAGCAGTTGACGCCCGGCGCGCCCGGCAGCCGCCGCGTCCGTATCGTGGGCGGCATGAACTCAGAACGTACCTTCGAACGCGCGCCCGGCTCGCGGCTGCGGGTAGTCACCAGGGCTGAAGGAAGCGGATGAAAGAGATCGCGGCCGCGCTCGACATCTCCGTGAGAACCGTCGCGAACCACAAATACGAGATGATGGAAGTCCTCGGCATCGAGAACACGGCGGACCTGATCAAGTTTGCGAATCAAGGAAGGGCTCGTCGACGCGTGACGTGTAGCGCAGGCCTTCAGGCCTGCCGGGGCGTCAGATCAATACGCCAGCCCCATCATCGTCTGTCGCGCGATCCTCGTCCTGGTCTCGCGCATGTCATCGCCGCGCAATTCGCGCAGCGCGTAGGTGACGAAGTCGCGGCTGACGCGCTTCCGCCAGACCAGCGCGAAGTCCGTGTTGTCCATCGGCTTGGCGATCGCGTACGCGCGATCGGCCGCTGCGGCGATGACGTCGTCGGTGAGCCGCTCTCCCCGCAGGACGGCCGCGGCGGCCGTTGCGGCCAGCGGACGCGACGCGACGGCGCCCAGCACGATCCGGGCGTCGAGAACGGCGCCGGATGCATCCAGCCGCGCCGCCGCGGCCACCGACAGGACCGGAAAGTCGAACGAGCCACGACGCCTGAGCTTCCAGTACGTGCTGCGCCAGCCC
>Ga0187893_10012240_pt1 | contig 12223 bp, 11 predicted proteins | sample MA1701074metaG_FD_139574 | JGI IMG/M metagenome (GOLD analysis project Ga0187893, IMG submission 139574) | White microbial mat communities from a basaltic lava cave in the Kipuka Kanohina Cave System on the Island of Hawaii, USA - MA170107-4 metaG ... | reverse complement strand
GGATGAAGGCGGTATGCACCAGGTCCTCGGCTCCTTTCCCCTCCGGCACGGGCACCCAGACCGATTTACCGTCGTGATGAGTTCGCCTGGCCGGGACGCGCGCGATCAAAGTGGCGAAGCGGGCGATGGTCCCGTTCGTACACCAGAGTTTTTCGCCATTCACAATAAACTGGCTGCCGGTTGAATCCAGCACCGCCTCAGTCTGGATGTTCGCGGCATCGGAGCCGGTGATCGGTTCTGTGAGCGCGAAGGCGGAGATGTCTTCGCGTGCCACGCGCGGCAGGTATTTCTGTTTTTGCTCCTCGTTGCCGAAGAGGAGAATCGGCATGGCGATGCCGATGGATTGGGGCACGGCTACAGTGAGCGCCAGAATATTGCTCCAACTGGCTATGAGCGTGAGCACGCGGCCGTAATTCTTATACGAGAACCCGAGCCCTCCATACTGCTTGGGGATTTTCATCCCGAAGGCGCCTAGTTCGAACAGGCCCTTGAGCACCGTGTCAGGAATTTTGGCCGTGCGCTCGATTTCGTCCGGATCAACTTGGTTGATGAGAAAGGCTTCGATTTTCTTGCAATAGGCTTTCCCAGCCTCTCTCTCTTCGGTTGGCTCATCGGGCGGAAGGAGCAGATCAAAATCGGGTTTGCCTTCAAACAGACCTGCCATGAAGCTCAAGCCGGTGATGCAATCTCGGGCTTCCTCGATCCGCTCCAGGCCCTTGAACAGTGTGGACATCCCACCGCCTCAACTTGCTCGGAGCCTCCGGCCATGCTCCCATCATGACGACGAATTAATAGAGCACTGGGCCACAAGGGTTCCGATCCACGACTGTTCTCAGTGTACTTCTTTAGTGACAGGAAGGCTAGGCCACCCACAGATCTCATTAGTAAAACTCGTGTCGTAGGGTGGTGTGGCGAGGAGGAAATTGCAGAGTGGGGATTGCTTAGGCGACAGCGTTGATGATCCGCTTGACCAGGTCCCTCTCATCGGCCTCGGTCTGGACCTCGCCATTCAGGCGTGCCTCAAGCAATTGACTCAGGATCTTCTTAAAGATGGGGCCTGGTTTTAGGCCCATGACTTTCAAGTCGGTTCCGGTCAGGATCTGTTTGACGTGCCGGTAGGTGGCGAGGTAGGCAGAGATGTGGCGTTTGACCGATTCAGATCGGGTCTTCGCCATGAGGAACAGCAGGGTTTCGTCGGAAAGGCCAACCAACATCCGGTACGCCTCAGCTGGTCGTAAAGGGGAGCGCCTGGCCAGGCGCTGCAGGAGGGTGCTTGACGAGCGGCTGACTCTGATCTTTTCGGCATGCAGTTCCGGCAGTTTGAGCCGCCTCAGGATCTCGCCGACCGCCTTGCCCGGTATCACTTCCATAAGCACCATGAAGTAGACAAGCCAGCCGTCCATCAGACCTCCAGGGAACCCCGAAGACGCACCCGCGACACTTACCTTCCGATCCGGCCAATTCAACGAGGTACGCTTGTACCAGTTGAGCACCTTTGGGACTGCCGTGAGAAGGGCATCCAGCCGAGCGGACCACTTCAGAGCCGGATGGACGAAGCGGAGCAGGTTCAGCTCTCCCAAGCGAGCGATCATCTTGCGCGGTTCCTCTTCGGAGAGCAGCAGTATCAATTCATCGGACAGCCGTGAGCCGGATAGACGATGGAACAGATCCATCTCGCCCGCTCCCTTGATCAGCGCCAAGGTCTCCGTCCCAAGCCGGAATCCGAACCGCTGCTCAAAGCGAATGGCCCGGAACACTCGTGTCGGGTCCTCCACGAAGCTCAGGCTATGCAGGACACGGATTGTCCTCTCGTTCAGGTCTCGCTGACCTCCATAGAAATCGATGAGCTCCCCGAAATGGCTCGGATTGAGACGGATGGCAAGCGTATTGATCGTGAAGTCGCGGCGATAGAGATCTTCTTTAATCGAACTTCGTTGAACGGTGGGCAGAGCAGTCGGGTATTCATAGTGTTCGGTTCGGGCGGTGGCAATGTCCAGCTTGAAACCGTCCGGGAAGACAATGACGGCCGTCTCGAAGCGATCATGGACTTTCACTTCCGCCTTCGCCGCTCTGGCCAGTGCACGCGCATAGGCGATGCCGTCTCCTTCGATGACGAGATCCAGATCCAGGTTGGGTTGTCCCAGGAGCAGATCGCGCACAAAGCCCCCGACCACAAAAGCCGACACCGAGGTTCGTTTGGCCAGCTCCCCTGCCTGTTTCAGTAACTGGAAAACCCGGCTCGGGAGACGACCTCGCAACATCGTTGGGCGGCGCCGAACAGCCGAGAATCTACGCACAGTGAAGATGCACCTCTGGGATTCGACCGTTTGGTGACAGGGCCCACTACCGCTCACCTTCAATTGAAGATGTCAGCGTAGCCCGGTTGTTTGCGGGATTGTGGTCGGCTGGTTCTGGGTATCCGTTACATCGCGCACATCTCTGGCACAGCGGAAGCCCAGCCAGTTCATCTTGGTGTTGGGATTGGTCCCATTGCGCTGGGCGGGCCGGACGCTGGGGGTGCTGTCAATCCACCCGCCACCACGAAAGGCCTTCTGCGTCCCCTGCTCCGGCCCCTTCGGATTGCGATCCGGTGCCGTCTTGTAATAGTTCGGGTCGTACCAGTCGGCCGTCCATTCCGCCACATTGCCGGCCATCTGAAAGACTCCATAGGGGCTGACCGCGTTCTCGTACTTGTCCACCGAGATGACCGGCGGATAGAGCAGCAGCCGCTCCGGCCGGTCGCGGACCGGCCCGGACAAGCCGGTGCGGCCAAAGTTCGCTCGGCTCAGTCCTGCCGGTTGATTACCCCAGGGATAGATGCGTCCATCCTCGCCCCTGGCTGCCTTCTCCCACTCTGCCGAGGTCGGCAAGCGCTTTCCCGCCCACTTGCAATAGGCGTCGGCGTCATACCAGGAGACATGCATGACGGGGTGGCTGGCCATGGACTCCTGAAAGTTGCCCCCATCATACTGCCAGTCCAAGAGAGGCGGCCGATCGGTGGCGAGCACAAACTTGAGATACTGGACCGTCGTGACTTCGTACTTATCGATTTCGTAGGCATCCAGATAGACCTTCCGCTGAGGAAACTCCGGCTGATATGCGTTCCGATCCACCTTCTTGTCGCTGCCCATGATGAACCAGCCGGCCGGGATGAGGACCATTTCATTATGAGCCGGCAACTTCACACGCTCAGCCGCTATGTTTTTCCCCTCCGGGGTCCACTCGCGGGTCACGTCTGAAACATCCAGCGCACGGGCAACCGCGGCAAGGCCAACCAGCGCAACGACCGCAATGATCTTGACAAGCTTTCCAGACACCTGAACCCTCCTTAATACTCCCTGCTCTCTTACATCGCTTGGTCGGGTTTCCCCGTCTTATTCTGATCAAATTCTTCCAATGGCTGGAAGTTGAGCGGCAGTTGGAACAGGAAATCTGACACGGGTCGTAGCTTCACGTGCCGATACTCCACGATCCAACTGCCATCCTTCTTGGCCAGTTTCATCGGGAACCGAATATCGGTCGCCAACCACTGATAGTAGAGATCGGTCTTGTCTCCCCTTCGCACCGTCACCTCGTACAACGTGGTGGGATGCCCGTCAAGCGTTTCGGTCCCGATCTCCTCACGCGCCACCTCGCCCTCCAGCAGCTCCGTCACCTTCGGGGCCTGTTCAGGATCATAGGGGACGGTCTTGAAGTGTCGCATCCGGGAGAGCAGTAGCCATGTGACCTGCTTGTCCTTTCGCACGATGGTTACGTTGACCGGGCCCAGATCATGGTGCTCCAGCCGCCACATCTCATCCCGATAATAAAGATTGGCCTTGCGGCTTTTCCCATTGATCCGCGTGATCTGGTCCGCGGAAAACTCGAGAGCCCTGGCATCAGACAGGCTCGCCAGCCAGACCGCACAGGCTATGACGGTTGCCATCCAGTTCATCGTGACCCGGCAGTTTATCATAGACTCACCGGCATTTTCCTGATGGCCGAACAGGAGCCCCGTCCCAGCCTGTTCCGTCTGAGCGTTTGATGGACAGCGCCCGACGTAAGAGGTATCATCAAGTTTCAAGAATTCCTGAGACTTCTGCGTAGAACAGCTGAGTTCTGACGCTGCATCCCTGAGCAAGGCGACCCTCCATGATCAAGATCCTGCTGGTCGAAGACAAACCCGCTGACGCCAATCTGACGAGGGATATGCTGGCCGAGCAAAGCGATCGGTTTGATCTGGTCCACGTTGATCGGCTGAGTGAGGCGCTTCGGCGCCTCAGGCGGGAACCCTTTCATCTGATCCTGCTGGACCTCTCGCTGTCTGATGCAGACGGCCTGGATACTCTCCGCCAAATCCAGGCGAAGAGCCCCGGCCTGCCGATTTTGGTGCTGAGTGGGCTGAACGACGAGGGACTTGCCCTCCAGGCTGTGCAGAATGGAGCGCAGGACTACTTGGTTAAAGGCCAGGCGAATGGGGATCTCCTCGCACGCGCCATCCGCTATGCCATCGAACGCAAACGGGCGGAAGAACGCCTGACCTATTTGGCCCAATACGATCACTTAACCGGCCTGGCGAATCGCACCCTCTTTCGAGACCGCCTGGTCCTTGCCCTGGCCCGGAGCAAGCGCAGGGATCAACCGGTTGGACTCATGTTCTTAGACCTGGATCGCTTCAAGACGATCAACGATACCCTGGGCCATGACATTGGCGATCAGCTCCTCAAAGCCGTGGCGGACCGGCTGAAGAGTTGCGTCCGACAGGTGGATACCGTCGCCCGCATGGGCGGCGATGAATTCAGCATCCTGCTGGAAGCCATCCCCAGCGAGCGAGGTCTGACCACTATGGCGCAACGAATCCTCGACGCCATCGCCCAACCCTTCGTCTTGGACGGTCACCAGGTTTTCGTGACCGTCAGCATCGGCATCACGGTCTATCCTGCCGATGACGAGGATACCAATAATCTCTTGAAACACGCTGACACCGCCATGTACCGGGCCAAACAACAAGGAGGCAACGCCTACCAGTTTTTCACACCGGAGATGCAGGCCGCGGCCCGCGATCGCCTGGTCATGGAACAGGCGCTCCGGAAGGGATTAGCGCGGAATGAGTTCGTGCTGCACTACCAGCCGTTTTTCGACCTGGCCACGCGAATGTTCACGGGTATCGAGGCGATTGTGCGTTGGCGAAATCCTGTTTCCGGGCTCACCATGCCGGCCCACTTTATCCCCATTGCTGAAGAGACCGGCCTCATGATTCCCCTCGGGGCCTGGGTGCTGCGGACCGCCTGCGCCCAGGCCAAGGCTTGGCAGGAAACAGGATTTGCCTCGCTGCGCATCGCCGTCAACATCTCGGACCGACAGTTCAGGCAGCGCAACATCGCGAGCAGCCTGTCGCAGATCCTACATGACACAGGGCTTAATCCCCACAGCCTGGAACTGGAATTCCCCGAAAGCGTCTTCATGCTGAATACCGACGCGACCACCACGACTCTGAAGGAGTTGAAGGGGCTGGGGATCAGACTCTCCATTGATGATTTTGGCGCGGGGTTTTCGTCACTGAGCCACTTGAAGCGCTTCCCTCTCGACACTCTCAAGATCGATCAGTCCTTTGTTCGAGACATCCCTTCCGATCCCGACGCCGCGGCGTTCGTCGCAGCCATTATTGCGATGGCCCGGAGCTTGAAACTCACAGTGATCGGCGAGGGTGTGGAAACCGACGCGCAGGCGTCCTTCTTAGCCGAAAAGGGGTGCCATGTGATTCAAGGATATCTCTGCAGCGAGCCAGTACCACCAGAGGAAGTGCCCACACTCCTGCGAGAAGGCGGTTGTTCCACGAGACGGAATGGAACCTAGTGGTGTCACGCAGCACATGTGGGCGCAGGTAGCTCTGACAAGTTGGAACGGCACCTAGGGCTTCCGGCGCAAGGCGCTTGGAGGAAGGAACATCAGCGGAACTCGATCCCATAGCGGGGCGGTGAGATAGCCTCGCTACGACAACGGGGACAGCGGCTCGGGCGAGTCAGGCGGGTTCGCTCCCGGAAGACAAAGTCGCAATCTCGGCACCTGCACGGTTCCAGGACAAACCGGCGTGTCCGGTCGCGTGCCACCGACTTAGCGACATGGGTCAGATGGTCTTCAACCTGCCGTTCTGGCACTCCAACCAGTTCGGCAAGCTGGCGGGACGAGTAGAGGGTCCCAGTGATCCTCTGCATGATGAGCTGCCTAACGGTCAACTCCGCCACTTCCCTCTCCTTCAAGGGGAAGACCCCGTGATGCACCCTGCTTGAGAGGCGCGGTTACAGGAGGATCTCTGAGGGCTTCCTCCCCAATTGGGTGGCAGTATAGTGGAACGTGGGGCTGGAAGACAGTGCCAGATGCGTGTGGCAGTTCCCGGTGACGGGTGGAGGCCTTGAGACGACCATGGATCCTCTGTTTCTGGATCGCCATGATGCCGGCCGACGACTGGCTCACGCTCTGATTCACTACAAAGAGGCATCGGACACCCTTATTCTGGCGTTGCCCCGCGGCGGAGTGGTCGTCGGCTATGAAATTAGCCGAGAGCTCCACCTTCCGCTGGAGGTGCTGGTGACCAGAAAACTGGGAGCGCCGGGGAATCCAGAGTTGGCGATGGGAGCCCTGTCGGAAACCGGCTATCGCCATCTCAACCCCGAAGTCCTACTGAGCTTCGGCGTGTCCTCCGGTCAACTGGAGGAAGAGGTGCAGCGCCAGCAGCAGGAGATTACCCGGCGAGTCGAGCGGTATCGACGGGGCCGGCCGCTCCCGCCCTTGACCGGTCGGAACGTGATCCTCGTGGACGACGGGGTGGCAACCGGGGCGACCTTCTACGCTTCTGTAGCGGCGCTCCGGACCTTGAACGTGCGGCGGCTGGTGGCCGCCATCCCGGTGGCGTCTCTCCAGGTCAGAAGCGATCTGCTGTCGAAGGTTGATGAAGTCGTGATCCTCGAGACGCCGACGTCGTTTGCCGCCATCGGGCAATTCTATCTAGACTTCTCCCAGGTGGAGGATGAGGCCGTGATTGAGTGCTTGTTGCGTGGGCGCCCCGCTCCGCCCGGCACAGACTCTACAACCACGTGAGCACACCCTGAGCGCAGGGACTCGGCAGCTCTGTCAGTCGCGGAAGATCAGAAAGAAGAGGCGTGATGCCGTGAAAGCCATGAACATGGAGCACAGCGCCGAGGTGGGGACCAGACCTCTCCTTTTGAAGGATCTTCCAGCCCCGGACCCCGGACCGGGCCAAGTGCGGGTACAGGTGCTGGTCTGCGGCGTCTGTCGCACTGACCTGCACATCGTAGAAGGCGAGCTGCCCGCAGCAACGCGCCCCATCATTCCCGGCCATGAGGTGGTTGGCATCGTGGACCGCCTTGGCAGCCAGGTGCACCATGTGAAGGAAGGGGATCGGGTGGGCATCGCCTGGCTCCAGAACACCTGTGGCCGCTGCGAGTTCTGCCGCGATGGACGGGAGAATCTCTGTCCCGGGGCAAGGTTCACCGGCTATCACGTGGACGGAGGCTACGCCGAATATGCGGTCGTACCGGCGGCCTTTGCCTACCCAATTCCATCCGTCTTCAGCGACGAGGAGGCAGCGCCGTTGTTATGCGCGGGGATCATCGGCTATCGCGCGCTGCGCCTCAGCCGGGTGAGGCCAGGCCAGCGACTCGGGCTCTACGGCTTCGGAGCCTCGGCCCACATCACCATCCAGGTGGCTCGGCAGTGGGGGTGCGAGGTCTATGTCTGCTCGCTTCGAGAGCAGCACCGTGCGCTCGCACGTGAGTTGGGAGCTGCCTGGGTCGGCGGCGCAGCCGAAGCCCCACCCGAGAAACTGCACGGAGCCATCATCTTCGCACCGGCCGGCGAGCTGGTCCCACCGGCGCTCCGCGCGCTGGAGAAAGGCGGGACCCTCGCACTGGCTGGTATCCACATGACACCGATCCCCCCACTGGACTACGACCAGGAACTGTTCGGCGAGCGGGCCATTCGAAGTGTGACGGCGAACACGAAGCAGGACGGGCTGGATCTTCTGCAGGAAGCCGCCACGATTCCGATTCGTCCCCACGTCCAACGGTTCACCCTTGAAGAGGCCAACGAGGCGCTCCAGGCCTTGAAGGCCGGGACAATCGCAGGGGCAGGAGTTTTGTCGGTGCGATGAGAACCGAGACAACGGTGAACCTAGCGGTCAGCTTGAAAGAGTTGAAAGGAACAGCACCCATGAAACCGAAACCATCACGGACGACTAGTTCCAAGAAACGAACCGCTTCCTCAATCAACAAATCCTCTGCTCGCGGCAGCCGCAGTACACAGCTCACTTCCGCGCCTCGAGAGGCCGCGGATCTTCAGGCACGGATTGCTGCGCGGGCTTATGAGCTGTACGAGCAACGGGGGGGCCAAGACGGCTATGCCCTGGAGGATTGGCTCCAGGCTGAGCGGGAGATCCGGGACGCTGAGCAGCGAGGTAGGGCCAGGTCGTGACGAGATCCCGTGCCTAAGCAGTGAAGTCCTTGAGGCGCACCGGCACACGTTTGGCTCCCCACCTGCCCGGCTGATTCTCGAACAGACCGGGGCAGGCTGTGCCGCAATCGAGACAGGAACCGCCATCGGCCAGATTCCAGTCGGTGAGCACATACCAGTCGCGGCCGATAAGCTTCTGACCGCACTGATGGCAGTAGGTGCTGCCCCCTTCCTCATCGTGAACATTCCCGGTGTAGGCATAGCGCAGACCGTTTTTGATCGCGATGCGGCGGGCCAGGGTGAGGGTGGCAGGCGGAGTGTGCGGCTTGTCCATCATCTTCCAGTCCGGATGAAAGGCGGTGAAATGCAACGGCACGTCCGGCCCAAGGTGCTCCATCACCCACTGGGTCAGCGCTTCCAGTTCTGCCTCCGAGTCATTTTCTCCCGGTATCAGAAGCGTGGTGATTTCAAACCATACGTTGGTGTGATGCTTGAGATAGACCAGCGTGTCCAACACGGGCTGTAACTGACCGGCGCAAATCTGTTTGTAGAACCGCTCGGTAAATCCCTTCAGATCGACATTGGCCGCATCCATGTAGCGGTAGAACTCTGCGCGCGGCTCCTCGCAGACATAGCCGGCTGTGACCGCGACGGACCTGATGCCGCGTTCGCGGCAGGCTTGCGCTACGTCGATCGCGTACTCATGAAAGACGACCGGATCATTGTAGGTCATGGCCACGCTGCGGCACCCTAGTTCCCGGGCGGCGCGGGCGATCGCTTCGGGGGACGCGGCATCGGCGAGGGTGTCCACCTCGCGGGATTTGCTGATATCCCAGTTCTGACAGAACCGGCAGGACAGATTGCAGCCCGCCGTCCCGAACGACAGGACCGACGTGCCGGGCAGAAAATGGTTCAATGGCTTTTTCTCAATCGGATCGATGCAGAACCCGCTGGAGCGTCCGTAGGTGGTGAGGACAATCTGATCCTGTTGACGCGCGCGCACAAAGCACAGGCCCTGTTGCCCTTCATGGAGCTTGCAAAAACGAGGGCACACATCGCACTGAATACGCCCATCCTCAAGCCGGTGCCAATAGCGGGTCGGCACCGCCGCTCTGAGTTGTTCTGTTCCGACACTCACCGATGACCCTCGCTCCGCCAAGAGACACAAGGCCGCACAGTCGTCTGGCATCATTGTTTCGCCTTGATGCACTCGTTGTCAAGCTTGACCAGGACTTTGCGCGTCAAGCTATCGGCCGGAGCCGTTCGGGCTTGAGGGTTGTGCGTCAAGCCGTCGGGGCAGCGCCGATTGAGCGTTCCGAATCGAGTCTCGAAACCCGGCGCGCATCCGCACGTGCACCTCGATGGAGGAGTGGTCAAGATCGGAAGGAAACGGCGGGAATGGGTGGGCATTGACGATCGCCTGCAGGCCGGCTTCATCCACCTCGCGCTTTCCGGAACTTCGCTCCACCTGAATGAGCTGCGCCTCCCCATTGGCATGCAGACGGAAGCGCACCCGCACAGCCTGCTTGAGGCGTGCCTGCCCGCGTTGCCTGATCCCCTGGCTCCAACTCCCGCTAATGAGACGGCTCACCTCTCGCCAGTAGGCCTCGGCTTGCCCAGGGACGGGAAGAGGCAGCAGATCCTCTTCCGTGATGCCCTCGTCCAGCACAGGAACCACATCCGGTTGAGCTTCATCCGGCTGAAGTCCCGTGTTCCCGTTGTCTGTCTGGTCACGCTGCGGCAGTGAGACAGGCTCTGGAGCAGCCTGGGGTTGGCCGATCGTGATGTAGAGGGTGCGGGTCAAAAACCGATCGAGTCTCATCTCGCGCAGCCGCGCAAAGACCACGTGGATACGCAGGTATTTCGGCTGCACGGAGGTGGGACCCAGGGGATAGGGCTCCAGCGTGACGGACGCGCGAAGCGAGTCGGAGCCCGGGTCAGGCGTCAGAGGAACCAACCGACGCGCGAATGACGCTCCCTCGAAGACTGCCACTACGGGATCGTCGCCGAGCGGCACACCGGCCAATTGGACGGACAAGGCCAGGGTTTTGCCGACAGACAGAACGCCGCTTCCCTCGGTGTCCTCAAGCTCGAAGTGAACCGATCGTTTCTGGGCCTGTTCCGGCGTAGGAGTCGCAGCCGAGGCTGAGCCTGCGATGAGGAAGGCCGAGCAGAGGCTGCTCAAGAGAACGCGACCTCTCGAGAGATCGCGACGAACGGACCCGGGCATGGGCCCATCCTACGGACCGACCGAACGTGATGCAACCCTTTTGTTTTGGACATCATTTGTCGTTTAAGACCGCTTATGTATAATGAAGGTATGAAAGCGCTCATCAAAACTGCGCCGGAGCCAGGGTTCACATTCAGCAACTGGCCTGACCCCAGACCAGGCCCCCTGGAAGTGGTAGTCCGCATCAAGGCCACCTCGCTCTGCGGCACGGATGCGCACATCTATAACTGGGACGAATGGGCGCGCGGCCGGATCCACCCGCCCCGGATCATCGGACACGAGATGTGCGGCGAAGTGGCGAAGGTGGGGCCGGGAGTCTCGTCGGTGGCAGTCGGGGATTATGTGGCGGCGGAATCGCATATTACGTGTGGTGTCTGCTTCCAATGTCGAACCGGCCAGGCGCACGTCTGCAAGAACTACCGTATTCTAGGCATCGACGTGGATGGCTCTTTCGCCGAGTGTGTCGCGCTGCCGGAACGGGTGCTGTGGAAGACCTCGCGTGACATCCCACCGGAACTGGCCTGCGTCCAGGAACCGCTGGGCAACGCGGTGCACGCGGCGCTGGTCGAAGACCTCAGCGGACAGACGGTGTTGATCACCGGGTGCGGGCCGACCGGCCTGTTCGCCGCAGCCGTCGCGCGCGTGGCCGGTGCCGCCGTGATCATTGCTTCCGACATCAGCGACTACCGGCTCGGCCTGGCGAAACAGCTCGGCGTGGACCATGCCTTGAACGCGAAGACTGACTCGCCTGAAGCGATGACAGCGACGCTCCTCGACATCACCGACGGGGAGGGCGTGGATACGGCACTGGAGATGTCCGGCGATCCCGCAGCCCTGCATCAGGCTTTCCGGTCCGTCAAAAACGGCGGTCGGGTTACCCTGTTCGGGATCACGACCGGACAGGTCTGCTTCGATCTCCCGAATGAGATCATCTTCAAAGGCATTCGCGTCTATGGTGTGACGGGCCGCCGGCTCTTCGACACCTGGTACCGGTTGACGGGCCTGTTCAAGGCCGGCCTGGACATCAGGCCAGTCGTGACCCATACGTTCCCGATGACTGAGTTCTCACGCGGGTTCGAGCTCATCAAGTCGGGACAGTGCGGAAAAGTGGTGCTCTTCCCCTAACCAATGCTGAATGCTGAACGATGAGTGATGAATGGAGGACGCTCTGCATTCATCATTCAGCAATCATCATTCATCACTGTAGGTTCGCATGGCCTACCGCTCCTTCAAAAAAATCATCACCGAGCAGCTTGCCGAGATTCGATCTGCAGGCTTGTATAAGACCGAGCGGCAGTTGCTGGGACCACAGGGGGCTGAAATTCGAGTCGCGCAGGGGCAAGGGCAGGGCGAAGTCCTGAATCTCTGCGCCAACAATTACCTCGGACTGGCAAACCATCCCGACGTGCTGCGGGCTGCGGCAGACGGGCTGCGGCAGTATGGATACGGGATGGCCTCCGTGCGCTTCATCTGCGGCACGCAGGACCTACACAAACGTCTGGAACAGGCCTTGAGCACGTTTCTGGGCACCGGCGACACCATCCT
>Ga0187893_10012238_pt1 | contig 12225 bp, 11 predicted proteins | sample MA1701074metaG_FD_139574 | JGI IMG/M metagenome (GOLD analysis project Ga0187893, IMG submission 139574) | White microbial mat communities from a basaltic lava cave in the Kipuka Kanohina Cave System on the Island of Hawaii, USA - MA170107-4 metaG ... | reverse complement strand
TGTCGGATCGTTGACCAGCGACAGAGTCTGGTCTCTGCCGTCGCCGTCGGGATCGGCGGCGTGAGCGTCCTTGGAGGGGATGCTCAAGACAAGAACACACACGGCTGCGCCGACGGACGCAGCGCCTAAAAACAGCAGTTTCCTCGCTCTCATGTTCCAATCCTCCGTGGGCCCACTAGGGTCCGTAGGGCGGCCTGGGATAGAACCCCCCCGGCGGCTCATAAACGGTCGTCGGGTCGGCGACCTCTTCCGGCTGCAACTTGCCGTCTCCGTCCGTATCGGTCCATTTGCCGAACGTGACGCAGAACCTAAGGAGCCGTGGCCCACCGACCCCGGGCGCCTGCTTCACGGGATGTACCTCCCTCTCCATGATGTTCCCAACCACGCCGGTGGCGGCTCCTGAGCCTAGTCGTCGGGACTCCTTGTGCCCGGTGTTTTTCCACTCGTTGCCGTCGACAACGCCGTCGCCATTCGTGTCGTCCCACATCTGGATCTGCTTGAAGATGCAGTTGTCGCCGAAGTTCGACTGTGCTTCGACCCGAAACGTCGTCACGCTGTCGCCGGTGCGGTCCTTTGCGGTCGGGTCCTGGGAGAATGTCACCGTGCGTTGCGGCTGTTGAGCATGGCTTGCTCTTGAGAATGAGGATACCGCGAGGCTGCCGAAAAGCACGGTGGCAACAAGCCCCGCTGCCAGCGTCCAGCGGCGCGGTGTCGGCGTGGTGCGGCGCATGACTACCTCCTTGGCGGTTCCCGAGGGCCATCCGGCGGGAGCTTCTCGCACGTATATCCGCCCGGAACGCGTTGCTTGAGCGCCGGTTCGTGCGGTCGCAGAAGACCCGTAGAATCGCGGAGGGAGGGCATCGACGACATCCCTCACGACGTGCGCCCATTCGGCCGTCTCCACCTTGAGCGCGCTGTCCGGCTCTTCGCGCGTGGGGTCGGCGTGGCCGGCGGCGCTCGCCTCGCGGAGCCGCCGCTGCGCGGCCGCGTGAGCGCTCCGCAGGACGTGCACGCGCACGAACCCGCCGACCGTGTCGGGCGTCAGCGCGGCCGCGCGCCCCTTGAGGAGCTCGCAGACGGCCATCGCGGCATTCTGGGCGGTGTCCTCGGCGCCGTGGTGCTTGCGCCCGAACCTGATGGCTGCGTCGTAGGCGTACTGCCAGCAGGCATTGAGGAGCCGGTCGTGATCGTCGCTGGAACCCATGAGCGCCGCGCGAGCAAGGCCGGTCAGATCCTTCGAGGTCAGGTGCCGCGAGGCATGCGGCGGGATCCCCTGGGGCATCCCCCCCCCCGGCGTGTCTGGGCGTCTCGAACGACCCATATGAAGCCCTCCGTGTCCATTCCCGGCCCCGTGTGCCGGGGCGTCAAGAACAAACCCACGCTGTGATCTCGGTCGGAAGAAGTGCGTAAATCGTTTTCCGACAACAGCTTGTTGTCTGTCGTCGAGAGAGATGCGAGGAAATCTCCTGTGGGGCCGGGAGGGCGGATGGGCCAAATGGGACCAAATAGGCCGAAAGTGAGTCAAAATGAGACCAAAGATCGAACCAAAGTGGCGCTTTTCGCCCTGTTTGCGCGCAAGGCGTTGTCGGACAACGACTTCCGGCAAACCGAAGGAGGATCAGCACGGCCAGCTCCGGCGAAGGCGGTGGTCGGTTCGGGTAGGCCGCGCTAGAGTTGCGCCGCGACGCCGTCCTCGAGCTGGAGCCAGATGACGGCACGCTTCGGCTCGAACGGGACGGGCTTCGCGAGCCGCACCGGGCTCGACAGTACCACGCGAACGTCCGCTTGTACGGCAGCTTGTCGGCCTCGAAGCCGGCACGCCCCGCGTTGGCGCGCAACTCGGCGAGCGTGAGGTGCTCAGTGCAGTCGACGAGGTCGCACACTCCTGCGACCCGGCTGGCGCCGCTTCGGAGCAGCGCGATGCGACCGCGGACGGTCGTCGCCGAACCGCGGATCTCCCACGTCTTGTCCCCGTCGAGGATCATGTCGATCCACGGGGTCTTGATGAACAGCCCCTCATGCGCGACCCTCGCCGCGCAGGACGCGCTCGACCAGTACCCGCGCTACGTCGCGGCCAACCTCTCCGGCGTGCTCTATTCGCAGCCCGGCGCCGTACCCGCGCGCCAGAAGCTCGCGGAGATCACCAAGGCCGCGCGCGACGAGGTCGAGCAGACGCTCCGGACCGCGATCCGCGACGACGTCGTGGTGGGCCAGCTGACGACGGCGGTCGTGAGGTTCGGGTAGACAACTCCCCGAATACGTCACGCAAGAGGCGCGTCGGCACCCTCACGCAATCCCGCGGCGGAATGCTCCTCCAGCGGCGCTACAAGTTCCGGCGGTCCGGCAGCAGGGGAAGTTGAGGGCGGCGCAGAGGCCGAGGAGTGCGTCGCGTTCCATGACGAGGCATCAGCGAACGGCGTTCCGCCGCGCAGCCATCTAGGCGCAACAGCGTGCGGGTGTGCGGACTCGCCCGATCGCGCCACTCGCTGGCGTGGAAGCAACGACCCGAAATCACTGGATTGCTGCCCGACTCACGCCCTCATGTCCCCGACCGGCACCCGCGCAGGAATCGGCCCGCGGCGGGACCGGAAGGAGATCGACATGAAGAAGAAGGCTAACGGCGTGAAGAAGGCGGAGGCCGCGAAGCCCCTGCGGAAGAAGATCGGCGAGGTCGCGCTCGTGATGCGGGTGCCCAAGGAGGCGTTCGACTACATCACGAAGCAGGCCGGCGGCAGGCCCCGCACCGCGTTCGTGCGCGAGGTGCTCGCGAAGGGGGACTCAGGGCTTGCGAGGATCCTCGGGGCGGAGTAGGTAGCGGCGGCTCTGAACCCGGAACACGGGGGGCCGACTGCGGCCCCCCTTCTTCGTTGCCGCGTCGGCGCACCAACCGTTGCCCCGGCTAAAGGCGGCCACGGATTCTGCGGGTCCGGCAGCGAGGTTTCGAACATGCGTCGTGCGTTCTCGGCGGCCGTGCCACCGTCGGCGAGGAACTCAAGACATCTGAGGAACGAGTCTGCGGCGGGTACCTTCTCGAGTTCGCGCTCGATGTCTGCGCGCGTGAACACCTGGACCATGCTCGGGTCGATGCCGGCGCACCACGAAGTTCGTTTCGACGTACAAGAGGTTCATCGCGCTCGCGGCGGATCACATGACGATCCTGGCGCCCCTTCTGCCCGCTCTGGCCAGGTTGCTCGGCTAGATCCTGCGCGACGCGCACAGGTGGGTATGCTCGGAGCGATGCCGAGGCACGCCCTTCTCGCCGAGCCGCCGGTGACGACCCAGAACCCGCTGCAGGCGACCGATACCTTCCATCGGTACTGCGGCAACAGGTTCCGCTCTCTCAGCCTCTCGGGTGCCTTCGCCGCTAACCTCGCCCGCTTGGCTTCGACCGAGGCGCTCCTGCCCGTCGTCGTACGGGGCGATGTCCGCTACTACTCCACGTTCCAGGTGCTCCAGCTCCACTTCCTGGAGGACAACGGGTCGTTCACCGACACACCTTCGGTCCGGGCCACCCAGATCCAGGATGAGCTGCTTCCGCTGCTCTTTGACCTTCAGGATCAGTATCTCCCGGAGACCAGGAGCGATCAGCGCATCGGGGAGCTGGAGGACCATGGACGGACGATCGCCGTGGGCGGTACGCACTTCGTGACGACCACGTCGGTGTTCCTTGCCGCGTTGCGAGGCCGGCGCGAGCGCCGGGTTCGCGAGGGCAGGTTCTCCGCGCCGGCAGTCCTTCAACGGCACGGCATGAAACCGGAGGGCGTCGTCTGGTGGATCGAGGCGCTCATGTCGGAAGCGGATCACTTCGACCCCCTGCAGAGGTGGCACGATCTTTTGAAGTTCGTTCCACGCATCATGCGCGATCAGCTACGGTACGAGGCGCTCGTTGCCCAGGACTTCTATGCCGTGGCCCACATGCTGCTCATGTTCGGAGAGGACCTCGGCGTCATTCCCGAAGTCCGCGAAATCTACGACTGGCGCGAGTGCCTAACGGGCCCGCACGCCGCCGCACTGCCCCACTGGAAAGAGGCCAACTACGGCCTGGACACCTGGAGACACCCCTATCGCATGGTGGAGCTCCTGGCCAATCGTTACCACCTCAACCCGCGGCCGCGTGCGGTCATCTTTACGGAGGGTGCGGAGTGGCAGGCTCTCGGGGAACTCTACCGGCACCACGGGGTGGCTCCCGAGCTGGCCGGAATCGAGCTGCGATCGCTCGCCGGTGAGGGGAACTTCAAGCTCGCGAACTGGCAGTGCTTCGTCGAGTACATGCACGAAAAGCAGGTGCTGGTCTACTTCGTCCTCGACAACGAGGGCCACACGGCACGGGAGGCCGAGCGCCTCCTGGGGGCAAAGCGCCGTTTCGAGTTCGAGGGCCTCACGAAGGTCGTTCCAACCAGCAACAGGATCCGCGTCTGGCAGTCGTGCTTCGAGGGCGCCAACTTCACGAGCTGGGAGATCATCCGGGCGCTCAAGGTCCAGGGAGTCGCGTTCAGCGCATCCGAAGTACGACGGATCCGGCGCGACCCCGCGCGCCGCCGCGGTCTCATCGAGGAGATCCGGGCCGCGTCGGGACAGGCCATCGACAAGGCGAAGCTCGCCCGCGATCTTGTGTCGGGCCTGATCGACCTTCGCCGACGCCGCGGACGACCGGTGTTCAAGCTGCGTCCCGTGGAACTCTTCGTTCGGCGCACGGGGCGCCTGATTGCCCGCAACCATCTGCCTTCGACCGAAACCGGCCGGAGGCGGAACTTCGAGACGGGTCTCCTCGGGTAGACCGGCGGAGGCGGATGGAGCGGAGTACGATCGGGACTGTCCCGACGCGTGGCCCGGTCTCGCCTTCCTAGTGCTCCCGATCCCTGGGAGGGTTCGGGTCGTTGCCCGGCGGGATGGTGTCCTTGCTGCGGATCTTGCCGTCCTCTCCCTTGACGGTGAGTTCGCCGCCGCCCTGCTCACTCAACATGCGTCGCGCCTCCTTGATGGCCTCCTGCTGGGTGTCATGCAGGCTTCCGGCTCTGTCAGCGTCGCTACGCTTGTTCACCCAGTCCCCGTCGTCGTTCTTGAAGACCGTTCGATCCCGCCCCTTGCTCATCGAAGTACCTCCAGCGGCCAGCCTATCATGTCTGGCGGCGAGCGGCGGCCGGGCGGCGAAACCGGCTCTCACCGGCTCCATGCCTCGATCCTGCTATCCTCCCGAGGATGCCACGCAGATGGGGGGCCTTGCCCGGCGAACGCAGGATGACCACACATCGCACAGTCACGGGATTGATCTGCCCTGCCTGCAGGCAGGGCGTGCCGGTTGCCAAGGCGGGCACGCTCGCCTATCTCAAGAGCGAGCCGTTCCAGTGCCCGGAGTGCGGGGCCCCCTTCGATTGTTGGGAGATCGTCCTCGACGCCATTCAAGCCCAGAGCTTTCGCTCGAAGGTGTACGAGGCGCTGGGAGCCCGGGAAGTGGGCTTCTACATCTACGTCGCGGCTGGCGAGGAGAAGTGGGTGCCGCTGGAGAGCCACGGGCTTCCGAAGGACGGTCGCCTGCTGTGTTGGGAGTGGACGGGGTGGAAGGGCGATGTAGAGGCCGTCGAGGTGCGGCCGAATTTCTCGCCCCGCCATTCGGCCCACCGCGAGAGGGCGCTCCACTTCTACGGGAAGGGGACAGGGGAAGACCCCGATCCCCCGCCCGCCCGGGTGGACGTCTTCTACTCCTGGGTGCCGCATGCTGCCGAGGACCAGGGATGGCAGAACCTCGTCGATGCGTGCGAGAGCTACTCTGCCGGGCGCTTCTCGTCAGCGATCGTCCATGCGAACACGGCGGTGGAGGTCCGCGTCACGCGAATCGTGGAAGCCCTTCTGGCAGAGGCGCCCAAGGATCGAGTGTCCCGACGCTCCCTGAGGAGTAGCAAGTCGTTTGACCGCTTGGATGTGCTTCTGTCCGCGCTTGCACGACTGGCGACTCCGCTTCTCGGCCAAGTGCGTGCCCGTCTCAACAAGCTGCGGGCGATCCGAAACGACATCGTGCATGATGGTCGCCCTCGCCACGACCTGATGAGGACGGAGATCGGGGAGTTGCTGTGTGCGGCCGTTCTTGGCTTCCGCTACTGCCAACTCCTTGAGCACGAGCTATGGCGGGCGCGCGGGAAGCCCGCGCCGACGAACGAATCGGACACTCTCTGAGACAGCCGGCCGTGGAGTCTCTCGCCCTGGTTCGGGCCGTCGCAGCGTCGCGCGTGCCGGCGTGCATGTCTATCAGCGCAGCCCGAGCCGCCGGAGGAGGGCAGCTCCGAAGGGGGTCCAGTGGTACGCGAACACCCTCCGGTCCATGTTGGCGTCGCAACGGAGGGCACCGAGGTCGAGCAGCTTGCGTACCGTCAGATCCCGGCCGATGCCGACGAGAGTCTCTCCCATTGTCCGCGCGGCTGGGGCGTCGCGCGAGGCGCGGGGACTGCCGTTTGCGGCCGGGCTCGCCGGGGACGCGGTGGGGCCGTCACTTGGCGCTTGCGGCAGCCCGGAGGCTCATCCTCTGGGCGTCCGGTGGCGCTAACGGCGATGCAGCGGCAAGCGCCGCGGTCAGAGCCTCACGGACGAGCCCGTGCCGCTCGACCCGCTGTCCGCGCTTGAACGTCTCGAAGCCGTCGCCGCCGGCGGCTAGGAACGAATTGCTGGCGACACGGTAGGTTTTCGTCTCTTCGACTGTCCTCCCGCCGACCTCCAAGCTGACGATCCGGAAGCCGTCGCCGTCCTTCTCGACCTCGACGAAGAGCCCACCCCACTCGAGCCCGGGGAACCTGCCGGCGGCGAAGTGCCGCTCTAGGATCTCGCGCAGTTCGGCCCCGGTGAGGTCCATCGACGTCACCTCGTCGTTGAACGGCATCAGCCGATACAAGTCGCTGGCCGTGACCGGCCCCTTCTCCAGGTCGCATCGGATGCCGCCCTTGTTCATGAACCCGACGTCGGCCCTGCCTGCCCTGCGCAGTGCATCCGCGATCCAGTTGCCGGCGGAGGACGACTCGAGTTCCCGGCTGCGACGGAGCGGCGCCGCCAGATGCCCGACCACCTCCTTGAGCAGTGCATCGAGGTCCTTGGCGTAGCGCGCGATCACGTCTTGGACGCGTGGGTCGGGTTCCGTCGCCTTCGGATCGACAGGTACGAGCTTCCCCTCGGCGCGCACGACCTTCCAGCCGTCCGGATCGAGGTCGAAGTCCACGCGGCCGAGCGTCACGCCCTGGCCCTCGGTCTGGAGGAGCAGCGTGTCGCCGACCTTCTGGACGTAGGGCGTGTGTGAGTGGCCGCCGACGATGAGCGCGAGCCCCTTGACTTCTTCTGCGAGCCGAATCTCGTCATCGCGTCCTAGGTGGCTCACGACGATGAAGAGGTCGGCCTCCACCTCCTTGAGGATCGCGCGCACGACTGGCACCGGGTCCGAGAACCTGAGGCCCTTCGTAGCGCCTGGTGCCGTGACCTGCGGTGTCCCTGGCGTGATGAGGCCGATGACCGCCACACGGCACGGCACCTTCGGAGGCGCGAAGAGTACGTACGGGCGGACCTTGCTCGTGCCGCTCATGTTCGCCGCGAGGATCGGGAACTTCGCTCGCTCCACAAGCTGCAGCATGTTCTTGAACCCGTAGTCGAACTCGTGGTTTCCGAGCGCCCCGGCGTCATAGGAGGCCGCGTTCATGGCCTCGACCACGGCCTCCCCCCTCGTCTCGTTGCCGATCGGCGTTCCTTGGAAGATGTCACCCCCGTCGAGCAGGAGAATCGACGCCTTCGTGTCTGCGGCTTCGCGCCTTGCCGCCTGTACGATCGAGACAAGATGCGCGAAACCGCCCGCCGGCTGTCCGCGGAGCACGCTTCTGATGGGCGAGGGGGGCAGCGGCTCGAGCTGGCCGTGGAGGTCGTTCGTGTGGAGGACGATGAGCCGGACGGGCTCGCCCGCCCACGCCGCGAGCCCGAAGAGAAGGAGCGCCAAGAAGCGCACACGGAGACTGTACCTCAACGCGGTCGTCGGAGCCCCCGATGCCGGCTACCCGGGCTCGGTCTCGTCCTCTTTCTTCCGCCTCGCGGCCTTCCGGATCGCATCGGCGACGCCCTTCTCGCGCGCCTTCACCTCTTCCTCGGGCGCGGGGCGGTACGTTGTCTTGACCCTGATGCCCCGCACGGTGCCCTCGGCGGCCGCGGCCTCGGCGTCCCGGGCGTCGAGGAACGGGAGCACCTCGTCGCGCGTGAGCAGGGAGACCTGAGCGCGCTCCTCGTCGGTGAGGCCATCTGCGACGAGCCTTCTCAGCCGGGTCCGATTGGGCCGCTCGAGGACGACCACGACGTACCCGAAGCCCGCCGCGATGCACTTCCGGATGTTCCCGATCTCGTGCTCCGAGCCGGTCGTCACGCAGACCTCGCAGGCGATGGTCAGATCGCCTTTCTCGAGGGCGATGTCCACGCGCCCGCCGTCGGGAAGCGACTTCTCGATCGTAGCGCGGTAGTTCCGGCTCTCCGCTGCGAGCTTCACGAAGTGCTGCAAGCGCTTGTGCTCCGGGCCGCCGCGGCCGGGGGAAGGCGAGGCACGCCGCCCTTGCGCCGGGCCTCGGGTCGCCGCGACCGTCTCGGTCTCACGCTTGGGGGCCGGGGCCTTGACCGGGCGATCCGTCGGTTCGGCCGGCACCGGTTCCTCGACCGGCTCCGGCGCCTCTTCCACGGTTTCGGTCGGCCGCGCCATCGCGGCTTCGACCGCTTCCCGGGGCAGCGCGAACCTCTCGCGCGAGAGTGCCACGACCCGCTCGCGGCGCTCCCGCGCCAGGCCCGCGTCCACGGGCGGGAGCGGCCGGGTCTTGAGGTTGAAGTCGTGCTGCGCCTGCTTGACCCGGCAGATCGCCTCGCCGACGCCCAGGCTCTGGAGATCCTTCGCCTCGAAGAACGAGAACCCCTCCTCGAGCTTGCGGGCGTCGATGTCGCCCACGCGGAAGCAGACCCGCGTGGCCGGGTTCGAGATGGCGGCACCGAGAAGCCCGCCCTCGGTGCGCCCGAGCTGTGACAGGTCCTGGTGCGCGAGGACGAGCCCAAGGTGGTACTTCCGTCCCCCCGAGAGGATCGCTGCCATCGAGGGCGTGAGGAAGTTGTGGAACTCGTCTACATATAAATAGAGGTCGGGGCGGTCGGACTCGGCGACCTCCTGCCGGCTCTGGGCGATCTGGTGGAGCTTCGAGACCAGGACCGCGCCGAGGAGGGACGCGTTCTCCTCGCCGATCGCGCCCTGGGCGAGCTTCGCGAGGAAGATCCTCCGGCCGTTCATGATCGAGGCGAAGTCGAGCCGGTTCTCCTTCTGCGAGACCATGTGGCGGATGAGCTTCGGCCTCAGGAACGTGTCGAGCCGGGTGAGGAGCGGCGCCTGCGGCTTCCCGGAGAGGAGCGGGAACTCCTTCGTCCAGTAGTAGACGACCTCGGAGTCGCCGACGGTCTCGAGGAACCGCCTGCGGAACGCCGGCTCGACGAGGAACCGCCGCAGATCTGCGAGCGTCCCGCCTTCGGTCGACTCAAGGAACGCTAGCACCGCGTTCGCCATGACCGAGGTCATCTGGTCGCCCCAGCTCGTCGAGAGGCGCCGGAAGACAGCCACGAGGTCGGAGGCAAGGAGCTGCTTCTCGAGGTCCGAGTGCGCGCGGAGAACGTTGAACCCGACCGCGTACTCCTTGTCCGAGGGATCGAGGACGACGACGTCCTCGAATCGCCTCTCCGGCATGCGGCCGAGGATCTCGTCGACCAGGTCGCCGTGCGGGTCGAGGACTCCCACGCCTTCGCCGTTCTCGATGTCCTGCACGATCATGTTGAGGAGCAGGGTCGACTTGCCCGTGCCCGAGGCGCCGATCACGTACGTATGCCGGATGCGCTGGACAGGCGCGAGCGACGCCTCCACCGACTTCCCGGCGTGCGTGTTCTCGCCGAGGACGAGCCGGTGCCCGAGCGCGAGTTGCGGCGCGGCCTTCGTCTTTTTCGTCTCCCGGACGAGCTTCTCGGCGCGCACGGACGGCCCGGGCAGGTGGACGAGGGAGGCGAGCTCCTCGCTGTTGAGGATCATGCCGCAGCGCCGGCTCTGCCGGCGGAGGAGGTCCTCTTGGTTACTCGGGCAGGCCAACCTCTTGGAGGCCAACGCTGCGGCCTTGCCGCGTGCGGCAAAGCTCAGGTGCGAGCAGAACGCGCGCGCGCTGCGCGCATATGCGGCGCACTTCGGCGACCGCACGTTCCGCATCCTGCCCCCGTGAGCGCGACTCTGGTGGTTGAAGATGTCCAAGTCTCTGCTGTGCCGGACATGCATATCGAGGACAGCCGTAGGGAGCGGCTCGTGAAGGTCGAGTTCGCTTCCAAGCCGGTCCCTGACCCGATACTCAGGATCCTGAGCCAGGTGATCTTCGAGGCCTTCCACCAACAGGGTGCGCGGTTTGAACCTCAGGACGTAATGCTCATGGACTGTTGCCGCGGACAGGTCGTCAAGGCGGCTCGCGCACGGACGCGGCTCACCCGCGAGGTCGAAGCTGCCTGCGAGAGCATCTCCGCGATCTGGGATCGCTTGTAGGGTGAAGATCGTGACTTTCGAGCGCAGAACCCCCGAGGAGCGCGCGCGATCGAGGCCCTGGACCGCGAGGCCAGCGCGCCTACGTTCCCCCCTCATGGTCAGTCGCGTCTGTCCGGCACGACAGTAGCGGTCGGCTCATCCTTCGACCCGATGTCTTCCAACAGCCAGTCGATCACCATCTCCTCGAACACGACTCGATTCGCTGCACGCATCCGCGGCTCGAGACCCGAATCCCACGACGCGTTCACGGGTCGCCCCGCGAGCGCGACGAGTTCATCGACATTGGTCCCCGCGAGTGCCGCACGGTAGTCGGACGCGCTCATCCTCCACGGCGTGCAGCCATGGCGTTGAATGAGATCGTTGGCGATACTGATGCCCGGCCAGTCGAAGTCGCCGTTATAGGCGAGCTCGCCACCCGCCCGAGCGAGCGCACGTATGAGCCTGTGACAAGCCGTCGAGGGTCGTCCCTCCGTACACACCACCGCCCCGCTGCTCGACCCGAGACGCCCCGCGGCGGCCCGTAGCACGGCCGGGTTCTCGCACACCCATATCGGCGCGCGTCGAAATCCGAGGACGTAACGAGACAGTTGGTGGAGCGTGATCCGGAAGGGGGTACCGTCGCGACGGGCGCCCACCAACCACTCGCCGAGCAGGCTCGTGCTCTCCGCCGGCAGGTTCAGCACGAGCACCTGCGACGCGAGATCATCGGCTATGACGCCGAAGATGTCCCACAGCGCGCGCCGATCCTCGGCACAAATCGGACGCGGCCGATCCGACCGGAGCGCGAGCGCGCGGAGGACGAGCGTGGCGAGCGTCCCGCCGTCGAGCGCCTTGGTGTCGTTCGTCATCGATCCGGCGAACACCGGGAGCGGCACCCCGTCAGCAGGGAGACCCTCGAGGATCCTCGCCGCGGTCGAGATCAGATCCTCCCCTCCTTCGCGGATGAGCTTGGTGACAGTGCCGTCCGCGACGAGCTCGTCGAGCCAGGTCTCGAACCACGGCTGGTCAGCGCAGGATACGGAGCGAGCGCGCTCAAGCGCGGCGAAGGTGGATGCGCTGAGCGTCGCGGCCTCTGCGGGGCGATCCCGCAGTGGTCCTCCGAGCCGCTCGAGAATTGCGGCGAGGCCGAGCCCGGTCGGACCGCCCCGAAGCGTCTTGTCCAGATCGGCAAGCCGAACGCGCAGGCTCTTGCTGGAACGGCGGTGGCGTCCGAGCAGACCCGACACCGCGCCGCGCTCGTCGGCTGTCGGAGCGGAGAGGACCACGGCTGCGTCGCCTAGCGAGCCTCCCGAGCGCTCCAGAGCCGCTCGCACTTGCTTCCACAGTCGCGCGAACGCGGGCGCGGCGAAGAGCGACAGCTGCCTGTCTGCGGGCGAGCTCACCGAACGGTCAGCTCCTCGAGGCGCCGACGAGCCTCCTCGCCCTCCCACAGCTCGGCTCCGTCCCACAGCAGGAGAAGGGTCGAGACAGTATGCTCCTGTTCTACATGCATGAGATCGTAGTGGGCGACAGCCGGCACGGTGGGGTAGGTTGCCCAGAGATCGGCATCTCCTCACGTTTTCGTGGGTGAAGGAAGGGGCGGATCCAGCCGGATGCCACCACAGCAGAGGTGGAGCATGGAGATCAGCGGGCCGGGACTGTGGAAGCCGAAGGCGCGCCGCGCGATC
>Ga0187893_10012237_pt1 | contig 12225 bp, 7 predicted proteins | sample MA1701074metaG_FD_139574 | JGI IMG/M metagenome (GOLD analysis project Ga0187893, IMG submission 139574) | White microbial mat communities from a basaltic lava cave in the Kipuka Kanohina Cave System on the Island of Hawaii, USA - MA170107-4 metaG ... | reverse complement strand
TGCGGCTCGGCGAAAAAATGCGCGATCGAGGCGGCGACCACCGGCCCGACATCAGCGACCTCGAGTAGGCGCGCTTCATCGGCGGCGAGCAGCGGCTCAAGCGCGCCAAAATGGCGCGCAAGATCGTGCGCGGTGCTTTCGCCCACGTGGCGGATGCCGAGCGCGTAGATCAAGTGCTCGAGCGTTGTCGAACGTGCGCGGTCGATCGCGGCAATCACGTTGGCAGCCGATTTTTCCGCCATCCGGTCGAGTTGCGTCAGCGCGGCGGCGGCGAGCTTGAACAAATCGGCCGGTGTCTTGACGACCCCGGCATCGACCAGCTGATCGATCAGTTTTTCGCCGAGGCCATCGATATCCAGCGCGCGCCGTCCAGCGAAGTGGCGTAGTGCCTGTTTGCGCTGTGCGGCGCAGACCAGGCCACCCGTGCAGCGCGCGACCGCTTCGTCGGCCGGTCGCTCGACCGCCGATCCGCACACCGGGCACGACGACGGCATTTCGAACACGCGTGCGTGCGCGGGACGGCGTTCCGGGACGATGGCGACCACTTCGGGAATCACGTCGCCCGCGCGGCGCACGATGACCGCGTCGCCGATGCGAACATCCTTGCGGCGGATCTCGTCCTCGTTGTGCAAGGTGGCGTTGGCGATCGTCGCGCCGCCGACAAAAACGGGCGCCAGTCTTGCCACCGGCGTCAGCGCGCCGGTGCGACCGACCTGCACTTCAATGTCGAGCACGGTCGTCACCGCCTCCTGCGCCGGGTACTTGTGCGCGCATGCCCAGCGCGGCTCGCGCGTCGCAAGACCAAGCCGGCCCTGAAGCGCAAGCGAATTGACTTTGTAGACGACGCCGTCGATTTCGAAAGGAAGTTTGTCGCGCCGCTCGCCGATGTCGGCATGAAACTGCGCCAATCCATCGGCGCCGGACACGATCTTTCGATGCGCATCCACCGGCATTCCCCAATCGGCCAGCGCGTCAAGAACGTCTGCGTGTGTCGCCGGCAGCGCCCAGCCGCGGACCTCGCCCACGCCGTACGCGAAGAAAGACAGCGGCCGCTGCGCGGTCATGCCAGGGTCAAGTTGCCGTACCGCGCCGGCGGCGGTGTTGCGAGGATTGATATAGGCAGGCCCGCCGGCCTCGCGCTGCCGCTCGTTGAGTCGCGCAAAATCCGCGCGCCGCATGTAGACCTCGCCCCGTACCTCGAGCACCGCCGGCGCGTCTTTCGCGCGCAGGCGCAGCGGAATCTGCCGGATCGTCCGCGCGTTGGCGGTCACGTCTTCGCCGATAGCGCCATCACCGCGTGTGGCTGCCAGTTGCAGCACGCCGTCTTCGTAGCGCAGATTTATCGCGAGTCCGTCGAACTTCAGCTCCGCCAGATACTCGACCGGCGGATCGCCGCTGCCAAGTGCGAGTTCACGCCGCACGCGCGCATCGAAAGCGACTGCTCCGGCGGCGGTGGTGTCGGTTTCGGTGCGGATCGACAGCATCGGCACCACGTGTCGAACGGGTTTCAGATCGGAACGCGCTGCGCCCCCAATCCGGTGCGTCGGCGAATCCACGCTTCGAAGTTCGGGAAAACTCGCCTCCAGCGCGGCCAGCTCGCGAAAGAGCGCGTCGTATTCGGCGTCCGGAATGCTCGGGCGATCGAGCACGTAGTACGCATGGTTGTGGCCCTCAAGTTCGGCGCGCAACTTGCGCGCGCGCGCGGCCGCAGTGCGCGCCTTGTCACCCATAGAGCCGCTGCGCGCGCAATGATCCCGGTTCGATTCCCGCGGCGCGCATGTCGGCAATCAGCGTCTCCAATTGCGTTTCGATCGCGGCGATCGATTGCGCATCGATCGGTCGCGCGTTGTCGTCGACCATGCGAGCGCCGAGTTGCGCAGCCAAGGCGACGGCGCCGTCGAACATCATCCGCAGTGGCTCGGATTCAGGCGGCGCAAGCGGCACATTGAACTCCAGCGAGAGTCTGTCGGCGGGAACCGATACCGTCGACATCGAGTACAAAGCCTGGCCTTCGACGTTTGCGCGCGTCCAACACAAGGGACCGTCCGGCGACAAGTCCACGTCGCGGCCGGCGTTCGCCAGCCGCGCCGCGTCCCATGTTCCACTGCGCGACTCGAGTGTCAAACCGATCTGGACGTCAAACCGCGCAAGCGTGCCGTCGAGTTCACGCGCGAGTTGGAGGATCCGTGCGGCGTCGGGTGCGTCAAAGTCGGCGTCGAGCGCCAGCGCAATCTGCTCGACGGCCGCCAGGAAACGAGACACCTCGATCTCGTCGAGCGCGTGGTGCCGGTGAGCCAGTTGCACAGCGACCAACAACTCGGCAGTGAATCCAAAGCGATCGGGCGCACTCCATTGCTGATGGCGTGCATCCCACACTGCGACGTGAACCGGCAACGCAAAGGGATTGCGCGTGAGCGAGGACACCGCGTCCAGGACGGCCACACCATCGACCGGATGCGCGCAGCGCACCTCCACCACGCAGTCGAGCATCGGGTCTTCGACCCAGCCCGACGCCGGCGCGATGACCGGCGGCGCGCCGTCCGCAGTACCGGTTGACGCTTCATACGCCGCGGCGCCGGCCGGCATGTCCAGATTCGGCTCAATGCGCTCCTGCGTCGTCGCGCGAGGCGACGGCGGCGCAGATGCAGGAGCAGGATCCAGCAACGCGTCTCCCACGCCGTCGTGCAGACTGCGCCCGAGCCGCCGCAGTTCACGCCGCTCCTGCCATTTGTTGTGCGCGACAAGCCCGAGCAGCAGCACGCCCGCCAGCGCGAGAAGTGCAATGTGCAGGTCGGACATAAAGGGCTTGCGCCGCCCGTACGTCGGTCAGTCGAGCAGCGAGTTGTCATCCCCGCGAAAGCGGGGATCCAGCGCCTTTGGCCGCAACGACGCTGGGGCGATCCGAAGGTGAGCGCCTTCGCGGGAACAACACAATCTGCGATTCCACCGCTCGATCACTTCAGGCAGCTTCGGCCAATCGCGCGGCGCTGTCCACATCGACCGCGACGATGCGCGACACGCCCTGCTCCTGCATCGTCACGCCGATCAACTGTTGCGCCATTTCCATCGCGATCTTGTTGTGCGTGATGAACACGAACTGCGTGCCGCTATCCGCATGACCGCTCGCGCCGCCGGTCATTGAACGCACCAGCGCGCAAAAGCGCTCGGTGTTGGCGTCATCGAGCGCGGCATCGACTTCATCGAGCAGGCAGAACGGCGCCGGATTCAGCGTGAACAGCGCAAACACAAGCGCCGTCGCGGCGAGCGCCTTTTCCCCGCCGGACAACAGATGAATCGTGCTGTTGCGCTTGCCGGGCGGCTGCGCCATCACCTGCACGCCGGCATCGAGAATCTCATCGCCGGTCATCATGAGCTTGGCCTCGCCGCCGCCGAACAGGCGCGGGAACAACTGACCGAAATGCAGATTGACCTGATCGAACGTCTGCTGCAGCAGTTCCCGCGTTTCGCGATCAATGCGGCGGATCGCATCCTGCAGCGTCGACATCGCGGTTTGCAGATCGGCCGATTGCGCGTCGAGAAACTCCTTGCGGGTGCGAGATGCAACCAGTTCGTCCAGCGCGGCAAGATTGACGGCGCCCAGCGCAGCGATCTCCTCGGCGAGGCGGGTGATTTCAGTCTGCAGGGCCGGCGCACGCATTGAACCGGTGAGCTTTTCGCCAAGGCCGATCTCGTCCGCGCCGGCCTCGGCGAGTTGCTGCGCAAACTGCTCAGCGGTCAGACGTGCGGCCTGTTCTTTCAACTGCTGCTCGGTGATGCGTTCGCGTTTTGGTTCAATATCGCGCTCCAGCGTCAGCCGGCGCTCATCGGCCGCCTTGAGCTGCTGCGCCAGATCGTCGGCGCGGCTGCGCGCCTCGCGCATCCTTTCCTCCGCCGTCGCGCGCATCGCCAGAAGGCGCTCCAAACCGCTGCGTTGCGCGCTTTCGTCAAGAATTGCGCGTTCGCTTTCGGCTTTGGCGACGTCGGCCGCCAGGCGGGCGATCTCCTGGACCGCCGCGGCGATTGCGTTGGCCACATCGTCGTTGCGCGCGCGCGTCGCACCTTGTTCGAATTCGAGCCGTTGTCGTTCGCCGGTCAATCTTTGTTGCTCGTCGCGCGCCGCATTTAGGTGGGCAGCAATCTTTTCGTACGCCGTTCGCGCGGCTTCGTGTGCCTGCTGCCTATCCGCGAACAACCGGTCCGACGCTTCGAAGCGCGCCTCGAGCGCTGCGCGCGATGCGTCGAGTTCAGCCTGCTCTGTCACGACCTCGGCCATCTCGTTCCCGATCTGACCCGAGCGATGGCGAACGCGTTCGACGAGTTCTCCGAGCCGGACCGCCTCGAGCTGTACGGCGTGCAAGCGCGCCCGCAACTCGTCGGCGCGCTGCCGTTCGCTGCGGCTGTCGGCTTGCGCGACGCCGAGCTCCGCTTCGGTGCGCGCCAGCGCATCGGCAGCGTCTTCGCTCAGAAGCTGCTGTGCGCGGATCTCGCGCTCGAGGTTTTCGAGTTCCTGCCGGCGCGCCAGCAAACCGGCGCGGCGATTGTCCGGCGCATAAAACTGCACACCATGGCGCGACACGCGATGGCCGGCGGCAACGATGAACTGTCCGCCCGGCGGCAAGCGGTCGCGCGCCGCCAGCGCCTGCGCGAGATCGCCGGCAATGAAGATGCCGGCAAGCCAGTCGCCGATCACGGCGGCAAATGCTGCGTCGTGTCCGCCAACCCGACTAGAGAGCGGCTCGAAGCCGGCCGGCGCGGCCCCCACTGCACCCGGCACCGCGCTCGACGAATGAAACGCAACGCGCGCCGGCGGCGCATCAGTGGCAAGACCGGCGAGTGTTTCCAGCCGGCCCACTTCCAGGCTGTGCACGCGCTCGCGCAACACCGCCTCAATCGCCGCTTCCCAGCCCGTATCGACGCGCAGCCGCTTGAACAGCCGCGGCAACTGATCGAGCCCCTGTTTGCGCAGCCACGGATCAAGCCGTTCATCGGCTTCCACGTTCGCTTGCAAATCGCGCAATGCGGTCTGGCGCGCTTGCAGTCGCGCCAGCGTTTCCGACTCGCGCGTGCGCGCATCCACCTGGCTCTGACGCTTGGCCTGCAATTCTGAGGCGTTCGACTCGGCCAGCGCAGCGCGTCCGGCAACTAGTGCCAGTTCCTGGTCGAGGCGCGCGACGTCGGCCTGCAGCGACGCCAGGCGCGCTTCGTCCGGCGCGCCGAGCTGCGTGCGCTCTTCCTCCAGTCGATCGCGCCGCTGCTGCAACGACACGAGCTGGCGATCGAGCGCGCTCTGTTCGACGCCGACAGATTTGATCGACTGTTCAGCCAGCGCCACCTCCGCCTGTGCCGCCGTCATCGCGTCCCGGGCTACGCCATAACGTTCTTCCAGTTGCGGCAAGTTTGCGTCGTGCGCGCTGCTGTTCTTTGACGCGACGGATATCTCTTCCGCAAGCTCATCGACCCGGCGGTCGAGTTCGCCGCTGCGCGCGCGCAGCGCATCGCCTTCCGTTTCCCGGCGACCGCGGGTCTCGATGAGCGTCTCGATCGTCGTGGCCAGTCGCGCGCGGCTGTCCACAATGCCGCGGATTTCAGCTTCCAGTTTGCCGACATTCGCGTTGACTTCGAAGATGCCGCCTTGCGCCGCATGAACCGCCTCGTTCGCCGCGAAATGCGCGCTGCGCATTTGTTCCAGCGCGAGTTCGGCGCCGCGCAGATCCGCGATGTGTGCTTCCAGCGCCGTTTGCCGGTTCGCAATGTCGCGCCCGACGCGCTCCTGTTCGGCGGCCGCATCGCGCTTGCGAACCAGCCACAGCAACTGCTGCTGCTCATCGTGTCGCGCGGTGAGTTCGCGATGACGGGCGGCGACTTCAGCCTGTTGTTCCAGGCGCTCGGTCTGCGTGGTGAGTTCGCGCAGGATGTCGTCAACCCGCGTCAGGTTCTCGCGCGTATCGGCCAGCCGGTTCTCGGTCTCGCGCCGGCGCTCCTTGTAGCGCGATACCCCGGCCGCTTCTTCCAGAAACACGCGCAGTTCGTCGGGGCGCGCTTCGATGATGCGCGTGATCATTCCCTGCCCGATGATCGCGTACGCACGCGCACCCAGGCCGGTGCCGAGAAACATGTCGTGCACGTCACGCCGGCGCACCGTCTGGTTGTTGATGTAGTAGCTGGAAGATCCGTCGCGCGTCAAAACGCGTTTGACGGAAATCTCGGTGTACTTGCCCCATTCGCCGCCGATGCGACCCGCCGCGTTGTCGAACACGAGTTCGACGCTGGCGCGACCGGCCGGCTTGCGATTGGCCGAGCCGTTGAAGATCACGTCCTGCATCGACTCGCCGCGCAATTCGGCGGCCTTGCTTTCGCCCAGCACCCAGCGCACCGCATCGATCACGTTGGATTTGCCGCAGCCGTTCGGTCCGACCACGCCGGCCAGGTTGCCCGGCACTTCGATCGCCGTCGGATCAACAAATGACTTGAAGCCGGCGAGTTTGATCTGCCGCAGTCGCACGTGCGAGTTTTCCCCGAGAGAATTGCGCCGTGATGTTCTTGTCACGCGCGCGTGCCCGATAATAGCCGCTCGAATTTTTTTGTTGAGCGTTGCGCAAATGGATGACATCTCGCCGAAGGAGGTGTCATCCCCGCGAAAGCGGGGATCCAGCGTCTTTCGGCACGAAGACTGGATTCCCGCTTTCGCGGGAACGACACATTCACGAATCCGCTGGTCAACCTCTTTGGTAGCTCAATAGTGCGTTGCTCCGATGCCCTCGCGCCCGACCAAACAACTTAAAACCTTCACCAATCCCAGTCCGCAACGCGACTACCGGGTCCACATCGAGATCCCCGAGTTCACGTGTCTGTGTCCGCTGACGGGCCAGCCCGATTTCGCCACGCTGCTGCTGGACTTTGTGCCGGACAAGCGCAACGTCGAACTGAAAAGCCTGAAGCTCTACATCTGGTCGTATCGCGACCAGGGCGCTTTTCACGAGGCGGTGACCAACAAGATCCTCGACGATCTTGTCGCCGCAATGGCGCCGCGCTTTATGCGACTGACCGCGCGCTGGTTCGTCCGCGGCGGTATCACCACCACGGTGGTGGCCGAGCACCGCAAGCGCGGCTGGAAACCCGAGCCGCGTGTTGAACTCGCCGACCTCGAGACGGCTCCGCGGTGAATCCCGACCTCGATCGCCTGCAGCCCTATCCGTTCGAGCGGCTGCGGTTGTTGCTGGCCGGCAATACGCCGCCTTCACATCTCGCCCCGATCAACCTGTCGGTCGGCGAACCGAAGCATCCGACGCCACCGTTCATCTGCGAAGCGCTAACACGAGCGTTGAAGGGGCTGGCGCGTTATCCGCTCACGGCTGGAGCCGACGAACTGCGTTCATCGATTGCCGGTTGGTTGATGCGGCGCTTTGCGCTCAAGCGCATCGATCCGGCCACGCAGGTGTTGCCCGTCAACGGCACGCGCGAAGCCTTGTTCGCGCTCGCGCAGGCGGTGATCGATCGCACGCGTTCGCCGCTCGTCATCGCTCCGAATCCGTTCTATCAAATCTATGAAGGCGCGGCGCTGCTCGCCGGCGCGGAGCCGCTGTTCCTGCCGGCTACGTTGGACAACGCTTTTCGAATGAACTTCGACGCGGTCTCCCCCGCGCAATGGTCGCGGGTGCAATTGGTGTACGTCTGCTCGCCCGGCAATCCGACCGGCCGCGTGATGACACGCGAAGAATGGCGGCACCTGTTTGAACTCTCCGATCGGCACGGATTCATCATCGCTTCTGACGAGTGCTATTCGGAGATCTACGGCGATGAAGACAAGCCGCCGCTTGGCGGCCTGCAGGCCGCGCAGACTCTTGGGCGCGAGGACTTTGCACGGCTTGTTTCGTTCGGCAGCCTGTCGAAGCGCTCAAGTGTTCCCGGCCTGCGTTCCGGGTATGTGGCGGGCGACGCGACCGTACTGAAGAAGTTTCTTGCATATAGGACCTATCACGGCAACGCGATGAGCCCGCCCGCGCAGGCGGCCAGCATTGCGGCGTGGAACGATGAGGCGCACGTGCGCGAAAATCGGCGCCTGTACGCAGCCAAGTTTGCACACACGACGCCGATCGTCGATTCAGTGCTGCCGACGATGCGACCGGATGCTGCCTTCTATCTGTGGGCGAGAACACCGATCGATGACGTCGAATACGCCCGCCGCCTGCATGCCGACTGCAACGTGACGGTGCTGCCCGGAAGTTTTCTGGCGCGCGAGCCCGACGGTCTGAACCCCGGCCGCGGATACGTGCGAATCGCGCTCGTCGACGGCGTTGCTGAGGTCGCCGAAGCCGCGCGCCGAATTCACGAACATGCGCTGACCATGCGAGCAACAACATGACACTGGAAGCGACGATCAATGAAGCGTGGGAGCAGCGGGCGGCGCTGAAACCCCACACATTGGAGCCACTGAAAGAAGCCGTCGAGAAAGTGATCGGCGAACTCGACGCGGGCCGCTTGCGCGTCGCCGAGAAACGCGGCGGCCAGTGGACGGTCAATCAATGGATCAAGAAGGCGGTGCTGCTTTCGTTTCGGCTGCGTGACAACAACGTGATGGGATGGGAGCCGCAAGCTCGGCCGCCTTTCCAGTTTTATGACAAGGTCCAGACCAAGTTCGCTGATTGGAGTTCAACGCAGTTTCAGGAATCCGGCATCCGCGTCGTCCCGCCGGCAGTCGCTCGCCGCGGCGCCTATGTCGCGAAGAACGTCATCCTGATGCCCTCGTTCGTCAACATCGGCGCGTACGTCGATGAAGGAACGATGGTCGACACGTGGGTAACGGTCGGCTCGTGCGCACAGATCGGCCGCAACGTACATCTTTCCGGCGGGGTCGGCATCGGCGGCGTGCTGGAGCCGTTGCAGGCGAACCCGACCATCATCGAGGACAACTGCTTTATCGGCGCGCGTTCGGAAGTTGTCGAAGGCGTGATCGTCGAAGAGAACTCGGTGCTCGGCATGGGCGTCTACATCAGCCAGAGCACCAAGATCTATGACCGCTCGACCGGGCAGATTCACATCGGCCGCGTGCCGGCGGGTTCGGTCGTCGTTTCCGGCTCGCTGCCGGCCAAAGACGGCTCGCACAGCCTGTATTGCGCGGTGATCGTCAAGCGGGTGGATGCGCGGACGCGCGCCAAGACCGGAATCAATGAGCTGTTGCGCGACGCGTGATCGCACGACCATCAGGACGAATGTCCGGTTAATCGCCGCTTAACGGGGCTTCACCGCACGCGCGCGGCTGCTTATGCTGGCCGCGAATCAAACCTTACCCGGGAACGCACAATGGCGCTGGAGCGGCTCTTTCATCTGATGGCGGAGAAGAATGCCTCGGATTTGTACCTGTCGGTGGGTTCGCCGATCACGATCAAGATCAATGGCGTATGCGTGCCGATCAACCAGGAGCGGCTCGCACCTCAGGCCATCGTCGCCCTGTTGTCCGAACGCGTGACCGATACACAGTTCCGGGAACTTGAAGACACGTGCGAACTCAACCTTGGCTTGCCGGTGCCGAATCTCGGCAGCTACCGCCTGAGCGCGTTCATGCAGCGCGGATCCGTTTCGGCGGTAATCCGCTACATCCCGCACGATGTCCCGCGACTGGAAGACCTGACGCTGCCGGAAATCCTGAAAGACCTCGTCATGGAGCGGCGCGGGCTCATCCTCGTTGTCGGCGCCGCCGGTTGCGGCAAGTCGACGTCGATCGCATCGATGCTCGACCACCGCAACGAACTGATCACCGGCCACATCCTGACCTTTGAAGACCCGATTGAATTCCTGTTCCGCAACAAGAAGTCGATCATCAACCAGCGCGAGATCGGCACCGACGCGCGGAGCTTGCAGGCCGCGCTGAAGAATGCGATGCGGCAGGCGCCGGACGTTCTTTTTATCGGCGAGATTCGCGAGCGCGACACGATGGGCGCAGCGCTTGCGTATTCGATGTCGGGCCATCTGGTCGTGGCAACGATGCATGCGACCAACAGCGCGCACGCACTGAATCGCGTGATCAGCTTCTATCCGCCAGAAACGCGACAGGCACTGTTCCAGGACATGGCGGCATCGATGAAAGCGATCGTGTCGCAGCGGCTCGTGCGCTCGAAAAAGGGCGGCCGCGTGCCGGCCGTCGAGATTATGATGAACAGCGGTCACATGGTCGATCTGATCGAACGCGGTGACGTCCAATCGATCAAGGAAGCGATGGAGCAGAGCCTGTCGCCTGAGAGCCAGTCATTCGAGGAGAGCCTTTACACACTGCTGAAAAGGGATGTGATCACGCGCGAAGACGCGCTAGCGTCCGCGGATTCGAAGAACAACCTGCTGTGGCTGATCAACAATGCCGGCAAGCCGGCGGCGCAGGCCGCGGTGTCGAACACCAAAGGTCAACCGGTAGCGCCGGCGTCGTCGTTCTCCGAATTCACGCTAAACATCTAAGACGCGGGCGATATCATCGCCGCCCGTGTCCCCCACCCTCGCACTCGCCCGCCGGCTGATCGCGCGTCGTTCAATCACGCCGGCCGACGATGGCTGCCAGCAGATCATCGCTTCGCATCTGGCGCCGCACGGATTTCGCGCCGAGACGATCGCGCGCAACGGCACGACCAATCTGTGGCTGCGCCGCGGTGATGCGCGCCCGACCGTCGTGTTTGCCGGCCACACCGACGTGGTTCCACCCGGGCCGCGCGAACAATGGTCGAGCGATCCGTTCGAACCGAGCGAACGCGACGGCCACTTGTTTGGTCGCGGGGCGTCCGACATGAAAACCTCGGTTGCCGCATTTGCGGTCGCTTCCGAACAATTCGTTCGTGCGCGACCGAACCACGCCGGCTCGATCGCACTGCTGCTCACGTCCGACGAGGAAGGTCCCGCCACCGACGGCACGATCGCGGTCGTTGAAGAACTGAGCGCGCGCGGCGAATCGATCGATTTCTGCATCGTCGGTGAACCGACTTCGGTCGACGCGCTCGGCGACACGATCAAGAATGGTCGCCGCGGATCGCTGAGCGGCAAGCTCGTCGTCAAGGGAATTCAAGGTCACGTCGCCTACCCGCAACTCGCGCGCAACCCGGTGCATCAACTCGCGCCTGCGCTCGCGGAACTCGCGGGCGAACACTGGGACAACGGCGACGCATTCTTTCCGCCGACGACCTTCCAGGTATCGAACATTCATGCCGGGACCGGCGCCGGCAATGTGATTCCGGGCGCGTGCGAAGTCGACTTCAATCTGCGTTTCGCTCCTGCATCGACCACCGAGAGCCTGATGCAGCGAATCGAAACGCTGCTGCGAAACCACGGACTCGACGTCGAACTGCGCTGGACCGTTGGCGCTCTGCCATTCCTGACGCAGCCGGGCAAACTCGTGGCGGCAATTTCGCGCGCGATCGAGGAACGCACCGGCATCGGGCCGCAGCTATCGACCACCGGCGGGACGTCGGACGGCCGTTTTCTCGCACCGGTGTGCCCGCAGGTGATCGAGTTCGGGCCGCCGAATGCAACGATTCACAAGATCAACGAATGCGTGCGCCTGGCGGACATCGAGCCGCTGACCGATATCTATCGCCGCACACTGGAACTGCTGCTGACGGAAGGCGCATAAAAATGTCGATCGACGCCCAGGCCAATTTACGCACCTTGCGCGACGTGCTGCGTTTTTCTGTCACGCGTTTCAATGAATCCGGACTGCACTTCGGCCACGGCCAGATTGATGCGTTCGACGAGGCGGTGTTCCTCGTGATGCGCTCGCTGAATCTGCCGATCGAACGACTCGATGTTTTTCTCGACGCATACCTGACCCACGCCGAGATCAACTCGCTGTTGCAGGTGATCGACCTGCGGATCAAAAAGCGCACGCCCGCCGCGTATGTGCTGAAGGAAGCCTGGCTGCAGGGCTACAAGTTCTACATCGACAACCGCGCAGTCGTACCGCGCTCGTTCATCGCCGAGCTGCTTAAAGACGCGCTGGAGCCGTGGGTTGAGGATCCGACCACCGTCGCCGACGTGCTCGACCTATGCACCGGCTCCGGCTGCCTTGGCGTGATGGCAGCCGACGTGTTTCCTAAAGCGAAAGTCGACATGGCCGACGTATCGAAAGAAGCACTGGTGGTGGCCAAGCGCAATGTCGCCGACTACGGCTTTGAATCCCGCATCAAGCTGCTCGAGTCCGATCTCTTCGACGCGGTGCCGGCCAAACGTTACGACGTGATCCTCTGCAAT
>Ga0187893_10012236_pt1 | contig 12227 bp, 8 predicted proteins | sample MA1701074metaG_FD_139574 | JGI IMG/M metagenome (GOLD analysis project Ga0187893, IMG submission 139574) | White microbial mat communities from a basaltic lava cave in the Kipuka Kanohina Cave System on the Island of Hawaii, USA - MA170107-4 metaG ... | reverse complement strand
GGAAGTCTCCCGTTACGCCTATTGGCTAGATAACTTCTGCCTCGATAGTCCGTATGATTATGATCCGGTGTGGGCAAAGTGTGTGGAGTTAAAAGTGACTCCAACCTTTCACTCTGCCGGCATGGGTTGGGGGAGCCGCACCTCGATTTCCACCTACATGTACAATCACATCGGTCATTTTGCCGAAGCTGGCGAAGCGTTGTGCAAGGCCTTGTTCTTTGGTGGTGTGACCCGTCGCTTCCCGACCCTGCAGTTTGCTTTCCTCGAAGGTGGTGTGAGTACCGGGGTGCGCATCTATGCGGACCTCATTGCGCGGTGGAACAAGCGCAACAGTGAAGCCTTAGAAAACTACAATCCGGCGAACTTGAATGTTGAACTGCTGCTGGATCTCTGCAAGCAGTACGGTGGACGTGTCACCGAAGGCAAGCTCAGCGCGCTGGCGGACGCAAGTGGTGCTACGATCAACACGAAGGCTGCGCCAGAGCAGAAGAACGATTTTTGGCGCTGTGACATCAAGCGACGCGAGGACATTCGTGACTTGTTCGTACCGCATTTCTATTTTGGCTGTGAAGCAGATGATCCTATGAATGCCACGGCGTTCAATACCAAAGCCAATCCGTTTGGCACCAAGATTCGCGCGGTCTACAGTTCAGATATTGGTCACTGGGATGTGCCGGACATGACGGAAGTCACTGAAGAGGCCTATGAGTTGGTTGAACATGGGATCATCAGCGAAGAAGATTTCCGCGATTTCGTGTTCACCAATCCGACAACCTTGTGGACAGGTACGAACCCACACTTCTTCACGGGCACAGTGGTCGAAAAGGAGGTCGGGAAACTCCTGGCTGCGGGGGCGCATTAGGTACTAGAAAAGCGTTCAGCGATCAGCATTCAGCGGTCAGCAATCAGCACTCAGCCAAAAGGGAAGGAACGAAAGATTTCCTCAAAAGCTGAGAGCTGACGGCTGAGAGCTAAAGGCTTTCCTTTACGAGAACCGCGCCCGATACAGCCGTTGCCGTCGCGTGCTGCCAGAAAGTGCGCGGAACAAGAGCCCACGAAAGACCATGAGCACATAAAAGAGCAGTGCGCTGAGAGCAGCCCACAGGAATCCGGTCAGTGAACCAAAGAGCGTAAAGCTGGGAAACATTAATGTCCCACTTTGCAGCACCAACGACGCGAACGGAAGCGGCACGAGGAAAGATACCAGCACCAGGACGAGCAACGGTGTAAACCATTCGACGCTGTTCTCCCGGATAAAATCAACGCTCTCTTGCAGCATATCGAATCCATCACTGCGCCCTTGGTAAATGATCTCAGGAATAGGATTGAGGGCGATCAGCAGCGCCAGATTGATCAGCAAATTCACCAGAACGCCACCCGAGGTCTTGGGCAGTAATACTGCGAGGGTATACTGCACGACGAAAAAGAAGAAGAGAATCGTCATGACTGGGTTCAGATAAGAACGCCAACTCTCGCTCAGGTCGGCAGGTGTCATGCGGTTTCCATCGACCACGCCGGCAATGAAATACAGATAGGAACTCGTACACAGGGCAAGCACAAAGCCCAGCAGGAATCCGCCCAGAATGCCGAGTGGAGCGGCGATGATGCCGGCGACAATAAATACGACACCGTACACAAAGGGCAAAAAGGCGACCCACCAGTTCGGTTGGAGCTTCTTCCACGTCTCGTTCACTGTTTGTTGATAGAGTTGGATCGTTGTTGTGAGTACTGCACGTAAGTCCATTGTTCCTCAGTGCGATCAGATGTCAGCGGTCAGCCCTCAGCCAGAAGAAAGCAAACCGAGAGAAAAAATCGCCTCGCTGTTATGAAGAGCCTATCCGAATAACCACAGCCACACGGTGCTGTCATTCTGACTGATAGGCTCTTAGCCCTCAAAAGCTTTGCCCCCAGCTTCTTCTGTACCGTTCGTTCTTACCATGCGGCGACCATGAAAGAAATTACGAGGGAACATACTGCTGCAGAGTAAGCGAGCCGTCAGTCGTGGGCTTTCAGCAAAAACAAGGAGATGCACCCCTCGAGGACGCTGATTCGTGTTAGAAGTTGGGCAATTTCCTGTTTGGCTGACTGCTGAAAGCTGATAGCTGAACGCTTTCGTTGCAGAACATTTGCGCTCCGTGACAACCTCACGTAGTCTAGTGTGACTTTACGATGTGGGGGGGTGCCGTATGGGGAACCAACTGTTTGCCAGAAAGCCAGTTAAACTCTTGCTCGAAGAGATGGCCGGAGAGCACCGCCTGCGCCGTGTTCTTGGTCCTGCCCAACTCACCGCGCTTGGGATCGGCGCGATTATCGGGACAGGCATTTTTGTGCTCACTGGGGTTGCTGCTCACGATAAAGTGGGCCCGGCCCTGACCTTGTCATTTGTTGTGGCTGGCGCGGCCTGTATTTTCGCGGCGCTCTGTTACGCGGAATTTGCGTCGATGGTGCCAGTAGCAGGCTCCGCCTACACCTACGCCTACGCAACACTGGGCGAACTCTTTGCCTGGATCATCGGTTGGGATTTAGTGCTGGAGTACGGCGTGGCGAGTGCAACGGTTGCACATGGTTGGTCGCACTACTTTCAAGACTTTATCGGTATCTTTGGCTTTAAGCTTCCGCATATCTTTACCAATGCGCCGTTTGACTTTGATCCGACCACTGGCCTGCTCGCCTCAACTGGAACGCTGCTTGATCTCCCAGCGTTAGTCATTTCAGTCCTGGTGACAACTGTCCTGGTTATCGGCATTCAGGAAAGCGCACGAGTGAACGCGGCGATGGTAATCGTGAAAGTGGCAGTCGTGCTCTTTGTCATAATGGTCGGAGCGCTGTATGTGAACCCAGAGAATTGGACACCGTTTGCCCCCTACGGCTACACTGGGGTGAGTATTTTCGGACACACATTGATGGGACAGACCGGTCCTGCGGGTGAACCCCTTGGAGTGCTTGCTGGCGCAGCAATGATTTTCTTTGCCTATATTGGCTTTGATGCCGTCTCGACCCAAGCCGAAGAAGCGCGGAACCCACAACGAGATGTCCCAATCGGCCTGCTTGTATCCCTCTTCCTCTGCACTATTCTTTATATCGCGGTGGCAGCAGTCCTCACTGGGATGGTACCCTACGACAAAATCAGTGTGGATGCGCCGGTATCCGACGCCTTTCGGCAGGTGGGTCTGCCGTGGGCGCAGTTCTTGATCTCGATTGGCGCATTGACCGGCATTACTTCTGTGTTGTTGGTCCTGATGTTAAGTCAACCCCGAGTGTTTTTAGCGATGGCGCGCGACGGGCTTCTTCCACATAGTTTCTTTGGCGCAGTGCATGAACGCTTCAAGACCCCGTGGAAGTCAACGATCATGACCGGCATTTTTGTCGGACTGATGGGGGCACTGATCCCGCTGCGCGTGTTGGCCGAGTTGGTCAATATCGGAACCCTGTTGGCGTTTGTGATTGTGTGTGCTGCAGTTCTGGTCATGCGGCGCCTCGACCCTCACTTTCCACGTCCGTTCCGTTGTCCACTCGTGCCCATCGTGCCAATGTTAGGAATCTTCTTTTGTCTCTTACTAATGTTTTCCCTGCCGGCAGAGAACTGGCTGCGGCTCATTGTTTGGTTAGCACTTGGGTTCGTGATTTATTTTGCCTACAGCCGACATCATAGCGTAATGGCCAAGACTCAGACAGGTCTCGGTCAAGTCTAAGACAAGTCTCAGGCGAGTCTCAAGCCAGTCAAGACTTGTCTGAGACCTGTTTTCGACCTGTTTAGGACTTGCTTGTAACTTGCCTGCGACGTGTTCGTGACTTGCAGTGACTTGCCTGCGACTGGCTTGGGACTTGTTTTAGACTTGCCTGGGCTTGCCTGAGACTGTCCCGCCTTACTCGGGTTCGTACTTAATCAACGTGCGCGAGCCGTCAGCAAGGCCGTCGTGGAAATTCTTCTCGTAGGACGACCATCCGTCAGCATATTTCTTGGCAAAAGTCTCGAACATCACTTTGTTGGCTTCAGGATCTTTCACTAAAGAGCCTTTGGCTGTGAAGGACGGACCATCGGATTTGCCGACCGCAACCTTGGCTTTCGTCTGTCCCGCCTGAATCCGTTTGACACGATGAGTTGTGACCGGAGAGCACACCCACACCGCACCCTGGTAAGGGAAGAACCAAATTTCGGCGGATTTTCCCATGCTCCCATCTTTGCGCGCGCTTTGGATGTAGACGTACTTGCTACTGTCCAACGCCTTTTGTAGTTCAGCAGAAAGCGGAGCGCTGTGGGCTGGGGTCTTTATACCACTGAGAGCAATAAGCAAGGCGGCGAAAAACAGTACCCAACTATAGCGTTGCATAAGTATCCTTTCTCAATCGAAACACCTGACATTGGTACACTCTACGATGCCACCAATCGGTCTTGCCATTCTAAGCGCCGCGAAGAATCTCTCGGAGAGACTCTTCGCGGAGTGCGAAATAATGATCTGCAAAAATGCCGGTTATTACTTTGCCGCTGGAGCAACGACCGTGATCGATTTGATCACCACGGGTTCGGTCGGGACATCAGAATGCATCCCTTTGCGACCAGTTTGGACGCGCTCAATCTTCTGAACGACATCGATTCCTTCGATAACTTTGCCGAAAACACAATAGCCCGCCCCTTGGACTGAGTCATTCTGATAATCCAAGAAGTCGTTGTTTTTGGCGTTAATAAAAAACTGGGCAGTCGCGCTATGGGGATCTTGCGTGCGCGCCATAGCGATGGTCCCGACCTCATTTTTGAGGCCATTCGCGGCTTCATTCTTCACGGGCCCTTTGGTGGACTTTTGCTGCATTTCAGGGGTAAAACCTCCCCCTTGAATCATGAATCCGCCAATAACACGATGAAAGATCGTGCCATCGTAAAATTTATCGTTGACATACGACAGAAAATTTTTCACCGTCTCCGGGGCTTCTTTTTCATAGAGGGCAATTTTAATATCCCCCATTGAGGTCGACACGAGAACCACAGGGCCTCCTTTCGGTTCAGGGTTGGTTGCTCCCGAACAACTCGGTAACGTTAAACAGACAACTGCGCTCAAGAAAAGAACTTTCACTACGCTCCGCATCATGCTCCTCTCTCCACGAAGAATGTCGGGAGTTGTTGTAACCCACACGATCGGTCTAGGGAAGGGCCTGAAGACATCCTTTTTGATAGCCTTATGCCGAAGAAGGAAGACGTTCGAGATAATCGATGACTTCCTGGGTGGAGACAACATCGCCATACTTCGAGCCGATGTCGAACAGGTTCGCTTCGTGGGGCTCTTGGGCGCGGTCACCCACAGCTTCGACTGGGATAATCGGTCGGAACCCATGCGCCAGGGCATCCATCACCGTCGCACGGACGCAGCCGCTCGTCGTACAACCGGTGACGATCACAGTATCAACTGCTCTCATCGTGAGGGTCGAGGCGAGATAGGTGCCGAAAAAGCCCGACGCATATTTCTTGACGATCACCAAATCTTCAGGCGATCGGTTGAGGCGCGGGTCAAGTTCGACCAATTCACTGCCAAGTTTGAGTAACCGCAACGATGGTGCTTTCTCAGGCCACAGACCAGCGTCATCTTGTCGATGCGGATCGTACCCGACAACCGTAAAAATAACGGGGATGTTCTTTTTACGCGCCGCAGTAATCAATTGATTGGTGGCGGCGACTTCGGCATCAAGATTGCCAGCCAGCGGCGAGCGTTCTGGGACGGTAAAGCCAATCTGAAAGTCCACCACCACAATGGCGGGACGTTTGCCATACCCAAGCGTGTGTCCAAGCTGGGCACGTTGATAAATCGCGTGTTTGTCTTCTTTTTGCGGCATGATTCCTCTATTCATTGAGTCACTGAAGACAATTGACCAAAGGTTGCGTCCGCGAGCTTACACCCCCGGATCGTGCCACCTTCTTCCAGAACAAAGTTACCCAAATCATACAGTTCCTAGGACCCATGAACTTCTTGTGAGTAATAGCTGTTAGTGATCATCTTTCCCTCCCCTTATCCGCGTGGATGAAACTTGCGGTGCACTTCACGGAGTCGCTCGCTCGTGAGGTGCGTATAAATCTGCGTCGTGGCAATATCGACATGCCCAAGCATGGCTTGGACGGCACGCAGGTCTGCGCCACCGTCAAGCAGATGGGTGGCAAAGGCATGACGCAAGGCATGGGGGTAGAACTTTCCCCCTTCCGGACTCTGAAGTGCATACTGTTTGAGCAAGCGCCAAAACGTCTGGCGCGTCGGTGGTTTGGCCGACGTGGTGAGAAACAGATACGGGCTCGTACGGTTCTTCAATAACCGTGGTCTGGCTGTAGCGAGATAATGCTGGAGCTTGTCTTTCGCACTGGAGCCCAGTGGGACCACCCGTTCCCGTCCGCCTTTGCCTCGGACACGGACAAACCCGGCTTCAAGGTTGAGTTGTTTGCTTTCCAATCGCACTAACTCGGAGACCCGCAGGCCGGTGGCATACAGTAACTCCAACATGGCTTGATTACGCGTACCAAGCAGCGTCGCCGGATCTGGACGTTCCAGAACGGCATCGACTTGCTGACGGGAGGGGACCTGCGGCAACTTCCGTCCAATCTTTGGTAACAGCAAGTGTGCGGTGGGATTGCTGCCGGGGAGTGCCTCTTCGCGTTCGAGAAAACGGTAGAAGCGTCGGAGAGTCGTCAACACCCGTGCCTGGCTTCGGGCGGACAATCCTCGGTCCCGCAACGTGGTTAAAAAGCCGATCAGGTGCCGCGATCCAGCACTACTGATATTCTGCACATCTTGTGTGGCGATATAACGACAAAATTCTCCCAGGTCACGACCATAGGCTTCAATCGTGTTGGCGGCCAGTCCTCGTTCAACTGTCAAATAAGCGAGAAAGGCATCGACCTGTGCGTCCTGCGCAGTGGGGGGAGCCGGAAGAGAGGCGGCCGGTTGATGTTCGCTCATGACACTCCTCCACCACGGGGGCTCTGTAACTGTTGTCGCAATTGTTCGGTAAGTTGCTCTGGGTTGGCGACTTTCGCCCCATTGCGCTCTGTGACATAAAAGACATCCAACACGTGGTCGACATTGGTGTTAATCTTCGCCAGATGAATCTCCAGGCCAAGCATAAACAGCGTGTAGGTAACGGTGAAGAGGAACCCCATGCGATCCGGCGCCGTAATGTCGATTACCGTGTAATGAGAAGAGCCGGTGTTATCAACCGTGACCTCTGTGCCATAACGAAAATGACGGTTATTGAGGAACGAGGGAGCACGGGCCGCACGCAGGAGATCATCGAGGGTCCGTTTTCCGCGCAGCACCTCTTCAAGCCGTCCGTAGATGCGCGTCCAGGTATCAGCATCCATGACCATATCTTGACGGCCGGCATGAGAAATCTGGAAGACATCGAGCGCAAGGCCGTCACTGCTGGTAGTGATCCGTGCCCCACCGATACTCAGTCCGGCAGTTGCCAACACCCCGGTCAGCATGGCGAACAAACCGGGACGGTCGTGAGTCACAACCGTCAGTTCGCTATACTCCCGTTCGGGAAAATGGAGCAGGGAGGCACGATACGGTTCGGCGTTGCCGTTTGGGTTGTGGGTGAAGCGCGTGAGCAATTGAAAGTGGCGTGGGATTGCTTCTTCCGGGGTGGATAATAAATAACTATCCGGCATGGCCGCGAGAAACGTGGCGACCGCTTCCGCGGGTGCCGTTGCTCGCAATGCCTGCGCGAGTCGATCTTTGCGACGCAGGAGCCGTGCTTCACGATTTTCCTCAATCGGCTCGCCGGTTTCGAGCCACTCCAGCGTGTGGAGATAGAGTTCGTCCAGCAACCCGCCTTTCCACGGGTTCCATACTTTGGGCCCGACGGCTTTCATATCGGCAAAGGTGAGGAGATAGAGCTTCTTGAGCAGAGCAGGCGTCCCGACCAGATGCGCAAACTCAGCAATCACTGCATCGTCAGAGAGATCTCGTCGTTGCGCGATCGAGGACATCCGTAAGTGATGTTGAACGAGGAAGTGCCACTCGTGGGCATCGTCGTGTGGTAAGTGCCACCGGGTGGCCGTCGTCAGGGTCATGGCCGCACCCCGTTCGTCATGGTCGTGACCGTAGCCTTTGCCAACATCGTGATACAGCATGGAGAGAAACAAGAACTCGATCTTGTCGATTTCTCGAATGACCTGGGTGAGCAACGGATGATCGGCTTTATATTCGCCGTCCCGTAACCGTTCTAATTCAACGATACCACGGAGTGAGTGCTCGTCCACGGTATAGACATGGTACATGTCACGTTGGGTTTGCCAGCGCAGACGGCCAAATTCCGGCAGCAACCAATTCAGGACGCCAAGATTGTGCATTTCTGTCAGCGTTGGAGCAACGCGCTGTTTCCAGGAGAGAATAGCGAAGAGTGCTGCCCGCATATCCGCAGTATCAGCTAGGGCTGGAGCCAGCTGCGAGGCGAAGTCGGCGAGCAACCGTCGGGTTTCGCTGGCGAGACGTACGCCATGTCGCTGCGCGTCGTGGAAGACCGTAATGACGTTCAGTGGATCGGCCCTGAGGATTGCCGCATCGGCAACCATGAGAATGCCGTCAAGAATACGCACGCCCTCACGGATGTCACGTCCCCGTGAACGACCCAGAAAGCTTGACAACCGCGAGATAGGCTGGCAGCGTTCAAGCATCATCTGGGAAAAGGCAGAGATGGTCGTGGCATGCCGATAGTATTCCCGCATGAAACTGGGAACGTTCGCAAAACCGAAGGTCGGAGCGAGGGCATCCTGTCGCTCAAAGGTCAACAAATCCTGCTCCGCATGCTCAAGCAGATGAAGACCAGTACGAACGCGCCAGAGAAAGTCACGTGCAGTTTCCACTTCTTGGAGAGTCGCAGCAGCGATGACCCCTTTGGCAATCAATTCGCGCAGGTCGCGGATCTTGAATTTGACTTTCGCTAGCCAGCCAGCCGTATGAAGGTCGCGGAGTCCACCTTTCCCCTCTTTGAGATGCGGCTCAAGAATGTAGACCGAGTCTCCATAGCGGCGATGACGCTCCTGGCTTTCATGCGCCTTTTCTTGAAAGAAACGGTCGGCATGTTTATTGACAATCTCTCGCTCCAGCGCCGTGGTGAACTCGTGCATGAGGGGGTCGTCACCACACAGGTAGCGGTAGTCGAGTAAGGCCGTTTTCACTTGCAAGTCTTGATTGGCAAGGCGCACGCATTCGCGGATATTCCGAACGGCATGTCCAACGACAAACCCGGCATCGAGCAAGCTGTGATAAAGAGTATCACACACCGTTTCGACATAAGGCGAAATTTTCCAATGGTAAAGAAACAACAAGTCGATATCAGAATGGGGATTCAGTTCACCACGGCCATACCCACCTTGGGCAAGTACGGTGCAACGTTGATGGAGGCGCGGATTGCGCCGTGTATACAACTGCGTGGCGGCAGCAAAAAGATATTGAATCAAGCGGTCAATATGATGAGTGCAAAGCGCGACTACCACTGCCCCAGAGGCACCTGCGGTGTGTTGTTTCGCCAGTTCATCGAGAACGCAGACATGATAGGCTTTACTGACTGCGCGCAGATTGAGACGGGGGTCGGTCTCTTCGTCAAGGTCTGCGGGTGGAAGGGGAGGAAGAACAATTTCAGAGGGAGGCAAAGGTGTTCGTGAAAGTAACTCGTCTGGTGTCATAGCGAAATCCAAGAATAACGTGAGGCGTAAAACGTGATACATGAAATGTAAGAGTTTTGTAAGCGTTCAGTTATCAGCGTTCAGTCGTCAGCAGTCAGCGCTCAGCTTCCGAGGGAATTTTTTGTTCCCGCTCTTTTGGCTGAGGGCTGAGAGCTGACCGCTGACCGCTTCTTTTGTTGGCTGAGGGCTGAGAGCTTCTTGCACGCGGCTAAAACATTAGGGCCTTGCTCTCGCAATGTCGAGAGGGAGCTTCTGAGCCAGAGAAGAGCGATTCGCAAGCTTGACAGCACCCCGCAGGTCGGGCAGTAATCTTCTAATGAGCAAGACGAAAGCCAACGAACGCCGCGCCGCGCAGACTGGGGAAACTCCAGGCTCGGCACCACTGACCCCTGAAGGCTCTCTGCCCGCACCAGGGATGACACGCCTCGTCCTCGAACTCGTCCGACCCTATCGTGGATGGCTTACCATTGTTTTTATTGCCATGCTGATCGAAACAGTGATGAGCCTCGCCGCGCCGTGGCCGTTGAAGATTATTATCGATAACGTGGTCGGCGACCACAAGCTTCCGCATTGGATCGCCTGGATGCACCACGCACTGTCGGATGAAAGCAAAATGGGGCTGGCCGCTCTGGCGGCGATTGGTGCCGTGCTGATCGCCGTGTTAGGTGCGATCGCGAGCTATATCGACAATTATTATACCGAGAGCGTAGGCCAGTGGGTCGCAAACGATCTTCGCATGAAGGTCTATGCCCATCTCCATCACCTCTCGCTCTCTTATTACGACACTCACCAGACCGGCAACCTCCTGAGCACGATCACCGACGACGTCAGCACGATTCAGGACTTCGCTTCATCTGCGACACTGACGATACTCGTCGATCTGCTGACCATCATTGGCATCCTCGCTGTGATGTTTTGGCTCAACTGGGACTTTGCCCTGATCGCCGTGAGTGTGACGCCCTTCCTTCTTTTCTTCGTCGCACGGTTCAAGAAAGCGGTGAAAAAGGCGACCCACGAAGTCCGCCTCCGCCAGAGCGACATTGTCGGCGTGGTACAACAAGGGCTGGAATCAATGCGCGCGGTGAAAGCGTTCGGACGGCAGGACCTCGAGGAGAGTCGCCTCGGTGAGGTAAGCCATGCAACGGTGGACGCCGCCCTGAAGGCCCGACGTGTGAAGTCGCTCCTCTCCCCCATCGTCGCGGTTACCGTCTCGCTCTGCATCGCCTTTGTGCTGTGGCGGAGCGCATCACTCATCCTCACCGGGGTGATGACAGTAGGTGCGCTGACGGTGTTCCTGGCGTATCTCAACAAGTTTTTCAAGCCGGTGCAGGATCTGGCGAAGATGACCAATACCATCGCACAAGCATCGGTCGGCCTCGAACGAATCCGAGCGATCCTTGACACCGACACGGTCATTCCCCAACGTCCCGATGCGCGCGAACCGGGAACGCTCCAGGGCGGGATCATCTTTGACCATGTGGCCTTTGCGTATAATGCCGACGCCCCCGTACTCAGCGAGGTCACTTTCTCCATCGCACCGGGCCAGCGTGTAGGGATCGTTGGCCCCACGGGCGGAGGCAAGTCCACCGTGGTGAGCCTGATCCCCCGGTTCTACGATCCGACGAGCGGCCGGGTGCAGATCGACGGCGTCGATCTCCGCGACTACACGCTTCGGGGCCTGCGCGACCAGATCGGTTTTGTGTTGCAGGATACCGTCCTTTTCCGCGGAACGGTGCATGACAATATTGCCTATGGCCGACCGGACGCTACTCAAGACCAGATTATCGAGGCCGCCAAGCTCGCCAATGCGGACGAGTTCATTGCACACATGCCCCACGGCTACGATACGATGGTTGGCGAGCGGGGCTCCACGCTCTCGGGCGGCCAACGGCAGCGCATCGGCATCGCTCGCGCCATCATCCGCAACTCACCCATTCTCATCCTGGACGAGCCGACGGCTGCCCTCGACACCGAATCAGAGAAATTGGTGATGGAGGCTCTGGAGCGTCTCATGGAAGGGCGAACCGTTATCACGATCGCTCACCGGCTGAGCACGATCCGCGACGCTGACAAGATCATCGTGCTCAAAGGCGGCGTAGTAGCGGAGGAGGGTACGCATGACGAGTTGTTGGCTCGCGGCGGGATCTACGCCGAACTTTCCCGTATTCAGTCTGAGCCAGCACTCGCACACGTTGGGGCGTCAGCAGCCCCCGTCGATAACCCGTCGGCGCACAGCTAACCACCACAGACCACCTTCACGGAGGCTAAGCACGATGTCTTCCCATTCAACGATTATTCTTCCTGATGACTCGGCCCGACCCATCCTCGATGCGATTGACGCAGCAACACAGTCCCTCCGGGTCAAGATGTTTGTCTTCTCTGACCCAGCTCTGCTCAAGTCGGTGATTACCGCTCACCGTCGTGGCGTGAAGGTCCGGGTGATGCTCAATCCCGCCCGCCGCGATGGTGAGGACGACAATGAAGAGAGTCGAAAAACGCTCATGCATGCGGGCATCGAGGTGAACGATAGTAATCCCGACTTCGGCCTGACGCATGAGAAGTC
>Ga0187893_10012234_pt1 | contig 12227 bp, 8 predicted proteins | sample MA1701074metaG_FD_139574 | JGI IMG/M metagenome (GOLD analysis project Ga0187893, IMG submission 139574) | White microbial mat communities from a basaltic lava cave in the Kipuka Kanohina Cave System on the Island of Hawaii, USA - MA170107-4 metaG ... | reverse complement strand
TTATTCGACGCCCACGGCGAGCGATAATTGTTCAGGAGTCGGAGCGGTCAATTGCTCTCCCTCATCAGGCTCTACATTCCCGAAAGGCACGACGACCGTGATCTGCTCGGTCAGTGATGCCGCGGGCAACAACGACTCGTGTTCGTTCACTATCACCATCAACGATACGCAGAATCCAACCGTCAATTGCCCTGCCAGTATCACACGGGCGACAGACCCCAATCAGTGTTCGGCTGTTACGACCTTTTCTGCAACCGCATACGACAATTGCCCGGGAGCGACGGCGAGTTGCTCTCCGTCATCAAACTCGACATTCCCGAAAGGCACGACGACCGTAACCTGCACGGCTACCGACGCAAGCGGCAATCAATCCGCCCCATGCTCTTTCACCGTCACGGTCAATGACAGCCAATCACCGAGTATGGTTTGCCCCGCCAATATCACACGGACGACTGACCTGAACCTGTGTTCGGCTCTGGTGGCCTATTCTGCGCCATCAGTGTCAGACAACTGCCCCGGCGTCGGAAGCCCGGTTTGCGCGCCGCCTTCAGGCTCATCATTCCCGAAAGGAATTACGACCGTCACTTGTACAGTCGCGGATGCAAGCAGCAACCAGTCCTACTGCTCATTCACAGTGACTGTCAACGACGCGCAGTTGCCCGCGATCATCTGCCCGCCGAATCAAGTGCGGGCGCTGTCCAGCGTGACAGATACGACAGTCGTAGTGACATATCCTTCGCCGGTTTTCAGCGATAACTGTCCGGGCGCGGGAGTGGTTTGCAATCCGCCGTCTGGTTCAAGCTTCCCTGTCGGGACGACTACCGTGACCTGCGTCGTTATGGATTCATCAGGCAATCAGGCAGGTTGCAGCTTCACGGTTACGACCTTCGATATCTGTTTGCAGGACGATGGCAACGCGGCGACGGTGATCCTGTTCAACTCCTTCACAGGAGATTATCTCTTCTGCTGCGACGGGACGACCTTCACAGGCAGAGGGACAGTGCAGAAACAGGGCAACATATACACTCTGACGCATAACACTTCGACGAAACGAGTAACTGCCAGATTCGATGGAGCGCAGAGCAAAGGGACGGCTTCGCTGCAATCGCCGCCGGGAGTGATGAGATGCTCGATCAATGACCGCGACACGCGCAACAACTCCTGCGCCTGCGCGAGTCAATGACACAGTAGGGCGGATTGTCTCGCTGTATTTCGTCAATCACGATCAACCGCAGGCGTAAAAGTTTGCGATCAACTTTCAGCCCTGGAGAAAACTAATGAAAATACCTCATACTCGCCCCTCAAGTTTATTAGTCGTCACTACCATCATTCTCTTTTTACTGTTGCCGTGCTTAGGGACAATATCGGGTCGTGTCGTCCGGGCATGGGAAGCGACGCCTTCCGCAGAGACGGCAACCTCGACATCTGCTTATCTGACCAATGCCGCCGTGATGCAAAGCTCGATGACCGGATGCAGTTCGCCGAGCTTTGGCGCTCCTTCCTATTTCGGCATCGGAGGGGGAACGATTCCGGCTGCGCTCGCGGTTGGAGATTTCAACCTCGACGGCAAACCCGATGTGGTGACGGCTAATCAGATTTCTCACGATGTATCCATCCTGCTCGGCGACGGTATGGGCAATTACCCGACAGCGACGACCTTTCCCGTAGGAAAGATCAATCCGGCATCAGTTGCTGTGGGTGACTTCAATCTCGACGGCAAGCCTGATCTTGCTGTCACCAACATCGGCACCGCCGATGTCAATGTCAACGTGCTGCTGGGCAACGGGATGGGAGGCTTTGGCGCGCCGACGGCTTTCCCGACAGGAAGCGGCGGTCAACAGGTAGTCATCGCGGATTTCAATCTGGACAGCAAGCCCGATATGGCCGTAGCCGTGCCTTTTGGAAATCGCGCATCGGTCTTTCTGGGAAACGGGATGGGAGGCTTTGGGCCGCGAGCCGACCTCAGCATGGGTACGAATCCGTTTAGCATCGCCGCAGCCGATTTCAATCGCGACGGCAGGCCCGATATAGCGACGGCGAACTCTAACTCCAATGATGTGTCCGTGCGATTGGGCGATGGGATGGGAGGTTTCGGAGCAGCGATAAATTTTCCGGTCCCTGCCGGCAGTCAGCCGCGAAGCATAACGGTTGGAGATTTCAACCTCGACGGCAAGCCTGATCTCGCCACAGCCAATGCAGGCACGGATGGCGTATCGGTGTTGTTGAACGACGGCAGCGGCGGCTTCGGAGCGGCAACCAATATCGCCACGGGGACCGATCCGCTGGAACTCACGGCGGGCGACCTCAACCTCGACGGCAAGCCTGATCTTGCTGTTACCAACAACGGCGCAGGCACGGTTTCGATACTGCTCGGCGACGGCATGGGAAATTTGAGCGCGCCGACAAACCTTCCTGTGAATAATAATATTCGCGCCATAAACGCAGCGGATTTGAATCTCGACGGCAGACTCGATCTGGTGATGCGCTCGGCCCTGAACCCGTCGCCTCAAAATATCGCCGTGATGCTCAATACCTGTCCTGCGCAATGCGGCAACTTCGCTTTCACTGAAGCTATGGGATCGCCCTATGCGACCGGGTCTGGGATGACAGCCGATCCGCTTTTCGCAACGACGGCTGACTTCAACCTCGACGGCAAGCCTGATATCGCGGTAGCAAACTTTGGCAACAATAACGTGGTGATATTTCTGGGCAACGGCGCGGGCGGTTTCATGCAATCCGCCGGTTCGCCAATCCCCTGCGGTTCCACTCCGAGCGGGGGGAGGGTTGGTGATTTCAATCTCGACGGCAAGCCTGATCTTGTCATCGCGAACGGCATTTTTCCGGGAACCATAACCATCCTGCTGGGCGACGGGCTGGGCGGACTCGCGCCCGCTCCCGGCTCGCCCATCGCGCTGGGTCTAACGTCTACTCAATCTATCGAAACAGGCGACTTCAACTTCGACGGCAAACCCGACCTTGCGACCGCCAACATCGATAGCAACAACGTAACAGTTCTGCTGGGCAACGGGATGGGCGGTTTCGCGCCCGCCCCCGGCTCGCCCTTTGGCGCAGGAGGTCGCCCTCAATCAATAACTGCAAGCGACTTCAACCTCGACGGCAAGCTTGACCTCGCTACGGCGAACGGCAACAGCAACGATGTAACTATTCTGTTGGGCGACGGGATGGGAAGTTTCGCTCCAGCCGCCGGAAGCCCCATCGCCACCGGCGGGATGGGGTCCCGTTTGATAGCGAGTGTAGACTTCAACCTCGACGGCAAACCTGACCTTGCCGTAGCAAATGGTTTCAGTCACGACATCACGATTCTGCTTGGCAACGGAATGGGAGGTTTTGCGCCAACCGCTCAATCGCCCCTCAGCGGAACCTTTGCTCCGCGCGGGCTTGCCGCGAGTGACTTCGATCTCAACGGCAAACCCGATCTCGCCATCGCAATCTCTATCACGACTCAACTGGTGATTCTGAGAGGCGACGGGCTGGGCAACTTTACTCATAATCTTCTCACAGTGCCGGGAGCGCCATTCTCGATTACCGCGAGTGACTACGACTTTGATGGCAAACCTGACCTTGCGACGACGAATATAGAGGATGATAACTTGAGAATCCTGCTCAACACCTGCGCGCCGGGTTCGCCGCCTTCGATCACCCCGACGCCTGTCACCGTTCAGCAAACCACCACTTTGACCAATACACAAATCGCTGCTGTCAGTGACATGGAAGACGCGGAGATGAGCCTCGTCGTCACTGTCAACGGCGGCGCAAGCGCGACCGTAAACGGAGTCACCATCTCGAATATTTCGGTCGATGCCGTGGGCGTGGTCAGAGCAAATGCCAGCGCGGACTGCGGCTCGTCGAATGCTTCTTTCATGCTCACCGTGACCGATACGAGCGGCGCAAACGCGAGCGCGACGCTCGATGTCACGGTCACGCTTGAGACAACGGCCCCCACTATTACCTGTCCCTCGAACATCACTCAATCGACTGACCCCGATCAATGTTCGGCAGTCATCAACTTCACTACTCCCACAGCATCGGACAACTGCCCGGGCGCGACAGTGATGTGCAATCCTGCATCGGGCGCGACATTTCAGAAAGGAATTACCAGCGTCACCTGCACGGCCACAGATGCGGCGAGCAACTCTGCTCAGTGTTCGTTCACCGTTACGATAACTGATTCGCAATCGCCCAACGTCGCATGTCAGTCGAACATCACTGAGAATACGGACGAAGGCGAGTGTTCGACAGCCGTCGATTTCGCAACGCCGGAGGCCGCTGACAACTGTCCCGGCGTCGGCGCGGTCACCTGCTCTCCCGCATCCGGTTCGACTTTTCAGAAAGGCACGACGACTGTCACCTGTTCGGCGACCGATGCCGCGGGCAACAACGGCTCATGCTCTTTCACCGTTACGGTCAACGACGCTGAGTCGCCTTCCATTACCTGTCCTTCGAATGTCGTAAGCGCGACCGATTCCGGCCAGTGTTCGGCTTTGGTGAATTACTCCGATCCGACCGCAAGCGACAACTGTTCAGGCGTCGGAAGCCCTGTCTGCAATCCGCCTTCAGGTTCGGCATTCCCGCAGGGCGTGACGACGGTCAACTGCACAGTTACGGATGCAGCGGGCAATTCTTCTGCTTGTCAGTTCACCATCACTGTCAACGACGACGAGCCGCCTTCGATGACCTGCCCGTCGGATATTTTATTCATCACACCGGGGGCGAGCGATTCGTGCGGCACGGTCAACTACGCTACATCCAAACCTTCCGATAACTGTTCGGTAGACTCAGTCGTCTGCTCTCCGCCGTCCGGTCACTGCTTCCCGCTTGGGATTACGACCGTCACCTGCACGGCCACAGATGCGGCGGGCAACTCTGCTCAGTGTTCGTTCAGGATCACGGTGCAGAATCCCTGCACGATCACCTGTCCTGCCCCGATAGTGAAGACCAACGACGCCGGACAATGCGGAGCAGTGGCGACATTCGCGCCAACGACGACCGGCGGAGGATGCGGAACGGTGTCTTGCTCGCCTGCTTCGGGATCGTTCTTCCCGACGGGGACGACAACCGTGAGTTGCACGACGACGGCGGGACCCGCCTGTTCGTTCACTGTCACGGTCAATGATGCGCAACCGCCCGCGATCACCTGCCCGCCGAATCAAGTGCGGGCGCTGGCGAGACCAACGGATACGACCGTCGTGGTGAACTATCCCGCGCCCACATTCGCTGATAACTGTCCGGGCGCGTCGGTCGTTTGCAGTCCGCCATCAGGGTCGGCCTTCCCGCTCGGCATCACTACCGTCAGTTGCGTTGCGACAGACTCATCAGGCAATCAAGCGGGTTGCAGCTTCACGATTACGACCTTCGATATCTGTTTGCAGGACGATGGCAATGCGGCGACGGTGATCCTGTTCAATTCCTTCACAGGAGATTATCTCTTCTGCTGCGATGGAACGACGTGGACTGGAAAAGGGACGGTGCAGAAACAGGGCAGCGTTTATACGCTGACGCACAACACGACGACGCGGAGGGTGACGGCGCGATTCGATGGAGCGCAGAGCAAAGGGACGGCATCATTGCAATCGCCGCCGGGAGTGATGAGATGCTCGATCAATGACCGCGACACGCGCAACAACTCCTGCGCCTGCGCACCCTCCGGCTTGTGAGCAGGAAGGCAATCTATCGCGAAAGATCAGGCAGAGGCAGGCTCGACAGGGTTTGCCTCTGTACATCAGGAGAATCGCGGCTCCAGATAAAGCTTCTCTGCCCGATCATCAATCGCTGCCAGGAAATGATCAAAGAATCCATTCAAACCGAGAACATCGCGGGCAGGTGATGGCGGCATGGTATCCCACTCGGCAAACGCGACCCAGGCGACCCACTCGAAGTCCAGCAATTGGATGGTGACTTGGTGCAGGTGCGCAAAGAACCTGCCAGCGGCGGTGGAAATCGCCAGAGGATCGCCAGCCTCCCAATCCAGACTGAGCGCATCAGCCCATTGTCGCCCAAACACACAAAAGCTCGACCTGGAATCAATGCGGACTTCGATAATAGGAGCAGAAACCATGCCTGTGTTCAATATGACCGGGACGAAGACGCCGCGCGAGAGGCGAGCCAATCGGCCATAGTCAAAGGACAAGGCGAAGGAGAGCGTCTGAGGAGTCATAACACGGCTTGTCGGGCTTCTTCTTCAGAGGGAACATACGTCACGAGGGCTTCAAGGTAGGCTTCCCTGGGAACCTTGTTCAAGAGATTTCGAATATCCGCGTCGGCGGCGATGAGATTGCCTTCGCGCACCATCACCCATTGGCCGCGAAGTTCATCTGCATGGTCGTTGACCCAATCCCGGTCGAGCGATATATCACGCATCGGTTGCGCGGCCTTTTTCACCGGACTGTCTGGAAATATTTTCGTCGTCATTAGCTGCTCTCAGTTCTCAGAATTCGGTCTGATCGTAGCACGGCAATCGATGGAGCGCAAAACAAGGGGACAACTTCACCACAATCGCCGCCGGGAACGACACTTCACGGCTTCAATGGTCACTGTTTTTTATCCGGGTCAAGATGAATGATCGCGCCCTGCTTGAATCTCAATCCGATTCTTTGCACATTCATAAAATCGTCGAGCGGGTTTCCTTCCAACGCCAGAAAACTGGCTTCATAGCCGTCCTTCAAAAAGCCGATTTTCCTGTCCGGGAATATGGTCTGCGGAGTATTTTCACACAGGAGTTTCAGGAGCGTCAGGTTATCGAAAACCTTCAACGCATGTATGTTCAGAACTTCGGCCAGAGACGTGGCATTCATGGTGTCGCTGCCGAGAGCGATCTTCACTCCGAATTTTGCAAGCGTCCTGAGATTGTGAATCTGATTATCCTGAATCACCGCAAGCCTCTGCGGATCGTTGCGAGTGAGACCCACGCTCAAAAGCGTGGTAGTGACGACGAAGATATTTTTCCTGCGAGCGAGTCGAGCGTCTTCATCCGAGATGCGATAGCTGAGAACGTTTTCTCCGGCGGGGATATGGTATCCCGGCAGGTGAGCGATTTCGTCTACACCGGCAACCAGCGCATTATGAAAATCCGCCGCGCTCTCGACGTGTGTGGAAACTCTCAATCCGGCTTTGTGCGCCCTCATCACGATGGATTTCAACAAGGTTGGATTCAAACCCCTGTGTCCGTAATACCGGGGATCATTCCTGCGCTTCTCGTACTGTTCGGAATACTCCAGATATGTTTTTATGAAGTCAGGCTTGCCCGCAAGTATCAAAGGCCACTTGCGGGCAAGATCATCTTCGTCGTCAATTATGAAAAAAGCCTTCGTATCGAGGTCTTCTTTTTTCCAGCCGCGAAACACGCCTCTGTCATATAACTTCTCGTAGAGTTCGACTGCGTGGCCGCCCCGTGCGACAAGTCCGCCGTGAGCGTAAGCGACATCGACGCTCGAAGGAGTATTTACTCTGCCCAGTATTGGCGAGGTGAAATCGCGGACATAATGAAGATTCTTGGAGTAAAAAACGCCGTCTCTGAGATACATCGCTATCTGAGCATCAAGGCCGTTTGCGCCGCCGAGGTTATGGTTGTGCGCTTCGGCGAGCGGAGGTATCACATATTTCCCGGTCAGATCGATGACTGAGTCGGGGCGAGCGGGCCTCTTCGATGTCAGCCTTCCTCGGACGGAATAGAAGGTTCTGACCACAAAACTTTTTCCGTCAAACCATCGTCCGTTGCGAAACTCGTAAGATGACGGCCCTTGATAATCAGCAGCGATATTCAAGGGCAAGCTGAAGGTGAGTATGACCAGCAAATATATAGCTATCTTTTTCATTCCATCGGCTCCCGAAGATATGAAAACCCATGCCTGAGACGCAAACAAAGGAGGCGCTGTTAACGGAGTTGTTTGAGAATTGAAACCTTGAGGTTTAAGGTCGGGGATCGATGAGCGCCTTTGCGACTCTGCCCGACGCCACATCTTCGAGAGCCGCGTTCACCTGATTGAGACCGTATCGGCTAAGTTTTATCTTCGACCATGGTTTGGAGCGAACCGCATCGGCCATGATTTGAGCGCCGAGATAGAAATGCGAAAAGTCCGATCCCCAGCATCCGCGCACATCGAGGTGCTTGCGGTTCAGATCGAGATGCGGATTGATGGAAGCCTCGCCGTGATCGGTGTATTGCCCGACTATGACGACGCGCCCGGCGTCGCGCGTGTAGCGCATAGCCTCGGCCACTGCGACGGGCGCGCCCGCAGCTTCGATGGTCACATCAGAGCCGCGCCCGCCCGTGTGGTCAAGCACCCATTGATATCGCTCCCGGAAGGAGTGAGATTCAATGTTGAGAGTTTCGCTCGCGCCCACCGCTCGCGCCGTCGAGAGGCGGTGCTCAGGCGCGCCTATGCAGAGAACTCGAAGCGCGCCCTGCATCAGAGCGAATATGACGGCAGACAATCCGACCGGGCCGCTTCCCAACACAAGCACTGTGTCGCCGATCTTCACTTCGGCCCGCTCCAATGCATGCAACGCCGTGGGAAGAGCGCAGCCTCCGGCCATGAACTTTTCGAAATCCACCCCGTCCAGCCTTATGCATCGCGTGTTCGGTTTTATGTAAATCTTCTCAGCCCATCCGCCCGTCAGCCCGTCTTCAAGCCCGTAGGTTATGCCATACACTTTTCGCGCGGGACATCGGGTTGTCGCTTTCGCCACCAGACAGTGCCAGCAGGCGTTGCAGGTGCGATGAACATCGAGAAACGTAACCCGATCTCCCTCCTCAAACTCTCGTCCTTCGATATCGAGCAGTTGACCGCGAATTTTGCTCAATCGCCCGACTGAAACATGCCCCGGTATGATCGGATAAGGAACTCCTGCCAGCCGTCCGTCTCGCAAGTGAACATCAGTTCCGCACACTTCGCTCAGTTCGACTTCGAGCAAAGCCGAATTCATCTCAAGTCGAGGCTCTGGAATCTCTCGAACTTCAATCGGCGCCTGATGTCCCGGCATCACTGCCGCCAGCACACTGCTCATCGATCCCCCTTCCTCATCTGCCGCCGTTTTGACGTCGCTGCTGCTGACGATACTCATTGACTGCCAGTTCGTGTTCGGCTGCGGTGCGCGAGAATTTGTGACGCCCTTCGGTTCCGCTCACGACGAAGTAAAGATAATCCGTTTGCGCGGGATAAAGCGCGGCTTCAAGCGAGGCGCGTCCGGGCGAAGCGATAGGGCCGGGTGGAAGACCTGAGTAGATGTATGTGTTATAGAAAGAATCTCTCCGACGGTGGCGCGGCTGATTGGGATTGCCGTCGTAATCGTTTTCGAGTATGGCTGCGTAGATGAATGTCGGATCGGAAGCGAGCGGCATATCGATCTTCAACCGATTCATAAAGACTGATGCGACTTTAGGTCTTTCATCCGGCACGCGGGCCTCTTCTTCGACGAGCGATGCGAGCGTGACTATATCGTGAATGCTCAACCGAGTTTCAATGGCTCGCGCTCTCCATTCCGAAGTGAGGACTTCGTTGAAGCGATTGACCATGGCGCGAATGAGTTCTTCGGGCGTCGTCGCTGAGGTGTAGTTGTAGGTGTCGGGGAAAAGATAACCTTCGAGGTTGCGCGCTCTCGGATCGATGCTGGCCACGAGCGACGGATCGTTCATCAATCGCAGAAATTCTTTCGTCGTAGCCTTGCGGGTTTCATCAGCGAGTCGCTCGGCGATTTCGAAGCGATTGAATCCTTCAGGTATAGTTACGCGCTCGAATGTGACATCTCCGCGCTCGATTTTTCCAATGGCTTCGAGCGCAGAGATTGGAGAGTCGAAGCGGTAATCGCCGGCTTTGAGCCTGCCGCCGCGACCCGTAGCGTAGAGATAAATTTTAAGCGCCATCGGATTTTGAACAATTCCGGCCTCGCTCAGTCGATTGATTATCGCCTGCGTGCCTGTCCCCGGTTCGATAGCGATCACTTTTTCCGCCGAGCCATGCTCGACAGGGGTGTTGACCGTTTTTCTGATCCACCACCACGAAGCGGCGGCAATGATGAGCGCAAGCAGTATGAGCTTGAACAAAAAGCGCGGCCAACGACGGCGTCGCGCTTTTGAGGGAGATGCAGTGTCGAATTCCGATTTGCTCAGTTTTTCTCTCCCCGTGTGAGGTAGTCGCGCAAAATTATCATCGCGGCCAACTCGTCCGATCTCTCGCGTCTCTGGCTGCGATTCATTCGGCGTTCGATCATCATCTGCTCGGCTTCATAACTCGTCAATCGTTCGTCGTGAGTGACGACCGGCACTGGAAGTTTTTCTTTCAACCGCTCTACGAACCGATTGACTCGGCTCGCCGCGTCGCCTTCGCTTCCATCCATTCTGATCGGCAAGCCGACCACGACGCATTCGGCTTCGAGGTCTTCGACCAGAAATCGGATTCGCTCTATATCTGCGTCTGTCGAGCTTCGCCGTATGGTTTCGACTGCACGGACGGTGATGCCGAGCGCGTCCGATACGGCGATCCCGATATTCTTTGTTCCGAAATCGATGGCGAGCGCGCGCATTGACTGAAAGTATAGGTAGGCGCGTCGAGGAGTGTCAATCACTGCCTGAGCCTACTGGTATTGATCCGATTCACCAGCAATTATTATACGCTTCGGATTGAATGAAACCTCTCGACAAGAGGATAAAGACATCCTCGGCAAAGTCTCCGCAGCAGTTCTGACACGCATAGGTGCTGCTTATGGCCTTTATTTAGGCACGTATAACACAAGCATCTCTCTCGCAAGCTTTCGTACGCCGCGACTCTTATCTGTTTCAGCCGCATTCCGACAAACAATCAACATCAGATAATTTCTATCGAATATTCAGAGATGCTCTCACCTCATCGACTATATGCCGATTCTTACTTTCAATGCGGACAAGGCTGTTGTCATTCATAAAAACAGTATAGGTCGAGTTTGGATTAAAAGGCATCCGCTTCCCGGATGGGCTATCAAATTGAGAAATGGTTGCATCCTTGAAAGTGTCACTATCAGCTTTCAAGTGATCCAGAAAGATTAAGTATCGCTTTTTTCTGAATAACATCGGACTCCCTTCGAAAGGGATGATTCCAGGGACGTATATATCGATTATTCCACCTTGTTTAGATTGTCCCTCCTTTTTAATTATCTCCTCTACTCGCAGCCGATAGACACGACCGATCCCAGCTAATTCTTCCTGACTGGGAAGATCGGTTATAATCCTTCCATCGGAAGATCGCTTCGTTGTGGACTGTGTTCTGGGCTTGGGCATAACCCTAAATGTTTCTTCAACCACGCCAACGACAATTATGCTGCTTTGCTTACTCAAAAAGCTCCAGTCTGGCCGAGTAGGGTTTTGTACAGGAATACAGGAGCAAACCAAAGTGAAACAATACACCAGAGACGTGTAGAACATATCTATCTCCTTTTCATTTGACTCCATTTCACATTGTATTCTTGTAGAGAACCGTTTCTCAACAAGGCATTATTGCCCCGCAAATATTAAAACCTTCCGCAGTTTTGATATATATACCTTGGAGGAATAGCATCTGAGACTTGAAAAGCAAGTTGTTCGCTTGTTCTGAGACCATTAGCCAGAATTTGGCGCTGTTCCATACTATATCTCCCGAACTCATTAGCAATTTGAGCAACCAAGCCTTCACGTGTTGTATCGGTGAAATTTCTAATGCGCGCGAAAAAGTCCGCGGGCTGAAACACATTCCCAAAAATGTTTCCCGCCTGGAAATGGTCGAGATGTGCCTGCTCGTGAGCATCTGCTTTGGCAAAAAACTGATTGTGAGGCGGAACAAAAACTACCTTGCGCGGAACAACGCGGGTCATGCTACCCATATCAACGACAACAAACCGACCTGTTGCATTATTGAACCCGGTTGCCGGGCCTCCTACGATTGTCGCCTCATTAGGATCAACCTGGCCAGCTCTGGGCCTACACTCGCTTACTGTAAGCGACGTACTCACCGTCAGTCTTACATTAAAACCAAGCGAGAAATCTACTGTGCATAGGATGTTATAAGTGCTTGCGCAGGCTGTGGCCGGACACTCTCTGTTGGGAAGCGCGAACCAGTGGCCATTGGTCTGCGTTGTCATGCCATTGCCTGAACTGAAAGTCACATGAGGATTATTGCCTGCGCCTGTAGGAACAGTGTGTGACCAGTTGATACTTGAAGGAGTCGCATCAGGTGATTGTATGCTGAAGCTTGCACTATCCC